>Ga0164294_10000360_pt1 | contig 42509 bp, 37 predicted proteins | sample GEODES005metaG_FD_111479 | JGI IMG/M metagenome (GOLD analysis project Ga0164294, IMG submission 111479) | Oligotrophic lake water microbial communities from Sparkling Lake, Wisconsin, USA - GEODES005 metaG | ecosystem: Environmental > Aquatic > Freshwater > Lake | place: USA: Sparkling Lake... | reverse complement strand
CGTCCCGACTTTGGTCGGGAGGCCCTATCAATTTTATTTCGTTGCTCAATATTGTATCAGATTTCATTAAAACAAAAAAGGCCATCAAATGATGACCTTTTTTCGTGAAACCGTCCCGACTTTCGTCGGGAGGCCCAATAATTATCAATGCGTTGCTCGATATTCTACCTGATTTCATTAAAATAAAAAAGGCCATCAAATGATGACCTTTTTTCGTGAAACCGCTGGGACTCGAACCCAGGGCCCATACATTAAAAGTGTATTGCTCTACCAACTGAGCTACGATTTCGAACCCGCCGTTTTTCTACGGGAGTGCAAAAATAAGGAGTTTTCTTTTTTAAGCAAAGAGAAAAGTGAATTAATTTTGCACCATGAATAAATTTTTTAATAAAAACGTCCTTATTACAGGGGGTACAGATGGTATAGGACGCGCTCTGGTACTGGCTTTCCTGCGTTTAGGATCTAATGTTGTAACCTGCGGAAGATCTCAAGAAAAAATTTTAGCATTAGAGGCTGAAGCACCTATAGGAAAGATTTCTGTCATAAATATTGATATTTCCATAGAAAAAGAATGTGAACGTTTGGTTAATCATGCTGTCAAACATTTTGGTGGCATTGATATCCTTATCAATAACGCTGGCATCTCCATGCGTGGGTTATTAGAGGAAGGAGGACCAGGAATTATTCCTGTGATAAAAAAAGTAATGGATATCAATTTTTATGGAACTGTGTATACCACTACCTTCGCTCTTCCCCACATAATTAAGTCAAAAGGTGTAATCTTGGGGGTCTCATCTATAGCAGGATATCGTGGATTACCAGGTAGGAGTGGGTATTCTGCTTCAAAGTTTGCGCTGCAAGGATGGTTGGAAGCCATCAGGACAGAGTTGATTCACAAAAAAGTTCATGTAATGTGGGTTTGTCCAGGTTTTACTGCCTCGAATATTCGCAATGTAGCTTTAAATCAGCGTGGAGAAGCCCAAGGCGAATCTCCGTTGGATGAAAATAAATTGATGGATGCTCAAACATGTGCTGAAATTATTATCAAGGCCATAGAAAAAAGGAAACGAACACTAGTTATGACTTTTCAAGGCAAGGAAACTGTATTTTTGAATAAATTCTTCCCAAGTTTAGCTGATAAGTTGGTTCATTCCTTCTTTTTCAAAAAAGGAAAATTGGTGAAGTAATTTTTGGCAATCTCAATTAACCTTAAACCATCAACTTCAAACTATCCAATGCCTATACTAACATTTACCAGCGATTTTGGATCGACGGACCACCTAGTAGGAGTTGCAAAAGGACAAATTTTGAAGCTCAATGATGGATTCAATTTAATTGACATCACCCACGACATTATTCCTTATAATTTCATGCAAGCCGCCTATGTTTGCAAGGGCATATTTAATAATTTTCCTCCAGAATCATTTCATTTGATTTTAGTGAATGCCTTTGATAATAATTTGGATCACCTGCTTTTGGTGAAGCAAGGAGATCAGTATATTGGCATTCCTGATAATGGTTTAATTACAATGATACTGGGTGAGATGCCGGAAACTGTTGTCGCCCTCCCAGTTCCCGCCACAACAAGAAAAAATATAAGCAATTTTATAAAAATTTTTATTGAGGCATTCTCAAGCTTGTTAAGCGGAAGAGCACTAGCATCAGTCGGTAATCCCACTGTTAAGATTCAGGAAAAGCACATGTTAAGACCAATTTACAACAATTATTATATAGAAGGACAAATCCTGATGATAGATCGTTTTTTGAATGTTGTGGTAAATATCAATGTTCATGATTTTGAAGAACAAAGGCGAGGACGGAAGTTTAAAATTGTTTTGCTTAGGGATGCCTTTATAGAAAAAATCAGTCATCATTATGCAGACGTACCGGAAGGAGAGAAGCTTGCTTTTTTTAATGAAACTGGTTTTTTGGAAATTGCTGTTAACAAGGGGTATGCTGCTCCTTTGTTTGGCTTGGGAGAATTTAGCAGCACTGGTGCACACCACCATGAAAAAAGGCAATACTACCAGACAATTAAGGTCTTTTTTGAGTAGGTTTGAAATTGATGACCATCGTTTCTACCAATCAAATTACTATAACATTAATGTTCCATCATTGCTTTTTAATATATTTAATTAGTTTAAATTTGCAATGTGCTTAAAAATAAAAAGAATCTCCAATCAGACTTTACTTCCCTCCATAGATTGAAGGTTGTTTTTTTCGTTCAAAACTTTAAAATAAATACAATTTTTTTAGCCTAAAATTTATTATCAACGATAAAAATGTTGGTAAAGTTTATGTTTTGTAGAACTGTGTAGTTAGATTTTTTGTGGTTTACATTTATTTGTTAATCATTTTTTACTTTCGTGTCTGTATTTAGTCAAAATGTGACTGAAGTGGCGAAGCCATCATATAAATTGGTAAACTTTTTGTTTTAATGCGAATTTCGACGTTAGAAATTGATAATTTATTGGGGAGTATTAAGCAAATAGATCAAAATGCTTCTGTTTATTTATTTGGAAGCAGGACAGACAATCATAAAAAAGGTGGCGACATTGATATTGCCATATTATCCAAACTTGTCAGTCTTAAAGAAAAAATAGAAATCAAGTACAATTTTTATCAAGATTTTGGGGAACAAAAACTTGATTTGCTGATTGTTAGAGATGAAAATATGCCATTTTGGCAAGTAGTTAAAGATGGAGCTATTTTATTGAAAAACTGAATTGGTGGAAAAAGTTTTAATTAGTTTTCGAGAAGATTGGTCTTATTTTCAACTTGCATTGAAACAGTTTGAATATTCCATGAATACTTGCTCCTCCTTTAATTTGGAATTTGAATTTTCTGAGACTGATTTGGAAAAAATGGAGGCCTATACGGCTCGATTTGCAAGATTACTTGATATTTACACACAAAAAATATTAAAGACAATTGATGTGTTGGAGGGATATGGGATTGGCAGTTTGAGAGACATTCTTAATAGATCAGCAAAATCAGGTATCATAAGAAACGAAATCGATGTATTGCATTGGAGGATTTTAAGGAATGAGATTGCCCATGATTATATTCCATCTGAACAGCGACGAATATTTTTTGAGGTTAAGCAAATTTCAACTCAGCTCATGGAAAGCATAAAAATTTCAGAGAATTACGTATTCCAAGCAAAATGGTTGTGACAACCTTTTTTGGTTAACTTATAAAAAAACGAAACGTTTAATAAATGAACAGATATTTCAGGAAGTTTCTAATTGTATTTTCATTTTTCATTTTTAATTCTACATTTTTCATGTCAGCATACGCACAGGTGCCAGCTGATTTGAGTAAAATGAAAGCAAGCCAGATTACAGATGCTCAATTGATGCAGTTCGTTCAACAAGCCCAAACATCTGGTATGTCGGAAGCTGAATTGTTACTTCAATTTCAACAAAGAGGATTGCCGGAATCCGAGATTCAGTTGTTGGCTGCAAGGGTTAAGTCTATCATACCATCTCAAATTGAATCAACTCCATCCGACAATCAAAAAAATCAATCTAATAAACGCGTATTCAAGGGAGAAGAGACAATTTTTAAAATACCAGGAGTTAAGTCACGCGTATTTGGTGCTGATTTGTTTTCAAGTTCAGATCCTTTGTTTGTTCCAAATTTGAAGATTGCAACCCCTAAAAATTATGTCATCGGTCCTGAGGATGAGCTTCAGCTTGATGTTTACGGGAACAATATATCCAACCAAAAGCTTACAGTTTCGCCGGACGGATATATTACAGTAAAATATGCAGGTCCGGTTAACGTAAATGGGATGACCATCGAGCAAGCAGCAGGGGTGTTGAAGTCGAGGCTTACCAAATATTATCCTTCACTGTCTTCAGGAGAAACCAAAGTTCAGCTAACTCTTGGTTCGATACGCAGCATTCAGGTAACTATTGTTGGTGCAGTAAAAAAGCCAGGAACGGTAACCATATCATCATTATCTACTTTGTTTAATGCATTGTATACATGTGGTGGACCAACAGAAAGTGGGTCATTCAGGAACATCGAATTGATAAGAAACAACAAGCAACTTTTGGTTGCAGATCTTTATGATTTTTTGTTGAAGGGAGATCAAACAGCAAATGTTGGCCTACGTGACAATGATGTGATTCGTGTGCCATTTGTACAAACGCAAGTTACTTTAGACGGAGGTTTAAACAGGCCAGGAATTTTTGAAGTGAAAACAACTGAAAGCTTAGACAAGGTTTTAGATTTTGCCGGTGGATTTAAAAGTAGCGCATTTAAGGGTAGGATTACTGGAACCCGATATACGGATACAGAGAGGAAGGTGATTGACATCAGCAAGGAAGGGTTTTCATCTTTTAAAATGGCACATGGAGATTCTTTGTATGTTGATTCAGTAGTAAATCGATATCAAAACAGGGTGATAATTACCGGATCGGTATTCAAGCCAGGGGCTTACGCCCTGGAGGAAGGGATGACAATCAATAATCTTGTTGAAAAAGCACAAGGACTTAAGGAAGATGCATTTATAGGCAGGGCAAATATCGCCCGATTAAGAAGCGATTTTTCTAAAGAATTTTTAAGTGTTGATTTACGGTCAATATTCAAAGGAGAAAAGAGTTTTTTGCTTCAAAAGGAAGATAGCATTCATGTTGTTTCATTGCTGGAATTGAAGGACAAGAGGTTCGTTTCTATTAATGGACCTGTTAAATTGCCAGGCGACTATGTGTTTGAAGATTCGTTAACATTACAATCTTTGATTTTGCAAGCCGGTGGTTTTCAAGATCTTGCAACTGCTGTTGGAATTGAAGTTGGAAGAAGGAAAAAAGACATAGTTTTAAATTCAAAAGGTGCTGCCACTGCAGATGTTTTTAAAATTGAAATGAGCAAGGACCTAACCAAATTAGGTTCTGATTTTTATTTGCAGCCATATGATGTTGTAAGCATCAAGTCAGATCCAACCAATTTAAAACAAACCAATGTAAAGCTTTCCGGAGAATTGTTGTACAAAGGGGTTTATACTTTGGAAAATCCTGATGAAAGATTGAGCTCTGTAATTAAGCGAGCTGGAGGGCTATTGCCTTATGCAAATATTGACGGGGCAAAGTTGGTAAGAAAAAAAGAAAATGTAGATACCCTGCAATTGAAAAGGTTGGGTTTGTCAGCTTCTAAGAATTCAAAATTGAGTGGAAGCAATGATAGCGCAGGTTTGACTGATTTGGATGGTGTGCAAACTAAAATAACTGAAGTGGCACTGAATTTAAAAAATATTTTGACAAATCCAGGATCTGATGATGATATAACATTACGAGATGGTGATGAGTTGATAGTTCCACGATTTGACAATACTGTAAGCATCAATGGAGAAGTATTAAAGCCTGTAACTGTTCAATTTGAAGCAGGGAAAGGCTTTTCAAGTTACTTGTCCGCTTCTGGAGGATTTACTAGAAAAGCATATAGGAGTCGTGCTTTTGTTGTTTATCCCAATGGCGCATCTGCAAAAACGCATCAGTTTTTAGGAATAAGGAGATATCCGAAAATAACTCCAGGATCTTCAATTTTCATACCGGTAAGGCCAGATATAAATGCATTTGATGCTGCAAAAGCGGGCATCTTGGTCTCTGCCTTATCAGCAGTTATGACAGGTTTGGCATTGTTGTTTAGATAATCAGCTAATATTTTAATTAAGATGCAAGAGCAAATTCAATCAGATACTGACGAAATATCTTTAAAAGAGTTGATCGTAAAAATTAGGTCAGTTTGGTCTTTTTTATTGAAAAAATGGCTCATTATTACATTGATAGGGTTGTTAGGTGGCGGAATTGGATTTCTATATGCCTATTTGACACCAATAAAATATACGTCCAAACTTACCTTTGTTGTAGAGGAAGGAAAAACTGGAGGTGGTGGATTGGCTTCCTTAGCAGGACAATTTGGTTTTGATCTTGGTGGTGTTTCAGGTGGAGGTGTTTTTTCGGGAGATAATATTTTGCTTTTCTTTAAAAGTGAAGGATTATGCAGAGAAACCCTGATAACAATGTATGATAGTGCTCAAAATGTTATGCTTGTTGACAGGTATGCTGAAGTTACCAAGATGAAAAAGCGCTGGTTAAAAAATAAAAAAATTGGAGCAATTAATTTCTCAAAATATAGCAATGGAATATTTCCTAGGTTGGAAGACAGCTTGATGCAGGAAATAGTAAAAGGCATACTAAAAGCTGATCTTTCCGTTAGCAAGCCTGATAAAAAAGCATCATTTATTGAAGTAAAATCGATGATGAGAGATGAAATGCTGAGTAAGTTTTTTTCAGAGAGATTGGTAAAAATTGCTACTCAGCGTTATGTTGACTCAAAGATAAAAACAAAAGCAATCAATGTAAATATGTTGCAAAGAAAGGCGGATAGTTTGGCGGCAGTTCTAAACAACAAAACATATTCGGCTGCAGCTTCTCAACAATCGCTCATCGACGCAAATCCAGCTTTACGTTCAGTACCCATAGCCGCAGAGATAACCACTCGAGACAAAACAATGGCGGCAACCATATTTGGTGAGGTTATTAAGAATTTGGAAATTTCAAAAACCATGTTGAATCAGGAAACACCTGTAATTCAAATGGTAGATCAAAGTACATTGCCACTATTTAAAGAAAGAGTTGGGAAATTAAAGTCGCTCGTATTGGGTGGAATCCTAGCAGGTTTTCTTACTGTGTTTTTTTTAATCGGTAGTAGATTCCTCAAAACATTGATTTAATTTTAATTCTTTCCTTATGCAATCCTCTCCTGTTAAACTAAATACAAACATGATCAAATCCCTAAACATAGTGCCACGATTTATTATTTTCATTTTAGATATAATATGTGTTGCATTTGCATTATGGTGGGCAATTGTTATGCGGTTTAACTTTAATTTCACAGGAATAGATTGGTTTATCGCATACAGAACGTTACTCCTTGTTACAGTAATTTTTGCTTTGGTGTTTTTTTCCATAAAATCATACGCAGGGATTGTTCGTTACACAGGTACTATGGATGCCTTTAGAATTGCAACAGCTGTAATAGTTTCAACATCAATTTTAGCATTGATTGCTTTCTTATCAATCCAAAAGGTTTCAGATTTATACTTACATTATTCTATTTTAATTTTACTGGCTACTTTTAGTTTTTTCTTTTTGATATTATATCGTGTAGCAGTTAAATATGTTTTTTCTTACCTGAGAAATATCAGGATGACCAAAAAGAATGTTATCATTTATGGCGCTGCAGAAACAGGTGTAGCTACTAAAAGGGTACTAGACCATGATGGGCAAAACAATATTAGGGTTTTGGCATTTATAGATGACAACTCAAAAAAACAAAATAAGGTGTTGGATGGGGTTTCAATTTATCCTTTCCATCAATTGTCGAACTTGGTTGAAACTCAAGAGGTTGATGAAATTATCATAGCCAGTTTTTCTATTACTACCCAACGAAAAAATGAGTTGGTTGATTTTTGCTTGAACCACGATATCAAAGTGTTGAATGTACCATCGTATAAAAACTGGAGTGATGGATCTTTTTCGTCTAGGCAATTGCGCACTATAAATATTGAGGAATTGTTAGAACGCGATCCCATCAACATCAATAACAATCAAATACGTGACCAGATTAAGGGAAAAAGAATTTTGGTAACGGGAGCAGCTGGTTCTATTGGAAGTGAAATTGTAAGGCAACTCTGGAATCATTATCCTGAATTGATTGTATTGTGTGATCAAGCTGAGACACCTTTACACCATTTGCAGTTAGAGATTGCAGAGAGTGGTACTAGGGTAAATTGTGTGCCCTATCTTGCGAGCATTACTAATGAAAAGCGGATGAAAGATTTGTTTGAGCAATTTAAGCCTCAAATAGTTTATCATGCTGCCGCATACAAGCATGTTCCAATGATGGAGCTTTGTCCAACTGAAGCTGTAAAAAACAATTCCATAGGAACCCGTATGATTGCAGATTTATCTGTTGAATATGGAGTAGAGCGATTTGTGATGGTGTCTACTGACAAGGCGGTAAATCCAACGAATGTAATGGGAGCTTCCAAGCGATTGGCTGAAATTTATGTACAGGGATTGGCAAAGTCAGGAACAAACTTGACTCGTTTTATTACAACACGTTTCGGAAATGTATTGGGCTCCAATGGTTCTGTGATTAATAGATTTAAAGAACAAATAGAACGTGGTGGTCCAGTAACGGTTACACATCCAAACATAACCCGTTATTTCATGACAATCCCGGAAGCTTGTCAGCTTGTTTTGGAAGCAGGAAGTATGGGGCATGGAGGTGAAATTTTTGTGTTCGATATGGGGCAGTCTGTAACGATTTCAGACTTGGCTAAAAAGATGATCAGGTTGTATGGATTCATCCCCAATATAGATATAGAAATTAAGTATACAGGATTACGTCCAGGTGAAAAATTATATGAGGAATTGTTGAATGATGGGGAGAATACAGCGCATACATATCATGAAAAGATTATGATAGCCAAGGTTAGAGATGTTGAATTTGATTATGTGAAGTTGAATTTTGATATTTTGGCGAGCTTGGTTTCAGGTTCTGCATCTGAGATGAATTTAGTAGCAAAAATGAAGGAATTGGTGCCTGAGTTTTTGAGTAATAATAGTGACTTTGAAAAACTGGATAGTAAAACCAAAATCTATAAAATCAACTAGTAAAAATTTCTACTCAATAAAAAGAATCATATATGAATGTAGTTAGCTCAAAAATTGCAGTGATTGGTCTCGGATATGTTGGTCTACCACTTGCAGTTGAATTCGGAAAGAAATACAAGACAGTAGGATTTGATATCAATGAATCAAGGATCAGAGAATTAAGGGAAGGGACTGACCATACGCTAGAAATAGACAGTTCAACTTTGAAAGATGTATTAAAACAAGGTCTATTCACTGTCTCAAAAGAAGCACAGGACATTAGTGATTGCAATGTGTTCATCGTAACAGTTCCAACGCCCATAGATAAGCACAAAAAACCGTTGCTTACACCTCTGGTAAAGGCTAGCGAAACTATAGGTAAAGTATTGAAAAAGGGAGATGTAGTCATTTATGAGAGCACTGTTTACCCCGGTGTTACTGAAGATGAATGTGTGCCTGTACTTGAAAGGGTAAGTGGATTGAAATTCAATGTTGACTTTTATGCAGGATATAGCCCGGAACGAATCAATCCTGGTGATAAAGAACATACGGTTACCAAAATCAAAAAGGTAACTTCCGGATCCACTCCAGAAGCAGGAAAATTTGTGGATGCCTTGTATAATTCAATCATCACTGCTGGAACATATCTCGCTTCATCTATCAAAGTTGCTGAAGCAGCAAAAGTTATAGAAAATACACAAAGGGATATCAATATAGCATTTGTAAACGAGCTTTCCAAGATCTTCAATTTGATGAATATTGATACAACAGAAGTGCTGGATGCCGCTGCAACCAAGTGGAATTTCCTAAAATTCAAACCTGGACTGGTTGGTGGGCATTGTATTGGCGTGGATCCATATTATTTGTCGCAACGTGCTCAGGAAGTCGGATACCATCCTGAAATGATATTGGCGGGTAGAAGATTGAATGATGGCATGGGGAAATATGTTGCATCTGAAACCATCAAACTGATGGTCAAAAAAAATATACATGTTTCAGGAGCTAAAATCCTTTTACTTGGATTTACATTTAAGGAGAATTGTCCAGATACAAGAAATACCAAAGTAATTGATATTATTGAGGAATTGCATACTTATTCTATTTCCACCACCGTGGTTGATCCATGGGCTGAATTGGGAGAGGTAAGAGAAGAATATGACCTCGAAATTCACAATGAAGTTCCTGCTGGAACTGATTATGACGCAATAATACTTTGTGTAGGGCATGATACTTTCAAAAACTTGAATATTGGCGATTACAGGAAGTCTAGCAGTATTATTTATGATGTTAAGGGGTTTCTTTCGAAAGAAAGTGTTGATGGAAGATTATAAATTAAAATGATTATGTATAATTCAAAACTGTATAATACGCGCTATCACTCATATGAATTAAGCCAGTATTCATATTTGATTACAGGTGGAGCCGGGTTTATTGGCAGCAATATTGTTGAATACCTGTTGCGCAACAATGCCAAAAAAGTTAGGGTGCTAGATAATTTATCCAATGGATATTGGGAAAACATCAAGGATTTTGAAAACCTCGATAATTTTGAATTTATAAAAGGTGACATCAGAGACCTTGAGACATGCCAGTCTGCTTTGCAGGGCATTGACTTTGTCAGTCATCAGGCAGCATTGGGTTCTGTCCCTAGATCAATTGCCGATCCGATAACCTCTAATGAGGTGAATGTTGGTGGATTCTTGAACATGATGGTGGCAGCAAAAGATAATGGAAACATCAGAAAATTCGTATATGCAGCATCATCAAGTACATATGGCGACAGTAAAGAACTTCCAAAAGAGGAAGGTCGAGAAGGTAAGGCTCTTTCCCCATATGCCGTTACCAAGGCTGTCAATGAAATGTATGCACATGTTTTTGGAAAGGTTTATGATTTTAATGCAGTCGGTTTAAGGTATTTTAATGTATTCGGACCGAAACAGAATCCAAATAACCCGTATGCTGCAGTGATTCCAATTTTTTGCAAACACTTTTTGAATAATTCCCAGCCAATCATCAATGGAAATGGGGAAACATCAAGGGATTTCACTTTTGTTGAAAACGCTGTGCAGGCGAATATCAAGGCCTTTGAGCTTCAAAACGGTGAACCTGAAATCTTCAATGTTGCCTGTGGTGAGCGGACTTCACTAAATGAAATTATCACCTTACTTAATAAATTAACTGGACAAGCGCTGACGCCTGTTTACAAGCCTGAAAGATTAGGTGATGTCAAACATTCATTGGCAAGCATTGAGAAAAGTAAAGGGATGTTGGGATATAATCCTTTGTTTTCATTTGCAGAAGGTTTGGCCATCGTATTTGAATGGTACGCCACTCACCTTTCAAAATTGGCATAATTGATGGGGAATAAGGTCCTCATTCTGTGCAATACCAACGTCTTTCCGTCTAGACTTTTCGGGCAAAGGGGTGTAGATTTTTACCAATATTTCAATGCAGAAATCAGTTTTGCTGCAAAGATATTAAGAAGACTGACCCTCTCAGTTGCCTTTTTCAGGAGGAATTTTTGGTATGGAAAATGGTTCAATCAGTTAGGGGGATATGACACCATTTTGTTGTTTGCTATAAATGACATTAAAGATGTTGTAAAGGATGTTGAGAAGTTTACCAAATCTGGGCAACGAAAAATCATTTATTTTTGGGATCCTGTTTTTCGTATTTCAGAATGCCTAGAATATCCTTTTGAAAAGTGGTCGTTTGATGTGCAGGATTGTAGTAAATACAAACTCAGTTACAACAGTACTTTTTACTTTAAACAGATAATATCTGAAGTTCAGCTTTCAGTCAAACTTGATTACAACAGCGTTTATTTCATCGGGTTGGATAAAGGGCGACGTAAACTGATAAGTGAAATTCAGGAAACATTAAAACTGATGGGTATCCATACACATTTTATTGTTTTCGATGACAACGCTAAAGAAAGAATATCCTTTGAGGAGAACCTTAAGAACATTTCAGCTTCTAATGCTATACTTGATTTATCCCAACAAGACCAATCTGGACTGACGGTGAGGGTAATGGAATCAATTTTCTTAGCAAAAAAGTTGATTACAAATAATAGTCTTATAAGAGAGCAGGCATTTTATCACCCTGACAATATCTTTATCATTGGTAAAGATGATATGAGTGAGTTGAAAACATTCCTTTTAAAACCTTACTGTGAACAACATGTTGAATCATTTCAAGATTTTTTTGATTTTGACAATTGGATGAGGAGATTTGAAGTTTAGACGTTCATTTTGAAAGAATTCATAAAGACATTTTTTGTTTTTGGCCTAGCCACCTTCATTGACAAGATCATTGCATTTGCTTTTTTGCCTATTTATGCAAAGGTTTTGACAATTGAAGAATTTGGCTCTATGGAATTGTTGCAATCTATCATTTCCATTGTCTCCATTTTTGCCTTCTTGCAATTGGAAACAGCACTTCAACGTTATTTTTACGAGCTTGGTGATGCCGAGCTGAAGTCATTTGCCGCATCTATTTTCCTTTTTGTTTTCATTCTTTCATTGGTGCTTTGTGTTGGAGTTTCAATATTCTCCACACAGGTTTCCCATCTACTTTTTGAGAAAAATGACTATAGTCGATTGGTCATCATGGCTATTTGGCAGATACCACTAATGACCTTCTATACTCTTTCGACCATCATGCTGAGGTTCAGCAAAAAGTATGATGTTTTTTTAAGGCTTATTGTATTGTCTTCTTTATGTAATGTTCTGCTCCTCTATTTTTTCTTGATTTATCGCCATGAAGGGTTAAACGGATATTTTCAAGCACAATTGATATCCATTTCCATTGTCTCAGTTTACGCATTTTCCCAAATTAGGGGCATATTCGATGCCAAATTTTCTCTTAGCGAATTGAAGACAGCACTTCACTATGCATTGCCACAGTTTCCGGCAAGGGTAGGAAGTACGCTTAACGCTTACGCAAATAGGTTTTTTATCAATGCCTATGTTGATGCATATAGCCTTGGTCTATTTGCTATGGCATTTAAAATTAGTTCCGTTATTCAGATCATTTATCAGTTTTTTCTGATGTTCTGGAATCAAATGATGTTTGAAATCAAACTCAAGGTAAATCACAAAGAAATACTAATTGATGTTTTAAAGGTAGCGAATGCAGTTATGTTTTTCTTGGTATCCTTGCTTGCTATTTTTTCAAAAGATATACTGTTAATTGTGGCTAAAAATTATATCGAAGGGCACTATCTTATTGGAATAATCTCACTTTCCTTTGCATTGGTTTTACTGAAGGAAATTGTTGATATTGGACCAAAGTATTCAAAAAAGACACACTATCTAAGCATAAATTTTTCTATTTCTGTTGTTTTCAACCTGGTCAGTCTTTTCTTGATGGCACCGAGAATCGGATTGTTGGGAGTTGCTCTTTCCCTAGTTGTGGCCAATGGATCTTTGTTTTTTATCAGTTGGTTTACATCGAATAAAATCTATTTTATTGCTTTTGATAAAATGAATTTCGTTTTCAACAGTATCTTTTGCGTAGGTGTAATTATGATTGATGTCGTTGGACTTTTGGGAAATGTATTTTATTTCAAATTGTGTGCAGGAATCTGTGTTTTATGCTATTATGCATTTTTAGCTTATGTCCCTGGTAAAAACTTATTACAGCAGAATCCCGCATAATTATTTTTAAGTGGTTTACATCTTCATATTTATATTTTTATTGATTCAGTCTATACTGCTTGATTTTTTTAAATTAAAGGTCAGTAAAAAATGGATTTGGATTTTTAATCTCATCCTCTTTGTATCATTGGTTGGATTCAGGTATAAGTTGGGAGGTGATACCTTCAATTATATGAATGATTTTGAAAACTTTCCTACGTTAGATAAGATTGGTTTTTCAGATTTATTTGGTTTAAAATATTCACCTTTATGGGTTTTACTGTTTTCGCTTGTAAAAACAATTTTTACTGATTTCTTATTTTTTCAAATATTACACGCTGTCTTTGTAAATGGTATAATTTTCTGGTTCATCTCAAGGTATTGCAAGTATAAATTTTTGGCAATTTTTTTTTATTTCTTTTATTTTTATTTTTATTTCAATACCGAAATTTTGAGGGAATCTCTTTCTATTTGCTTTTTTTTACTTTCAGTCCCTTCATTTTTAAAAGGCAATTGGGTTAAATACTATTTGTGCGTTTTGATTGCTATTTTGTTTCATTATTCTGCGCTGATTCTGATTTTATTCCCACTGCTTAAGAATGTCAATCTGAACGTAGTTAAAATGTTTTTACTCGGAATAGCACTCTATTTTGTTCCAAAATTGTTTTTGGAATTCCTACCCCCTTTCATCAAGATGTATTACGAGGAATATGTTGTTTATCAAGCCAATTTAGGGGGGTATCTGTATGCTTCTATATGTTTCATACTTTTTCCTCTTTTGGTGATTAAGTTGGATAAGCACGTAATCAATTCTAGACGCGAACTTTTTGTTTTTGCATCAGTATTTTTTTCCATTGCTGTATACTCTTTTATAAGCCCGTCAATTGCGCTTCGTTTTTTCAACTATCTTTTTCTCATCGTAATCGTTTTTTTTGTAAATTTTTCAGGAGCGTTGATTACTACTACACGGATAAAAAGATTTTCTCTTTTGTTTTTTATTCCATGTGTATTACTTTATAAGTCGAAAGAGTATTTTGCAGACACATCAGAAATACTTGTTCATTCACGTTTTTATATAAGGTGGTATCCATATACTACTGTTTTTACTAAGGATTGGGCATCTCAAAAAAGAGCTGTAGAAATGAGGGAGAAGTGGGTTGATGCCCATTTTGTCAATCTAGTTGAAGATTTAAAGGAGTTATTATAAAAGATTTCATTTCTTTGTTTCATGCGTACTAAACTGTTAATGATCATTTTTTCATTGGATAAAGGTGGAGCTGAAAAAATATTTTCTTTTCTTGCCAACAATCTTGATTTGAATAAGTTTGAAATCTATTTCCTGACGATTAATAAAACAAAGAAAGATGCATTCGTCCTCAGGCCAGAGGTAAAACATATTCAATTGGACCATTCACGAATGTTATTTGGTATCTATTCCATTTATAAATCGATAAATGAAGTCAACCCAGCGGTTATCATGTCTACTTTGTCGCCTGTAAATATCATTGTTGGTTTTATGAGAAAGTTGGGTTTTTTCAAGAATAGCAAATTTATCTTGCGTGAATCTTCAATCCCAAGTGTCAATAACATGTTAGCTGGTAAACATTCTGCTCTACTTGATTATTTGACTAGGGAAATGTATCCTGTTTTCAATGCCTTGGTTTGTCAAAGTCAGGACATGAAACTTGATCTAATTGATAACTATGGGATTGATGAGAGCAAAATTTATTTGATAAATAATCCTAGTTTGAAGAGTCCGGGATTGTCTAACGACAATATTGATATTGATATTCCAAAGGATAAAAAAATTCTTATCTGTGTTGGTAACTTACGTAGAGAAAAAGGTCAAGACAGGCTGCTCAAGGTGTTACAAGATTTAAAAGGGAAAATTGATTTTCAATTTTGGATCATAGGTGATGGTGTTAAACGAGAAACACTTCATGGTTTAGTTAGTGAATATGGTCTTGAAAATGATGTTTTTTTTCTGGGGCATAAAAAGAATGTCACTGCTTATTTGAAACATGCTGATCTTTTTCTTCAGGGATCTTATTATGAGGGATTCCCCAATGCCTTGTTGGAGGCGAACGAGTTGGGTGTTCCTGTTGTTGCTTTTAATGTAAAGGGTGGTACGAAAGAAATAGTTCAAAACGGTCTAAATGGGTTCTTGGTTGAAGATAATGATCTTGAAGCATTCAGAAATGCAATTTTAACAGCATTGAAATTTCCATTTAATAAACAAAATATCATTGGATACGTTAATGAAAAATTTGATGAGTCAATTATTTTGAATAAATACGAAAAACTTATTTTGCATGTGTAGAATCAATGGTCTTATAGATAAGAATATCTCATCTGAGGAATTGATCAAAATGAGGGATACGCTCATTCATGGCGGTCCGGATGACGCAGGAATTTTCATGGATGAACAAACCGGCGTTGGTTTGGCACAGAGAAGACTTTCTATCATCGATCTTACTGAAGGCGGACATCAACCCATGTTGTGGGATAAATATGTTATCGTATTTAATGGGGAAATATACAATTACAAGGAAGTCAAGGCGTCTCTGGTTGAGAGTGGATATACTTTCAATTCTAATTCAGATACAGAGGTGATCATTAAAGCATTTGATTGCTGGAGTTATGATGCTGTGAAAAGGTTTAGAGGCATGTTTGCTTTTGCCTTGTGGGATAAGGTCAAGAAAACACTTTTGTTATGTCGTGATCGTGTTGGTGTAAAACCTTTGTATTGGTATTTGAAGGATAACGTATTTATGTTTGCTTCTGAATTGAAACCATTCATGTTGCATCCTGAATTTGACAAGTCAATTGATGCGGAGGCCGTTTCTCTTTATTTGCAATCTGGTTACATCAGATCCCCATATTGCATTTTCAAATATGCACATAAGCTAGAAGCAGGTTCTTTTTTGGAAATAGATTTATCCCTTCAATTGAAAATATGGAAATACTGGGATGTTCGCAAGGTTTATGAACAGACTGAATTCATAGATGGAAGTGATAGTGAGCTCATTCAAGATTGTGAAAATAGACTTTCTGAAAGTTTCCAGTTGCGCATGGTAGCCGATGTGCCTGTTGGTGTTTTCCTGAGTGGCGGGATAGACTCAACGTTGGTTACAGCCCTTTTACAAAAGGATATGAATACCCCTTTGAATACATTCACTATTGGGTTCGAAAACAAATTGTACAATGAAGCAGAAAATGCAAAGGTCACAGCAAAACATTTGGGAACTCATCATACAGAATTGATTTGTACAACAGCACATTTTGAAGAAATTATAGATTCTTTGCCTGAAATGTATGACGAACCTTTTGGTGACAGCTCTGCGATTCCAACACATCTTGTTTCAAGAATGGCGAGGGAAAAAGTTACGGTTTCGCTTTCTGCGGATGGTGGGGATGAATTATTTACTGGTTATAATAGATATTTATTTGCTCATAAATATTATAGCAAATTGCAAGCAGTACCTAGTCCCGTTAAGAATATTGCTCGATCTCTTTTGGATAAGCTCACCATTTCACAAATCAGGAGCATCTCCAGTGTGATTGATTCAAAGGGTAAACTGATGTTGGCATCCAGAATGCCCAAGCTGGTCGAAATTTTAGGGTGTAAAGACATCATTGATTTTCTGTATCGAGCAACAACACAAATAACCAATAAGGAACTGCTTGAATTGGTAGATTGCGCTCCTGATATTTTCAATCGGGATGTAAAACTTTTCGAGAACCATCTGTTTTCTGCTTTTGGTTTGATGGATATCGATTCTTATCTTGAAGGAGACATTCTTGCTAAAGTGGATAGGGCTACCATGAGCGTTGCATTGGAAGGCAGAGAACCTTTCTTAGATCACAAAGTGATTGAGTATGCATTCTCATTGCCTGATCGCATGAAAATCAGGGATGGCAAAACTAAATGGATCCTTCGACAAATTCTTCAGAAGTACGTACCGATAGACCATATTGAACGTCCTAAAATGGGATTTGCCATACCCTTGGATCAATGGTTTTCAACAATTCTTAAAGATGATTTGGAACAAATGTTAGCAGATGATGACTTTTACATTTGTTTCGGATTGGACATGAAACATACAAAATCAATGATATCAGGTTATATCAATGGAAAATACAACAAACCTTATTTCATTTGGTACCTCTATGTGTTGCACAAGTGGTTTAAGAAGTGGATGTAATTTATGAGTGTTAAAAGACATATCGTTTTTGTGGTCAATGTTGACTGGTTTTTCTTGTCACATCGTTTGAACCTTGCCTTGTCTGCCTTATCAAAAGGATATAAGGTTACATTGGTATCAAAAGATACTAACAGGAGAAATGAAATAGAATCACTAGGAATCGATTTTGTAAATCTTGATTTTGGTAGATCAAGTTTGAATCCTTTCAAGGAGGTTCAATTGATTTTGGAGCTTCGTAAAATATATAGAAGGCTAAGGCCAGACATTATACACCACGTTACCATTAAACCCAATCTATATGGTAACCTGGCTGCACGATTATCAGGTTTTCAACCTGTTTGTGTCAACGCCATCAGTGGGTTAGGGTATAATTTTATTGATGGCCGAAGGTCTGTTTTGCAAAAAGTATTGATTGGGATGATGAAATTTGCATATAGGTATGCTAAAACAAATTTTATATTCCAAAATCCAGATGATCTTGAATTTTATAACCAACTAGGATTGATCCATCCTTCGAATCATATCATCATCAAAGGTGCAGGAGTGGATGAAAAAGCATTTCCGTATTTAATACCCATTCCGAAAGATAATATCGAAATTGTTTTGCCAGCTAGAATGCTTTTTGATAAGGGGATCAATGAGTTTGTTCAGGCTGCAAAAATTTTGGAAGATGAGTTTTCAGGCAAAGCTAGATTTCTACTTGTCGGTGATGTTGATAACGGAAATCCTGCAAGTGCTCAAATAAGTGATTTAAGAAAAATGGAGATTCCAGGCTATATTGAGTGGGTTGGCTTCCGGAAAGATATGCTTAATGTTTATATGAATGCGGATATTGTGTGTCTGCCTTCTTACCGAGAGGGTATGCCAAAGTCCCTGATAGAAGCAATGTCCATTGGTAGACCAATAGTTACATGCAATGTACCAGGATGCCGTGAATGTGTAGATGATGGCATCAATGGCTTTTTAGTTCCTGTAAGAGATGCTGCACAACTTGCACAGTCGCTTCGAAAGTTGATGTTGAGTGAAGACATGTGTATTGGCATGGGAAAGGAATCTAGGGAAAAGATGCTGAAAGAAATGACTCTAGAAAAGGTGACACAACAAACATTTCAATTTTACGATAAATTGTTACGTCATGGCTGAAGTAATTGTCACTGGCTTGGGCGGATTTGTAGGTTCTTACCTAAAGACCTGTTATACCAATAATACTGATTTTCACATCCTGCCATTTACACTAAAAGGGATAACCCAAATTGAAATTCCTGATGGTGTTTCGGGTGTCATTCATTTGGCTGGAAAGGCGCATGACCTGAAAGGAAAGAGTAATTGGGATGAATACTTTTATGTTAATACTACGTTGACGGAACAACTTTTTGACGCTTTCTTGAAGTCGCAAGCTGAAGTTTTTATTTTCGTCAGTTCCGTAAAGGCTGCTGCTGATCATGTGGATGAGGTTCTAAATGAATCATACATTGCAAATCCGGAAACAGATTATGGGAAAAGCAAATTGCTTGCTGAACAGTATATTTTAGCCAAGTCACAGGGAATCGGCAAACGGGTTTATATCCTTCGTCCATGTATGATTCATGGTCCGGGTAATAAAGGAAATCTCAATTTGCTGTACAAGTTTGCTAAAAATAAACTTCCCTGGCCGCTTGGTGCATTCCACAACCAAAGGTCATTTTGCAGCATCGATAATTTGGTTTTCGTCATCGATCAGTTGCTGAAGCGGAAAGATATTCCTTCCGGTATATATAATGTTGCTGATGATAATGCTATTTCAACAGCACAGCTTGTTAAGATCATTGGCAAATCCTTAGGAAATAAACCCCATGTGATGCAGCTGCCCAAGAAATTGATTCACTTTATTGCTTCAATTGGAGATTTCATAGGAGGGCCGTTAACAACTCATGCATTGAACAAATTGACGGAGAATTTTGTAGTAAGCAACCTCAAAATCAAAACTGCAATCGGTATGGAACTTCCTTTTTCCATGGAATCCGGTTTTCAAAAAACCTTCGAATCATTTAAAAATACCAAATGATATCTAGAGTCTTTGCCTGTATCCTTTTGTTCATTCTGTCTCCCATCTTTTTGATCGTTTTCATTCTTATACTTTTGGAAGACGGTTTTCCCGTTTTTTTCAAACAAAAAAGAGTAGGCATAAATTATACATTTTTTTACATCTACAAATTTCGTAGTATGAAAAAAAATACTCCCAACGTGGCTACCCATTTATTATCTAATCCCAAACAATACCTTCTTAAAATTGGCGGTGTTATTCGGAAACTTAGTTTAGACGAGCTTCCAAATCTAATTAACATTATCCGTGGTGAAATGGTTTTTGTTGGTCCTAGACCCGCTTTGTACAATCAAGATGATTTGATGGCACTTAGGGTGCAGGAGGGTGTAGACAAGCTAAAGCCCGGTATAACTGGATGGGCACAAATTAACGGAAGAGATGAAATTTCCATTGAAGAAAAAGTGAAATATGAAAAGGAATATCTTCAAAAAAAATCTTTTTTGTTTGATATGCAAATTTTAATCCGAACGTTTACAAGCGTTCTCATGAGCAAAGGGGTTAAACATTAAACCAAAAAAAGTACCTTTAGCACTGATTTATCTATTATGCCTAATCGCTTTATAAAATTAATTCTTTGTGTAGCAGTCTTTTTGACTAGCTGTATTCAATTGGTTTACGCCCAAGACCTCCTCAAATCAAAAGACATATCAAAAATCAAAGTAGACCTTCTCGCTGATGCTGATATCCTCCGGATAAAACAACAATTGTTTTCATCAGGCTTAACCATCGATGATGTAAGGCCTCAACTTATTCTACGCGGCATGTCTTCAACTGAATTTTCAAAGTTGAAAACACGCTTAGAAAATAGCGCAAAAAAAAGAAACCTTACTACAGGCAAATACAAGGTTGGTGATAAAAAAGATGATAAAAAAATGCCTGTTTCAAGAAAATTATCCGGATCAGAACTAGAATCCGAACTTTCTGATGAAGAATTGAGAGATTCTTTGCTTCTTACTAAAAAAGAAAAAAAGCCTGTCAATTTAATTGATCCTAGGATTTTTGGTGCGGAACTTTTCAATACCATCAACTTAGAAGAAAATAAAAATGCCTTCGAACCAAACCTCAAAATTGCTACTCCGCTGAATTATGAAATTGGTCCGAGTGACGAATTGAAATTGGTCTTGTACGGTCAACAACAATACACTGAAGACCTTACCATTTCTCCTGAGGGACAAATCAACATTCTCAATGTGGGCATCGTTAAGGTTGGCGGCTTGTCAATCGAAGCGGCTCAGTCCCGCATCAAACAAATGATGAGCAAGGCTTATCCCACCTTGTTAAACGGTTCATCAAAACTTTCGCTGACCATAGGTGATATCAGAACAATTCATGTAACTGTTATCGGTGCAAATTTCCCTGGTAGCCACGATGTCCCTTCTTTGTCAACCGTTTTCTCTGTGCTTTCAATGGCTGGTGGACCTAAAAATATTGGTAGCTTTAGGCTCATAGAACTCGTTAGAAACGATAAAGTAATCAAGGTTATCGATCTCTACAAATTAATTGCAAAGGGCAATCAATCAGATAACGTTCGTTTGAGCGACAATGACATCATCAGGATTCCATCTTATTCCACCCGAATTGAATTGGGTGGGCAAGTTAAGCGACCAGGTTTGTTCGAAGTTCTTCCAACAGAATCTTTCAAGGATATCCTAACTTATGCAGGTGGTTTTGATGACACTGCTTACACTGCAATGGTTAAGGTAATTCGGAAGTCTTCAAAAGAACGTGTTGTTAAAGATCTTGCTGAAATAGATTTTAATTCTTTCAAGCCGGAAACTGGTGACATGTTTGTTGTGGGTAAAATTCTTGATAGGTACTCAAATCGTGTAAAAATTAACGGCTCTGTATTTCGCCCTGATATGTATGAATTTCAATCTGGGATGAAAATTTCTGACCTGATTGCCAAAGCTGATGGATTAACTGAAGATGCTTTTCTTGAAAGGGGTTTACTCATCCGCCAAAAAGAGGATTTCACAAAAGAATTCTTATCATTTAATGTGTTGAAGGCTCTGCAAAAAGATTCAAAATACGACATGCTTTTGAAGAAAGAGGATGAGTTGCTAATCAGCTCGGTAATCGATTTGAAAGACAGCCTTCTTGTTACTTTGCAAGGGGAAGTACACATGCCAGGTGAGTATAATTTCATAGAAGGAATGACACTGAAGGGACTAATTCTTCAAGCTGGAGGTTTTACAGATGCAGCATCCATCAACATAGAAATAGCCCATCTGATTGCTCGTGATTCTGTTCCAATGAACGATACCCGTGTTAGCATTGCGGAAACAATTCAAATAAATGATAGCCTAAAGTTCAATGAACTTGATTTTATCTTAAGACCTTACGATGTTATTACAGTAAGGAAGAAGCCTGCATACAGTAAATTGGAAACAGTATTGGTTGTTGGCCAGGTTCAGTTTCCTGGTCCCTATGCACTGAAAGATGCACAAGAAAGGGTGAGCAGCCTGTTCAAAAGGGTAGGAGGTTTATTGCCTGATGCGAGCATTGATGGAGCTTACTTAAAAAGGTTTAAAAGTGGTGATGAGATTAAACGAATTAGTGATGCAACTAAAAGGATGCAGCTTCTTTTTGCTGATTCCACAGGGAGTGTATTGAGGGATGTCGAAAAAGAGTTTGATCGAATCCCAATCGATTTATCTTATATTTTGATGAATCCAGGCACTACTCAAGATGTGATTTTGAAATCTCGCGATGAACTTATTATTCCAAAATTGGATGCACAAGTTAGGGTAAGTGGCGCGGTACTTCAATCAACCCAAATTCCATTTGAAAGTGGTAAAAGTTTTAGGAGCTATATTTACTCAGCAGGCGGATTTTCAAGAGAGGCATGGAAAAACCGCTCTTATATTGTTTATTCCAATGGGAAAGCTGCCGCAGTTAGGACCTTTCTCGTTTTTCGCAAACATCCTAAAGTTCGGCCCGGTGCGGAAATCATTATACCCAAAGTGCCTGTATCAAAAGGAAAGTTATCTACTGGAGAGCTTATTGGATTAACCAGTACCTTGGCTTCATTGGCAGGGGTTGTAATAGCCATCCTTAAATTATAACGATGCATGAATTTATGTTGATTGCTCCCGTCCTAATAAGGAGGGGAGTTTTTGTTTTAGTGAATACCTTGAACTGATTATTAAATTGATTATTTTTGAACGTGGAAAAAAAAGTTACTTTTTCAATTCTTTTACTTCTTGTTTTTTTCAAGCTTTATGCACAATCCATACCTGTTCTTCCTTTGTCTTTAGACGATGATATTAGAACACTTCAGCTTCAAGGGAAAATATCACCCAATTACTCTCTTACCATTCGGCCTCTTTATTTCACCAAAAAATTTACACAAGATACTTTTTTTGCTTTGATTGCTTCAGATAAAAAAACAGCTTTAAAAGAAGCTTCACATACATTTTGGGGAAAATTCGGGAAATTGAGTTTGCTTCCCACAACAGTTTTAACCAAGTATAATTCTCATCATCCCTATGGGTGGAATGATGGGGCAATGATCCCAGCAAAAGGATTTCAGTCAATTATAAGTACGGGTGTATATGCAGAGTTGGGACCATTGTCCATTCAATTGAAGCCTGAGATTTTAAATGCGTCTAACCAAGCTTATGAAATTACAGAGGCATTTGGAACGTTGCCCACTAAAAAAGTGAAAAGATTTTTGCCTGGACAAAGCAGTGTTCGGCTAAATGGTGGGCCAGTATCTCTTGGTTTGTCTAGCGAAAACCTTTGGTGGGGACCAGGTCAGTTCTCCAGTTTGATGATGAGCAACAATGCGCCTGGATTTTTGCATTTGACATTCAATTCAAGAAAGCCATTAAAAACACCTATTGGTTTTTTTGAATGGCAGGTCATTTCCGGAAAACTAGAAGACGATCCTGATTTAGATGCACCTATAGAAATAAGAAGCCTTAGGAGTTATCGATTTGTGTTTGGTAGCAATAGTATTTATCAAGGTGACTGGAAATATATTAATGCCATGACATTTTCATACCAACCATCTTTCTTAAAAGGAATTTATGTTGGGTTCAGCAGGCAGTATTCAGGCTTGAGTAAATATGTATTAGATCAACTAAGAACCGCGGTTTTGTAAATGAGTATTTGCCTGTATTTAATAAGTTATTTAAATCCAAATTGGTGAATGAAGATGCAAAAGGATGGGATCAACTGGCGAATATTTTTTTTAGGGCATTGTTGCCAAAAGCAAATGCAGAGTTTTATGTTGAATATGGTTGGAATGATCATTCCTTTAATGAACGTGATTTCATCATGACACCAGTTCATTCTTCTTCTTTTTTGGCGGGATTTAAGAAGGGCATTAATTTTTCTGATGATAAATGGCTGTTTTTGAATGGAGAGGTAACTCACATGGAGCAAACACCTGATTATCTAGTTCGATGGGCAGGCAGCTGGTACGAACACTATCAAGGAACGGGTTATTCTAATGCCAATCAAATAATGGGTGTTGGTGCTGGATTTGGCTCCAACCTTCAGGTTTTTTCTGCTACCTTAAATAAAGGATACAACAAAATTGGAATTTTATTTGAAAGGGTTCAGAGAGAGCCGAATACGCATACAGCAAGGTGGACAGACCTTTCTTATGGGTTTACTGGACAAAAAAAAATAAATAAATTATTGATAGCTTGGCGATTGAGTGGCGTTGAGTCAAAAAATTATGCATGGAAACAAGATGCAAGTAGATTCAATATTTTGGGAATGCTGAGTTTAAATTATTATTGGTGATGAAGATGATTCGGCTACTGATTTTATTGTTAATGAGTACATGCTTTGGTTACGTTGATGCACAAACTCATCTGCCTGTATCCAACTCTCCTTTGGAAGATATTTTCAGAAGAAAACAGCTAACTAACGATTCTAGCCAATATAACCTCTCAGATGTTTCATTCATGGTTAGGCCCATTTCTTTTGAAACAAAATTGAGTGCAAAAAAAACGTTTCAGCTTAGATTGCTGCCGCTCCAGCACCTACAGCAATTCAACAGCGATGTTCCCGTGAATTATGCAGACGGCTCCATGTACCCTACCAAAGGATGGCAAGGGTTTTATTCTGCAGGTATTGAAGCTAAATTTAAGAATGTATTGTTAAAGCTAAAACCAGAATACACTTGGGCTTTCAATCCTAGTTTTCCTACCTTTCCAAGCGACCATTACAACATCATCTGGAATTATTATTATGAATGGTTGAATCGAATTGACGCACCAGAAAGATTTGCTCAAGAACCGTTGCGGAAACTATTCGCCGGACAGTCACGCATCCAATATGCTTATAAAGGAATTGCTCTTGGCATCTCTACAGAAAATCTTTGGTGGGGCCCCGGAAGGTTTAATTCTTTGGTGATGAGCAACAATGCGCCTGGTTTTCAGCACTATACTTTTCATACGGATAAACCACTTCAAACACCGGTAGGGACTTTTGAGTGGCAGTTAGTCCTTGGGGGGAAACTTAAAAATTCCGGTACATTACCTCAAGAACGTAACCGTGCTTTCAATGGAAATTTTATCTATGTAGCTAAAGACAGCGTTCACAATCGATCTTTTTCGGGAGGCGTAATAACCTGGCAGCCTAAGTGGTTGCCTGGATTGTTTATCGGAACCGATGGAGCATCCATTAAATACAAAGGGAAAATAGGGGAGTCTGCAAAAATGGGTTCAATATTTGCACGCTATTTATTGCCAGAAGAAAATGCTGAGATGTATTTTCAATACGGGCGATCTGATAAGTTTGCCACTGTCATAAATCTGTTGCAGGATACGATCCCGAGAGGATATCTTGCAGGTGTCAGAAAATTATTCCCACTTAATTCAAACACTAAAAAGAAACCTTCATTTTTGGAATTGGGAATTGAAATTACACAATTGCAGGTACCAAATTTGTCGTTGATCAGACAAGCTAAAAGTTGGTATACCGACGCAAACATCCGACATGGATTTACACATGAAGGTCAGGTTCTAGGCGCGTCAATTGGACCAGGAAGCAACTCACAACGTTTATCTGTTTCCTGGATAAAGGGCGAAAGCAAGGTGGGGATTGAATTTGAGCGATTATTACACAATGCTGATTTCTATTACAATTATAATTACAACTCTGGCTCAAATGATTTCAACAGGCAATGGGTTGATTTGTCAGCCTCTCTGGTCTGGAATTTTCCGGTTAAACAATGGATGTTTTTTGGACAGTTTTCATTCATTCGATCTATAAATTATAACTGGAAATCTTATATTCCACAACCGGTTACTGCCACCAATTATTTTTCCGATGGGTGGGATCTTATTAACCTTCACGGTAGAGTAGGGTTTATTTACAATGTGGCACCTTTTATCAATAAAAGGTAGTTTTGTTTATTGAAGTATACAATTTTACTGTTTATTTGTTTAGCTGACTTTACAGTAATTTATAAAAAAGGTGGAATTGTGAAAATAGTATTATTAAAAATTGTTTATTAGTAATATTCAATCTTTGATATTAGTAATAAATACATTTAATTCATGCCTTTAAAGGGTATGTTAATTTTAAAAAGAAATGTATAAAACTGCAATCATAACAGGATCAGGCGGTCTCGTTGGAAGTGAGGCCTGCAAATTCTTTCATAGCAAAGGGTTTAATATTATTGGTATCGACAATGATAAGAGGGCTTATTTTTTTGGTGCCGCTGCTAGTACCAAATGGCAAGTATCCCAGTTGCAATCAACATTGTCACGGTATGAACATCATAATATCGACATAACCGATTTCGCTGCTCTTGATTTACTTTTTTCATTGCATGCTTTATCCATTGAAGTGATTGTTCATTGTGCGGCACAGCCTTCACACGATTGGGCTGCGAAAGAACCTTTAACAGATTTTGAAGTAAATGCAACAGCAACGTTGAAGTTGTTGGAATGTACCAGAAAGTATGCACCTCAGGCAGTTTTCATCTTTACATCAACCAACAAAGTTTATGGTGATAATCCCAACTTTCTTCCTTTAGTAGAGTTGGAAACCCGGTGGGAAATTTCGCCAGATCATCCCTTTGCAACTGAAGGTATTGACGAAAGCATGTCTATCGAAAATTGCACGCACAGCATCTTTGGTGTTAGTAAAACCGCCGCAGATTTGATGGTGCAAGAATATGGAAGATATTTTGGCATGCATACCATATCATTTAGGGGTGGTTGTTTAACTGGACCTTCGCATAGTGGCGCTGAGTTGCATGGATTCCTAGCCTATCTTGTGAAGTGTGCTGTTGAGAAAAAGCCTTACACTGTATTTGGATACAAAGGCAAGCAAGTTAGGGATAATATCCACAGTGCTGATTTGGTTGTGGCATTTTGGGAAGTATTCCAAAATCCACCATTGCCTGGAACCGTTTACAACATGGGCGGATCTAGGCATTCAAACATTTCGATGCTTGAAGCTATCAATTGGCTTGAAAACAAACTGGGATGGAAAGTAGATTTTACCATCGATGAAAACCGTGCTAGAAAAGGCGATCATATTTGGTACATATCAGATGTTAGAAAATTTAAAAACGATTACCCCAACTGGAAATATCAATACAGCATTGAAGATATTTTAAATGAAATGGTATCTAGTTGTCAATTGAAAACATCCTAACCTTGAGTTGGTTATAAGGTTCATTGGGTTGATCTCATCTGTTCCACTAGCAATTGGCTTAAATGTATTTAATGTTATTGAATTGCTGATGAAAAAGATGTTTTCAACTCAACTTCAACTGAGTATTCAAATTTTTATTGCCTCTATATTAATTGATGGATTTTCTTTATTTATTTTGCCACCAAATTTATCAATTCTATCTATTCTCATTATTGAAATAGCCTGTTTAATTTTCTATGAAAAAAATCGCCGTTATTCTCGTTGACTCGAATGGAATTGAAGTAACCCGAGAATGTATTCGTTCTTTATCCTTTATGGATACATCAACAGAATATGATGTTAAGGTTTTATTAGTTGATAACGGTTCTGAAGATCAGTTAAAGCCATTATTGCAAGAGGAGTACCCCAATGTTATTTTTTTTCGGTCAGAAAAAAATCTCGGCTTTGCAGGTGGTAATAACATTGCATTAAGATATTCAATCGAAAATGATTTTGAATATACGGTTTTGTTAAACAACGATACTACTGTACGACAAGATTTCATTACATATTTGTTCGATGCAATGGAATCTAATACATCCATAGGCATTGCCCAGCCAAAAATATTTTTTCAACACAGCATCAGGAAGCTTTGGAATGCTGGTAACCTGTATTTTAAGTGGTTTGGAATCACCAAAACAATTGGTTATGGTAAAAAAACACTCACTGAATTTAATTCTACCATGTCAATGCCTTGGGCAACTGGGTGCTGCATGATGATAAGGAATAGTCTTTTCAAAAAAGATGGATTGTCTTTATTAAATGAGAAGTATGAAAAGTACTATGCGGATGTAGAGTTCTCTTTTCGTCTAAGAAAACTTAGATATCTAATTTATTTTATTCCAAATGCAATTATATATCATGTTGCCGGTTATATTCAAAATGCCAAAGAAGAAAATGATGAGGGTAGAGCATCCCCTCATATTTTATATCTTAATTCACGAAATAGGATATTTTTTTTAAGACAATTTACACATTGGTATTGTTTCCCTTCAGTTTTTGCATACCAGTTTACTTATTATTTTTTGCTGATTTGCAAATTTGCATTCAAGGGACAATTTAAAAAGTTAAAAATGGTACTTCTTGCCATTAAAGATGGCATTCTAATGCCTTACAACATCAACTAATTTTTTTGTCAACATCCCATTGTTAAAATAAAGGTAGGCTAGGTGGATAAAGGCATTCAAAAATTTTTTGCTTGAAGCTTTTAATTGGCTTGAAAATAAATTAGGCTGGGGCATTGATTATAAGATTGATATAACCGGGCAATTAAAGGAGATCATATTTGGTATATGTCAAATATCAGAAAATTCAAAAATGATTACCAAACTAGAAATATCAATACAGCATTTAGGATATTTTAACTGAGATGACAGTCAGCAGTTTGGCAAAAAAATATTAAACCTTGATTCAATTATTCAAAAAGAGCATAACCAACTTATTCCATCTTGGTGCCGTACAAGCAACCAATGTATTGCTGCAATTGGTATTAATTCCCTTGGTGACAAGCAGGGTTGGTATTGAAGCAAACGGATACGTGTTAACGGCATTGTCACTTTCTGGATTTATTGGTATAGTCATAAATTATGCCAGCAATCAGACGGGTCCAATGAATGTTAAATTATCAATGATAGATTCAAAAGAAACTTTCTCAAGCATGGCGGATATATTTTTTATCAGGCTTGTGTTTTTCATCTTTTTTGTTCTTGTGATATTTATCCTTCACGCAATCAATTTTTCTTTTTCAATTTTCCTAGTTGGGATTATTCCTTTGCTATTTGCAGAGGTATTGAATCCATACGTATTTTATTTAGGATCTGAAAAACTACAATATTATAATATTGCAAATCTATTTTCTAGGGCACTTTCTCTTTTTTTGGTTTACCAAACTTTAATAAATGTTGGTGATGCGCCACTTGTAAATGCATATGTTGGAAGTGCTCAGGCACTCGGATTTATAGTCTTATGGATTCAGTTGGTAAGGAATAAAAAGAACAATATTGGTGTTGTTACATCGCGTGGCATCAGGATTGTACTGAAAAATAATTTGCCATTAACTGTCTCTAATATGATTGTTCATCTGCAACAATCGATTTTTTTATTTGGACTTGGCATAGCAGCAAATCCACTAGTATTGGGAGCATATGCAATTGCAGACAAACTTATTTGGGGCATTCGAATGATATTGATAGCATTCTCTAATGCCATATATCCAGCAGCTATTGAAACCCATCATAAGAGTTATCAAGATTGGATAAAATTTAGAAAACAAGTAAATCAGGTTCTCTCTATTTTACTCATTTTCGGTGGCGTTATTCTTTTTTTCATGGCTCCGATCTTAGCCACCTGGCTTACTAAATCAAGTGATACCGTAATCATTACAACTTTTATTCGATGCGTCTCTCCTGTACCTTTGGTTATTGGGTTGAATGCCTTAAATGTTATGGAGTTGTTGATGAAAAATGATTTTAAGATTCAATTGAAACTGAGTATTTATGTTTTTCTTTTTTCAGTAATCCTAACTTTGTTTTTTCTTTTTGTTGTTCCATCCTCTTTATCAATCCTATACTTGCTATTTTTGGAATCAATTTGCCTGATTATTTATGAAAAGAATCGCAATAATTCTCGTTGACTGGAACGGTGTAGAGGTGACAAGAGAATGTCTTCGTTCACTTAACCGGTTGAATCCTTCTGCCGATTACGTTCACAAGGTGATACTTGTGGATAACGCATCCAATGATCCAATCAAGAAACATTTGGAGATAGATTTTCCTGATGTAATATATTTTAGAAATGAACAAAACCTTGGATTTACAGGAGGTAATAATACGGGTATGGAGTTTGCCCTAAATGAGGGATATGATTATATTTTGTTGTTAAACAACGACACAACTGTTGATCCTGATTTCCTTAAGCACTTGTTTTATTTCATGGAATCTCACCCTGAGGTAGGTGCTACACAGCCCCGTATTTTTTTCGAGCATGACAAATCTTTATTATGGAACGGTGGTAATGGATTTCTTGATTGTTTTGGACATACCATGGTATATGGGTACAATCAAAAATCAAAGCCTAGGTATGAAAATGTTAAGGAACAGCCTTGGCTTACCGCATGTGCCATTATGATTAATTCTACTGTTTTTGTTGAGGAGCAGATGGGGTTTTTAAATGAAAATTTTTTTACAAATTATGAGGACGTAGATTTTTCATTTAGGCTAAAGGCACTTGGGTACAAATTATTTTATATCCCAACTTCTATCGTATATCACATGGCAGGGTATTCTACCAATGCTAGGAAAAAGAATAAAGAGGGATTTACCCACCCATTCATGGTTTATATGAATACAAGGAACAGGCTATTCGTTATTAGAGGATTCTCTCCATGGTATTGGATGCCAACAATATTCATTTTTCATTTTTTTTATTTTTCATTGCTCTTAGGATATTTCTTGATACGAAACAGACCTCAAAAATTTAAAAAAATACTTGAGGCCATAAGAGATGGTATTTTTATGGATTTTAAAATGAAAGGATTGCGCAGTTAGATTTTAAGCAGACAATTTCACTAACTTTGGGGATGTAAAATATAATGTAAATGACTGGCATTGATTTCAATGAGTTTGAAGATTGGAAGGTTAAATTCAAAGGTTCAAAACCTTTTGATCATGTTGTTATCGACAACTTTTTGAACAAAGAATTGGCAGTATCGTTGGAATCTGAATTTCCAATTGATCGTTTACAAGAACTTTATAGTTACAATAATCCCCTTGAAAATAAGTTTGCATCAAATAATTGGAATCTTTTTAGCCCAAAAACCTATGAGTTTTTTGAATATTTAAATTCAGCTGAGGTTGTTGAAAAAATGTCAAATTTAGTGGGGGTTAAACTAGTGCCTGATTATGGTTTACACGGTGGTGGATGGCATATACATGGTGACGGTGGAAAATTAAACCCACATTTAGATTACTCGATTCATCCTAAGTTGGGTCTGCAAAGAAAGCTGAATCTTATTATTTATTTGTCTAGTAATTGGGAGGATGAGTACGGAGGACATTTAGGATTGTGGAGTCATAATCCTGACACAAACCAACCTGCTAATTTGGAACGAGAAGTTTCAATTGGCTTTAATAAAGCATTGATATTTGATACAACTCAAATGTCTTGGCATGGAATTAGTCAGCATGTAAAAGCACCTGTTGGACTTTTTCGTAAAAGCATAGCGATCTATTATTTGTGTGAACCTGCCATAGGAGCCTTGCCACATGGTCGTGCATTGTATGCTCCAACTGCTGATCAAAAGGAAAACAAAGAAATCATGGAAATGATACAAAAGCGGGTTGATGTTCAAAGCTCTTCTCAGGTTTACAGAACCCAATAGCGGCTTAAAACAATAAATTACTTTTTAGCTATAATCCCGTTGTTGAAATAAAAGCGTTCACTTTTAGGCAGCCATGCACATATTGATCCTATAACATTGAACATAAAAAATATTGGCCTGAAAAGAAGGTAAATCAATCCATTCCATATTTTATTCTTCTTGAAAATATTCTTCAAAGCTTCTTGTCCCTCTCTGATATACAATGAAATCAATACTACAAAAAGTGTGAATCCTGACACAATGCGTTTTTGGTTAACAACATTAAATCCATTTTTTGTAAACAAGTGGTTTAATCCAAAGTAGGTATACCTGCCATAATCATAAGGTACCTCATGCTCATTCCAAATAAACGGTGTTGTTAGCATAATCTTCCCTCCGGGTTTCAATACCCTGTACATTTCTTTCACCATACTTTCTGGCTCAAACACGTGCTCTAGTACCTCAAAGCAAACTATTGAATCAAATGTATTTGATTCAAATGGCAAATCCACTCCATTGTAAAATACATCTACTTTTGATGATGCATGGTACACCTTGGTTGTCTCAATATCAACTCCTGTATAAGATGTTGTGTTGAACAATTCTTCATAAGGTTTTTCCCCACAACCAATATCCAAAACGTTTCCATTGATTTCTTTTGCGTTTTTCGAAATGAAATTGAAGAGCCCTTTTCTCGTTAGATAAAAATCATTCACAATTGGTCCGATGAACCAATGTGGATGAAATCGCTGCTTTCGAAGCTCTAGAATTATTTTATTTAAGTTCAACATCATTTTTATTTAATATAACAGAGTCATAAGTTGTACAAAGGATGCCTGTTAAAAACCATCCGACATAACTTATGTAAAGGTAAGATTCAACTGCAGCTGTCAGCATAGGAATAATCATGCCTATTTTAAAAATAAATAACAAGGTTCCCAACTGTTTTGATTTTCCTGAAGTTTTTGTAAAAAGAGTTGCTGACCATTTTATAGAAATAAATAAAATAGCCACATACAAAATAAGCGAAACCAACCCTGTTTGAACGGCAATAATGATCAACTGATTTTCTCCTCCCGTATTCAATCCGAGTTCACCAGCTATCCGTCCAGATTCACCCATGCCAATTCCCAATGGATGGGCATAAATGGATTGAATGCCATCTATCCACTCAATTAAATGTGAAATACTTGATGAATTTGTAAAATTAAATGTGTTGATGATGAATTCTGAAATGGTATTGTTAGAAAGTAGATAAACCAAGGATAGTACTCCAATTGCAAATAAAACATGAAAAGCTAGAAGAATTTTTTTCCTTTTTGTGACGATAGCATAAATGTAAAGCACCAAGCCAAAGCTTATCAAGGATGCTCTGGATAACGCAAAAATCACCGATAAAATAGCTGCAAAAGAGGTTAATATAAAAATCTTTTTATTATTGATTTCTTTTTTTGTAACCAAGGAAACCAATACTGCTATTGTGAGCAGTGTTGCTGCTGCATGTTCCAAGGGATTTGCAAAAATGCAGGCAAATCTTTTAATGCCTCCTTCAATTTCAAAGGTCCATGTTAATCCAAAGTTCCCTGCTGGTTCTACTCCCAAGTACTTGAAATTATACCCAGCATACCCCGTTAATGTTTGTAGATGTGTATCGGAAATGGTCTCAAAAAGCAACACAGATGCTGCTATAATTGCCAATAAACAAATCAAAAGTTGATATTTAGACAACCATACTTTTTTGGGATCAATGAGTCTCCCAATAAAATAGATCAGTGGGAAAAAAGCAATGTTTTTGAAAGCCACAATTTTTTGAAACATACCATAAGAACCCAATGGCAAAATGACGTAAATAGCGTTGTAAATTAAATAGCCAGCCACTAGTTTATCCAGCAACGTAAAACGGGGCCTTTCGTTCATTTGATAAACCAGAATGCCCAATGTGAGTATCACAACTACTTCCTTTGTGTATTGTACAAATGGGATTAAAATACCAAGTCCGTACAAATCCAATACAGATAAAGTAGTGATGTAAATGGGCAATCCCAGCACAAAAAATACAAGAATTGCATCATACTGCTTCGAAAAAATATTTTTCATTGCATAGATCAAGCTGGAAAGATAAACCAGTGGAAAGATCAGCATCATGAAAAATATATTTTACTGGTTGGAAAGGAAATTTACTTCATTGTCACTTAAAGATCTGTTGTAAATCCTGAAATCACGGATGGCTCCTTCAAATGCATCAGCCGGTCGCTGTGCCAGCCTCCCTAATTCAAAAAATGAAGATAACTGAATGGCCGCTGGTGGTAAATTACCGGGCTGATTTTGCCTTGCAATCATTTTTCCATTGCAATAAACCTTGGTGGTATATATGTCATTTGTAACCACAAAATGATACCACTGTTTTGAATCTAGTACTTGATTTGAAGGCAATTCGAAATCTGATCCTGCCCATTTTATTTTGTTTTGATACCAATTAAACCAGTAAAACCCCACTCCATAATTGCCTGGCCAAAATTCAAATACTCTAGGTGAAAACTTACCTGGTCCGGTTTCTTTTGCCCAAAAGGATATCGACAATGCACCTTTCACTGCTTTGCTGTTATTTAAAATACAACGTGCATAGCTGTTAGAGTTTCCTGCAAAATAGTAAGCATACTCATCACCATTATTCCCCCTTCCGGATAGTTGAATACTTACATTTACAGGCACTATGTCGGGGTTGTTTCCTGTTAAATCGTTCGGCGTTTTATTGAGTAAGTAATGCGCTACCAATCCTATCCTGATGCTATCACTTAATGGCAAAGGCTCATCCGCAGTTTTTGTACAAGAGGATTGTCCTATCATTATCAGGCTCGACAATGCTATTAACAAGGGTGATAAAAATTGAAATAAGCGATACTTTGCTTGTTTAATCATTATAAATAACTATGATTGATTATGATTTGAAACTTCAAAAAAGTTCAAGAAACAATACTGCATAAAATTAACGCTTAAATAATTCTTTTATAGCTTTTCGTAAAAAAAGACCTACAAAGATACTATTTGTATTTAAGTACCTTTTCCAAAGTCTACCTGGTTCTTTCATCAACCTGTACAACCATTCAAGTCCATTGTTTTGCATCCAGCTGGGTGCTTGTTTTACATTGCCAGCGTGAAAATCAAATGCAGCGCCTACAGCAATCATAACCAACGGTAGGGATTCTTTATTTTCCGCAACCCATTTTTCCTGTCTTGGACATCCTCGTCCAACAAAAACTATTTTTGCTCCTGAATCAATAATTGTTTTTCTGTCTAACTCCTTTTCCTCATCTGTTGAATCTCTAAATCTATCGGCTTGCACTCCTGCTATTGTTGCATTAGGATATCTTTGCTGAATAAATGCAGATAATTTTTCTAAAGTTGCAGCCGTACTGCCATAAAGAAATACCGGAATGCAATGGAGGTCGGCTTGTTGCAATATTCTGAGCATCAGGGTCGGACCATATACACGGTCGTCCATTTCTGCTTTGTGAAAATAATTTAATGCCCACTTGATGGGTTGTCCATCTGCCACCACTAAATCTAGGCTGTTGATTTGATTTTTTAATGCAGGGTTTTTGTATCCTTCTATGAGTCCATGAACAGCAAGAGCCGAAACACCAAATCCCTTTAATTTATTCTCTTCATTTGCTTTTTTTATAATCAACAAACTGGCCTCGTGGTAGTTGGTTATGGCGTATTTAATGCCAAATAATTCACGATATTCCATTAGCTACTTTTTAATAGATTTTGAGCGATAATTTTAAAGTCATTTGCCGAAGCTTCCCAGCTGAAATGTTTTAAACGTTGCTTACCTTTTTGAATGAGTTCGTTTCGTGTAGATTCTTTTGTAATAAGTTCAACAGCAATATGAACAAGTTCTCCTTCAACAAATGGTGAAAATACAGCAACTGCATCTCCTCCAATTTCTTGTAAACAGCTGTTGTTTGCCACAGCTACAGGAACTTCTTGTTGAAATGCTTCTAATATTGGAATGCCAAATCCTTCGTATGTGGATGGGATAATGTATAGAATTGAATTTTTATAAAGCATTGGTAAATCATTATCTGGAACATATCCAGTAAAAAATACTTCCTGTTGTAATCCACATGAATCAATGGTTTTCATGATTTCTTCATGGCTGTTATTGAAGATTTTTGGGTTAGGTCTGCCAACCAATAATAATTTAACATCCACTTTTTTTCTGATTTCTTTCAAGGCTTTGATGAGAAAAGGTAGATTTTTTCTTTTTTCTAATCCACCTACATGAAGAATGTATGGTACATCTCCAATCTTATCCATGGCTATTTTGGATGCATCACTTAGTGATGATTTAATTTCATTTGATTTTGGTCCTTGATAAACCACTTGCATTTTACTTTTCAAAGTTGGTAAATGCGTGCTCAATCTTTCGAATGAAAATTGAGATGGTACTACAACTGCATCTGCCTTTAATGCACCATTAACAGCAATAAGCTTGAACCATTTTAGCCAAATTGGATTGTAGTATTCAGGATGGTCAAAAAATAAGGCATCATGAAACACAACAATGTGTTTAGCTTTTAGCTTTATTAGTGGTAAATAATAATCAGTACAAATTAATGCATCAACATTAGAAAAAAATGATTTTAAGGGTAGCGTAATTTGTTTCCAAATAAAGAAGCTAACATGCTCAAAAACTTTCCCCAATAGATTATTTCCCCAATAAGGAGGCCATACAGAACCAAACATAACCAACTTGAAACTATTGTCGTTACTCCTCTTTAGCTCATTTATCAATTCTGTCAAGTAAGTTTTTGTTCCTGTTGTTGCCAATTTTAAATCGCGGGTATCTAATCCTATCGTTATGGTTTTTTTCAAATTGATATTCAATTGATTTAGCATTTAAAAATAGAACAAATTCGGCTATATTTGGGTCCTGTTTCACAATATGTTTTATCCTACAAATAGCACAAGAAAATTAGTTTTACATTTGGCTTTATTCATTGCCGTTATCTCTATCTATTCGTGTAAAAAAAACCTGACTTTAAGGCAGACCGTTTACACAGAAACTTTTGAAGACGCAGTGCCAAATAACATTACGGCTGTAACAGGTTCTGGAGATAGCTATGTGAGAATGATAAGGCCTTTCAATGGATCCAATGTAATGGGTATGTTCAACAACACCCTTGTTAGCCTGGAATTAGACAGTTTGCCTAATCACAACATGATTTACGTTGAATTTGATTTCTATGCCCATGATGGTTGGGAAGGAAACAAAATTAGCACAAGCGGTATTGTTGATGTTTGGAATATTCAAGTTAATGGTCAGCTACAACTTTCTACAACATTTTCGAATACCCCAGAAAATAAACAATCTTATCCAGACTGGATTGGCAGCGGAGAGCCTGCTCCACCAAGGGCAAATTCCATAGATACATTGGTTACAGGTTTTTGTGCTTATGACTATAAGCCAAACGGAAGCTCAAAGTACAGGATAGTTTTCTCTCGACCCCATACAGACAATGAATTGTTGTTGCAGTTTAATGATGCCCTACAGGGATCTACTTGCAACAAGTCGTGGTCAATAGACAACATTCATATTGAAACCATAACAAACTAAGATGCCTACAGTTTTTATCCATGGTAGCGCAGATTTGTATGGCTCCGCCAAAATATTGCTTCAGGTCGTGCGCATTTGTGTTAAAGAAGGTGAAAAAGTGATTGTTGTCCTTCCTCATCAAGGTTCCTTGGTCCCTGCTTTGGAAGCTTTAGGCGTGCAAGTTTTCATCATCAATATTGGCGTTTTGAGGCGCCGTTATTTTACACCATGGGGGATGATAGGACGGGTTTTTCTTTGGATATATGCCTGCTTCGCATTGAGGTCATTGATTAGAGAGCATGAAATCTCTAAAATTTATGTAAACTCCGCCAATGTTTTGATTGGCCCATTGTTGAAAAAAATTACAGGTCTTCCTCTAATTTGGCACCTTCACGAAATTGTTGAGAAACCTGCTATGTTGAGAAGGTTTCTTACATTCTTGATCTGCCAAGCAGATTTAGTGATTGCTGTTTCAGCCGCCACCCGTAATTTTTGGATGGCTCAATCAAAGCATCTTTCCATTGAATTGCTTTATAATGGGATTGATTGTACTGAATATGAAAATGTTGGCAATTTGATAGAATCTGAGTTTCCCTTCACCTTAAAAAAAGAAAAAAAAGGCATTGTTATCGCGATGGTTGGCCGTATTCAACCTTGGAAAGGGCAATCTTATTTTCTAGACATCATGAAATCCCTTAAGGGCCAACTAGCGAATGATTTAATACCGTGTTATGCTGTTGTTGTTGGGGATCCCTACCCAGGATATGAACACTATGCAACTGAACTAAAATTAGAAATTGAGGAGAAGGGACTTCAACAAAATGTATTTTATTTAGGATATAGAAATGACATTCCTTCAATCCTGGCCTCAATAGACTTATTGGTCGTTTCATCAATTTTGCCCGACCCTCTTCCTACCGTAATTTTGGAAGCAATGGCTTCTTCAAAGCCTGTAATTTCAACCAAACAAGGTGGCGCCTTGGAGATGATTGTTGAAAATGAAACAGGGTTCTTTATTCCATTAAATGACCCTGAACAGTCTGCCGCAATCATCAAAATCGCATTGAAAAACCCTGAAAACTTAATAAAATTAGGTGCCAATGGGTATAATAGCGTACATAAATCTTTCTCCCTTTCAGCTTTTAAAATAAATTGGCTGCAACTCTTTCGCTCAGTTTGAAGATGAGTTGTTGTAAATAAGATAAAAACTTTAATTTTGGCAAATGAAGTTGAGTCGTTCGCACCTGCTTTATGTACAATCAAAATATATCGCAGACCTATTTGCTATCCTTATCGCATTTGGGTCATCTTATTTTGTTTTTAATGCTGATTTAATTAATGTTTCAAGGACTGATTTTCTCTTGTCTGTTGTTATCATTTCCTCTGGATGGTTTGTTGCAGGTGTTTTTTCGAAACTGTATGTTGACAGACGGACAAAGAAATTTTCAGAGGAAATTATTGTTTCTTTCTACAACATTGCAATAACTATTTTGGTTAGCAGTTCATGCTTTTTCTATTTATTTTCTACTAAAAGCATTTCCAATGCTTATTGGGCACTTTTTTTCAGTACAATTTTTCTTTTTTCTGTCCTTTTTAAATATATCATCAGAAAATACACTCACTACCTCATTTATAAAGGGGAACTGACTGAACATTTCATTTTGATTGGATGTACCAGAGCTGGTAAAGATTTTATTGAAATGGTGGAAAGATTTAAATATTATGGATATAGTTGTTCAGGAATTATTGATGATCATCAAACTACCTTAAAAAACATTCCCTATTTAGGGAAAATCAGCCAATTGAATGAAATCCTAAAAACTAAGTCAACCCAAGAAATTATCCTCGCTTTATCCAACGTTGAATCTGGATTGGTGAAAAAAATAATAGAAACTTGTGAACAGTACAATCGAAAAGTGAGGTTAATTCCTGATTTAGAAAAATATACCAATGCAAACATTGAGGTTGCTGATCTTGGAATCATGCCGGTGTTGAACTATAAAAAACTGCCGTTAGACCGACTTGAAAACAGGGTGATAAAGAGGTTTTTTGATCTTTTTTTTTCAATAATCTTTTTTTTGTTTATCGGTTTTTGGTTGTTGCCTTTGTTGGCTATTCTAATTAAGTATTCTTCTAAAGGGCCTGTTATTTTTAGGCAGGTTAGGTGGGGACTTTCAAACGAGCAAATCGTTTGTTATAAATTCAGGTCAATGGCCATGGAAAGTACTGATATTGATAAAACCGGAAACTATGCGCAAGCAACATTAAATGATCCTCGTGTTACACGTCTGGGTAAATTTCTGCGAAAAACAAGCTTAGATGAGCTCCCTCAATTTTGGAATGTATTGATTGGAAATATGTCGGTGATTGGACCTAGGCCACATCCGGTTCCATTGAACATGGCATCCATTGAAACTGTCGAAAACTACATGTTAAGGCATATCGTAAAACCTGGCATTTCTGGCTGGGCTCAAGTTAACGGATTTAGGGGGGAAACAAAAAGTATCGCCGATATGCAAAAAAGAGTGGATCATGATTTGTATTATATTCATCGTTGGAATATTTTCTTTGATATCCAAATTGTTTTACAAACCATTATTAATATTTTTCGAGGAGATCAAAATGCCTATTAATTTAACCAATATAAATCAATTTATTAGGAGAATCGCAATACAAAGAACTTTTCTATTGATACTAGGATTGGGCTTTTTTTCGTCTGTATCAGGGCAAGCGGTTTTCGAAAATGTTCAAAATAGTGTTTATGAGTACTTAAATAGGCAAGCACAAAATGGGTATATTTCTTTAGATGACATGATAAAGCCATTAACTAGGAATCAGATTTCAACTTATTTAAGTGTATTGGCTCAAGCTCAAAAAAATAAAACAGCTGCCTTAAATGAGATAGAAATAAAAGAACTTAATTTTTATATCAAGGAATATGGAGTAGGGGTGAATGATGGTTATGTAAATACAGCTAAGGAAAAATGGTTGGGTAAAGACAATAGAGGACGGTATCGATTTTTTTCAAAAATAGACACTTCAACAATTTCTAGCAACGTTAAAAAGGAAATTTCACAGCCTTTCCAGTTTAATTTGGAACCTGTTTTACAAGGATCTGTTCAGGCTAGTAGCGAAGGGAAATCATTGGTTTATAGAACTACTGGCATACAATTTTGGGCATCATTGGGTAAACGATTTGGGTTGCAAATGTATTATCGCGACATCAACGAAAACGGCACAGGGATTGATTTTGACAAGCAATTTACACCTGAGCAAGGTGTTGTTCCTACTGCAAATCCAAAATCACGAGCTTTAAATTATGCAGATGTAAGAGCTAGTATGACCTATCAATGGAAAAATGGCATGTTAGCATTTGGCAAAGAGCAATATTTGGGTGGATATGGCTTAAATGGTAATATAATCTATTCAACAAAGGCCCCAAGCTATCCATACCTAAGGCTTAACCAACAAATACTGCCATGGTTGAAATTTGAATATACACATGCCTTTTTAGCCTCTAGGTTGGTTGATACACCAAACAGCTATCGAACTACAAACTATGGGGTTTTCGGGGGACAGCGGTTTAAGATGATTCCTAAATACATGGTGTCACATGCATTGTCATTTAAGCTGAAGAAAGGTTTAGATTTGATGGTGGGTGAATCTGTAATTTATACAGATAAAATTCAATTGGGATATTGGCTTCCAATGATGTTTTACAAAGCATGGGATCAATATGTTTCAGGTACAAACCTAAATGCAGGTGCCAATACACAGTTGTTTGGACAGATATCTTCTAGAAATCAAATCAAACATACTCACTTGTACGCATCTATGTTGGTAGATGAGTTTAGGCCTTCGGCTATTTTTAATCCCAAAAAGAGTAGAAATCAACTTGCTTTCAACATAGGGGGATCTATTACGAATATTCCTTATTTGCCCTATGTAACCCTAAATTTAGATTATACAAGAATCAACCCATTTGTATATCAGAATTTGTTGCCCGCACAAGAATATACAAACAATGGATATGTGATGGGTGATTGGATGGGTAGTAATGCTGAGAGACTTGTTTACGAAATTAAATACACCCCAATTCCTAGGATGAAAATTTCTGCTAGGTATGAAAAAATCAGAAAGGGGGCAAAAGGCACTGCTGAGCAGCAATATTTTCAAGAACCTCAGCCTGAATTTCTTTTTGGATTACAACAGAAACAATGGAACACAAGTGCAAAAGTGGTTTACGAATGGATTCACAATCTCTATTTTTACATGCATTTTCAAAGCAATGAAATTAAAAAATACGGAGCTATCTTTAGTACCAAACGTTACAGCAACATCAGTGCCGGCTTTTCCATGGGATGGTAATCAAACAACAATGATATTTTGTTTTAAATAAGGATAAATGAATGACATTCAAGAGAGCAGTAAAATGAATAACCTAGTTGCAGAAGAACCTGAATTTATCTTAGGTGATTTATGGAAGGATTTGTTTGCAAAACTGATTAAACTAAAAAGTCAAATGCCCCGAATTCTTTTGGTTGGGGTTGTTTTTGCATTGCTTGGGGCTGCTTTGGTTTGGATCAAGAATTCAACATATACTGGCCGTGTAAATTTTGTGATAGAAGAAAGTAAGCAAAATTCTGCTGGATTATTTGGTGCATTAGCTGGACAAATTGGGTTAGACATGAGCTCTTTATCTGGTAATTCAGGAATACTCGCCGGCGACAATGTTTTAGAGCTGCTAAAGAGTCCAACTTTATTGAAAAAAGTCCTTCTATCACCTTATCCAGAAGACACATCCACTTCAGTGGCAATGGCCTATGCTACTGCCTATGGTTACGCTCCATCATTTATCAAGGCAGTTGGCGAAAAGAATATTTTTAAGCCGAGAAACCCAAAAACAGTTGGGTTAACATCAAATAGAATAGAAGATAGTTTGCTGCACATCATCAGCAAAAGGATATTGGAAAAGGAATTATCTGTTTTTAAACCTGATAAAAAGTTGAGTATTTTCAGTCTAGAACTCACTACAAGAAATGAGAAACTGAGTCAGTTGATTAGCCTTCGATTGATTGACCAAGCCGCTAGTTTATATGTAGATACAAAAACACGTCGTCTTCGAATCAATGTAGAACGCTTGCAAAGAAAAGCCGACAGTGTAGCCTATTTGCTGAATAGGCAAACTTTTACAAGTGCATCAAGGGATTTAATAAATGCAAATCCAACATTCATCAATACAGGTGTTGACTTAGAAATATCAAATAGGGATAAGTCACTTTTAGGTG
>Ga0164294_10000359_pt1 | contig 42514 bp, 32 predicted proteins | sample GEODES005metaG_FD_111479 | JGI IMG/M metagenome (GOLD analysis project Ga0164294, IMG submission 111479) | Oligotrophic lake water microbial communities from Sparkling Lake, Wisconsin, USA - GEODES005 metaG | ecosystem: Environmental > Aquatic > Freshwater > Lake | place: USA: Sparkling Lake... | reverse complement strand
CATAGTATGGCATTATTAGATGATGGTAGTGTTACATGTTGGGGTAATAATGATCATGGACAATCAACAGTTCCCGCATTTCCTGCTGGAAGAGGAGTAACAAAAATTTCTGCGGGTGCGGAGCATAGTATGGCATTATTAGATGATGGTAGTGTTACATGTTGGGGTATTGATCGAGAAGGACAAATAACAGTTCCAGCATTTCCTGCTGGAAGAAGAGTAACACAAATTTCTGCTAGTATGTTTCATAGTATGGCATTATTAGATGATGGCAGTGTTAGATGTTGGGGTATTAATAATTTTGGAGAAACTATAGTTCCAGTATTTCCTGCTGATAGAAGAGTAACACAAATTTCTGCGGGTGGTTTTCATAGTATGGCATTATTAGATGATGGTAGTGTTAGATGTTGGGGTCATAATGATAATGGACAATCAAGAGTTCCAGTATTTCCTGCTGGAAGAAGAGTAACACAAATTTCTGCTGGTAATTCTCATAGTATGGCATTATTAGATGATGGTAGTGTTACATGTTGGGGTAATAATCTTCATGGACAAAGAACAGTTCCACCAGATCTTTCGACAGTTACTCCTGTAGCCGCTGCTCCCGCTCCAACTCCTTTAGTTCAAGATACTACTGCATATAGAGAAGCACTCGCAGGTAGATTGACATGTCCAATATGTTATGAACGTGAACGAAATACAGTATTAAACTGTGGTCATTTATTCTGTGCGGAAGATACCACCGCAATTAGAGCAGCACCAAATCCAAAATGCCCTTTATGTCAAACTCCTATTACTTCTGCTCAAAAAATTTTCTATGGTGGTTATCGCCAAAAATACCTCAAATACAAAGCTAAGTATTTAGAACTTAAAAATAATTTATAAATAATTCCTTAATTGATATGATTTTTCATTATTTCAAATAGAAATAATAAAAAATTGTTCTCTCGCCTTGCTCACACTAATTTTTTATTAGATTTAAAAAATCTAATAAAAAATTGTTCTCTCGCCTTGCTCACACTAATTTTTTATTAGATTTAAAAAATCTAATAAAAAATTGATAAAAAATATACTTATATAAAAATATATAGATATATAACATATATCATGTCTGATGAATTAATTTTTCAAATAATTGACTGGCAAGAATACAATGATCGTGCTGATGTCGAAACCGAACTAATTGATTATAAAACGAAATTACCCCGAGTAATCCACCCAACAAGATACTATATAAATATGTATGGTAGAACTCAAGATGAAAAATCTGTTTGTTTGAGGGTTGAAGATTTTAAGCCTTATTTCTTCGTTGAAATTCCCGAAAGCTGGAGTCCAACATACATAAACGCATTTATAAGATTATTGAATAGTCAATTGATTGTTGAAAAGATCAATGGTTCAATCATTAAAGATGATGAATATAATGAAAATGAAGGTTATAAAAAACAGATCATCTACAAAATTATTAAGAAACATAAGAGTAGAGGATTTACCGCTGGTAAATTATTTCCGTTCTTAGTATTCTTCTTTGATGATACATGGACATTCAAACAACTAGAAAAAATATTCTTAAGAGATATTCCATCATCAAGTGAAATTCCATACAAAGGCAAAAAGAGATTTACAATCTATGAGTCAAATATTGAACCATATATTAGATTTAATCATATTTTAAATGTTGATACTTGTGGTTGGGTGAGTGTATCAAACTATGATGTTGAAGAAAAAGAAAATACAGATATTTATGCAATCGTAAACTTTCAAGATATTAAAAGATATGACATTAAAGGTTCAGCAAAATTTAGAATATTATCATTTGATATAGAATGTTATTCAGATGATGGGAGTTTTCCAATGGCAAACAATCCAGAACATCCTATTATTCAAATTGGTTGTGTATTTCAAAAATATGGTGAAGTCGAACCATACAAAAAAATTATGTTATCATTACACAAGTGTGATAAATTCGGAGATGTAATTGTAAAATCTTATAAAACAGAACAAGAACTATTAATTGGTTTTCGTGATGTATTATTACAAGAGGATCCTGATATCATAACTGGCTACAATATTTTTGGGTTTGATGAACAATACATTTACGATAAAGTAAAATGTTTGGACATTGAAAAAGAGTTTTGTCAATTTAATAGATATTTAGGAATGGAAAATAAACAATCTAAATTCCTCACGAAAATGTTATCAAGTTCTGCTCTCGGAGATAATATATTGAAATTCTTTGAAATGAAAGGGAGAATTCAAATAGATCTATTGAAAGTCGTTCAAAGAGATCATAAACTTGATTCTTATAAATTAGATAATGTGGCAGAAAACTTCATCAATCAAGATATTGTAAAATTTGATGATGACAAAATATATGTAAAAGATCCAAAAGAATTTATGATTGGAAACTTCATTGAGATTCTAGAAGTAGATGAGATTGAAGGCCCAGAACATATTACTGATAAGATAAAAGTCCTAGATATAAATTATACAGAAAAATATTTATTGATTAATAAAAAATATGATGAGTATAAAGATCTTATAACATTGAAAGATAAATGTAAAAAATATAAAGCATCTCTTGTTAAAGATGATATTCATCCAGAAGATATTTTTAGATTATGGAAAGGAAGTTCGTCAGATCGTCGTATCGTAGCAGAATACTGTATTCAAGATTGTGTTCTTGTTTTGAAATTGTTAAATAAATTACAAGTTCTGACCAATAACATTGCTATGGCGAATGTTTGTTCAGTTCCATTATCGTATATCTTTTTACGTGGTCAAGGAGTTAAAATCTTCAGTTTAGTTGCAAAATTCAATAGAAAAGAAAATTATGTCATGCCTAAATTAACAATTGGTGAGGCATATGCTAATGGAGAAGGTGACGACGCAGTTGGATATGAAGGTGCGATTGTATTTGAACCGACTGTTGGTTTTTATGAGGAAAGTGTTTGGGTTAATGATTACTCATCTCTGTATCCAAGTTCAATGATTGCAACAAATATATCTCATGAAACTTTAGTAATTGATAGAACATATATGAACCTACCTGAATATGAGTACAAAGAAGTAACATATACTGAAAGTGATGGTAATGTTCAAACATGTACTTATGCAAAGAAAAAAGATCCAACTTATGATCCTAAGAACTTTGGTATCTTACCTCAAATCTTAATGAATTTACTTGGTGAAAGAAAAGCAACAAGAAAATTAATGGAGTCTGAAAATGATCCATTCATCAAAAGTATTTTGGATGGTAAACAATTGGCATTGAAAGTAACAGCAAACTCATTGTATGGACAACTTGGTGCTAAAACAAGTCCTATCTTTTTAGTTGAACTCGCAGCATCTACAACTGCTGTTGGTAGAAAACAATTAGAATTAGCAAGAGACTTTGTAGAAAAAGATTTAAATCGTATTATGAAATTAGTGCATAAAAATCAAAATGATCCAGAAAAACTCAATGAAATATTTAATATTGAGTTTAAAGATAAAATGGGGAAGCCAAATATTAAAGAAAGAGAATGGGTGATAAATAGCATCAATGAAATCTTTTCTAAATACACAATCAAACCAGAAACTTTGTATGGCGATACTGACTCAGTCTTTAATCGTCCAAACTTCAAAGATCTTAAAGGTAAACCTGTTTCTGGTCCTGAAACAATTAAACCTGCTATCATTCTAGGTCAATTAACTTCTAAACTAGTTCAAGCGAGACAACAATATCCTCAAGAATTAAGTTATGAAAAAGTATTTTGTCCATGGATTATTGTTAGTAAGAAACGATATATTGGTAAGAAATATGAAGAAGATGATAAAAAATATAAAGTAGCATCTATGGGACTTGTCTTAAAAAGACGTGATAACGCACCAATTGTTAAAAAAGTAGTTGGTGGATTACTTAAGAAATGGATGATTGATCTTGATAAACAAGCAGGAATTGATTTCATTAAAAAATCCATATATGATATAATTGAAGGTAAATTTCCAATTAGATATTTCGTAACATCTAAAACTCTAAAAGGAAAATATAAGGGTAAAAGATTGGATGGGAAACATCCTAAAGATAAAGGAGTATGTCCATATGCTGGTAAGAAATGTGAATGTTCTGGTCCATGGAATTGGAAAGAGGTTCAATGTGGTATTGCTCATGTAACTTTATGTCAGAGAATGGCAGAGAGAGATCCTGGAAATGAACCGGCTACGAATGAAAGAATTCCTTATGTGGCAGTAGAAATTGATGAACATATGATTAAAAGTAAGAAAAAAGCAGCTGGTAAAGAAGATAAAATATTACAAGGAGATAAGATCGAACATCCTGATTATGTTGAAAAAAATAAACTTAGAGTTGATTATAAATTCTATCTTAATAATCAAATCATGAATCCAACAGTCCAATTTTTAGAAATTGTTATAAAAGATCCTGAAAATATCTTTACACAAGCAGTTAAGGATGAAGTATTTACTAAAATAGGTATGAAACAAAATAATTTGGCAAATTATTTTAAAACAAAAAAAGTAGAATATGAAAATGTAAATGTATATTCAGAAGGTGATGCGAAATCTACAGACTCAAAAGAGAGTTGTAGAATTTGTGACGATTAGTTTATAAGACTTATTTTCTCTTCATTGAGATTAATTTAACATCGGATGTGTTAATTGATGAAGTTGTATCTAAATATTCAGAAACGCTATTTTCAGATGCTCCACCTGTTTCAGTCATGCGCTTATTGTGACGTCTCTTTCCTTTGACTGTTTTTGCTGCCTTCTTTCCTTTAGATCTTGCAACCATTGCTCTTAAGACTTTAACTTTATTTTTAACGTCTTCTGTGTCTTCTTCTTCATCAGAATCTTGTTCGAGTCCTTCTTCGTCTAAATCGAAGTTATCTTCATCTTGATCACTTACATAATCAGGTGTTGTATCAAATGTTTTATCTAATCCTGTTTTAACTTGTTTCTTTCCTCTGTGAACAACTGGCATAAATGGATCTCCTCCACTTTGCATATCATTGAAGAATTTTTCAGGATTAAATTCGTTTGTTCCACCAACTTGTTCAGATTCACTTACAAACATACTAGGATCAATATAGATTTGACCTGTATTTCCTCCCATTTGAGGTTCAGAATTTACTTCTCCTGCATATGTATATCCACCTTTTTGTGGGCGTTGTTGAGATTCAGAAGATTCTAATGCCTTTCTAACAGCTGCATCTAAATCTTTAGGATTTCCAGTAAAGTTAAATGCCATTCCAGATACAGATATTTCACCAGGTTGGCGATGAGACTTTCTTGGTGATGCTGCAGATGTTGCGGATAATACATTAATTCCAAGAGGAACTGGTGCAGCGGATGTTGCACTTTGTTCTGCAGATGTTGGTGATGTAGAAATAGGACCACTTGGTGCAGGAGCACTTGATGTAGGGCTTTCTGTTGTTCCAACAAATGTATTCTTAGGAGCTTCTGTAGGTACTGTAGGTGCTTCTGCAGAACCGCGTACAGGAGCAACAGGTGAATTTTCATTTAAAATTTCATTAACTTTGTCATTTAAAGAAGAATTAGAATTTCCCATTATATTATATATAAATTATAATAGAAATTAAATTAAATATAAATTATTTTATGGATAAAAAAATTGTATTAGTTAGTTTAATTGTTTTACTCTTAATTATCTACTATAAAAGAAATATAGGTGTAATAGAGAAAATGAGTGTAGTTGAAGCATTTAATAGAAAAAAATTCTTGGTTAGAGATTTAAATGATAAGAAAGAATCAGCAGATATATTAGCAAAATTAATGGAAAATCTAAAGTTATTAATTTCTACTCTCAGAAATACAAATGATCCAAATGATAAAGAACTTCAAAAATTTAAACCTTTTATTGAAACTATATATAATAGAATTGATGATGTTAAAGTTAGAGAAAATGAAGGTGGAAATGATTTAACATCATATAGTATTAATAAAGGTGAAGAATTGGTATTTTGTATTAGATCTAAGCAAAATAATAAAATACATAGTATTAATGAATTAATGTATGTATCAATACATGAGATTAGTCATATAGGTTGCCCAGAAACTGGTCATACAAGACTATTTGCAAAAATTAATTTATACTTATTAAGAAAGGCATTAGAAATGGGATTATATAAATACAAAGATTATTCATTAGAACCTGTTGAATATTGTGGTATGACTTTAACTACAAATATTTTGGGTTAGACAAAAATTTATAAATTATTAATTTATAAATTTTATATATTCTATTTTATAAATGGAAGATCCTGTTAAATTAATATACAAGGTTAAAAACAATAACCGTAAAAACCAGTATCATATTTATATTTTTTTAGGTAATTTAGTAGAAATAAATATACAAAAAATTCTTAAAAAAATTAAAGATTTAAATCTATTTGATACACTTATAACCTTAAATGAAAAAGAATTCAAAGAATTAGAATCAATGTATGGAGAATTATGGTTTTCTTATTTCTTTATCCACCACCATATTGACTTTACATTTGATAATATCAGAAAATCTAAACAAAAAGCAGATGAAATTATTAGTAAATTAGGTAAAGAATGGTATGATAAATATATCAAAGATTATAAAATAAGTGGAAAAACATCATTTAACTTTGCGTCAGTTGTAAGAAGAGATAGAATTTTAAAATCTAAAAAGAATGATACGGATGAACGAGTTGATTATAGAACTCTTACAACACAATTTGGTGGGAATCAAAATAATAATACAGATGGTAAAATCAATAATGATAAAAAAATGAAAAGTTATTTAGGACATGCTTTTAAAAACTTTATGAAATTATCAGAAAATCAACAAGGCGGTATTAATATGGATGATATAATGGAATCAGATGATGAATCAGATGTAGAAGATGTAATTGATGCAGTTCAGAAAAAGGAAAAAAAAGAAGGGGAAGTAGGAGAAATTGAAGAGGAAGAAGAAATAGTTGAAGAATTATCAATTGAAGATCTTGAAAATATGTATTCAAATGAAGATAAATTAGACTTAGTAATTGAAAATGAAAAGGATACTAAAAAAACATCAAATTTAATCGAAAAAATTTTAGAACAAGATAAAGATTATGATAAGATAGAGAAATTAAATGAATTAATTCCATTTGATGCATCTAAAGATAATGTTAACTATGACGAAACCTTAAAAAATGTTTTTAATAAAAATTATGTCTACAACAACTATATCTATAAAAATGATACAATTAAGAATATTAAAAATAAAATCTGTTGTTCAATCAAGAAAAATAAATTATTCGATAAAGAATCAGATTTAATAATTCCTTCAAGAACTTATTTATGGTCTGAATATTATTATAATGAATTAGTCGATAACAAAGTTGTTTTAAAATATGATAAAGTTATGTTAGGACAAAAATGGGTTAGAAGAAATGAACTATTACAAATTGATGTTGAACCTAACGATAGCATTAAAGTATATGAAACATTAAAAGGTAACTTAAAAATGTTAAGAGATAATATTAAAAAATATGGTTCAAATATTAGAGTTGATAATGATCAATATCATATTCTTGATGACTATAGTGATTATTATACTAACAACGAAATATTTATGGTAGATATATATAATGAATTAGGAAAAAACTATTCAGTCATAACAGATAACTTAAAAAATGTATTTGATATTTACGTCAGAATTTATTTCCTACCTATATCATCAAACGAATTTAAAAATATAATTGATTATTTAAATGATAATAAAAAAGAAGAATCAAATTTAATATTAAAAACATATAATAATATTAACAATGATGTTAGAATGGAAAATACTATCACAAGAATTGTAGAAGAAATTAAACAAACACCAGAAAAATATAATAAATATTTAAAAACAAATCATATCACTCAAGTCGTAACACATATTAACCTTTTCATGACCAAGTATAATAATAAAACTATTTCAGTTGACGCAACAAATATTAAAAAATCCGATCTCAAAATTGATCTCTTCAGAATTTTTGATAACTTTCTTACAACTGAAACATATCCGTTTATTCAATATCAACAAGCTGATGGAAATTTAGTATATAAATTCAATTCTGATAATCAAGAAGAAGATAAAAATTCTATCTTAAGTAAATGGTTTGAAACTGCACCATATGGTATTAGTTTTAAAATAAAAGTAAACTTAAAAAATTCATCATCAAACAAATATATATCAGTTAATTTAAATGAAAGTGGTCGTGTAGAATATAAAATCCAATTTAAAGAAGATGATGAAGCATCATTTGTTGATATACAAAATACATATCAATTTGTTCGTGAATTAATAAAGAAAGTAAATGATGAAAATACCAGATTACAGTTATATGTTCCTGTTGATAGAGACTTTAAATTTGCATTCATAAATACAATTCAACAAATTCAAACTGCTGGTATAATTAATCATAATGATTTAAATGATTTTGCAAGATTATTCTATCCATATATTGCTGTTGTAATTGATCCACGTAAAAGACAATCAAAAGAAAAAAAAGAATCTGATTCAGATATTGGTAAATATGGTACATATATGAGATATAAACGTGTTAGTGAATATGAAAGTGATAAAAATTTAGAAAAAAGAATTTTATATTATTTACGTAATTTTGAATTTGATGAAAAAAAACTTATACGTAAAATAAGTAATGATTTTAACTTAGTTGAAAAGACAGCAGATCAAAAAATTAAAGAAATTAGAGATAAATTTCCGTATCTCAAAAAAGCCGGTAGAATCTTACGTAAATTTGATAATATTCCAAGATATAAAGCACCTGGTATTGATGTAGTCATCCAAGGTAAATCATCAGACAATTATAAATTACGTGTATCTGGTTCTCGTAATAAACAACAATTAGATAATATTTGTGAATTCATATCAATAATGATGTTTTTATACGATGATTTATATATTAAGAAAAATCCTGAAAGAAAATATTTGATGGAAATATTAAGAGGATTAAATAATATTGCTAAAAGAAGAAATAAGGTTGAAGAAATTGTTAGGGAAGATAATACTGGAGTTTCTAAAGTTAAGGAAATAACTAACATAGATAAAGAAAGATTAGGCTTCAGACCAGAAAAAGGACAAAATCAATGGACACGTTCATGTCAAAATAGTGGAACTGTAAAAAGAAGACCAAATGTTAATACAACAAAAACTATTTCTGAACTTATTAAAAATGGTTATAAATTAAATGATACAACAAAGCAATATGAAAAGAAAGTTGTTAGTAAAGTTGATGGTAAAAAACAAGAAATTGTATTACGTGCTGCTAAGATTGAAAATTCAGCAGGAAATGACGATATTTATTTTACATGTGATCCAACAGAAAATGGTAAATATATGTATGTTGGATTTTTAACAAGAAGTAATAACCCAAATGGATTATGTATGCCTTGTTGCTTTATTAAAGATCCATTTGATAGTCGTAATAAAGCTAAAAAAGCATTTAACGATAAATGTGTTGGAAAATCAGGAGTTGGAGTGGGGATCGAAACAATTGAAAAAGAAAAAATTGTAACAGATAAAGTCTATATTTTACAAGATACAAATAAATTACAAGATGGTAGATATTCATTCTTACCTAAATATTTAGATATATTTTTTAACGTTATAAATAAATATACCAAAACAATCAAAAATAACTATTTGACTTTATCAGAAACTGGATATTTTTTCAAGTACGGTGTCAAACAAGAATATCCATATATTAATGCAATTTCTGCATGTATAAATATATCAGTTGATGAATTAAAAAATAAATTAGTAAGTGTTCTTGAAAAAGATAAAAAGATGAGATTATTTACAAGCTTAAATAGTGGAGACATTAGAAATCAATTTTCATCTATTCAAGATTATATTAACTTTATTAAAACAAATAGTTCCCTTGACTATGAATTGTTAAATGATTTAATATCATCTAAAGATGTTCTTTCAAAAGATGGATATAATATATTCATATTTATGAAACAAGAAAAGTTTGTCATAAAAGATGATAAAAAAATAGAAAAAGAGGATTATATATTAATATGTCAAAATACAGAAAATTCTGTATATTATGCAACAAGACCATCAATTATTTTAATAAAAGATGGAAATCAATATTTCCCAATATTTAATCTTAAAAAGGGAGTAAAAGATAGTTTAATTAATATTGGAAGAATAATGGAACCATCATCTGTAGTTGTCAAAAATATTATTGAATATTCGAAGGATAATTGTGTTGATTTAATTAATAAAGATTTATCTTTAACAGCAAAGTTTATTTATAACAATCATCAAAAAGATATTATTGGATCAATAATTGATTCAAAATTTAGATGTAAATATTTAATATCTAAAAATAATATATTATTACCTACGGCAACAAGTGGTTCAGTTTCTGAATTAGAATTAGTATATGACGATGACATACCAAAATATATTACAAATATAAATAAAACAATAGATGAAATTTATTCTATTTTAAAAATATATCCATCTGGTTTATTTTATACTGAAAAATCAGATTCCGGTTATAAAATAGATGGGTTAATGTATGGCAGACAAATTAATATTCCAGTTACAGTAACAGAAATGACCAAAGAAGAAATACAAAAACTAAGTAAAGAATTTGGAGTTAAAGATTTTGGAATTGAAAAGAAATCTCAATATGATAAAATCGATAAGATATTAAAAGATGGATTAAATTTACAAGACATGAAAGGTATAGTTGATGTTAATATTGATACATATAAAAATGATGGATACAAACAATTTAAATTAGAATTAAGTAATTACATTATGCAAGATGATGAAATATTAAATAAATTAACAGATTTATATTATTCAAAAAAATCATACGAAGATAAAAATTATGCAATTAAAAAATTATTTTATAAAATTGTCAATAAAGATTTAATTAAAATACTCAATAGTGTTAAGAATATTGATGAACCAACATATGAAGAAGAACAAAAAGAACAACCATCATCTGAAGATGATATGTATGGTGGAATGATTGGTGGAGAGTTAGTCCATACAATTAAAAAAATACCAGCACTAAATGATTATATATCAAAAAATATAATAGAAGGATGTAATTTAAATAATGATGATAAAAAATGTAATACAAATAAATTATGTCTATGGAAAAATAATGATTGTAAAATGGGATTAACCAAAGAATACATAATAGAATATGTTAATAAATTAACTGATGAAATTATGAGCAATGAATATAAATTTTATGAATTAATTAATAAAGAAAAATATTTTATTAGTGATGTCAATGATTATAATAATTTTACAAATAGATCTAAACAAAAAATTATTAAAAGTAATAGTGTCAATAAAGATAAGATATTATCAGAAATTTATGGAGAAGATAATATACCAATATTAGGTAAGAAACGCTTCAAGAGAATTGAAGATAATATAATCGAGCATCCTCCAGAAGAATATAAAAATAAAATATTACAATTTGTTGATATTAATGATGGATTATACAGAGCAATTGCAAATGGATATTATTGGATTGAAAATACACTATTAGATAATGATGTTAGAAATTTAGGCTACTATAGTAATTTACAGAATGATATTTCAAATTATTTAAAATCAATGTTAATTGATGATTTACGTCTTAAATCACATGTAAATAAATTAATAGAATATTTTAAATCGTACAAATTAGATATTAAAAAAGAAGTTTATGAATATAAGGATCGAATTATCAAAAACATTGAATTATATGATGAATTCATGATTGAATTACATATTATAAATATATTATTAAAAGTTCCAATTGTTATTTACGATCAGTATGAGTCTATAATAGGAATTTATGATAATGGTCTAATATATAATAAAAAGTATAATATAGGCAATGATAAAATGACTGAAAAATATAAGGAAAATAAAAACTATATAAATATAAAGTTTTAATCAGTAATGAAAAATATTATTAGTAATTATTTTGTAATCTATTATAAATAATAATATATGAGTGATAATAATAAATTTAGTTTAGGTGGATTTCCCCCAATATATGAAATTACTGGAACATTACAAAAGAAGGAATATCAATCAAAGACAATTATGAGCATTGAATCAATATTAAATACAAATAGAGGACTAAATATTGTAATGGCTAGACCACCAGAAAAAGAAAAAAGAAATACAAAAAATCAAAAAAAATCAAATTCAAAATAAATTATTTTTAAATATATTATATATATTTAATTATATGGAAAGCATAAAAAATTCTATTATTGCATATGATTTTTTAACGACTCAATTTAATAAATTATATCCCAAAATAAATTCAGTTAAATTTGAAGATTCAAATACTGATTTAACTGAAAGTCGCATATATATTAATAATCAACCATTTGTATATAATATTGTTGGTAGTTTTGATAACACAACAAATATATGGGAATGGGGATGGGTAAATGAAGATGTAAAAAATAAAACATATTCTCTTAGACAAGTATTCTTATATGGTATTGAAATAAATGCTCAAAATAATAAAAATGAAAGATTTATTAAAAACATTTTAATAAATTCAAAAATTAAAATAACATCTTCAATGAATCTTGATATTATATTAGCATTTACAGTAGGATTATTAAAATCATATGGATTTTTATATATTTATCAACTAAAAATTTCACCAACAATAACAAAATATTATATACTCAAACCTATTTCTAAATAAGTTCTTCTTGTTTGAACTCAGAATATGTATATGTTCCAGCAAACATCTTTGTTAATGTTACTCTGTCACCATCAAATATTTGTTTCTTAATATCTGGTAGTGGAACTTTGTATTGGTCTGCATTAGTAGATTTAATTGCATAATATTCATATAATGTTGATGATGGATATTTTTGTCTTCCAAATAATTTTAATATATTTGTACTATCTGTAGTATCCACTAAATATCCTGTTTGTTGGTATGTATCATAACTTCCACGTGTAGGTAATCCAATATATTTATTTCTTAATAATGGTAATGTCATATCAATTGTAGGTCTTTCTGTTCTCTTTTCTGGCGGTAAAAGTGGATTTGCAATAACTCCTAAATCACGCTGTCTAATTAACTCATAATCAGCTAATCCACCATTTGGTAATTGTGCTACATCTATTTGTGGAGCTGATCTCATTGGTCCATAATTTTTAACTGCTTGTGTAGGTGGTTCATTTGTGAGTCGTGGTTTAAACTCGTTATATTGTCCATAATCTCTATTTAATTCATCATAATCCTTTCCAGATTTAGTTTTTAATGTACTTCTGGTTAAATTCTGTGAATTATCTAATATATGTTCTGGGAGATTATAATTGATATTATATAATTTTTCTTTAGTTTTTGTATGTTTCGATTTAAATATATCAGATAAATAATTAAAGATCAATACGATTATCACTAAAAATATAAAGTGATAAATAGAAAAATCAAAGCAAACATTATTAATACAGATTTTATTCATATAATACAATATAATTTTTTTTATTGTATATTATGAAAGAAATAATACATATAGTCGGACTAAATAATGAATATAAAAAAGATTTTATATTCAAAATACATCAAATTGATCCTAACTATAATATTATAGACATTGATGATATAACACAAAAAATAAATAGTTCACCAAAGATTGCTAAATTATATGATGAATATGAAAAAGTTAAAATGGATAAGGTTAAATCAAAAACTGTATCAACGAATATAAATACTGAATGGTCTAGAGAATTACAATTAAAATTAAATAAAACACTTAGTTTAACAACATATAATACTATACTAATTGGATTAACAACTTCTGTTATTAATACAGGTCAGCCAAAAATATATATTGATTTACCGACAAATTACAAATTTATTATAGATATTAATGTTACAGAAAATGCTAAACAAATTATTAGAAATAATCTTAAAGAATTTAAAAATGAAATTATAAATGGTAATTTTCCATTAGATTTTCTTAATTTAGATTATTTAATTAAAAGAAGGGATCAACTTAACCAAGTATTTTTAAAAAATATGTATATTGTTAAAAAGATTGAAGATATATTAAAATTTTTAAAAGAACATATTCAGCAAACGGAAAAAAATACTGTTAAAAAATTATATTATGCATCTGATAGAGAAATAAATAAATATATTACCACAAAAGGTATTACATTTTATGATAATGAAATTATAGCAATTTTAAATTTATTTACTCTTGCTGATCTTAAATATGATCGTTCAACTAAAACAGTTATTGAATTATCAAAAGATTCATTAAAAGAATTAGAAAAAGATTGTTATATATATGAAATAACAGATTTAAATAGTATCTTCTTTGATGGTGACAATTTTAAAAATAATAAAAAAGTAAAAATTAATAAAGATACATATGTAGATTGTACATATGATGTTTTACAAAAATTAGGTATTAAATTTAATAAATATAAAGATAAATAAATATTATTAAAAATGGAAGATAAAAATGGAATATATATTATGTTTTGTGGCGGATTAGGTAATAAAATGTTTCAAATTGCTGCAGGATATGCAGCAAGTAAAAAATATAATTGTACTTTATACATTCCACGAATTGAAGATACAAATCATCATGGTGATAAAGTTAATTATTCTGAAAATATTTTTAAACATTTTGGCATTCATATTAGTCAACTAAATTATCCAAGTAATTATATTCGTAATGATGTATATCAATTTATGATATCAACTGAAGCATATAGTTTAGATAATTTACAAATTCCCATTACATTCAATCAGTATTTTCAATATTATCCACCACTTAAAATGTATGAAAATGATATTAGAAATCTTTTTAAAGAAGGATTAATCTCATATAAGATAGATTATCCGACATTTATTCTTGATGAATCGGCATTCATTCATATTAGAAGAGGTGATTATTTAAAATATCCCGATAGACATCCAGTTATGCCATTATCATATTATGAACAAGCAATAAATATGTTAAGGGATAATGTACGATATTTTTTTGTATTTTCAGATGACATCGAATGGGTTAAAAAACAAGATTTATTTAAATATGATTCAAAAATGATATGTATAGATTCAAAAGATGAATTATATACACTTGCATTTATGAGTAAATGTCATGCTGGATCAATATGTGCAAATTCTAGTTTTTCATGGTGGGGTGCATTTTTAGGTGCATATGAAAAAAGAAATCCTGTATTTGTTCCGAGAGATTGGATTAGAAATTGTAAAGTTGATTGTTTGTTCCCAGATGAATGGATAAAATTATATTGATTTAGAGATGTAAATTTATTATTAATATGGAATTTATTAATAATAAAGGAAATATTGCATGGTTTATAGGTGGATTAGGAAATCAAATGTTTATTATTGCTGCCGCATATTCAAGTAGTAGAGAAAATAATTATCCATTATATTTTTTTAAACATATTGAAAATGAACATAATATAAATAATTTTAATTATTCTGAATCAATCTTTAAATATTTTGGAAAATATATATGTATGAATCAATCCGATGAATTAAAAGAAATGATACGAATGAATGGATATAAAGTATACGAAAATTTAAATCCATATGATAAATATTCTATAAAAAATGAACCAATATTATTTAATAATCATTTCCAATATTATCCAACATTAAAACCATATGAGAATGATATAAGAAAATTATTTAATTTAGGATTAGAATTATATCGAAGTAATATTAAAAAAGAGTATACAGAATATTTATTAGAAAATTCCGCATTTTTACATATACGTAGAGGAGACTATTTACAAAAAGAAAAATATCATCCAAATATTGGATTAGAATATTATAAAAAAGCGATTGGATTATTAATAGATAAAGTTAGATATATTTATGTATTATCTGATGATATCGAATGGGTTAAAAAACAACAATTATTCAAAAATAGAAAAATAATTTTAATTGATAGTATAGATGAATTATATTGTTTGGCATTCATGAGTTTATGTTTAGGTGGAGCAATATGTGCAAATTCAACATTTAGTTGGTGGGGTGCGTTTTTAGGTGCGTATGGAAAACGTAATAATGTATTTGTTCCGAGAGTATGGTCTAAAGTATATAAGATAGATGGATTATATCCAGATGAATGGATTAAATTATATTAGTTTATATATAGAAAATTTAATATTTAATAAAGAATAATAAAGAATATGAAATTTTACAAATTGAAAACAAATGAACAAGAATTTAATATGAGTGATATAAAGTTTGACGACGATTTAAAAATTACAGATGAATCAAAAAATAATATTATAGAATATTTAAATAAATATGTAGAAGAATTTGAATATAAAACAAATGATAAATTATTGACAATTATCTCTGAATCTCTTAAATTGAGTGATAAAAATATTGGTAATACAATTGATATTCATACAACAAATAAAAATATATTTCAAATGTGTTATATAGAACATTCTTATAATGAAGATAATTCTGTGAATAAGTTAAATTTTTTAGCAACAATCATGAATAATAAAAGAAAAGAAATAACTGGTGATGCATTTATATTTTCAAATTCTCTTCTTACAACAAAAATTGATGAAAAAGATAAAGCGATTGAATATATTAATTCAAATGATATGGAATTAAATGATTTAATTGATGTGATACTTATAAACTATTATCGTATTGGATTATGTTTTGATGGTGACCAATATAATAAATTTATATTTGATAATAATATGGTTATTATATCACCATTAAAATATAATGGAATAAATTTAGCAGAATTAGGTTTTAAAAAAAGTAATTTATTAAATTTTGGAATAGATATGTTTTATACAAATGAAGGCGAAAATGAATTAAAAAAATATAATAGTAAACTTGCTTCATTTTATTGGGATATTGGAAAGTTTAAAGATAAAATATTTATAGCTTTAAAAAGTGAAACAGAAAAAAAATATGATTCATTAATTGATGAATACATTGACAAAATATTAATTATATTTGAAAAATATTGTTTTGATGATGATGAAATGAATGTTCCCAAAGAATTTAAATTTTATGATTATCAAACAAATGAAAAATATACAAATAAATATATAGTTTTTGATAACTTGTATGATAAAATTGTGTTAAGTTGTAAAAAATAATATGTAATTTTAATTATATAAAATGAGTCGTAATGCTTCAAGAGATGGTGAAAATGATATATCAGAAGATTTTGAACAACTCGTAGGAAATAAAGGTGGACAACAAGGAGATGCATCTGATGCCAGTGCAAGTATTAATGTTCAAGATATGAATCAACAACAAATGAGACAACAAATGATGCAACAACAACAGCAACAACAGCAACAACAACGTGAACATATGGCACAAGCTCAACAACAAGCATCTGATAAAAATGAAGAGCCTGTACGTGTAAGTGTTGTTAATGAAACCAAAGAAAATTTTTCCAATGATCCAACAAAAATATTAACCGCAGTTTGTGTATTATTTGCATTATTCTTTGTATTTTCATCAAGTCAATTAACGGATGGTTTAAATGGTATTGCATTAATTAAGAATTTACCATTTGCAGAACAATCAAATTTAGTAATAAGAGGTTTATTATTTGTAACAATCTATATGCTATTAGATAGATTTGTTTTATAAATGAAATCTAAAAAAAATTGTTCTCTCGCCTTGCTCACACTAATTTTTTATTATATTTCATAAATGAAATCTAAAAAAAATTGATATTCCTAATACTTAAATATATACCATATATTTAAATATAATACAAAATGCGTGATACATTTAATATAGTCAAAGTAAGTGACATCGATGATGTTGATTGTCAAAAGATCATCAAAACATGTGTGGATAAGCCAAATCTAATAAACTATTATTATCCTCATATATTTATGAATCGTGATAAGATAGACAAAATAGAATTACTAAAAATATGCAATGAATTTATAAAGAACATTAAACGAGAGAAAAATATTGATCATACGATTAAAAAGTATAATACAATCACAAATATTATCGATACACTATTTTTGTGTGTATTAGAACTTGAGAATGTTAAGGATATTCACAAGTTTATTAAATATGATTTTTCGAAAAATGAAAATATCATAATTGATATTACAAATTGTATAATTAAAAATACAAATTTATATAACTTAGAACAAATACTTAGTGATAAAATTGATCAGTCATATTGTGTGTTTATTATTCAACATATTGTTGATCACATTAAGAAACAATACAATTATGATAATTTAGAAAAAACAATTTTAACTCAACATAAGCTACTAGATAATGTCCAAACATATTTAACAAAACTTAAATACAATCCTCAAATAATTAAAATACTAAATTGTAATAAATTAATGTTAATTGAAGAATATGTAAATAAATGTGAAATCACTGATAATCATGATCTATATATACCAAATATAATTAACCTATATTTTGAAACTGTTTCTAATAAAAACAATACAAATAATGAATTAATTGATAACGTTGATTGGCAATTGTATTTTAAAAAAATTCATAATTCATTAGTATCAAAAAATATAACTAAGGATGATGTAATTAAATCTATTTTAAGATTAACAATATTGGATAAAGTAATTGAACATAAAAGAAAAGAAATGAAAGAAATCAAACTAGTTGAGCTTATCCATAATATGATTGAAAATCAAAAAATAGATGTTTATATAATCAATAGCTATACAAGTATGATTAAACAACAAGTAATTCCTGAAAAGATTCAATATCTTGAAACTATCATTAAATATTTCCCAAACTATAATCTTTTAACGAGAGAAATGATAAAGATAGTTCTACCAAAGTATTTTTCTAAATCATGTATGAAATATTATCTTGATTGTATAGAACGTATTAATCGTTTTAATCATAAATTATCAGTAATAGATAATATTATTTTAATGCAAAAAGAATATACGACAAAATTAGAACACGATGTGTTTATATCAAATACATCAGAACATAAGTTTGATGAAAATCATCTTATCGAAGTTAATAATGATGGTAAAAAATTATTGAAATTTAAATCAAATTTAGTATCATTCTTTAGTGTCGATAATAAACACATTGATGATAAATCATATACTGGATCAATTACTAAATATAATCATCAATTAATTGGATATACTACTTTTGCAAATAAATTTTTCAAAGATGAAATATTTAGTAATCTAAAAAATATTAATATACATGGATATTTATCAAATGGTAAAATCCAATTTAGTAATACAATTATAAATGCAAATCTAATTCTACTAAATGCATTAATGTTATTTAGTCAAAATCTAAATCCCGAAGTTCACAAAGATGATAATATCTATACACTATCATTTACAAAATTAAAAAATCATTTCAGTGATGATTTAATAGAAGATATTATAACAACATTTGAATACTATAATATCATTCTCCGTGATAATGATAAAGATTTACTATTTCTAAATACAGACTTCTTTAATAAGAAGCAAGAAATTAGTATCGAAATTATCAAGAAAACAAAATATGTAGAAGAAGTTGTATCTACACCAATTCTTCAAGTTGAAACTAAAAATGATATGATCGAATCATATATCATTAAATTAATCAAAACTAAGAAAATTTCTAAACTAGAAATTCAAGGATTAGTTGAAGCAAAATGCGGATTCAAAATTAAAGAATCTATTTTCAAAGCATGTATGACAAGATTATTTGATCTTGATTATTATATGTTAGAAGAAAATATGATGGTGTATGTACCGTAAAAAATTGTTCTCTCGCTATACTCACACTAATTTTTTCTAAGAATCAGATTTCATCTGATCTTATAAAAAATTGATAAACTATTATTTTATAACCAAATTAGATATAGTATATATACAATGTCTAAAAAAGTATCGAATACCCTTTACGGGCTAAAGCAACTCTTCATAGATGGCCAACTTCGAAATATTGATAATATGACAGTGGATGAACTTGTTACAAATTTTAAAACAGTCTACGCCTTATGTTTCACAGATGAATTTTTTGATAATGAGTACTTTGATAATTTAACAATCTTCGAGTCAATCTTATCAGAAAAGAAATTAGAAACATATTATAAAAATGTATGTTTAATTAAGTGTCCTTTTAAGATTCTTAACAACGAGATTCTAAAGAATTCCATCAGTATTGTCTCATTAGAAGTGATTAATGAATTAGAACACAAACCAGATGATCAATACAATGAACATACTCTTATTGTCCCAATCTTTACAATTTCTAAATCAGACGTTAAGTTATATCTATCTCAATTTAAGAATTGTCTACTAGAAGATTATTTCAAGATTAAATTCTTGAATTATTATTTTGGTAGTGTTAAGAAAATCAAAGATATTAGTTATATGATTGAAAATTGCGATGAAGCAAATTATTGGTCAAATTACTATAACTGTAAATTAAATATTAGTATCCAATTCATGAATCGTAATTTTAATTTTATTGATATGACAAAGATTGAAAATAAAAAATTACTTGAAACTATCGAAGGTATCAAAAATCTCCCCGAAGATGGTGGTGATTATTTGTCATATATGTATAGAAAGCAAAACTTTGTAGATGCAAGTAATGCTGTTAAAAAAGAAGGATACAATATTTATAAAGTTGTTGATAAGAAAGAATTACCAAACTTTCTTGAAATCATTCAAAAATTAAGTCAAGAAAAATCACACGAAGAACTAATCATACTTATTACAAATATGTTGGTTTCAAAAGAATATTGTCACTTAATTTTAAATAATCAAAAAATGATAGAACTACTTCTAAAAATATCACCAAATATATTAGAAATAAATTTTAAAAAGATGATTAGTTATGGATGGCTATCATTATATTTGGAAGAAACAATTAAGAAAAGTTATATTGATATAAATGATAGGTTTGTATTTACTTGTACAACTGCTTCCAAACTACCAACATTTCAGTTCTCATATAATAAATTAAAGGATAGTCCTTATTTACCAATTTTAATCAATGATAAATTATATATGGAATTTAATGCGTATGGTGTAGATCACTATACTCTAACAAATTATGATTCTGTAAATCTTGATAAAGAATTAATTAAACCAACATATGGTGTCGCAGATTTACAAACGTTTAAAGCAAGATTCAATGTATTCTTGAGTGGAAATAGTAAGAAGCATTATGACGCTTTTAAAAATGTAAACTTTAATAACATAGCAATTTCAGGAAGTGTTATTGCAGCATGCTTACCTAGATTTAATCCTCTCATCATTAATACTGGAGGAAACTTTGAAGCATTTGTAGATGAATATTATGGTACTGCAGATCTTGATATCATGTGTAATCTAAAAGATACATTTGAATATATTGATAAGGCATATGAATTAAATGAACAATTAGATAAGAATACTAAATCATTAAGTGGTGAAAATATATCAAGAATTGAACCTGTCAAGAATGGTGTTATGTTTATCAACTTTAAGAAACTCGATGAATTTATTAAAGACTTAAAACTTGATTGTACGAAAGAAACTTTTAAAGATCATCTCTTAGAAAATAAGAAGAAGATTTATCAACTATATATTGATTATAAAGTTAATGAACATAGAAAGCATTTTGAGGAGAATCCAGAAAAATTTCAAGATCCTAAATATAATGTATTATTTGATATTCTTCCTATGGATCAAATAAATATTTACATTAAAGATTTCTATGAACTTGATGATAATATGGAAACAAATAAAATACTAATCTATGAGAACATTAAGTTTAAGTATAAGATTACCGGAATCAAGAGAAATTTTGAATTCTTCCAAATTAAATATGAAAACTTCTTTTCAACTGTTCATAAATTTCACTTACCTTGTGTTCGTTCATATTATGATGGTACAGACGTATTCATGTTACCATCGTGTATTAGTGCATGTATGACATTAACAAATATTGAATATAAATATTTTGCTGGGTCTAAAGATCCGATAGAAGTTATTAACAAGTATAGACAACGTGGGTTTACAACTATCTTAAATGATAAAGAAAGAATTAAGATGATTAAGTATTCTCACGAGGTTGAAAAATGGAAAGATTTATATGAAATCCATGGACTAAATAAGAGAGATACTGATAGAATCTTTAAACCTCTTGATATAAATTGTAAATTATTTAAAACTGCAAAAATGTATGAAAAGATGAATTTGTTTTTCAATAAAACAAATTGTATGATGTATAACAATGTGCTAACCATTAATGAAAATGGATATATTATTCCTTTGGATAGAAAGATTCTGTTATTAAATCCTATTAAACATGATATGCCATAAATTTCATGAATGAAATCAAAATAAAAATTGAGCTCTCGCTTCGCTCACACTAATTTTTATGTTAATTTCATAAATGAAAGAATAAAAAATTGAGCTCTCGCTTCGCTCACACTAATTTTTATGTTGATTTCATAAATGAAATCAACATAAAAATTGACTTTAATTTATATTAATATAAAATTATATTAATATTATTAGTATGTCATTATCAATACCACAAGATTATAGAGATAATACTTTTGAAATATTAAATAAACATATCAAAGACGATGATCTAAGTGATGAGTTAGAAGTAAAAATCTACAATTACAGTGTAAAGTATTGTAATAACAATGTGAATAAAAGTGTAACTAGTTCTATCTTACAAAGTATATATGAAAGCAAAGTAGATGATATCGTACATAATCTTAATCCAGAACTTTTAGATAAAATTAAAACAAATATGGATGAAGTATTAGAATATACTCCTCAACAATTAAATCCTGAAAATTGGGCACGAATTATTAAAAGATTTAATTATGTAGAAGATAAAAAAACTAATCTTGCCTATACTGATTTATATCAATGTAGAAAATGTAAAGGACGCAAAGGTATTTTACGTCAAATGCAAAACAGATCTGCGGATGAAGGCGCAACAACTTGGTTTGATTGTTATCTGTGTGGAGCAAGTTGTAAATTTTAAATTTAGATTTTATCTTTTTTAATTATATGGGGAAGAATAAAAAAATATCAAAAATAAAAAGAGAAAATAATCCAAATGAAAAAGGTACAACGATTGATTTATATACACAATATGATAGAGATGTCATTGCTGATAATATTGATATGTTAGTTAAAGAAGCTGAGAAAGTTGTCTACATAAATTATGAACCAACAATAGATGAATTTAAATCAGTTGTTAAAGCAATCAAAGAATTTATTAAATCAAAAGATAGAATTGTATATGGTGGAAGTGCTCTTAATACTTTAATTAAACATAAAAATCCAAAAGATGGTATATATGATGATTTAAAAAAAGCAGATTATGAATTTTATTCACCAGAACCAATTAAAGATTTAAAAGATTTATGTGATTCATTACATGCTAAAAAATTTAAAGCTGTACAAGGTCAGCAAGCACAACATGGAGATTCATATAAAGTATTTTCAAATTTTGAAGATGTTTCTGATATATCATATGTACCAACATATATCTACAATAAAATGCCAACAATTAAAATAGATGGTATCAGATATATACATCCAAAATTTATGTATGTAGATTTTTTAAGAATGTATACAGATCCATTAATGAGTTTTAGAATATTAAAAGACAAAGCATTTCCTCGTGGAATGTTATTATTAAAGTATTATCCTTTAGAAGTTGGAAAAGGAAAGATCTCATATGATGAATTACCAACAGGAGAAACAGAAATAATAAAAGAGATTTCAAAGATGGTAATGACCGATTCATTTATGCATGTTGGAACATATGCTTTACAATTTTATACAATAAATAAGGATAAAAAATTATTACCATTTGAAGTTATATCTGTTGATTATGAGAAAGATATTAAAAATATTTATCAAGAGTTATCAAAGAATAATAAAATTACTGTAAAGGAATACTTTCCATTTTTTCAATTCTTCGGACGTCATATTGAATTTATTCATAATGATAAAATTGTATTGACTGTTTTTTCAAATAATGATAGATGTGTTCCTTACAGGAAATATGAATCAGGAAATATAGCAAGTTTTCAACAAGTTTTATTACATCAATTGACAAAGTATTATTACAATTACATTAATAAGTTAGATTATGAAAGTGTCAATAACATACTTGGAGAATTAATTAAAGTTAGAAATGAATATTTAAAGAAGAATAATAAAACTGTTATGGATGATACCATATACAGAGATTTTATGATCAAATGTTTAGGTAAAGCATTTGATGAAAGAAGACAAAGTTTCTTAGATATGAAGAAAAAAAGAGATCAAGGTAAAAAAATAAAATATATATATAATCCTCAAACAGATTATGATATTAAATTACCTGAATATATATTTGATAATGTTTCAGGTAATTTAATTAATAATCCAAGATTACAAACTATTAAGGTTAGTGTTGAAAATTCTGAAGAAGCAACAGAAACTTCTGAATCAGTTGGTGATTTACCTCAAATGGTTGCACGAAATGTTAAAAAGTTTGAATCAGAAACGAAATATCCATTTTTAGATACTGATTATATTTCTGAAGCCTATTAAAAATTATTTATATATATATTGTATATATAAATGAGTTATTACCAAAAGTACTTAAAGTACAAATCAAAATATTTAGAATTAAAAGGCGGTCTTCCTAAAATAGGCGGATTATATTATTTGGGAAAAGATCCGATGTCTTCATTAAAACCTGTACAAAAACTTATAGAAGAATCTGGAGTTGACAAAACTAAGGTTGCTGTTTTTTTTGACTTTGACGGTACTCTAACAACAAATCAAAATCCAACAGCTCTCCGAGGATCTGCAGAAACAAAGAGCCTCTTTGATTGGTTTAATGAAAATAAGATACATTGGTTTGTAAATAGTGCTAAAGAAGGTGCGGCCTTTAGCATCTTTGATAGATCTAAAATGCCTTTTATTGGATTACCTTATCCTACACCTCTTTTTAATGTTACAAAAGAATGTAAAACTAAAGAAGATCAAGAAACGATAAATTATAAGGGTATAAATATATATCAATGCAACAATATATTTACATCAGATTTCAATAAGAAAGAAGTGATTGAATATGTTGTAACTAAATTAAAAGAAAAGGGGAAGGATATCTCTCTTATTATTTTAGTTGATGATAGTGCAGATAATATTTATAACGTCTATCAATATTTTAAAAATGAAAATGATTTACATTTTACAAAAGATAATTTCATAGGTGTTATTGCAGAACCCCTTATAGAAGAAGAACCTCATATTGCAGGGCGCGATCAGTATGAAAAAGGAGGTTTAAAAAGTCTTATTGAAGAGTCAATTGCAGATACTTGGCCAATTAAAGATCTAATGACTGGTGAAAATCTTACACTTGATCATCTTGAATTTGCAAAGAAGAAACTTTGTAAAAAATTAATAAATGATTTAATACGACCAAAAAATACAGATGCAGTATTAAAAACAACTCTTCAAGAAGAACTTGCTAAATTAGATCAAAATAAATTAATTAAAGAGATTTTAGCCGAAACTCCAACAATTGCCGAACAACTTCGTATTAGTAAATGGAAAAAATCATTTAAAGATGATTTACTTGACATAAAAATATATTTTTTAGAAAGACATCTTTCATTAAGTCCAATTACTAAATTAATTAATGAATCAGGTTTTAAGTCAGATGATATCGTTGTCATGTTTGATTATGATCAAACATTAACAGCAAAAGAGGGATCTGGAATGGCTGCTCCACTTGTAGTTCGAGGAAAAGATAAGACACTTAAAATGATAGATGATTTAAATAAACAAAACATAAAATGGTATATAAATACAGCTGCTGGAACTGGAACATCTGCTCTCGGTTCTATAGCAGGTCAAATGAAGAAACTTTTAAAAATTCCTTTCTCAAATTTTAAAATATACCCTAAACAACCAGATTGTTATAAAGAAAAATCTTATTCATTCTTTGGAACTGAAACAAAAGATGATAAGGGAACCACAATCGGTGTATGTAATAATATCATTTCTGCGGGATATAATAAAGAAATAGCAACCGATTTTATCTTGAAAAATCTACCTTCAAAACCCAAACTTGTTATCTTCGTAGATGATAGCGCATCAAATATTATGAATCTATATAAATATTTTATAACACGTAATGATATTAATTATATAGGTATTATTTATGATCCATTAATAACAGCAGAAAAAGATCATTCGGAAGCAATAATACAATTTGAAAAAAATAACGTTAAAATTATTCAAATTACTGAGGAATACACTCAATGAATAATCCAAGATTACAAACTATTAAGGTTAGTATTGAGAGTTCTGAATCAGTAGGTGATTTACCTCAAATGGTTGCACGAAATGTTAAAAAGTTTGAATCAGAAACGAAATATCCATTTTTAGATACTGATTATATTTCCGAGGCGTATTAAAAATTATTTATATATATTTTATATATATATAAATGAATTATTACCAAAAGTACTTAAAGTACAAAAATAAATATTTAGAATTAAAAAATCAAATTGGGGGTGCAGAAGAAAAAGTATTAATTTTATGTCATCCAAAAATTGTTACAGGAAGTTTTAATCCATTAACATTAAATAATCATTGGTATGGTTTAAAAATGCAAGAAGGAAAACCACATTTATTTGAACAATTATTTTCAGAATATAATTTAAAAGGAATTCCTACGTTTGAAACAGTTGATCCATTCTCCGTATCAGCAGAAAATATTATAAAATTTAATTGGCCACCAGATAATGTTCGTGGAACATATATTGAAGATGCATTTAGTGATGAATTTATTAATAAACATATTGGAGAATATTATTTAGTAATGGTACCAGATTGTGGCGGAAGATGGTATACAGAACAAAGTAATTATCCCGTTAATAAAGAAAATTTATTAAAATTATGTTTGGATTTAACTAAAATGGTTAAAAAAGATGGATTTATTCAGTTTGGTAAATTTTTGAGTAAAGGATGTGATAATCCTCCTCCTCCTTTTTTTACAGATTTAGATAATCTTTTAAAACAAAATAGTTTTGATACTAAGATTAAATGTGTATCTGGAGCAACGTGGTGTTTAATTGCCCATAAATTATAATTAATAACTTCTCATTATCTTCTCAAAATTATAAGATTTTGTATTAATAAAATTTGGTTTAGGAGCAAATTTATCATTATAATTTGCTGTTAATTCAACACCCTTTTTTATATATCTATTTGCTATTCCTAATACATATATAATATTATTTTTTTTATCACATGTTACTTTTAAATCTAAATTTGGATTTTCACTATGATTTATATATCTACCAAATGGCTTATCATTAAAATTACTATCACCTAATACTCGTGCAAGTAAACCAACACATTCTCCAACATCTAAATCACTATTTGCGAATAATCCTTTCCCCTCAATTTCTGAATTATCGATATATAATATATTTGTTTTACACATAATATATGATATATAATTAAAATTTTTTCTTCAAATAATTTCCTAATTTTTGATCCAAATGAGGATTAAATTTACGAAATTCAATTTCTGTATTCAATAATTGTACGATTTTTGCTGGACCAATTGAATCAATAATATAATCCAGACGTTGATTTCCATATTCTAAATCTTCATCAATACTTTTAACTGGTTTCTTTTTAAAACATTCTTTATACATAAATGATACTACTATCATTGGAAATAGTATAATAGGCAGAAGAATATATTGAGACATAATTATATTATTTTTATATTCTTAAAATAAAAATCCAAATTAAAAATTGATATTTATTAATTTAGAGTAATAACTATTATTATAGTATAAATGAATACTCAAGAAGAACATGAAGATGTCGAAACAGTATCGATTCCTTTTAATGAAAATAACATTTTGATTAAAAACGAAGATGTCGCAAAATTATTTAAAAAATTCAAGATTGATATTAGTGTTAAAAAAATAGAATTATATCAAAAAGCACTCACCCATAAATCATACATTAAGCGCGAATATTATGGTTTATATAAAGATATCTTAGATGAAGCATATAAATTATATCCCAAAGGAACACTCCATTTACAGGACGCATCAAATGAAAGATTTGAGTTTCTTGGTGATACTGTCATTAAACTAATTTGTGCTGATTATCTCTTTGATCGTTTTAATGAAGATACAGATGATGAAGGTTTTCTCTCAAGATTAAAAATGAAAATAGAAAACAGAGAAGCATTATGTGTATTTGCGAAAATCCTAGGAATTGATAAATACATGATTATTTCAAATCAAGTTGAAGCATTACAAGGTCGTGATAGTGATAAACTTCTAGAAGATGTTTTTGAATCTTTCATGGGAGCATTATATAAGGATCAGGGATTTGAAGTTTGTTATAAATTCTTAAGAATATTACTAGATTCTGTTCCTGATTATTCAGAACTAATCTATAAGGATACCAATTTCAAGAATCAAATTATGATTTTCTATCATAAGAATAAATGGAATGCACCAAAATATGTTGAACTTGAACAATTTATTGATAGAAAAACAAACAAGAAAATGTTCAAGGAAGGAATCTTGGATTTTACTGGTAAAGTATTATGCTATGGAACTGCCACTACTAAGAAGGAGGCACAACAGATTAGTGCGATGAATGCTCTAATTAAGTTTAATCTGTTGAATGAAGATCAAATTGTTAAGGAAGTCTAAATGGTTCATCTAATCGATTACCTATAATGTCTATATAAAAAAATTGAAAAAAAAATCTCTAATTAAGCCTATTAAAGTATGTAATTGCGGTGTTTGCTACCTTGGAGAAGTCCTTGGAGTAGATGTTGGGAACGTATGGCCCAAAATGGTTGAAAAAACCATTCCGTAGAGCTGGGTATTTGCTACCTTGGAGACGTCCTAGGAGTAGGTATTGGGAACCATGCGCCCGGTGGTAGTCGTCTCTCCATTCAGAAAAATGAGACGTGTCCTGATCAAAAAAGACATAAAACTGATCAATAGGTGTCTGCGTTGTGGCTATAGGAGACGTCCTATACACGCAGATATGATACCCAAAAGGGGTCAAATGGTTGGCGTCTCACCATTCCAAAGAAGAAGACTGCATAGGGAGCGAATTCATGCCACTGAGTTCTCTTGTCCGACGAGTCGGGTCATCGTCGGCGTCAGTGTAACTGATCCATACGGCCCCAAAAAATCAAAACAATTAATTTATTAATTATTTTGATTTTAAAAATGAAGTCTAAATGGTTCATCTAATCGATTACCATTTGAATCATAATGTCTATACATTAGAATATCAATAGAATTGTTATCACAGAAAATAATCAGCTGTGCTTCAGGCGCATAAAAATGTGAGATATTTAAGTTAGTTTGTTTTATGTACGAATCATTAAACAAATTGATTAATTTTAAAAATACATCTCTTTTAGCAAAATATACATAATCATTAAAAGCATATAACATATTATCACTTCCATTCATGATATTTTCGACTGATTTATTATTATAATAATAATCACCACCAAATGTAATACTTACATAATCTAAATTTACTCGACATAATGGTAATTCAATCTGTTGGTTTTTTAAAAAATCAACAATATCTGCTATCTTATATTTTTGAATTATTTTATTATATAATTCAATATTTGTATCAGTTAATAATAATTTTCTTAATATTGTATTTGGAAAATGTGGATAAAAATTTTCATGATATGGTATATCAAATCGTGTCCTCATTATTACATCATATGTTATATTGTATTCTTTCTCGTATGTGAATAATTCATTTATACCAATTTCTAATTGATGATATTGATAACTATGCTTAATTGGAACATCATTTGAATCTTTGATATTAATTTCATAATGAGCATGATTAAAATAACTTAAATATTCTGTTTTACGTTTGGTGTATTCTTCACTATTTATTTTTTGATTTATTCTTGAATTAAAAATAGGTATATATTTATTATAATCAATTATGAGAAATGAAACATTTAATTTATTAAAATAGTCTGTTATAATAGTTTCATTAAAATTACCACTAATTACACAAATTATGAGAATATTTGTATATGATTTTTTAGATAAATTTAACATATCAATAAAGTGTTGTTGTGAATGATTAAAAAATGTTCTTAATTGTCCTGTTATTATTATACATAAATTCATTATAATTATATAAATATTTATATAAATATATATATATATGTCATCTGACAATTCTGATTCTTTAAATAATCAAAATTTTATAGATTTGAGAACAAATGGAAGATTATTCACCCTCTGGGTTTTATCAAACTTTAGAAAATATAAATTAGCCCCAGTTGAAAAACAAACAGGTGCTGATCCTTGCAACTACACTCAAGATGGACAACAATTAGAACTCAGAACTTATCAAAAATTTGTTGCTTCTTTTTTAGACTATAGATCCCCATTCAGAGATATTTTAATCTACCACGGATTAGGTAGTGGTAAAACTGCATCAGCCATCAACATCTACAATGTATTATATAATTATACTCCTGCATGGAATGTATTTTTATTAGTAAAAGCATCTCTTGATGCTACATGGTTAAAAGAATTAAAAACTTTTTTAAGTAAAAGTGATATTGACGGAAGAATGGCAAATATAAAATTCATTCACTATGACTCTCCAAAAGCAGACAGAGATTTTATTCAAGCAATTAAAGAAGCCGATAGTTCTAAAAAACCATTATATATTTTTGATGAAGCTCATAACTTTATCAGAAATGTTTATAATAACTTAACATCTAAAACTGGTAAGAGAGCACAAGTAATATATGATTACATTGTTCAAGAAAAGAAAGAAAATGATCAAGCAAGAGTAATATTAATTTCAGGAACTCCTGCCATTAACTCACCTTATGAATTAGCACTTATCTTTAATTTATTAAGACCTGATACATTTCCCAAGAATGAAAATAAATTCAATGATGTATATATTGGTGGAGGTAATGTAAAATCATTAAATCCAATTACAAAAAATATGTTTCAAAGAAGAATATTAGGATTAGTAAGTTATTATTTAGGAGCAACAAAGGATGTTTTTGCTGAAAAAAGAGTATTGTATAAAGATTTAGTAATGGATCCTTATCAACAAGAAGTATATGAAGTATATGAAGCAATTGAAGCAAAATTAGAAGCAGCAAAAATGAAAGGTCGAACTCAAGATAAAACATATAAGACATATACTCGTCAAGCATGTAATTTTGTATTTCCTGTTATATCAGATAAAGTAAATGGTGAAAGAAGACCAAGACCAAATCAATTTAAAATCCATGATATTGACGGTGCAAATATTTTAGAAGGAAAGACAGAAAAATTAAAAGAACAACTATTAAATAAAGAATATGTTAGAAATGTTGAATTATATTTAGCAACAATCAAAGATTTTGTTACCCAAACTGAAGAATATTTTGATAAGATAAATGCAGAAGATATTAAAAATAAACATACTATATTAGATGATCTTGAAGTTTTCAAAAAGGAATACAAATATAAATTTGGCGATTTCTTTAAAAATTATACTAAAAAATCAAAACTATTTGATAAATTATATGCGTGTTCATGTAAATTTATTGCGTCATTATTTTATGCTCAAAAGAGTAAAGGACCAGTTTTAATTTTCTCCAACTACGTTAAAATGGAAGGATTAGAAGTATATAAATTATATTTAAAATATTTTGGTGTATTAGAATACCAAAAAGCAGGTTCTGAAGATTATAAAAGATTTACAGAATTTACTGGTGATATTAGTCAAGAAGTAAGAACTCAAAATAAAGATCTTTTCAATAAAAAAGAAAATAAAGAAGGAAAACATATAAAATATATTTTATTAGCACCAGCAGGTTCAGAAGGTATTTCATTAATGAATGTCAGACAAATCCATGTATTAGATCCTTATTGGAATGATGTTCGTATTGAACAAGTTATTGGTAGAGGTATCCGTCAATGTTCTCACAAAGATCTACCAATGGAAGATAGAAGAGTTGATGTTTATAGATTTAAAGCAGTCAGAAAAAATGAAAGAAAGACTACCGATGAAGATGTAGAAGAATTAGCAAAAGAAAAACAACTTTTAATTGATTCATTTTTAAAATCAGTTAAAGAAGTAGCAGTTGATTGTGAATTATTTAAAGCACATAATATGATTGATGAAAGTTATAATTGTTTCCAATTTAATGAAAAATCATTATTTGATCAATATGTTGGACCCGCTTATAAAGATGATATTGAGTATGATATTAAAATCAACAATGGATTAAATTCTGATAACTCTGAAGTTAAAAGAATTAAAGTTTTTAAAATAGAAGGTGTTGAAAAAATAGGAGAAAATTTATTTGAAAAGAAAAAGAGTTATTGGTATTATAGTGAATCAGGAACAGTATATGATTTTGAACTTGATTTTCCAATTGGAAAAGTTAAATTAATTGACGGCAATCCTGAAAAATTTGATGATGAAACATATATTATTAGTCAAATAATAAATATCCCCAAATTAAAAAATGTAATTTAAAAAATATAATCTAAAAGAAAATCTTCTTGTCAATTTCAGTTTCATAACATCCAACCTTAAACATTAAGGTTAGTTGGAATGGTCTATAATATGGATGTCTAACATATGAAATACTATCGTTATATACGGTTGTAACACTTGGTGTAGAAGTTGTAGATACCATATCTGTTGTTGAATTAGTTGTATCAATATAGTTTCCTCCAGTAATTAAATTTCCAAAACTATCACTTAATGTTATTGTGAGTGTTTGAATTGTCCCTAATTTAGCATTCTTAAATATCTTGTCAACAAAGTGATTATCACCATAAAAATAATTTGTTGTAATGTAGTCAGGATATAAATAGTTATATTGATTTTTTCCATTTGTTGAATTTTGTGTATTATCAGTAATTTCATCAATGTTTATCATTAAATAACGATCAGTTGATAAATCAGAAGTTGTATTTACAATGTATCTCTTTGAGATTGTTTGTGCCGAAGTTCCATTAAAAACTAATTCATATGCAATTGAAACACTTGATGTATTTACAACATTGAATTTTGCATTAATATTTGTAGCAGATACCCATGTATATGCTACATATTGTGTTACATAACCAGTTGGTGGAGAATATGATCCCCCAACACTATTAATATAACCTGCAAAATTGTATGTTGAAGTCGCCTTATTTGTATTTATATTTGTTATAACTGCCGCAAGAATTGTTTGTTCATTTGCATCACCAAGTCCTGGAGTTGCACTTGTTGCTGTTGTTAAAGTTAATAAATAATATCTTGGTAAAGTTGCTGTTTCTAATCTTAAATATTTGATATTTTCAAATGTTCTTGGAATTGTTAAATCAGCTGCGGCACTATTTGCAACTTTAGCACCATTTACAATTGTATATCCAGGATCTGCTGGATTAAACATTACTCTTAATTTAAATGGATTTGGGTAAAATGTTATATTTCTATTTGATGAATCAATATTTACAATAAATTCATTTAATACATCTACTTGTGGTTTTGTTTCATTAACATTCTTAAATAATACATCAGGTTTATTAAATTTATCTAATGTTGTATATGGTGTGTGAATCATTGTATCTTCATGTGCTTCTCCCAATGATGTTGTGTTATCGTTATTGATATCAAACTCTCTATTTAAAATTGCATTTGATGTTTTATTTATCATTGCTTTTTGAGGAACATTATCTACATCAATATCTAATTGATTGTAAGGTGTAGAAGCATAATCAGATGAACGATATACATTGAGTGGATCAATTGGTACGCGATCTCTGGCATTTCCATGAGTGAATACATCACCATTTGGAAAATTAACTTGACCACTATCAACTTGTCTTCTATGTTTATCATATGTGACTTCTTGATCTAATTGATTTTTATCTGTTGATTGATAATATGATGAACGATAAGAATCTCTTGGAATCATTGGTACACGATCTCTTGTAGATGCATGATCGAAAGGAGTTTCATTGTTAGATCCTTCAATTTCTCTAATATTTGTTGATTCTCTTTGATATGCATTTTCAAATGGAGCTCCATTACTAGGATTATTCATTTGGAGATTCCTTTCTGATTTATAATTATTAATTTCAGCATTTGGATATAAATTAAAACGATTATCTCTTGGATCTTTTTGAGGAGCTTTAGGACGGTTATCATCTTGAAATGTTTCTGATCTTCTTCCTCTTTCTTGAATTTTCATTTTATCTTCATCTGATAATAATATATCATATGGTAATGTAGTATTTCTGATACTTGCATTTAAAAATGGCACACTTCCGTGATTATCAATTACTGCTTTGCGTAAATCTTTATATTCATTGTTTATTTCACTTTGGGGATATAAGTTACGTCTATTATCAACGCCTTTCATACCTTTACTTTGTTCTTTTAATAATTCATTGGCAGCCTTTAATTTATCAGATGGTTCATTAAGATTTAAATTATTTCTATATAAATCTGCTCTATCAACATAACCGTTTAATCTAATATCTACGTTTGTTTGGCGACTAAACATTGAATCATTTGGCGAGTCTATTTTTTTTAATAAATCAGATACTCCTTTTTCAATTGAATTCAGATTAGTTCTTAAATTATTTGGATTTGAATTATTTCTGTTTGACATATAATATATAATAAAAATAAATTTATAATATAACAAATTATTTGAATTATTATAAATTTTTATATTTATTAATTTATGAAGGAAACAAATAAAAAAGGAGGAGCACTTAATCATAATTTACGTTGTGCTGCCAATGCAGAATATACTGATGGTTCTTGTTTATCTGTTGATCAGTTAAAATTAATTGCACATTTATATAACAAAGCAATCGACAAGAACAAGATAAAATCCGAAAAAATTAATATAGATAACAGTAATAAAAGTTATTTACTGCAACAATTAGATGAAAAATTAAAGGATTGTAATAATGATCAAAGATGTTGGTTAAAAAAGAAATTCAACAATTTAAATGAAGCACTTAATATGGATGAAATATTCAGACCAATGGGAACAGAAGGAAGAACAGAATGGTTAAGTACAGAAAACATTGATGATGTTATGGAACAAATGGAAAAGAAATTTCCAAATTATTTATTCTTGGGTGCAACACCAATGGACTTTCAAGAAATAAACTACAATGGAATTGCTAAATTAGACTTTGATGATATAATGAAAAATGGTGAAAAATTAAAAAATGTAATGATGGTTCAATATGAACTTAAAAAATTCTATACAAAAAATTTTCAATTAGTTGAAAAATTTAATGAATTTAGAGGTAGACAAAATAAATATCCATTCAGAGAATTTTATAAAGATGTTATTGAAACTCCAAATGATCAGATGCAAACAGCATTACAGAAATTTCCAAATGGTTCTAATTTATATAATGAATTGCTTGGGATAAAAAACAAACAATATCCTATTAAAACAATTGGATTAGTTCCAAATTTAGATAATCATGATCAAAGTGGATCTCACTGGGTTGCTGTATATGCAAATTTAGAAACTGGACAAATATATTATTTTGATTCATATGGATATCGTCCTGAGAAAAGAATAAGAGAACTTGTTAAAAGAATTGCTGAATGGAAATATAAAAAGGATACAGGAAAAGTTGTAAATATAAATGCAGACGAGTATATGAAAAAAGAAGGACCATCAAATGAACTTGAAAAAAAATATGATATTAGATATAGTCAAATAAGAAATCAATATAAAAATTCTGAATGTGGAGTATATTCAATGAATTTTATAATTAGATTATTACATGGTACAAAATTTGATAAAATAATAAGTCAAAAAGTTCCTGATGATACAATAAATGAATGCAGAGAAGTATATTTTAACAATCAAAATATAACACTTGAAAATTATGCAATTGAAGACGATGGTAAAAGAATTAAAATTAAAAAAACGGCAGGATATATTTGTGAATAAATTATTAGATATAGAAAAATATTTTTTTTCTATATACAATATATGGAGGACTCTTATGATAAAATTATAAAATATTTAAAAAAACATCATAAAACATTAGATGATACCTTTAAAATGGTTGTTATAGATTTATTAAATGAAACAAATTTTAATTATTCAATGTTTAAAAAAATATTAAAAGGAGCATATGTTATTATTAATGATAATGGATATTTTTATAAAAAATGGGTAATTTATCATAGAAATAATTTAAAGAAAAATAATAAAAAATTAGAACCAATTATGTCAAGTTCACATCATTCATGTTTAAATCAGTATCGTTTAGGTCGTGGAATTATTTATGATTTGAATGATGATATGACGAATGTTTCTGATTTATTAATTGGTACATCATGCTTATATACGAAATCATGTAATAAAAATTCTGATACATGGTTTCAATTAGAAAGATCTAGATTATCAACTATTACAAATACTATTGCCCATATATTTGATTTCATAACATATTCAACTACTGGAAGAAATGTTGGTCCATTTGGTGAATCAGAACATACTGAAAATAATAATCCAATTATATTACAAATTAAAAGAGTCTAAGGAATTATCTATCTTATTTTTTTTACATTTATCACAAAATAATAATTTTTCTGATGTGTATTTATCTGTATATTCTTTTGTAACATATTTACCCGTTATTGCTAAATATAATTCTTCATATATTGTATAATATGAATTACACTCGTCCCATTCTAAACCCTTTTGACATACTGAACAAATTCGACTACCAACATTATAATTTAAAATCCATTTAATTTTTTGAACTGAAGTTTTAATCATAAAAATATCTTTAGGTGGTGTTGATGCTGGTGTATTTGTTGGAGTCGTTGTAGGTGTCAAAAGAGCTTGTTTGTAGCTTTTTGGGGACGAGTGGGTTTTTTCAAAACTTGTCATATTATAACCTAAATTATAAATTAAATTATTTTTAATTTATAACTCATATGATGTATTTTATTGTAAATTCATTAAATTTGATACCTTATTTAATAAATCATTATCATCTGTATTAATTTCTTCGTTTTCGTTTTGTTTATCATCTTTCTTCTCATCTATTATAATTGATGGATTAGAAGAATTCTTACTTTCAACAACCAATGAATTTACAGCATTATTCATGACAATATTAAATTCTAATACGTATGGTTCTTGTGGCATAAATGTTTTCTCATTTAACTTAATTTCAATATCTAATCTTGATATATTTTCTATGTTAACTTCTTTGGTAAATTTATGAATTTTTGCACTTCCAATTAAGAATTCAGCAAATGGTTCATTTACAACATTTTTAATAAATAATTGTACTAATTTATCATTCTTAATATTATATTTCTTTTCAGCAATATGTCTATATTTATCACCAATTATACGATTAAATCCTAACATTGGTAATAAGTTATTTTGATATTCTCTATCATTATATAATTTTAATCTATTTTGTTTTCCAGTCTTAATTACAACCTTTCCTTTCACTAAACTAAAATTAATTTGCCATTTAGTTCCAATCTTATTCATTACTTCTAATAAACCATAAATATCATAATTATTTTCTGGAATTGTCATAACATATACTTTATTTGCATTAATAAATACTTCATCTATATAATTTTCACTATCAGATGTTAATATATCATCATCTGATTCATTGTTAACATTTTGATCATTTTCTGATACGACTGAAAAATATAATTTATTATTATTTGAATTTATATTATGTTCTTCATATGGTATGTTGTAGTTTACTAATTGAATGGCACTTACATTTGTTAATGTATCTTGTAATTGATATGTGAATCTTCCAGAATTTGCTTTAATCATTACTTGTCTTTCATCCATATTTCTTAAATCAACCATACGTCTCATTTTAGCCTCTAAATCTAATTCTTTTTGTTTGAATTTTGTCTCTCTTTCTTGTATAATTTGTTGTTGTTTTTCAAGATCTAATGTCATAGACTGTAATCTAGTTACTTCTCCTAATATTTCATCACGTTTGGCTTGTAATAATCTTATTTTGTCATCAGCATCTGAATTTCCACCACTCATATATTTAATTTGTTGTTTTTGTAAATCTTTAATTTTATCTAATAATAGTTCAATTGTATTTTCATACTCACCTAATTTTGCTTCAACTACATTAGAAAATCCCTCGTTTTGTGGGACTCGTACAGCTTCTCTCTTAATATCCATTGATCTATCGGCTTCCATTTTTTTTCGTTCTCTTTCCATCTCTCTCATTCTATTGATTCTTTGTTGTTCTTCCATTTCTCTTTGTTGTTCTCTTTCACTCTCCTTTTCTCTTTCATTACGATCTTCAAATCTCACTTGTTTTCTATCACCATTTTCCATATTTTCACGATCTTGTTGATACATTGCTAATTTTTTAGCTAATGGAGTATTTTCATCTATATTAAATTTATTTGGATTAATTCCAGTTGTCCATGTATTAACATCAAAATTTCCTTGGTAATTGCTTTCATTTTCATTTAAATTTTCATAGTTCTTTCCATCATCTTTTGTACCAAAATTAAAAGTATCCATTTGTTTACTATTAACATTTGTAGGTAATGCTCTTGCATCTTGAGGTTTTAAAAAGTCTTTTGCATCCATATTGTGTGGTTGTTGTCTTTGTTGTGGCATTCTCCCATCTTGTTTATTTTTAGCATTTTCACGTGATAATTTATTTAAATTTGATCCACCATCACCACGTAACTCTGGTGGAGTAGATGGTCTTTTATTCATGTGTGTATTACCATATTCATTTTGTAATTGTTTGTATCTATTATCTAATGTTTCAGCAAAATCTTTTTTCTTTCCACCATTATCTGTTTGAGGTTCATATCTTCCTTGAAATCCTGCTTTTTGTGTAATATTAAAACTTTCATTGAAAGATGCAAAATTTGATCCTTTATCATATGCTTGTCTTGAATCTGTTGATCTGGAATCAATAATATTTTTTCTATCTCCCATTAAATTACGATCTCTATCTAAACGACTATCTTGTTGAAAAGTTTCTTGCTTTTTATCTTTATTTAAATCATTATAAATTATTGAAAAACAGTTATTAATAAATTGACGTAATATATTTTTATAATTACTTGCACTTACTCTTGATTGATCAATGTTGTTGAAAACTTCTGTCATAACTTTAATCATTTTTTTTGTTAATTTAGTTTTTTCTTCAACTCCTAAGTCTAAACTTAATTTTGTAACCAAATTTTTATATATTATGCCAATTATTTTATTATTGATAAATTGTTCTCTCATAATACATTTATCTAAATAATTTTTTATATAATAACTTATTATAAAATGGAGTTCTTTTTAAATCAACTTGCGGATGTCGGTTCTCGCATTACATGGACTGATAAAAAACACCGTAGATTTTTATTCGAAATTAAAGACTTATTTGATTTTAAAGGAGAGATCAACAATAATTGGGGAATGTATTCATTATATATTCATTCCAATGGTAGAACTATTAGAGATTTTATTGATAGATTAGTTCAACATGGTATCAATATTGATAGTGCTGATCGTAGTCTAATTGCATTTCCAAATCCATTTCAATTTAATATAATTTTTAATGGTGATAAAAATAGTAATCAACCAGTTATTCAAAGAAAATATAAAGATATTAAATATTTAAAATTAGAAACTGTTACTTTACCAAATAATTATACTATTAAACAAACAGCATTGGCGAGAGATGCTGATTATACAACAATAAATACATATTATGGCATTAACTATCCATATTTAGCTAATAACGATGTACATACAATCACTTTATCAGCAAGTACTGTTACAATACGTGTTGTTAGTATATATGTTAGTGGTTCTAGTTGGACTATAAATTATATTATAGGTGATAATTCAGCATTAGTATATGAAATGAACCAAGGAACAACATATAATAAATATAATATTGATACATCAATAACAATTATTGGTGATAGATTATTTTATATTTATATTCCTGAAATAACCAATAACGTATATACAACTAATTCAGATAAAGTAACATTTATTGGTACATGTATTGGTACAAATACTTATACTGTTTTAAATAATATATATCCACCATTTATTTTTTATAAAGATTCTATTTTACAAAATGCCCTCAAATACACTGTTAAAATAACAGATAGATATGGAAATCAATATGTAACAAATAATTTAGATACACGTGCAAATACTGATGTTTGTAATTGTCAGACATCAACAGATTATTCTTGTAGATGTACATATATTAGAAATCCATATTATATCAAATTACAAGTATCATTACAATTTAAATTTGGTATATTTGAAGATGATTTATACAAAGATTTATTACACGTTCATCCAAGACAATAAATATAAAAAGATATTTATATATTTTTATAATGAGCAATGATGAAATATTTTTAGATGTTAATTTCTTAAAAGAATTAAATAAATTATATGGATTAAATGAAATACCAAATTGTAAAATTATTCCAATGGGTTATAGATGTAGTAGTTCTGAAATTATTAGAATATTAAATTTAAAAAAAGAAAGTTATCCTTTTGATTGGACAATTTCAAAATTATCAACTATTAAAGATTGTATTTTAAATGATTTTAAAGAATTTCTTAATCTAGAAAATTATATTAAAAAAGAAATGAATAATTATAATGTAATTGATGATGTTTCGTTATTAATTGGCAGTGGTAATTATATTATTAATACACATTATAATCCAATTGATAAAATAACAGATAATTTTAATACATATGATTCAAAATTATTATTAGTCCATCATGATATATTTAAAATAGAAGATTATGAATATTATAAAAGATGTATTAATAGATTTAAAAATCTATTAACTTCAGATGATAAAAAATTATATATATATATTCATAAAATTATTGGGATGAAGGAATATACTCAAACAAAATATGACATTATTACAGAATTTATAAATTTTAATGAATTTATTAAAACTACCAGTAAAAACATTAATGGATTATTTTTTATTTTAGTAAACACATCTCTAGAATATTCTAATTTATATAATCTTAATTTGAATCCATCTATTTATGTTGTAATGACAAATAAAGATTTTGTTGATAGTGGAGAAATTTTTTATGGTTATCCTAATCAAGAAATTAAATTAATTATTCAGACAATTAAAAGTCATTTATAAAATAATTTTATTCACACTATCATACCATTTATACGGATCAATTGTACGATAGTTTTGAAACAAGATTATAATTTCTTGTTCCTTCTCAGGAGAAATCAATTTCATTTTTCTAAAAATATCATACCTTTCTGATAGAAGTTTTTGTAGAACCGTCATGATTTCATCAGGAGTTGATGATTCATTATAATATTTATTATGAAACATTAAAATATCACCTTTCAACTTACGCCTATAATTTACATGGTGCATATTTAGAATATTTCCATACTCTTTCAGAAAATATTGCTTAATCAATATATCCATTCCAGCATGAGTTCCAACAATTTGTAATATCTCTTCACGAGTATACAAAATGAAATTCAAGAAATCTCCATTCTTATCATAAAATGGTTTATACTTATTTAGATCCAACATACAACTTGCATTACCATATGATACATCAAAGAGAATTTTCTTTTTAAACAACTCATTGTTTTCAGTCTTATCAAATATTTTTTTGAACAAATCATTTGTGTTATATCCAGTAAATTCTTGTACAATTAATTTTCCTCCTTGCAATATAGTCTGTTCAGTAATCATCTCTAGAAACCAATCATCTGTAGGAATATTATTATGAGGGAGATGTCTAAATTGTTCTGCTACTATTTGATGATGTTCAAATTTCATCTCAAAAATAAGAATTTCAATTCTATTATCATCAGTTACCCATCGATGAAATCCAGATGTGTTATCATATTTGTATCCTCGTTTAGAAAAATACTCCATCATTATAGGTATTTTTGTACTGAATTGAGGATCAAAATGTATCATACGAATTGACTTTCTAGTTCCATTAATAATATCAGTCATAAAGACAGGAATAACTTGATCCCACAATGTCCTTTCTTTCTCTGGTAGTTTGTCAATATCATCGTGATGAGGACAAGTTCCAATTCCAATGTAGGTTATGTCTTTTGCATTTGTAGACGTATATTCTAAAATTGTAGATAGAATCATTTCTGATGGCAGTTCTGATGAAGATGCCATGGTGAATTTAATTTGAATATATAAATATATATACAAATGTAATTTCAATTTTTTTATCAATAAAAAAATTAGTGTGAGCAAAGCGAGAGAACAATTATTCCGTATCAATAAACCCACTATTTGGTTTACTTACGACAAATTCAACTTTTGGTTTCTTCTTATTATCATACGTATCTTTAAACTTTTGTGCTTCTTCCTTATTTGCCTTATAAT
>Ga0164294_10000358_pt1 | contig 42549 bp, 43 predicted proteins | sample GEODES005metaG_FD_111479 | JGI IMG/M metagenome (GOLD analysis project Ga0164294, IMG submission 111479) | Oligotrophic lake water microbial communities from Sparkling Lake, Wisconsin, USA - GEODES005 metaG | ecosystem: Environmental > Aquatic > Freshwater > Lake | place: USA: Sparkling Lake... | reverse complement strand
TCGCCTGTACTTGCATAAGTAATATTAGCATTTGCGCCAGCAATCGATATACCTGCACCATCAGCTGCGGCAGCATTTATTGCACCGTTAGCTAATAATATATTTTTATCTTCAATATTTACTGTTGTCGCATTTAGTGTAACTGTATTGCCCTGAACTACTAAGTCACCCGCAACTGTTAAATTGTTTACAGAAACATCGCTAGTAGCAAGATTTGCTAATACTCTGGCATTTGTAAAATATAAATTAGTGCCTTCAACTACATTAGATGTTGTTAAGTATGGGGTTACCGCGGATATTACACGAGCGTTAGTATAGTATAAATTAGTACCTTCTGCTAAATTAGCAGTAGTAAAATTACTGATACTTAAAACGGTATTTGCTATGTTTGCAGTCTGTGCTATATTTGCTGTATCTGCAGCAACAGTCCCCGGAACGAAAGCTGATCCATTCCATATTAAAGCGTAACCTGTTTGAGCACCGGTTATATCTACATCAGTAAATACATTAACGCTCATTTGAGCTACATTAGCAAATACTCTAGCGTTAGTAAAATATAAATTACCTGCTGTTTCTTTTACATTTGCTGTATATAAATTATTCCATATATTGGCTGTAATGTTGCCTGTTACAATATCATATGCAGTTATACTGTTTGATAATAATGTAGTACCAGTAATATTACCTGCTAATACGGTAGAGGTAACATCCACATTTCTAATTATAATATTGTTTGCAACTAATGTATTTGCTACTACATTGCCTGTGGCATTTAATGCTGTTACATTTGCAACAGCATTTTCAAGTATAATATCTTTCCAACCTGTACCATAAACTTGTACTGTGGCAGTGTTGGAATTGTATACCAAATCTCCAGTAGACGGAGTAAAAGTATCTCTAACTGTAGGGGTTACTGGGGTTAATCTTAATGCAGAAGATTGTACTACAACTGCGCCACCGTTGATGCCGTTGGCAGCAAGGTTAATATTTGTAGCAGAAGATAATGTTGGTACACCTACGCCTGTACTGATAAATGAATTTGCTGTAACGGTGTTTGCTGTTAAACCGCCTGTTAAGGTTAGATTTCCTTGAACAGTAGAATTGGTTAACGCAGTTAGTACTCTTGCATTTGTGAAATAAAGATTAAGGCCTTCAATTACATTTGATGTGTATAAGTTATTCCAAATATTCGCAGTAATTTTTGTTACTGTTATATTGGCGCCTTGCTCAGAATTAAATACTTCTATACCATTAATAACTAACGCATTTGTACTTATTGTTCCGTTGGCAAAGACATTTCCGCCAATGTTGATAAAGGTATCAACAACGGCGTTGCCATAAATTCTTGTTCCACTTAGTAATTTTGCCATTTCTTATCTTTTTATTAATACTTAATATTTATATTACCTAAAACCCGGTATATTCGTCAAAATAACCTGCAACCTGGTACCTACCATCTCTGTATTCCCTTTTAGCTAAACCATTTTGAATAGGATTAAGTGATACCTCATCAAATTCTGCAGCAAATAGTGTATTACCTGTCTCGCTTATTTTTGTCTGCGCTATTTCATCTAGACCATTAGTATATAAAACACCTTGAGCAGTTAATCTTGTTCCTGCTGTCATAGGAATATAGTATCCAAACTGAGATTAGCTTCATTGTAGTATTGATATACTTTTACTACACCTGTAGTATTTGAATAATTTAATGCCGTTGATACTTTCAAATTACCTATTGTAACATTACCCGTTAACGCTGATACTACTCTTGCATTAGTATAGTATAAATTAATACCTTCTGCCAAATTAGCAGTTGTAAAATTACCAATACTTACTACACTGTTTGCCACATTTGCGTTATATGCAAAAGTCGCAGTATTTGCATTATCAACTGTACCAACCGGTGTACTTGCAACAAAAGAAGATCCATTCCATACTAAAGAATACCCTGCTTGTATTCCCGTAATATCAACGTCTGCAAATACGTTGATACTCATTTGAGCTACATTGGCAAATACTCTAGCGTTAGTAAAATACTGATTCGTTAATTCTGTTACGTTAGCCGTAGTCAAATAAGGAGTAATTGCAGAGATTACTCTCGAATTAGTATAGTATAAATTAGAACCTTCAGCAATATTTGATGTGTTTGTTACTAAGGAAGCTTGTACCGCAGCTAATGCTCTTGCATTAGTAAAGTATAAATTTGAGGCAGATTCTATTACATTACCAGTTGTCAGATACGGAGTAATATATGCTAGTACTCTTGCATTCGTATAATATAGATTAGTTAATTCAGCAACATTAGCAGTTGTCAAATCTGTAGTATTTGCCTTGGTAGCAAGGTTACCCTGTATTGCCGCGTATACTCTTGCATTTGTATAATATAAATTCGAACCTTCAGCAACATTAGATGTTGTTAATAAAGGTGTAACTACTGATAAAACTCTAGAGTTAGTGTAGTATAAATTATTGCCTTCAATTACATTCGATGTATATAAATTATTCCAAATATTTGAAGTAACAATATTAAATGCTGCAGATGGGCCTGTAACTAATGTTGAGAATATTAAACTATTTCTCGCATTAATATTACCAGCAACATCAAATTCCGCAACTGGTCTTGCAACATTAACACCAACACCGCCGCCGGCAGTTTTAAAGTTAATACTATCGCCTGCATTATTAGCAACACTAAATTCTAATATGGTATCATCATTAATACCGATATTAGCAGCATAGTATTGAATCTTTGCAGTATCACCCGCACCGCCTGCAGGATTATTTTTAAATTCAATACCTGTAGTAGTTTCGCCAGTAGTTCCAGAACTTACTGTTAACAGCCCATTGGTTGTTAAGTTATATAATGATAAATTCGCAGTACCGTCTGAAAGAGCAGTAATTACTCTTGCATTTGTAAAATATAAATTTGTTAATTCTACAACGTTGGCAGTGGTTAATTTACCTGTAAATGAGCTTGGACGGAAAACGCGATCACTAGAATTCCATAGTAATAATTCATCGTTGTTTATACCAGATATATCTACATCTGCTAGTACATTAATACTTTGTAGTTGTAAATTAGCAACAACTCTTGCATTTGTAAAATATTGGTTATTAACTTCTGTTACATTAGCAGTTGTTAAGTACGGCGTTATTGCGAGAACAGCTCTTGCATTGGTAAAATATTGATTTGTACTTTCTACGACGTTTGCTGAATATAATCCTGTCCAAGTATTAGCTCTAATATCACCAATGATTTCAACATTTTTATTAATATTAAACTTATCACCTGTAACTAAATATGTTATATTTGCTTGAGCACCGTCGACACTTATACCTGCACCGTCTGCTTGAGCAGAAGTAGTTAACCCTTTACCCAAGGTTATATTTTTATCTTCAATATTGAGTGTTGCTACATTTAGTGTGGTAAAATCGCCCTGTACTGTTAAATTGCCTGCAGCATATAAGTCGTTTACACTGACATTTAATCCAGTTAAACCGATAGCAGCTCTTGCATTCGTAAAATATAAATTAGTACCTTCTAATAAATTGGAAGTAGTAAGCCCAGTTAAAGATAATACAGAATTTGCTACATTTGAATTATCTGCAGTATTTGCATGATCTGCTTGATAAGCAATTAATGCCGTATTAGATGATGCTGCTGCACTTACTGTGCCCGCAACAAAAGATACCCCGTTCCAAATTAATATACCGCTAGTTTGTAATCCAGTCATATCAACGTCTGCAAATACGTTGATACTCATTTGAGCTACATTAGCAAATACTCTAGCATTGGTAAAATAGAGATTTGCAGATGTTTCAATTACATTAGCAGTCGTTAGATAAGGTGTAATTGCTGATACTACGCGGGCATTGGTATAGTATAAATTAGAACCTTCTGCTACATTTGAAGTAGTTAAGAATGGACTTAGCGTAGCTAATGTTAATATTACATTAGAATTAATCTGACCATTTGCCTGTATTTGAATGCCCGTGCCTGCCAATGTAGGCAATAGTGTAATTACATTTGAATAAACTCTTGAATTGGTATAATATAAGTTTGTGCCTTCTACTACATTTGAAGTATTTAGATCAGATACATTAGCCTTTGCTGCCAAGTTACCTTCTATTGCAGCATAAACACGAGAATTAGTATAGTATAAATTAGAACCTTCAGCAATATTCGAAGTAGTTAGATAAGGTGTAATTGCTAATACTACGCGAGCATTAGTGAAATATTGATTTGTTAACTCTGCTACATTAGCAGTTGTTAAATCAGATACATTAGCCTTTGTTGCTAAATTACTTTGGATAGCAGAATAGACACGAGCATTTGTATAATAAAGATTAGATCCCTCTGATACATTGGATGTCGTTAAGAAAGGAGCAAGCGTTGTTAAAGATAATGCTTGTGCATTTGCACTAATTTGTCCATTAGCTTGAATCTGTATACCAGAACCAGCTAATGAGGGTAATAATGCAATAACATTAGAGTAAACTCTTGCGTTAGTATAGTAAAGATTTGAACCTTCTGCTACATTAGATGTACTTGTTATCGAACTGCCTGTAGCAGTAGCGTTAATCTGACCATTAGCCTGAATCTGTATGCCAGACCCCGCCAATGAAGGCAATAATGCAATAACATTAGAAGCAACTCTCGAATTGGTATAGTATAAATTAGTACCTTCAGCTAAATTTGCTGTTGTAAAATTACTTATACTTAAAACAGTATTTGCTACGTTTGCGGTTAATGCAACATTCGCAGTAGTTGCAGTGCTTGCATTTGTTTGGGATGTAATACCCACACTACCAATATACCTGTAACCTGTAATGTATATAACTTTTGCTGCAGTTAATGCAGCGGGTATTGTCCCGCCAATGAAGTTTAATACTCCAGATTGATAATCAAAGTACCATTCGCCAGCATTGCCTGCACCTGAATCGGATAATGATATGCCGTTTGTTGGATTTGCGTTACCTGCAGTTTCTGCATATACTTTTACGAAATATGTTGAACCAAATTCTGGGGAAATCCAATTGGTTAAATCAGTTTTCCATGTAGGATAAACACTACTAATGGGAGTGGTTGTAGTATCCGGAGTACATTCTATACGAGATGTAGTTAGATATGCTTGTACTATATTAGTTACAGGGGCTGCTGTTCCGGGTATACTCGCAGACTCTGTCCAAACTTTATCACCTCGAATTAAAGCGGGACTTGCAATAGATTCATTACCAGCGCCCTTGTTCGTGGATGTATCTGTCTTGGTTACACCAAAGAGTTTCTTATAAAGTAAGTCTACTTTTGAGGAATCTGATACTGCCATTTAGTGTGACGCCGTTTCTAATGATAGAGCTGTTATGCTCTGTCCTGTTGTAAGTTTAATTCTAACGTATACTTCATTTGTACCTGTACTTGAAGTTGATACCGTACCAAATGTAGCAGTATTACTTGCATTTGTTACTTGTCTATTGACTCCAATCGCACCACCTAATGCACAACCTTGTGATCCGTTACCACCAACACCTGCACCTGGGACTCCTGCGCCGCCATATGCAATACTCATATCCAACCATCCGTTTGCCGTAGATGTACTATCTATAGTAGAACCTGGTACTGCTACCCACATACCTGCTATATTACCTGTATATTTAATGTCAAATTTTGACAAGGCAGTTCTTACTAATCTAAATGTGAAGTATTGGGATGCATCTTGTCCTGAAAGATTTGGTCCTATTGTTGGCCAATGACCTGCACTATAATTTGTGGTATCGTTTCTTAATACTGCACCGACTATTGCTGCATCATATGTTTGTAATGCTGTTGTTGATGTATATAAAGTTGCACTAGGTGAATATGTTGGGTTATCACCTGCGCCTGGATTAATTATTCTTGAAACTGCGGTTGAACCAGTGCCTACAGTAGAACCTACAGTAATTGCAGTTTCTTCCATAGTACTAGCTGTGCCAGTTTTATATAAGATATTACCTGTATACGGTATAACAACAGCAGAATTTGCAGTATATCCATTATTAATTGTTAAAGTTGGACCTACTCCAGTAGTAGCTCTACCGAATCCTGTTGCAATAGAAGAGGTTGTTGTTACTCGTACATTTCCACTTGTCACATATAGGTTTTGCGCCAGCGGGGTCGTTATACTTGCCGCAGAATATGTAATGGATGCGGGTGTTTGGAAACCTGTTCCTGTAGTACCAGTAATAAATGTATCTGAAGAATAATAGAAATCGCCGCTTAATTTATTTACGTTTGTTGCTAATGTCCAAACTGTAGAACTATTAAAATGAGGAACATTACTTGAATACGTATAGCTATTTGTTGTAGGCGCAAATGTTGTCGATGTTGCATTAGGTGTACCTGGACTACTCTGATCGTTGTACCATATAACAACATTACTTGAACTACCTAGTGAATGTGTAATATAAACTTCATTCCAACCAGCAGGAGAAACTGTAGAGTTTGCTCTCAAGTCCATGCTTTCCCAGAAACCTGCAGTAACGGTTGGTACTACAGCATTATAATCCTGATTTCTCGAAATAACTAAATTACCATAAACTCCATTGTCACTACCAGTTGTTAATGCCCTTGTCCCTGAGGCAACACCATTAACATAAACTGTTACAACACCCGAATCGCCTGGACCTACGGTATTTGCCCAAGTAGTCGCCCATGTATTTGATCTTAAAACGTTAGCTACCGTTGCACCTGCAGCAACTTGCGATGCAAGAACACCATTTATTGTTTGGGTAAAATTACACATTCTTTGACCGACAGCAAATGCACCTACAAGAGTAAGATTACCTGTAGCAGTACTTAATGTAGGAGGTGAAGGTGGAACTAATTTACCTAAAATTTGATTCATTAGTGTTATACTATCTGTCACTGTTGTTCCTGTAGATAATGTGACTGCATTACTTGTTAATGATCCTTGTGCAGGTGTACCTAATGTCAATCCTAGATTTGCTTTTGCTGTTAGTATACCTGTAACTGTAGCATTGCCTGTTGATAAAGTTGTAGCAGTTAATGTTGTTGCTGTTACTCTACCTTCTGTGTTACCAAAGAATGTAGTTGCTTGTATATTTGCCAATCTAAATGAACTGTTAGAAGTATCAATAAAGATATTAGCATCTGGCTCTGGGTCATAATTATCATATACTTTAAATATACCGTCGGATGCGTCTCTAAAGAATCCGCCGTGATGATATGCGCCATCGTTATAATTAAATGCAAAGCCAATATCCGGATTAGAATATGCAGTGTTAGAGTTCAAATAAATCATATTATCTGAAATAATTAGATTATTTGAATTAACAGTTGTTACATTACCATATACGGTTAAATTATCAGTAATTGTTACTCTACGGAATGTGACATTTGCCGTTGTACTTACATCTTGACCAATACTTATAATACCATTCGGCGAATCATATGTAACACCTGTGCCACTACTTATAGTAGATCTAACTCTTGCATTTGTGTAATATAAACTTGTGCCTTCACGTAAGTTTGCTGTCGTATGGTTATCTAAAGTGGATACACGACCAGTAACATTACCTACAAGATTTGCATATAATTTGCTACCCGAATCCTGGTATACGTTACCGTAGAATAAAGTATTGCCGTCACCGAGTATAGATAATCTAGCAACACTACTATTTGTTAATTCATTGTCATTGTATATGATAACATCACTACGAACATTGCCTGCCGCTTGCGTATCCGCATTAACGGTAATAGTACTGCCCATGTTGGAATGAACTTGACAAATATAGTAATATGTTCCAGGAACAACACCTGTCGTATTCCATGTTACGTTACCTGCATCTGTACCATTATTAGTAATGATTCCGGTGCTTACGTTTGACCCTGTACCTGTAACCTGCGCCGTTTTAATCCAGAACGGGTGGCCTGAGGCATTTACTACAAATACTAATGTATCCCCTGCGGTAACAGTCAATGGTATATCGTTACCGCTACTATAACCAGACAATACGTAATCTGTTGAGAATGAATTTGTAACATTCCATGTATATGTAGGGTATACAGGCAAAGGTACTATTCGAGTTTCTTGGACTCTTACACCTGCAAAATTATTCCAGTTATCATTTTTCTTTATACCATAATAGATATTACCTGTTCTATTAGTTATAAATTGAGCAACATTACCACCAAAATATATATTTGCTTCTGTTGAACTATTTGCGCTGTTTGTAAATCTTGAAGCAGTTATATTTTCTGTTGCTGTAAGATTCGCAAAACTACCGTCACTAGGTAAACCGGATGCAGTAGTAACAGACAAACCGCCGGTGTCACTTTGACCTAAAGCTACATCGCCCAAATAAATTGTCTGAGTGCCTAGGAATAATGATCGAAATTTCTTGGTCGAAGAACCTAAATTAAAAACACCAGAAACACTAGGTAATATATTACCTGTTACTATTATATTTTTATTTACATCTATAGATTTAGTAGAATCATTGTAAAGAATACTAGCATTAGCACCCTCAATATAAATTCCCGAACTAGATGCTGCTGCGGATGAACCGGCATTCTTAGATAATACTAAACTCTTACTTGTAGTAACATTTTCTGTAGCAGATATACTACCTGTTACAGTTAAGAATTGTGTTGCAATATTACTACCTGCAATATTTGCCAATACTCTCGTATTAGTATAATATAGTGCAGTATTAGATTCTAATATATTTGCTGTAGTTAAGTATGGCTGAACAAAAGCGTTTACTCTAGTATTAGTATAGTATAATGCTGTACTAGATTCTATTACATTTGCAGTAGTTAAGTATGGCTGAACAAAAGCGTTTACTCTAGTATTGGTATAATATAAATTTGTACCTTCAGCTAAATTAGAAGTACTCAATGTGCCAATATAAGATAATACTCTCGCATTGGTATAATATAGATTTGTAGTTTCTACTACATTGGCTGTGTTTAAAAATGGTGTTAATAATCCAAGGGTAACCGCAGCCTGTGCTCTTGCATTTGTAAAGTATAGATTTGCGCCTTCTTTAATATTAGCTGTTGTTATTTGAGTATTGCCACCCGGTGAAAATAACGCAAGTACTCTCGTATTAGAGAAATAAGGATTTATGCCGTTTGGATCGGGATTTAAATCATATGTGGTAAAATTTAACAGCGTTAAAACTGTATTTGCAACATTAGATGTTTCGGCAAAATTTGCAGATGCTGCAGCAGCGCCTGCATTTGCAGTGGCGTTTGTCCAATATCCGCCTACAGAATTCCAAGTCAATACTTGATTATTACTAGGAGTACCTGTATATGTTACATCTCCAATATCTACAAGATTAGCAAAGTTTAATGCTGTTACGACTCTTGCGTTTGTGAAATATAAACTATTACCTAATTCTCTTACATTAGCAGTAGTGAACCATGGTTGAATAAATGCATTTACCCTTGCATTTGTAAAGTATTGATTTGTGTAGCCTTCAGATATGCCATCTGTTGTATTAGCAACATTGGAAACTGCGGCAATATTTGCTCTAATAGTACCTGCAACTACATCAATAATAATGGTTGGATCAGCTGCGGTAAGTGCAGTTCTTGCTCTAGTATTGGTATAGTATAGATTGGAATTGGATTCCGTTACATTAGCAGTTGTAAGGAATTGAGATAAAGAGGATAATGTTAATGATGTTGCTACATTACCCGCATACCAAACGTTGGTGTCACTATTCCATAATAGAGCTTGAGCATTGCTTTTAACTGAGACATTTACATCGCGTAAGTCATCAATACTTGCAAGTTGCAGGTTGGCAAATACTCTAGCATTAGTAAAGTATAAATTGGCTAATTCTGTTACATTTGAAGTTGTTAGGAACGGGATTAGAGTAGCTAGAGTAACATTAGCTGCTACATTAGATGTTACAGTACCACCGATCCCACTCTGCGAATATATCCGTGCTCTTGTCATTATTTTCCCAGATCTTTTTCTCTATTATTTATAATAACAAGAATTTAGGTATTTGAATAAATACCTAACTCAAAGTGGAGGGTACGATGGGTAAACCCTTTCACAAAAATTTAATCCATCTCTATATTTATTTTCCTCGTACCAACCGTTTCCTGTGTATACATTCAACACATTTTGAAAGTATTCCTCATACATAGGAGCAATTTTATCTAAAGTAAAGTTTTCACCCCATACCCTACAATTTTTAGGATTAATTTTATCAATAGTCTTTGCAGCAGTCACAAACTGATCAAAAGTATTACATCGGTAACCCGTTAAACCATTTAAATTATTCTCAGTAAAGGCACCCCAATCTGTTGTAATTGTCGGTGTCCCAGATAACAATAATTCTATTTGTACTCCGCCAAATGGCTCAACATACATTGAAGGAACAAATGCTGCTTTTGCCTTTGACATCAATCTTTTTCTTGTCTCAATGTCCGCATAACCAACAAACTCTACATTTTTAGGAAATGTCATATTGTCAGGATTTTGTCCTGCAATAATTAGTTTCTGTCCTAATTTTTCAGCAACCTGTACAGCAATATGTACACCCTTGCCCTCATATACTCTTCCCAAAAATAAGAAATAGTCTTCTTTTTCCTCACAAAATTCAAAATCATTTGGGTCAAAGTAATTAGGAATAACAGTATTATACCAATCAGATTGACAATGACCTACGCCCATCATTCCGTAATTTGCATGCATTATTGCATACGATTCCCATACTTTCCATCTTGCCCAATGCCCGCCAGCATAACCTATACCCGGCTCAACCACAATCATGTCATGTTCATGCACATCGCATATAAATTTTACTCCACTTCCCCAAAAAGGAAGTAAGAAATCGTTCTTTTGTTTTCTTTTTGCTATTTCAATTGCTGCATTAGTATAAAATGTTTGGTATGCATGATCTCCGATACTGTACTTAAAGAAATTCTTTTTCCAATCATAATCACCGTATGCTATTTTCCAATCTTCGTTAGTAATAACTGATACGTGCTCAGTACAAATAAGATTAGAATCTTCGTGGCCATAGTGGATAACGGTATGTCCTCTTTCTGTCATCATCTTACCAAATTTATATACCTTTTGGGTATATGCACATGCATTAAATTCTTTAGATGTTACCGTATGCGGTAATCCCAATATGTGAAATCTCATAATATTTTTCCAAAATAACCATAAAATGCTTTGCCATAACAACCTTGTTCCGCAAAATTATTTACCCCTGCTCTCAAAGCTATAGTATCTGCAAAACATTCTTTAAAAAATTTTTCAGTCAATTCATGCGGATGACCTTCATGCGGAGGAATATCTATCCATTCAAATATACGAACAAAAGAAGAACATTCTAACGCATTACTAATTATAACTCTCGGATCTTCTGTATGCTGTAAACAATTATATATCCAGACTTCATCCCAATTTTCTCTAAGTGGTATTTCTCCTCCCCTAACAGCAACTTTTATGTTGTGACATTTATATCTATCTTTTGTCCACTGCGGGTAATCTATTGGATCAATAACTAGTCCCTCGGCAAGGTTTATAGTTTTTAATAACATACTAGAAGGCCCTCCTCCTATGTCTGCTATTCTTTTTCCGAATACATTAAAACTATAATGTTCTCGGATCAATCCCATACCCATTGCATACATATAATGTTTTTGATCTTCATCAAAAGTATTAACACAACTTCCCCAATATTTTTTTTCAAATTCTAAATCATCCATAATATTACCATTTATAACAAAGACTAAACGTATACCTATTAACTAACAAATTTTTAAGTGATGTTACCTTATGTTTAATCAATGGATTAGTATTGTTAACTACAACCATTGTTGCATTATTAGGTAACACAGTTGTTTCATATAAAAATTTATCCTTTAAATTCTTACATAAACTCAGAGTACCTCCCCAGGTCTCATCCCAACTAGTTTCCTCTGTCAAATATACAAAAATTAATACATCATTACCATCTATTGAATCCATATGCCAGGGTATTTCCTCCGCACCGTTCCAAAGATGTGAGAATCTAAATTCTATATTCTCTCTAATATATCTTAAATTATCAAATACCTTATTATTTATTAAATCTTGAGATAGTGTTACTAAACTACCTGGAATTTTGTTTTTAATTGCAGAAATTCTTCGTTCTTTTAAATTTTTAGATTCATTAATATCTTCATTTTCGTTCAATTTATACCAATCTGGAATTTTTTTATATGTTTTATCGCCGTCATCTATCCAGTTACTAGAATAAATCTCAAACCAAAATCTAGAAATTAAATCTGCAGGAACAGTTGTAACTACAAAACCCTTTTCAAAATAATCTTCAATATTAATCATCGTGTTCATATAATGTTAAATCAACTGCTAGACAAAATCTATTATTAGAATAATAGGTATGTACATGATGATATAAAAAACTAGGGAATATTAACATATCTCCTGTTTTTGGCTGATGCACAATATCTAAAAATTGATTGCCGAGAATACGGGGATATCCTCGATTAGCATTTGTCCTTGGATCTAAAAATTCAATTCTTCCACCCTTATCGTGTTCCTCTGACATCAAATAGAAAGTTCCAGTTAAATGCGAACCCGAATGATTGTGTAAACTAACACCGTGTCCTTCAACAAATTTGGATATCCAAGATTTTAATTTATATGAGGAAAAATCTTTGTCTAAATCTGCGGAAAATATTTTTGATATGTATTGTTTAAATGAGGGTATTACTACATTGTTTTTAAAGTCTTTAAAAATTTCAGAATCTAAATCAAATAAATTATTTTCTTCTAAATTATTATTTTTATTAAATTCCGTAATACTCATAAGCTCATTATATACATCAACACTAACTGATTGATCTATTTCTTCAAGCATTACGACCGTGGGCCATAAATTATTAAATCCAATTTTTATAATTTCAGAATTTTTATTAAATTTGGTAGTCATAATTAAACTCCTTTATAAAGTATTCCTTAATATCGGGAATAATTCCAATATTTTCGTCAAAATTTAATCCGACAATTTTAATAATTGTATCATAGTCTTTTTTATTTTGATTGTATGGGATAAAATATGGGTCATTTCCATATAATAAATCCTCATCATTTAGAAGTTCATAAAAATTTTCAGAATATATTTCGCTTATCCATTTAGCATAACAAATACCAACAACATAACTTTTAGCAGGATATACCCAACCCAATTCTGTGGTTGTAAAATACTTAACAGCATTTCCTACAATGTCTGTATTAAGTTCTATATCCTTATCATTTAAGTCATCTTCATATTTATTATTAAGTCTGTGGAATATTTCCTGTTTAACTTTCCAATCTTTCATAATATTCTAATAATCCTTTATATCCATTACAACTATTGTTTAAATCTTTTACATATCTATAATGCTCAGTTAAACAATGTCCCATGTATTTGCATTGTTTACATATAGGGCTTAAATTTATTTTTTCTTTTTCTGCCCAATATAAATATTTGTCGAAGGAATCTAGTTCTAAAAAATACTCATTATCATTAAGGTCAAATTCTAGAACAGAAAAATTACCCGAAGGCGTTATATATACGTGATCGTCACTAAAACTGTTATAGGTTTTTTCCAAACAATCTTTTATTTTAAATTCATTAACAAATTCAAAATTCTTTTTTACGCCACTTGCAAGCCAACGTATAACAAAATTTTCGAAATCGTCATGATTGACTGGATAGCAATTTGCCTGGTTAGTACTGTATGGTTTTATTTCTACACTTATTACAGAACTACATAAATTTAATTCATGAATCATTAAATCTACATCCATATCTACCACTTGTTTACTTGCTAAAATCAATATAGAAATCGGTTTTCTGCTCTGTAAGATGTTATTAAATACTACATCACTTTTTTCTCTGGCGGTAAAATCATAACTAACACTTAAAGAAATATCATCATCAAAGAACCAATCATGTATCATACTATAATTTGTTATTAAATTAATATCACCAGTATAATATTCTTTAATAACATTTTTTAACGAATAGAATTCCTCGCGTTTTAAAATTCCGATTTCGCCACCATACAAATCTACCCATTTAATTTTTGCATGTCTTGTAATTTCCTGCAATCTATTTTTTAATTGCGTAGGTGTTATTGTTAGTTTATCTTTTAATTGTTCTGGAGTTAGATAACAAAAATTACAACTAAAATTACAATAATATGTAGGGTTGATAGAGACAGTTAATTCATGCATATTCTTTTACATATTCTGTTGGTTCAAGTTTTCCAACAAGACCATTGGCTTCTATAATTTTTGGTGCGAGAGTTTTCATTAAGGAACAATGTTGTTCTACAAGATTATATTCCTTTAAATCCTTAATAGTTTTTCTGCACCCGTTGCATATTTCAAACATTGGGCAACTATAGCAGGATTGTTTTAAAGATTGTAGAGTTGGTTCTGAGTATATAGGAAATACTTGGGCACCGTTCATCTCTAAATTAAAATCTATAGGATACTGCCTGTCATCTCCAAAAGCACCACAACTATAATAATCCCCACTAGGTTGTAATGTTCGTATACCGCTATCGCATTTCCGATTTTGTGGACAGGTTGTGCTGCTTCCCCTTAATCGTGTAACCATTTGCTTAGTGTTATATTCCCATTCTGTTAATCCCGCTTCCCATATTTTAACATATATCTCATATATTTTTGCCAGCATATATGGTTTGCCTTCTTGTCCCATAATTATATTTTTAAATTTTACGGGAGGACCACTACTAAATGCATAATTTAATTTACACTGCACATTCATTAATTTTGCTAGCTCTACATTTTTTATAGCGGTGTCTTCATTTTCTTCAGTAATGACTGCAATAAAATCTGGTCTATAACCACAGTGGGTTAGCATTGCATCACTACATTTCCAAAAATCTTCCTCAGTAAATTCTGATAAGTCACCCTTAAGTCTACCTCCACCGTACTGAAAACTTGTGGTAATGCCTATGCGAGGATGTAAAAATAGGGGAGTCCACTTCGTAGGATTTTTATAAAAAGGCCATAGATTGCTAGTAAATGAAATACTACAATCGGAACCTATTTCATCTAAATGAGTAATTAAATCCCAATAGTATTGCGGATCCATCATTAAAGGATCACCACCGTTAACAATAATAGTATTTGTTTCAGGAAAACGTTTTAAAAACCGGTAGATATATTCCAAGTCTAATTCCATAGACTTGTCGTCTGTAATATGTGTACTAGAACAAAAAGTACATTTAAAATTACATTTTTCTGTCGGTTTAATTATTAAATCCATATTATATATCAAAGTAAAAAGATGCAACTATTCTTTTGCAGTTAGGTATTTCTGCTTTATGCTCAAAATTATTTAAACAGTTAACTGCAACTAGCATACCTTTTTTTGGATACACTTTAAATTCTTCTTTTTTATTTCTAAAATATACTGCACCGTTTGTTTCAACATTCATGTCAGAAAAATACAACAAAAAGAAACAATTAGGCCCTTCCACATAATCATTATGCCATTGAGTAGCATCAATGTTTACGCCTTCCCATATTCTTCTTTTTTTAATTGTTGCTGTTGGAATAATATCGTTTACTATCTCATAGTGCATAGATAGTAAACAGGAATCAATTAATTCTTTATTATTTGCAGGATGGTAGTCATTGTTTATTCCGCCTTCATACTCCCAAATAATTTCAGAAACATCGATGTATGCTGTATACTTTGCGCCGTCAAATATTTGAAATCCTTTTGTATAAAAGGCCTCAGTCAGCATTTGGCATATCCAAGCCATGCGTATTGTTACACGCTCTAGCATAAGCAGTCTCACTAATGGACTCCACCCCCTCTATTTCACAAATCCGCTTGTTAATAACTCGAATATCTTCCTTTAATTTATTGCCGTAAGGTTCCATAAAACCAATAAGTCCGATATACATTTCATATCTATCGGGATCATCTTGAACTTCGTACAAACGGGTAATCCAAACATTATATAATTCGGCACATAAGTCTCGTTCGTCACCAATTTTATTTTTAAGTATTACTAAGTTTTCAACTTCGTTATTCATTTTTTAATCCAACATTAAAATCAAAGGATGCGACACGTCTAGTTATAGTACTTGACCCAGCCTTATGCCAAAATCCTCGACAGTTATTAACTAAGAACAAAGATCCTGCACGAGGCTGGTAAATCACTTCTCCGTCTTTCCATTTGAACTGTATATTACCGCCCGTTTCTTTTTTAGTATCATCAAAGTAGTAGAGGAGAAATATGTCATAGCCTTCAAACATATCAGTGTGCCATCCTTGGTTATCTCGATCAACACCCTCCCACACTATGAACTTATTATAGACAGCATTATCCCAGTTACTATCAATATATTTTATTTTAAGGTATTGTGCAAATGTGTTTAGGCGTTTAGCTAATTCTGACGGAATATCTTTGACGCCATTATCTCTGGCGCGCTCTTCCACATTAATTAATTTGAATTCATCGAGATTTATTAACCCAAGCCCCTCTGGCTCATATACTTCATAATACCCCTTGTCGAGTATTTGTTTAATTAGATCAGACATTGTATTAGTATCTCGTTTTTTATTAGGAATAAGTTTTTCTCAAGAAACTCTTCTATAATAATATGCCTTACCCGACCCTGTATTCTTTTATTATTTCTCGGTGGGGTGTTTGGATTTAATAAATCAATTATTTCATCCCATATCTCATCAAATTCTGGCAATGTTTTAATAACTTCAAAGCAACGTTTTCCAAATTCTGCAGGAGTGTAATAGCTTTCAAACATTTCATAAATATGTTTTAATAGATAATTACCTGCTAGATTCATAAACCACATCTCACAACATTCCTCGTTGGTAAACGAATAACAACTTGATATTGTTTTAAAATAGTGTCGTTTAGTTTTGTAAAAACTATGTTGGTTATCAACTCCTTCTTCATCAATTAGATCCGTATATACTTCTACTAGTTTAATTTGATATTTTTCTATGTATTCGGGCTTACTTAGATTTGCATCTGGTAGAAACATATAATCATGCCTTATACTAGCCCAAGATTTAAAATTCCACAACAACGTTAGTTCTTCATAAAAGTCACTTAAGGTTGATCCAGGCATAGCCATAATTAATTCAATTGCAGGAACAGGGAATCCTTCTTCGTGACACCGTTTATGTATGTGTTTGCTTAAAATAATTTTATCTTTAACACTCAAATCTATACGGTCTGCAACTTTCATTGCTTCATCACTAATACTTTGAAAACTAACTGTAGGCACGATACTAATGTACTGTAAGCCTTCTTCTAAACCTGCAACTTGTTCTGCACCAGGAATCAGTGTTTGTCCTGCTTCTTTTTTTGTATTAACAAGACTATGTGTTTCTGGACCAGTACCTACAACATTAAACCAAGCATCTACTAAATTAATCCTTCGTAGTACATCCCTACTTTTCATTGTACTAATATCTGTGAGGTTAATTCCGTTCTCCCAACCAAATCTAAAAATAGCAAGATCTCTTTCAAAGAATGCTCCAAAATTCGCATCTGTTAGATAGACATCTCGAAAGCCTGCTTTCTTTAATGCAAGTATATCTTTTTGTACAATATCTATGGGCTTCTTATATATTTTACTACCTATACCTCCGCCCCACTCACAAAATGTACAACTATAAGGACACCCTCTTGTTGTTTCAATAATCATAAAAGGTTCAAGATAATTTTCTTGTGCATAGTTTCTAATTTCTATTAGAAAATCTAAGTGTTCTTCGTATACGCTGTAATCAGGCATAAATTGATCACATATTTTTTTACTTCGCAACTCCCAGCTCATATCGTTATAGTTTGGATTTCCATTGCTATCAAAATAGCTGTCAATTAACTCTGTTACCATTATTTCCCCGGGCTTGGTACTTTGTAGGATAAAGTTATAAAGAGCAGTACGAATATTTAATAATTTGGGATCGTTAGTCCCAATTTGAGGACCGCCTAGCACAAGTATTGCACTTGGTTTTATTTTCTTAATATGAGATGCCAACTGATCACAAATATCATAATTCCAAATATATGATGAAAACATATAAACATCTGCTTCTTTTACTTCATCATATATTTGTTCTACTGTTTCATATTTGTTATATTTGTATGGTGCAGGTAACCAAGTTATTTTATCTTTGTTTTTGCCAAATCTTTTATAATGGCTTTGGAACATATAGTAGGCAGCAAAATTACCTAAACACCAGTCAGCATGCGGGGGATTAATAAATGCTATTTTCAATTTATTTTCCATTTTTGTATTCAGCATGTATAATTCTTCTAAGATTTTTACTGGGGTCAACTCGGTGCCAATCTATAGGCGTTTGTCGAATCATTAATAATGTGCCTGCAGATGGATATATTTTCCTGTATTCAGTCATAGACTTAAAGTAAAAAGCGCCTTCGTTTAAACTTGTATCTAAATAATATAAAATACTGAAATCTTGTCCGCCATTGATATCAGAATGCCATTCCCTCGAATTTACATCTACGCCACTCCAAATGTTTATTCCTATTAACTCGTGCGGGATTTTAACCAAATAAGTTTTCGCAAGATATTTTGTTACCTGATTTAAAAATTTTTGTTGATGGGGATTATAAGGTATTACAAAATCAATTTCAGCTCCTTCAATCTTTTCAATATTTACGACTGTCCCAAAATTATGTTTGTTAAAAAGATTTAAGATGTGCGTATCTTCAGTTGCCGCAAATCCGTCCGCATCATATGTAGTATAAAAATTATCTATTTTCAACATATTCAAATACTCCCTTGTATGGGCATCCCCCCGGGTCTTTAACTAGATTTTTATAGTCATTATTAATAAAACAAGTTAAGTTACATCTTGAGTAGTATTCGCAACTTAGGCATTGATTACTATCAATAAAGTTATTAACTATTTTAGAGTCGCCGGTGTACCCGATACTAGAATTCTTGATAATCACAGAACCACTACAACCAGGTGGAATACTGTTGTCACTAAAAATAGTTAGAGAATTGCCGCGAGTGCACGACATTTTATTAACTTGATAAACTTTTGTTAAAAACTGTTCAACATTTATAATACGCGGATAATTATCAACTAAATAAATATAAAAATCTCTTATCTCACGCTCTGTTGGTAACTGGTTATCTAAAATTTCACTATATCCATCTGCCACTAATAGATGATCCCAGTGACATGTAAATAAATCGTATAAGTATTTGTAATAACTGTCACCAATATACAGTTTAGTTATATTAGATTTGGTCATTACAGTAGATATCATTCTTATTTTAGATTTGAATATTTCTATGTTTTTCTCAAATATTTTAAACTGAACAGAATTAAATCTTCCAGTAGGATCATAGCTAACTGCAATTTTTAAATTATTATCGTCTAAAAACTGCAAGACAGGTATAGTATCTTTGAATACCAGATTCGTTATAAAGTTATATTCGACAGTAATTCCATTAGGTATACCAGAATTAACTATACGAATAAAATCACTGTAATCATTTAAAATTCCCTCCGATATTAACTCGTCCTGAAATAGCTCACCGCCCATTAAATGTATTAGGAATGTTTTTGTCGATTTATTTTGGTGTATATAATCTAGGACAATGTTTGTCTTAGATATAATTTCTCTACTTGATGTTCCTACTCTATCATTGTGATCCTGAGGACAGAACACGCATTTCATATTACAGTAATCAAAAAAGTTTATTACTATCTCACTATGATCAATTATCTTACTCTTTATAATATCATATGCGGATACTTTTTCCTTACTAGAGTTAACAGCAATAATTGGAATATACTTCATTTTTTAATATGCATTATATATTATCTAATAATAAAACATTAATAAAATATTAAATCAAAGAATAAACTCTTAGCACATTTGTTTCTCTTGCTAACATTGCTTTGTGCAAAAATGTAATTAGGAATGGGTTAAATTTTTCAGTTTCTACCCATTCTAATATTTGCATACAATCAAAATCTGAGGTTTCGTCTAATAAAGATTCAAGATCAGAATCCGTAAGTTCATCCAAAATACACATTTGCAAACATCTAATTTTTGCATCGCACCAATCATTTAAATTTATCCCGGGTCGTATATTCGCTGGGCGATATGGCAAATTTTCACTTGCACTAATATAAATTCTTAAATGGTTTGCAAATTTATTATATTGTTCTGTGGTTATATTTTGATAATTAATATCGGAATACGTATGGGACATTCCTATAGTTTGCACATTCCATATAGATTCATCAAACCATATATCAAGTCCAGTATCAGTAAATATTTCTGATAAATTGGATAAATCATAAATTTTTTGAAGACCAAATTGGCTTATAACTGGGGTATTTAGAATATTTTCTACAATAAAGCTTTTGGCTTCATATAAAAATTGCTGCATACCTATTGATATTTTACCTTTAGCTACAGATTTTAATTCTTCCTTATATGATCCGTTATACCAATGGGATGCTAATAAAAATTCTATACTTAAAGAATTATGTAATTCGGATACAAAGGATGCGTAGTTATCTCTTTCTATATCAATATTAGAAAACAACGTTACAAAATCTTCGAGCGTAATAGTGTAATCGGTCTGTGTCATACGGTATGCCCTAGAGAAAGGAACTAATTCCGATGTACCAAACATTCTAGTGGTAAACATATAACTAGTTATAATACCGTATGCTGAACCTATCGTTATATTAGGTAATATGATTTTTAACCAGGAAGTTGTCAAATTGAGGTATGTATTTCTATCACAATATATTACAATTTTGCGGTTTGATTCTACATACTGTTCGTCTACATATTCTAAAAAATTAAGTAGGCTTTGATACTGTTTTTCTGCACCAATTATTTCATCCAGAGATTTGGCAAATGATATGAGGACTCCCGGCGTTATGCTAGATAAGGAATCCATCATTGGCACGCCATTGATTTCTGATATTACAATTCTATTAACACTTGTATCTATTGCATCATCTAATTCAACATAAACTTTTTTAAATAGATGGAACATTTAATTCCCTTTCGTTGTGAATATTGTTTGCAATTCCCCAAGTTAATAAAAATAACGGATTGTTTTCATTGGCCCAAAAAGAAAATAAATTTTTTCCTTTAAACATATAGTTATCAAAATACGTTGAATAAAATTTAAGTTTGGATTGATCTATTTTATTATAGAACATATAAAAATCTTCGTGGTGTAGTAATGATAGAAAATTTATTCCTGTAATATCCGACGTATTGTCCTCGGGGAAGGTTTTAACAAAAGTTTTAAATTCTTCTGATTTAATAATATACATGTTATACAGAGTTAAACTATCCAATACGCTTGCCCATCTCTCTATAATTTCTAAATTTTCTTTTATAAAATTTACATTTCTGCGGTAATTGTTTATATCACGATACTCGAGTAATATTTTGATTACTTTTTTCTCCAATGAAGGTATAGTGCATAATAAGGAAAAATGCATATAGTCTTTTATTAATTCTTGACATTCTAAACTATCATCCAATATTACATCACATGGGACATCGAGATTAGAAATATAAGTTAAAAATTTATTTCCCTTTAGACTACTATTATTATAGTCTATGATAAAGGAAGTATTTTTATCTGTAAAATATTTTTTTAAATTATCAATTGATATTGGTACAATAGTTTCAATTATATTCATTATCTTCTTCCTCTTGATCCATGACAAGAACTATGACAGCTTGCATGGCATACGTCAATCTGTATTGTTCTTGTACTGGTTCTTGCCGAATTATACTTAGCTCTGCACGCATTTAAAAATGCTTCTAAATTTTCGTCTGAGATAACTGAACCAGACGTTACGCCATTGTCTAGTGCATTATCTTGTCCATTACGATCATTATTATATGCAACAGCCGTTGCATCAAAATTAAATCCCCCAGGGCCACCTGGTCTATATGGCCCTGCCGGAGTATTACCGCCGGCCCCAGTAACATTTCGTATTGCTCTAAGATTGCGAATATAGAAATAGTTATAGGTTTCATTAACTAATGTATTATAAATTGTACTTGCAGTAATAGGATCAGGGGTTATACTACTTCCAGTAATACCTATTGATCTTCCCCCAGTTCCCCCTCCAAAATATCCCGAAGGCATTTCCGGAAAAGGCAAATTGTTTGTTCCCCAAGATATTCCTGAATTTGCAGTAGAAACTACATAGTCAGAAAATCTATCGACAATATTTTGTGCATTGATCGGATCAGTTAGTGTTGCCATATTCTTTCCTAATGTGAATTATCTTTTTTGTTGTATTATTTATATTAGATAAACTCCTCATCAAACTTTTTGGAGCCCCACAAACATCATCTTGCCAGGATAATTGGTGACAATCCCCACCGCAGTATTGAAAAACTTCGCAGGAATAACATCTTATATCCCCGTGTCTTTCACATGTAATATTTTCTAAACGAGTTGGATTTTCTAATAATTCGAAAATACTATCCTCTATCCTACCAAAATGACTTTTGGGTGCGCTATTAGGACACCCGGCAATAGTACCATCTGCATTTAATGTGAATAATTTTTCCTCACAATCCCTACAAAAAGTTCCTGCATTGGTAATATTAGATTCAAATTTAGAGTATATATTTTCTAAAAATTCATTATCAAACCAGCCCCTTGTATTATACAAAAGACTTTGTTCATGCATTTTTAGAAACCATTTATCCTGATCTATATTACTAGGAAAAATTTCGGGGTGTAAATTTGCATTGCCATTACCCGTCAATCTTTCAAATGAAACCTCAGATACTCCTAATATTTTAATCCAACTAAGTAAGTGTATTGGTTCAATATTAACTGTATCTTGCGTAACACTAATAAACAATTTAACAGTAACTCCTCGATCTATTAATGTTTTAACATTTTTTAGCCAAAGATCCGATTGCTTACTATTGTCAAATCTAATTTTGGGATCCCAACTTGTACCAATTCTATTTCCTAATTCATTTTTAATAAATTGTATATGTTCTTCGTCTAATTTAAATACAAGATTAGATGTTGCTCCCCACGACATATTATCCCAGAGACCATTACAAGAATTGTATACCTCTTTCATTTCTGAAACAGGAACAAGAAACGGTTCTCCTCCGTGAAATTCAAAATGAATAAAATCTAAATCAGAAGAATGTGCATTAAATCTTTTTATCCAATCTATAACTAAATTAGTATTCCAGTATATCTTTGCCCCATTCGTTCCATTGGTAAAACAATGTTTACAATTTAGATTGCAGGTTTCAGTAGTTTTAAGATATACTAAGATATTTTTCATTTAATTATTATAATATAAAGATCAAATTTTGTCAATTAAAAATTTTTCTAATCCAAAACTTAGTATTAACGATTCTTCTTTATTTGTAGCCATGTGCTCAGTATTTGCAGGTATGTATAGAGTGTCGCCGTTTTTAAGATTATGTTCTATATCATTTAATACAATCGAGATATCCCCATGGATGACTTTAATATAAACGTCATCTGGATCAGTATGTCTAGGGAAGCTTTTTGAATTTTTAAATGATCGAAACCCGTGGCAAGTGACGGGTCCATAATGTAGAAAAGATTTACAATGTTCAAATATATTTTTGTTATATTTTTCTAAGCCTTCTATCTTGATACACTTATCATAGACAGAATGTAAATGGCCTACATTATTGATTAAATTTTCTCTACCAAGATCATCTATATAATATAATAAATGTTGTTCATATACAATATCATTTTCTATAAAAGTTTCAAATTCTTTTAGTGAGATCATAGGTTTATATTAATGCAACTTCAATCAGTCCTTCTTCTTCGGTATTTTTATTTTCCAAAGCTATTAATCTAATATGCATATTGTTAAAAGGTGTAAATTCCGCAACACCTGGGGTCAATGAAACTGTCAAGAAATCATGTTTATTGCAGCGGCCCTTTACTCTAAGAGGTACTCTGCCTTTAAGGGCAATAGATTGCCCACCTTCTAATTCAGAATTCATTAAGTATGCGGGATTAGTGGATATGATTCCTAAAATGTATTCTAATTTATTAATTGTTGCTATAGTTATTTCTTCAGGTCCACCCAACATAACTAATGTTCCTACTGGATATTCTATATCAGTCTTATACTGTTCTGCCAAGTCAGCATACCTAGCTTTTGTTGCTGTACCTGCAAAATTTGTGGCGGTCAATGTTTGCGAACTTGGATTATAATAAAGAGTACTACTTACATACGGTGCTTTGGGGGTGGATAACACTCCTTCAAGAAATACTGGATAGAAATTTTGATTTGCCGAGGTATCTGTAGGTGTAATTGCAGTACTTGGTCCAGCTGTTCCTGTAGAACCAATAGGTCCCGTTGCGCCTGTTGTACCTATTACACCTGTTGATCCCGGAGGCCCTTGAGGACCTGTTGCGCCTGTTGTACCTATTACACCTGTTGCTCCAGTAGATCCTGTTGTCCCTACCGCTCCTGTTGCACCTGTAGATCCTGTTGGACCTACTATACCTGTTGCTCCAGTTATACCTGTCGCTCCCGTTGTACCTTGTAGTCCGGTTGCACCTGTAGATCCTGTTGGACCTAATAAACCCGTTGCACCGGTGGATCCTGTTGGACCTACTATACCTGTTGCACCTGTTGCACCTGTTGGACCCAGAGAACCTGTTGCCCCAGTTATACCTGTAGAACCAATCGGTCCGGTGGATCCAGTAGATCCGGTTGGACCAGGTACTACAGAACCCGCTCCCGAGGCACCAGAATCACCTTTAGGTCCTGTTGCACCGGTTGCACCAGTTGGACCCGTAGAACCGGTTGCACCTGTTGGACCTTGTACCGTGGAATTTGCACCAGACGCACCGGTTGGTCCTGTTGGTCCGGTAGAACCTGTAGAACCAACTGGCCCTGTAGACCCAGTTGCGCCTCGAAGACCTGTTGCTCCTGTTGGACCATCTGTTACTACTTGAACACCGGTCGCCCCAGCTGCACCTGTTGCTCCTGCTGGACCAGCAGGCCCTTGACCTCCACCTAATACAGGAACAATGGAAACAATATCGCCGGCTACTGTGGCATTTGCAAGTATAACAGCATTTGCTGTTACAGTATAATCAGCTGCTTCTAGTGGACCGCCGGGTGAAATTAATACACCATTAATCCAAACTAATATTGGATCAGTATTTGAATTATATGTTAAATATTGTCCTGTTAAACTATTCGTATTATTATCAAATAATGTTTGAGCATTTGCTGTTACATAATCATATCTTATTAAAGTTTTAGCGTTTGCATCTAGCGGCGACCAATACCTTGTACCATTCGGGTCACCCCTTAAATAGTATCCAAGTGCGCCCGGTAATCCTAAATTAGGTTCCGCCTCAGATAGCTGTAGGAAACTATATCTATCTGTAGATACGTTACCTGTTGCTGTGCGTATTTTACCGCTTAGATTTTGTAGTGCCATTTTACTGTAATGATGTCTCTAATAAACTTACTAAGATTTTTAGGCGAGTGTTTGCGCCTGCTCTGGCGATAATAGATTGCTCTTCTTCCAAAACAATCTTACCTACTATAACCGATGCAGCATCATTTTTATTTACTTCAAATCCTTTTACCAATTCTGTATCTGTAATTACTCTAAAACCATTTGTCAAAACATTTGATCTATGGAATAATGTTACGTTTGCCGACTCGTTAGAAATATTACTTACTTGGGCTGTTAATATAATTGATGCAGTTTCTATCGGTGTAGTATATAATATACTATCATATGTATATAAATTTGATACAACCGTTTTAAATGTATTTAAGGGAACTAGGGTAGCCATTTTTATCCTTTATTGTAATGCCAATATATATGGTGTCATAACTGCAAACAAACTCTTGTTAAATGTTCTACCATTAATAGTACCTGTTGCTCTATCTATTAGTAATTCGTCACCAATTCTAAAATTGCCCTTTTGATCTGTACTTGTATAATAAACAGCGCCACCATTTACAGAAACAACTTCATTTTCTTGTATTGGTTTTCCTCCATTATAGGGTAAAGCATTTGTTAAGGAATTTCCAGAGCCAACGTATTCAAAAGAATGAGTACTTGTTTGTAGATAACTTCCTCTATGGAAATTAATAGAACTATTTGCAAGTGGTCTATCTACTGCTAATATTTTTTCATCAAGTGTAATTATGCAAGCATTTGCTATTAAATTTGTAGTATCGCCTACTGTATAGAAATTTCGTGTGCCATTACTAATATCTGTCCAATTTAAATTAACATAACCAATAACTTCTGCTCTAATAAAATCTCTATTTGCTAAAATTATTTTTGTAGCAAGTACAACATTTGAATTAGTATTTGCAGTTAAACTAATAGGCTTTATAGTAGTCTGTATATTTTGAGGACCGTTCGTAATAATATCTATAATGTCGTCTATTCTTGCTCGGACAACGGCAATTTCTGATGCCGATACATTACCTGTAAAATTTGTATTTTGTACATATGCTGTTTGATATGTATTTGCTATTGTGGTTTTATTTAAAATTTCATCTATAAATGTCTTAATAAATGCAAATGCGCCAGCGGTTTGTGGTCTTTGATTTTCAATTTGACTTAACTCTGAACTATAAGCATAATTTAAAGTTGCTTTAGTTACAGTTTGTCTGTTTGTTATTGCGCCTACATTACTTGATCTTAAATCAAACGTTATTGCATCTATAATTTCGCCAACATCTGTAAATATAGTTTTACCTGGCAAATATGTGGCATATGAATATACATTAGCAAAATATGCTGCAACTTCAGATTGCATAAAGTTTCTATTTTGCTGTAATAGATTTGATGCATTAGTCCAAGTTGCTGCTTGCGTGTTACCATATCTATTAGGAATAATTTTTCCTGTAACTGCAAATATTCCATCAGTAAATATACTATTATATGTTGCAAATAAATTAGCAACAGCATTTGCAGATGAGGCATCACCTGGCGCACCACTAACTATTACCTGATTGTTTGCTGCTTGATAAGGAATTGCTGCACTATTATCCCAGCTTGTACTATTAACAACAACATTTGTTGCCAAATTCTTTAGATATGTTATTGCATTTTGTACTTCAATAGTTTGGTCCGATAAATTATTTACACCTTGGGACCAATACTGTAGTCCAGAGAATCTTGATTGTGTATTGCTATCGTATGCTAAATCTAATGCAAAAGAATCTACAATTAAACCTGTATCTCTAAAACACGTATCTTGATTATAGTTTGCTATTAATAATTTGTCATTTATCTTAGGTATAACATTACCCTGATATCTTATAGTTCTACTTGTTAGTTGCTCTAAAACCACCCCACCATATATTCTAGTACTTACCCCGTCGGCATATAAACCATATCTACCAAAAGATGAATTAGAATTTGTTATAGAAGCAAAGCCACCAGATTCTGCAAGTATAGCATATTCGCAACAAATAGTAAACAATGAAACTAATTGCATATATCCCTGATTCAATAGGTGTATACCAATACCACCTTCATTGAATTGCGTAAATGCGTCTAACACCATTGACCTTAATCCACCTACATATGCACCATTTACTCTGACGCCGGTGCCTGTAGTTGTAATTGAAGAACAATTTTGAATATACGGGCTGGTTGTAATATTGCCAGCTGAACCATCTGGATTAAATGAGAATACAGCGGGTCCTGCTTTAACATTATTTGGATTAGCTGCTTCATGTCCTCTGAATGTAAATCCATTTACATATGCACCAAGGTTCATGTAAAACATATCAGATGTTATGTTCTGAGGAAATATATCGCAAGTCCTCAAATCATTACCTATTAGAGATACTCTCTTAGGAATAGTAACAGGGTTATTAAACAGGGTATACTTACCCGGCATTACATGGACAGACCATTTTTCCGAAGTCCTTGCTAATGCTGTATGAATATTAGCAACAGCATTAGCCATTGATCTACCATCATATGCATCGTTGCCGCTTGTGGAAACATAAATTATGTTTGCATTTTTTCTATTCAGCTCTTGTACTATAGGAGAGATTGCTACTCTAGTATTAGTAAAATATAAATTAGCATTACCTTCACGTAAATTATCTGTAGTTACATTTGCCAAACTAATATTAGATAATAGTTTAGTAATATTTCCAACAATTATAGTGCCATTTGCTTGATTGTAAACAATCGTTTCATCACCGGCACTAATTGCTTGTCTAACCCGTTCAAAAGATACATTAGCTGCTGCTAACGTAACGCTAGTTTCCACACCAGGAGACATTCCAAGAATTAACCAACCATTAGAATATGTATTACTACTGTATAGCAGCATTACACTATCGCCTGCGTTCTTTAGAGATATCCATGCATTTGGATATACATTAGAATTGTCCGTAGACAGATAGACAGAACCACCCGCAACATTAGCAAGTGTAAGTATTTTTACTAATCCATCTGTAGGGCTATTTGGTAAAACAGGTGTTACCGCATAAGGCCCTACACTGAATTCTGTTCTTGATTTAGTTAAACTAATAGTCTTATTAGTATCGGTGCCTTTAATTAATTGGACACCTTCTAATACAAGGCTACCTTTTAAAGTAGCGTCGACTAGGTTTTGTACTAAAACATTTGAACCTAACTTTTTGCTTACGCCCCCCTGAATTGCGTAAAAATACGTGTCATCAGTTACATTGAAAGAAGAGGCTAAGTCAGATAACTTTAAATCTGCCATTCTATATTTTCTTTAAGTTAATCTATGGATTAAGTGTTAGGAGCGATTCTATCTGCAGGAGTACCCATATCAAATGCGTCAGTTTGATTCAATACACCCGTTGCGTTAGCGTTAAAGTTCTTTGACATTGCTACCAAAGGCTCAACTCTATGACGCACTGAACCTTGGGTTGTTGTCCAAGTCTTATAGTGTACCCAACCAACCATATTAATACCATTTGCTCTGGCGCCTGCAGTATTAGCTTCAACTCTATCTATACCGTAAACATTACGAGCTGTGATAGTATTTTGCGATCTACCTGGAACTACTGTTGCATTTCCCTGTTTAGTACCTCGACCAAAAGTAAAGATATTTTTAGGCGATTCTTGAATAGCAATATTACCAACGAGTGTATTACTACCAGAATATACAGCATCCAATGTTAATACATTCCCTGACACCACATTTGCAATAGTATAAGTATTTTGATTATATGCAAGGTTTATTACGTTTGCATTAACTAATAATTTATTACCAACAATAAAACCATTTGCAGCAGTGAATGGGCTTGTGCTGTTACCAACATTTCCCGTGTTCATTGCCATAAATGTCGTAGAATCATTGTTTGCCATTATTAGCAAACCCGTTTCTCTTCTATCTTTATTTCCCCATTGTGACATTGTATTCTCCTTTAAATGTCTTTGATCAAGCTATAGACCTTGAACTGTCTGTTAAATTAAACTTTCTTAATTGTTCCTAAATGAACATACTGGATAGCCTTACCATCTTTTTCTACGGTATATTCTACATAAGGCTCACCGGAATCAACCATGTAATTTTCGCCTAAAACTTTTCCGCCAGACATACGAATATCTTCGAATTTGCTTTCAAAGATTTTCTTAGTTTGTGATTCAATAATAATGTCTGTGTAATTTTCGTTGAATGCTTCTGTAGCAATAGTAACAATCTCTTGTTGGATTTCTTCATTTGATTGACCAACCATAGATTGTAATGCCTTTAGATAATCACTATATGTAGGATTGTCTGTTACTTCAAGTACAAAGTCATTGTGGTTAATAATTGTTTGTGTAACACTTTCCTTAACTTTTGCTGGAGGCTTTTTTGTGTATACTGTACCTGTGGATATTTGTTTCTTGTTAAAAGCACTCTTAATGTCTTTTGTCAAAGGATTATCTTTTGGTTTGTCAAATACTGTGCCAGTTGAACGAGCTTCTGCTGTAACTTTTTTCTTCTTGCCGCCCATTTCATCTTTACCCAAACGACCAGTAATTACGTCACCGTGTGTTACTTTGTCATATGGCTTGGCGTTGTTAGCTAGGTTACCATCGTTGCCTTCTTCCATCGGTTTCTTCTTTGCACGAAGTAGTTTGAAGTCATGCGCATCGACCTTATTATTGTTATTTGCATCAATTTTATGTTGGTTGCCAACTAATGCTTCTTCCACATTTTCTTCTTCAGCAACTTCTTCCTCTTCGGCCATCTTTTTGCCGTGAGAGTGAGATTTGCCTTCTGTAATTTTTAAATTGCTAGTGTTAACACGTTGGATTCCTGATGGAAACTCCACAGAGTACCAAGCAATGTCGCCATTCTCATCTGGTTCTGCGTGTTGTTCTGAAATGCAAACACCTTGTCCAAGCAATGCGTGTTCCACATGTGTTGCACAAAAATGGGCTTTGTCAACAGCGCCTTCGGTTACCACGGTGGATTCTAATATGCCATTTCTTACTCTGTTAATAGCGTCAAATAAGCTATTAGAGATTCTGTGATTTGTTGGTTCTAATGATTTCATGTCAATTCCTTCGATTGTTATTTTTATTTATTAAGCCTAATATCGGCTTTTTGCTGAGGGGTTGGTTTTGTTGCGGTTACACGTTTAATATTTTTAGATATTAAACTAGCTATACCTTCTTTAATTTTTTCTTCAGGAGGAGGTGTTTTTGCTTGAGCTGCTGCTTCTCTTGCTGCTTGTGCCGCTTCGTGATCCTCGCGTTTTTTCTTTTCTTTGTCCAAAGCCATAACCAATCTATTTCTGGCACTATAAGATTCACCCATTTTTAAATTAAGCATTTTTGGCTTAGACATTTTATTTTTTAGTCTTTTGGCTTGTGCCACGGCAGGATCCTGATTCTTGTGACTGTTGATGTAATATACTTGTCTTGATTCATCTGTATGTTCTACTTCTTCAGGTACACAATTAGGAACTTGCTTGCCGCCTTTATTTTTTGTGCCAATCATTTTATAATTATCCCAGCAGGGATCCTCACCCTTCATTTTTTTGGCTTCATCAATTTCGCTCATCATATAGTTAGCAACTGTACTAATATAATCTTCTGCAAGAGTAATTTTAGATTGAACCCATTCGGCAATATTAGTATCATCCTCCAACATATCATGCACTCTTTGAGCATTACTAATGATACTTTGTAGTTGACCTCGAGCCATATCGCCCTCATAATCATACTCGGTTTTTTCTTTTTCTTCTGCTCTAACTAATCTAAAACTTGAATTTGTATTTTCAGTATCATTGGATGCTCTTGAAACTTTTGGCATTTTATTTTTAGTATCCATTCTGCGAGAAATATCTCTCATAGCTGATAATGAAAGTCTAGATTTTGGCTTTGCCGGGGTGTTAGACATAAAGTCCATTATGCCTTCTTCTACAGTTTCAACTTCTTCATTCTTGGGTTTCTTCCCAGCCTTTTTCATATCAATTGCAATTGCTGCCTGTTGAGCAGGATTAACTGCTTCTGCAGAAACTCTCAAAGCCTTGGCTGTCGGTGCACCCTTACTTCCAGGTTTACGCATACGTTCGCCAGAGCCAGCCTTAATTCTTTTTCGTTTAGCATGTATATTATCCCACAATCCACGCTCGCCCTCATCGATAACATTAGTATCATCATCGTATTCTACCGAATCTCTAACCTTGCCTGGGCCTAATTTTTTCTCTCTGTCCGCATAATCTTGTGTGGCGCCGGACATTACTCGTTTGCGTTCCTCATCTGGATATTTGGTTCTTGTTCTTGAATCTTGTTTCATAGCTAGGGAATGAGCCTTACTCATAGTGGGTAAATCACCCTGCTTATAAGCATCGCTAGAACGATTTAACAACTTTTGTTTTCTTGCAAGCATATCTGCATGAGCTTCGGTTCTTAATTTGGAAAATTCTTTCATTTCTTACCCTTTATTAATCTATCTCTTTGTAACTGTCTTATTTTAGGCAATAGTTTTGCTGGCAAATTATTCATCATACCTATCATTTTAGATGTTCTTGCTTCAATAGAATTTTTTTCAGAAGCAGATAGTTGTTTTTTACCTCTACCCTTTAACATCTTTTTCATTATCATTCTTCTGGCATCTGTCTTAGTTCTTTTCTTTAAAGTGCCAAGTGTTGCCGATCTTTTTAATTTAACTTTTCTGGCTAATGCCATTAAAACTTTTCTAGATTTTAATCTCTGTCCCTTTTGAATTCGTTCTTTGGCAGAGATATCTTCAATAATCATATCTTCTTCATCAAACAAATGTATCACATCTTCCCATTCGAGACTTTCAATCAAAGCATCAATTTCTTCTTCGGTTACTTCTTCTTCAATGAACTCTTTAAAGGATATCATTTTGTTATGGACTTCAACATCCAACCATGTTTTTGATGTGCTGCTACTCTATCTTGTAGGAAATTAGACAATCCAATCTCTGTTGCTTGTTCTGCTTCTTGATAAGCCATCATAAGAGATGCAAGAACTAAATTGTTAGCATCAAGCAATCTGTTCATCATGGATATTGCTGATAACACATCTTCGTCTTCAGATATCATTGAGTATGATTTTAATTCTGTCAATGATGTAGGGGTATACCCATCCAGTTGTCTAATATGCTCTGCAATAATGTCCACGGCAGCAAAAATTTCCTCATAAATATTTTGTAAAAATTCATGATACTGAGGAAAGTTGGATCCCTCAATATTCCAATGATAGGAATGTGCTTTGTAATACATTACAAATGTATCAGCTAAAACTTTCTTAACGGCAACAATTAACTCTTCATTCATATTTATTCCGTTTGGTGATATTTTTTCATCATTCTATACGAAGAAGAAGAATATACACCTAGTTCAGTTTTTGCTCTATGTACATCTTGCATTGCCTGATCTTTATCTTGTTCTATCTTTTGTGTCTCGGGTGTGGCTGCAAAAGTTTTAAATGAAACTAAACCTGGTGGTTTACCGGGGTGACCCTGGCCCTCAATAGTTTTATCAATACCATGATAAACTTCTTTATCTGATGTTCTATTAATATCTCTGTTTGCTGTTTCCGCATGCATTTCAGCAATTCTTTTTCTTAAATTAGACATTGTAATAGTCTCCTTGACTTCGGTACTCTGTACCTCTTTTGAATTATAGGTTTCGTTATTTAAAATCTGTTCTAATTTTTGTCTAGGCAAAAATAAAGCGGGTATTTGTTTTTCCATAATTTTTCTAGCAGGTTTAATAATAATAGTGGGGCTTGTTTTAGATGATTCTTTAATATCTTTGATCCAATGCTTAACAGTTTTTCCTTCTGCTATTTGCATAGTAACATAGGATGAACCTCTGAATACAATAGGCCCTTTATCACCATTCATTGCCTCAACAACATCGTTGAGTTTAAATATTTCGTTTTGTATATAAGCTTCTCTAACAGATACTTCTTTTTGCTCAGGAGTAATATTATCTAATTGATACGGGTTATCATAATCTTCTTTTATTGCTTTAATATGTCCAGCAATTTCTTCGGCGTTGTCTCTTAACTCTAATGGCAAAGCAGATTTAAATTTTTGCGTCTGACCTTTTCTGGCAAGGTCTCTAATTTTTGTTCCAGACATACCCTCAACGCCTTCCGCATCAGGATCACGTTGACCTGCAGAAACAACTTTTATAGATTTAAATTTATATTTACCGTGCGCATATTGTTTACCATCATTATATTTATCCAGTAAATCTTGGTACTCTTTTACTCTATCGCTACCTGCAACCATAACAAAATGCTTTGCGCCATTTTTAAATTCTTTTGCGGCTGCGTGCATTATTGTCGGCTCTGCCTTAGACGACCCTCTAACCTCGGTGGTGTGTTTTACAAGCTGACCTAGATACCCCATCTTTGCTTTTTGAGGTACAGGATTTTTAGAAGTACCCTCGCTATGTGAAGCAATTATTGTTGCCTTAGCACCACGAACGCTAGCTTCATCCTCAGTCTTTTGGATCAATTTTTGATGGCCAATCGTAGGTGGGTTGAAGCGACCAAACGACACTACTGACGTCTGTTCCTCTTCTCCTCCGTCTTTAGCCTTAGCTTTTTTTGCGGCTTCATCTAAATACTGTTTAAAATCCATCTGAATATAATGTTGATGCAACCTATTATTTATATGTTTAGGTATTTGGTTAATTTATGAGGGTGGCGGCGGTGCAGGATATGGCCTTTTAGGTGCCGGAGAATTTTTTCTAGGTTTGTGTCTAAACCAACTCATATATTATTCCAAAGTTATCCAAAATGTGTTGACTATCTATTGACTTGATGTTATCATTTGCTATGTACCCCGGTTGAATCAAGCATTAACAATTCCACTTACGCAGAGCTTTATTGATTCTTGAATCAGGATCTTTTGCAGTCTTTGCAGATGTTAGCTTACTCTTCATACCGCCCATTCGAGCACAGAAAGATTTGCGACGATTTGCTGCTTTACTACCCCTCTTCAATTTCGATGGTTTAGTTGTAACAGCAGTTTGTAGTTTGCTTCCGGGATTTTCTCTTCTATAAGCCATTACCCCAGACTTGGTCATACCGCCATCTGGGTTCTTATGCTTGGAGTCCTGCCAATCCTCGGCTAGACCATAAAGAGTATCGTCATCGTGGTCTTCAAAATATTCCCATACTGTTTCAGAATCCACTTTATCTCTTACAGACAAATAAGTAACATATTCTTCTATTGTATCAAATAGACGTTCTAGAATAAGTTCTTCTTTTAAATAGTTTTTAAAGTTTATCATTTGTTTAGGTTCATTCCAGAGAACCCCTCCTTACTTCTATTAACAACTTTCCGAGCAGAGTTATCTTTGTAACTAACAACAAACCCCTCTGGTTTTGTAGATTGTCCGTTGATTGTTTGTTCTTGCTTTTGTGGACTACTTTCTAAAGACTTTAGTAAAACATTTCTTGCTTTTTCCAAATGTCTATGTCCAGCGAATAGATGAGTAAATTGGTCTTTATGCTCATCTATATCATGTAACATACTATCCATGCGTTGTTTCTTTGCCGCTTTTGTCTTTGGCATTTTAACTTTGTCTACGTCCTTTTGTAGTCTTTCTTGTATATGCTTTTTATATCCTGCAGCATTAGGAGCATTACCTGTCCTAACAGTCTTGTTAATATAGGTTTGTAGGTGGTCTGTATGTCCTTCAACCAATCCATCGTGATCTCTTATATTACCAAAAGACTTTTTAGCATTGTTGAAATGCTTTTCAAACTCCGCTTGATCATCGTAGTGATGTCTTGATTCTTCTTTCGCAAATTTTTGATCAAACAAATGCACATCGGGATGACTATGCAACTTAGATGTATCAATATTATATTCTCTCTCAGGCTTGTCTATTCTTGTATGCAATGCAAGACTAATCTTTGATTTCTGTAAAGTTTTACCTTCTTCAGAGTTTGCAGGATAACTATACTTAATAAGCTGTTCTCTTTGAGAAATTTTATTACCTTCTTTTTGTATAGTCTTATCTTTATTACTACCCATAAAGTCGCCTTGAACAATTCCATGTATAGGTGATATAACTTTAGACCCATGTTCAAGTACTTGCCCCATCTTGGATGCAAGTCCTGGCGAATGTCCAAATTTTTCCTGTATGTCGTTTTTGTCAAACGCATATCCTCTGGCTGCACCTTTATATGCGACACCAAATTCTTTATTACCTGTTTTTGGATTGCTAACATACCCTGCTTCAAATGAGGGCGATCCGTCTGCTTTAACACCCACAGATGTAACATTTGATTTCTCACCTGACAAATACTTATGTAGGTGTTCTAATCTACCCATCTCATCTTCATTCTCTTCCTTAGAAAAGAAATGGGATTCACCTGCTAAGTGCATCAGGTGCGGGATAGCTTTACTTTTTTCTTCGACTAGGTATTGTAAAAAATTTCTCATTTGCCCGCCAATGCTGCGCCTGGTTTAGTAATTATTTCTGGAGTTTGGGTAGGTCTGCCCTTACTGACAACTTGATATTCTAATAACTTTTGATCGTCTTTGCCTGTTACCGTGAATGAAGTCCCTGCACCGGGTTTAACCTTTAGATGTGCTTTATGCTCTTTAAGTATCTTTTGATAGTGTTCTCTGGTATTTAAGATATTGTTACTACCTTCGGTATTCGTATGCGCCATAAACACTGTAGAGTTTGTAGGACCCGCAATATGGTCTAATATTCTATCGTGTAGTTCTTGCGGTTTTAATTGACCTAATTTTCTTGCAAGATGTTTTACCATTTGCTTTCTTGAATCGTTAGATGATCTTTCTATTTCATCTCCATTATCAGTTCCTCTTGCATCTTTATATACCTGATGCAAGCCTGATGCAGATGTTTCGTCATCATTGAGCACACTCCTGACGTTTGTCATATGTGCCTTATGTAAATTCATTAATGGTTTTTCGTCTATGCCATAGGTTGAACCGAATGTCTTTGGAGTTTTATTCTTTAGTGTTACGGCATTGTTAGCATACTTCATGCTGTAACCTAGCTTCTCTTCACCTTGGCCTTTAGAACCCAGGCCGTGTTTAAAATTAATCATAACATCTGATTCATTATTTGGATCATCTTTGCCTGTAAAATGTCCAATGTCCCCAGATTGTGATGTCCACACTACATGGTTTATTTTACCTTTGTAGCCATTATCTTTTAGGTGTTGCCTAATGTTGGCAGCATTTTCTTCAGCGTGTTTATTAACTCGTTGATATGCCTCGGGTGTCATCTTACTTTTAATATCATCGTGAATGTCCTGAGGTAATTTGCCCTCTTCACGATAGGAATTCATATGCTTTTTGCCGTTTAAATGGTATCCAGACAAAACTTCGAATAGTTTTCCTTCAGTGTCCGATTCCTGCCCACTTCCTCGTTTTTCTTTCGCTTCTGTAAGGTAATCCTCATACAGCGAAGTCTGCGATAAGAAATTCTTAAACTTAAGTATCATTGCATTCCATCCGAATTAAATTATATAATATTTATACCTACTTGAACCGAGACAAAAAAAGGGCGACCGAAGCCGCCCTAAAGTTCCTTATCAGGAAACACTAAATTTTTTGTGCCCAGGCCTTAATAACCGGATGCAAAATATCGTCAGTATAATCCATTTTCATAGTATTAACGATTGCTAACACTATTTGGATATTGCTTTTAACATATCCTTTACTTGAACTGATACGATCTACGCTAGGACGAAACGGATTGCGCTTCTTCTTCGTTCCCAATTCCATACTAAAGTCTAACCCTGTTAGTACGCATTTACCTTTGCAATCATCGAATACCTTTTGAATGTATTCTGGAGTAAGATTAAATCCCATTACTCTACCATCTTTGGCTTTTGCTCTTACTCTATGCTTTAGAGCAGCAAATTCTAACTTACCAAAGTTACTAGGTTCAGCTTTCTTTGCTCTAGCTACTTCGCGAGACTTTTTGCGAATCACTTCTTTTTGTGCCGGTGTCAGATCTTTTTTCTTTTGTTGGTAATCCCATTTGCCGAATGCTGTTGCTATATTGGCTTCTTCTTCAGTTAATGGGCGAGCATCTAATCTACGAATTTGATGCAAACGCTTTGCTTCTTTACGGACTTTGAGATCTTCAAAATTATACATTTTATACCTTACATTGATTTGTGTCAACTATACTAACTTCAGATGTGCTCATATTTTTGATGGCATTTCTATTTGAAATTCTGATAGGTATTACTGGGTCATCTTTAAAATCTCCTCTGATACTAAAATCTGCTTCCATATAATTTAAATACTGATTAAACATTCCGCCCCATGCAAAGAACGATTTGTCGTTATTAGAAGTACCTGACATTTTTCTATACTCAAAACATTCTCTGTATAACGGCTTATCCATTACATCCTTAATCACAACTTTGATCATAGCACCATCGCCAACCATTTTCTTGGTAAGTGCCGTTATTTTACTGGTGTCTCGGTATGATACTATTAAATCACCATATACACCTGGCTTCTTATATCGAATAACAGATGCCCACTCTTTTCTTACTGGATCTCTGTTAGCTGTTTTACCATCCCTGGTTTGTTCCAAAGATTCATATAAAGCATTTATGTAATTCTGATTCCATTCTATATGGACAGGGATTTCTATAAGAACTCCATCGCCATTTGGTTTGATGTTTGTATTACCCGTGGATAACACAAATGCTTTACCAGGGAAATCATTTAATACTGCTTGGAATATTTTTTGACCTGAGTCTATATTGTCAACCATATTATTAATGATTGATATAGACTTACTGCCGTTAATAGTATTACGAGCTTGGCTCACACCCATAAGCCTGCTGGATATCTTACTTTCGGATACCCATACATCTAATACTACTCTTGTCTTATTGCCTATCTTGATTTCGCTCTTGGTCTCGAACTTTTCCACATACCCTGCGGAGTATTTAATAAAGTCTTTTCGTAGGACTTCGTCGTTACGAATTTCGTTTTCAGCAAGTACAAAGGTACCTACTGCCATATCAACTGCTAAACGGAATGCTTCCTGTCTAGCTGCTTCTAAATTATCCGCAGTCGCCTCAACTTGAACATAATATACTTTTCGTGTTTCCTTTGTTAACCATTGCCCTGCAGATATCGCAATAGAAAGCGGAGTATAATTTGGTGCGGCAGTTACTACTATAGCAATACTGCAAGCACACGCAATAAATGTCTTACGCATAATTACTCCTTACCCATCATCCTTTTACGAATGTTCTCAGATATAGCTTGATCTTTATCACTCCACACATAAACTGCTACGTATGTCTTGCCATTATCTTTTTGGTAATCATTTGCTTTTCGTACACCTACAAGTTTACCTTGCGACTTCATGGAAGTTACTGTGTCTGTGACTGTTTCGTTAACAATCTTAGCTGTTCGCTTTGCATTGCTTGAATTGTTTGGTTTGTTTCTTAACTCTGATTCTAATTCTTTAGAGTCAGATGTTATAGTATCTGTATTAGTTGAGTCTTCAGCATTCTCAATTGCTTTACCAATAATATTTACTTTTCGATTTGTGGATACATCATTACCGTATACAAACTTAACTAATTTTGCTAATGCATCTGCTTCTGCCAAGGCTTCTACATTGCCTTTCCATGCTTCAGCTCTTCCATGCACTTCAATCTTTTCAAGTTTACCTGTAAAAGTGTAATATATTTTTACACCTTCATCTGTAAAATTTGTTGCAAGTTTTGCGTCTTTAATTGAACTTGGTTCATTTAATTTAACAGAAGAACATCCAGATATGGACAATGCTGCTACTAATAGAATCAGTTTAAATTTATGTTTCATGATGATCTCAAAAATCAAATAATATAAAAATTCCGCTTACGCCGTACGGAAACACTTTATTATCGTTGCGATAAAAGGTAGGGGGAAGTGTTCGTCAATTTTGCATTAAGCGCGGCTAAATGCTTCTCCGCCCATCATTGCATAGGCGGCTGCTACCATTTTGCGGCTTGGTGTGCCAAGGCGATAAGCTGTCTTACCGTTCTTAGTTTGGTTAGTGTAAACAGCATAACCTTCTGAGCGAAGTTCGCTGATACGAGGACGGATACTGTCTTCAGACGAACCCGTCAAACCTGCTAATTGAGCAGGCGTAAAATTACGACCAGACTCAAGTACTTTCAAAACACGTTGTTTTAACATTGTGTGACTCCATTTAAATTAATTAAAAAAACATAGTAATATTAATTACTATACACATATTATAATATAAAATTACAATCTTGTCAAGGACTTAGTTATCCATTTCGATGATGTCTACTCTGACGGCTTCCTTTTGCATATATGTTCAAGTATTCAATACCTACTTTACCTTCTTCAATTTCTTCCAAAGCCCGTAGAATATTGCTTCTGGCATCAGTATGTTTTTCCTTTTTGAGTTCCCGTGCTCTCGCAGTAGCAACCAAAACCATATCATACCGATTACCAATTTTAAGTGCAGCATCCTCAGATGTATATCTGCCTCGATCAAGATCTTTCATATTACCCTTTATATGGTACGCCGAGTAGGGCTCGAACCTACGACCAAAGGATTATGAGTCCTCTGCTCTGACCAACTGAGCTATCAGCGCTAATTATTAATTGTTTTCTTCTTTGGCTTTGTCTTCATTATATTTCTGAAGGCGCCGTTCAAATTGTTCTTCGGTTAAATTGTGCCAGCCAACGCATCTGCCTGTTGGACTACGACCACATGCACATTGTGTAACTATTTCTGTTAAAGTATCTCTCGGATTAACTATCATATTATACCTGATTAGATTTATGGGCTTCCAAAGCCTTTATATAACGATTCGCATGACTACGCTCTGCTTTTGCCAATGTTTCAAACCAATCAGCAACCTCATCAAATCCTTCGTCTCTGGCAGTCTTTGCCATGCCGGGATACATATCTGTATATTCGTGCGTCTCACCGTGGACTGCTGCTTCCAACATTTCCTGTGGACTTTTTGCTGACATACCTGTACCTGGTTCTCCTGCGCCGCCCTCAATTAAAAACTCCATATGTCCATGCGCATGACCTGTCTCACCTTCAGCAGTGCTACGGAATAGTGCAGCTATATCATTCTCACCTGCAATATCGCAACCATTTGCAAAATACAAATAACGACGATTAGCCATTGACTCACCTGCAAATGCTTCTTTAAGACATTCTGCTGTTTTACTACCTTTTAAATTACTCATTCTAACTCCTTCTGTTAAGTTTTATTCTCACATATGGTACCCGAGGCGGGACTTGAACCCGCAAGCCGAAGCGGAAGATTTTAAGTCTTCTGAGTTTACCAATTTCTCCACCCGGGCATTTCTATATTATAAAATCATTAATGGAAAAGGGCAATACCTATTCATCCAAAACATGATCGGCTGCCCGAGCAACTTTGTTTATAAAATTTTCTTCATATTGTTTTTTTGACTGTTCCATATCAATGGAAATGGTACTTGAATCTTTTATTGCTTTATAAACAGGATGCATTATCTTTTGTGCCATTCGCTTTGCCATTTCTTCCATAACCTTATATGGTTTCTCACCTAATGCAATTTGTTGTAGAGCAAATCCATATTCATATTTACGGACTCGCTCTACCCATTCCCCGAAAGTTTCATCAGGTTTTATTCTGATTACGTTGGACATTCTGTTGAGCCATTGCCATTCTTAAAACCAACTGTTCCACCTTCTTCTTTAATTCGTTTGATAACATCCTCAAAAAGAATAGGAGCAAAATCAGTTTGTTCTACGCACACGCAATGGTATCTGGGATCAATTTCATATTTACCCCAGGTCTCTGCCATCACACGATTCGCATGAAGGTGACCGTGAATGTTAGTTCCAAATCTAGCTAGACTTTCAGTATGGATTGGAATATGAGAAAGAATCATTCCATTCATTACATGATATGCACGCAGTTCCCTGAAATGCTCTCTATATTCTTCGTCTCTAAAGATATCGTGATTACCCCTAATAAGAACTTTATCTCCGTTCAAACGCCACAATGTCTTTAGCGCCTTACGATTAATAACCACATCTCCGAGATGATAAACTTTATCATTTGGTCTGACTGTGTCGTTCCAACGACGGATCATTTCTTCATCCATCTCATCTGGATTATCCCAGGGACGAAGTTTGGTTCCATCTGATCTTAGGAAACGACATACTCCAGCATGGCCGAAGTGTGTATCGCTAACTAGAAAAATTGCTGGCATAGTAACCTCTTAAAAAATAATGTGTTTATTTAGAATCATATTTTAAACATTCCAACAAATAGCTTGAAGGATATCCTTTACCTGTTTGTATTAGTACTCCATATTTGGTGTAATGTACGATATCAAACTTAATATCATATTGCGCTAGCCAAATTGCTAATACTTTAGCATCATAGCTTTGCCATTGTTTGGATCCATGAAATTCGTCAACATAAATTAAAGAATTTCGTAACCCCTGAGCTAGTATTTCTAATGTGAAAGCTGTTGTTATAGGATTTCCGTCTAAATCTAAAAACAATATGTCAATAAGTTCTCCATTATAAGATGGTACCAGTGTATCTAAAATATTTCCTTGAATTAGCTCTGCTTGTTTTATAATAGGTTTTGAACAATTTGCTGCCCATAAATCATAACCAATAACTTTACCTTTCCATCCTGCATTTAAAAGTCTACGTATGTTGGTGCCTTGGGCAGTGGCAATCTCCATACACAAGTTTCTATGAGGAGATATGTTTACTACAGTTTTTGGGATCAAAGATTTGTAGGTTGCTTTGGCGTTTGGAAAATGTCGGTCAAAAAACATATTAATTTTATTTAACTTACCAATTTTGGAGCGGGATATCAGAATCGAACTGATGACACTAACTTGGAAGGATAGAGTTTTACCATTAAACTAATCCCGCATATTTTTATATTATAACACCTAATACAAAATATGTCAAGTATTAAT
>Ga0164294_10000357_pt1 | contig 42697 bp, 41 predicted proteins | sample GEODES005metaG_FD_111479 | JGI IMG/M metagenome (GOLD analysis project Ga0164294, IMG submission 111479) | Oligotrophic lake water microbial communities from Sparkling Lake, Wisconsin, USA - GEODES005 metaG | ecosystem: Environmental > Aquatic > Freshwater > Lake | place: USA: Sparkling Lake... | reverse complement strand
CTCGCTGGTGTGTTTGAGGCGGGGCATTATGAATACGATGCGTCGCTGGCGTTCATTCATATGGACGACGCAGAAAAATTATTTCGCTTAAGTGGCCCCACGGGTCTGCGATTGCGGGTGGACGATATGCAGCGCGCGCCGGACGTGGCGGCTGATCTTTCCGCTACGCTTAAAGGTAATTTTTATATACGCGATTGGTCACAACAAAATCGCAATTGGTTTGCTGCGGTCCAAACTGAAAAACGAATGATGTTCATCATTCTCACCTTAATCATTGCAGTGGCCGCTTTTAATTTGGTATCCACGCTGGTTATGACGGTGACTGACAAGCAGGCTGATATTGCTATTTTGCGTACCTTGGGTGCTTCACCCGCGTCGATCATGAAAATTTTTGTGATTCAAGGTGCGTTGGTCGGTTTGCTAGGCACCGCCATTGGTATCTCGCTAGGGGTATTGGTGGCGTTAAATGTGGATGTAATCGTGCCGTTTATCGAAGCAGTGTTTCATGTGCAGTTTTTACCGCGTGATATTTATCTAATTAGTGCCTTGCCATCCGATTTGCGTTGGCCTGATGTGTGGCAAATCAGTGGGTTGTCGGTGGTGCTGGCGTTTTTAGCTACCTTGTACCCTAGCTGGAGTGCGGCGCGTGTGCGTCCCGCCGATGCTCTTCGTTATGAATAGGCGCAGCGTATGAGTGCCAGCAATCAAACTATTTTGTCATGCACCGGTTTAGGTAAGCGTTTCACGCAAGGCCAGGATAGCCTGACCGTGCTTGAAAATATTAACTTCACCGTTTCTAAAGGTGAGCGGGTAGCGATTGTGGGTGTGTCGGGTTCGGGTAAATCTACGCTGCTGCATCTGTTGGGTGGCTTGGATACGCCGACCTCAGGCAGTGTTACTTTGCAGGGTCAGGAACTGAATTCTTTATCCGAATCAGCTCGCGGTGATTTACGCAATCGCTCGTTGGGATTTGTGTATCAGTTCCATCATCTGCTGCCGGAATTTTCTGCGCTCGACAATGTGGCGATGCCGCTGCTGATTCGTCGTATGCCGCGCGCTGAAGCCCATCGTCGCGCGAGTGATTTGTTAACTAGGGTCGGTTTATCGCAGCGCTTAATCCATTTGCCGGGCGAGCTTTCGGGCGGCGAGCGCCAGCGAGTGGCCCTGGCCAGAGCTTTAGTCACAGAACCTGCTTGTGTATTAGCTGACGAACCGACCGGTAATCTTGATTTGAACACGGCGCAAACGGTGTTCGCATTAATGCTCGAGTTATCGCAGACCTTGGGTACAGCATTTGTGATCGTAACGCATGATCAAGCGCTGGCGCAGCGCTGCGATCGCGTGCTTCAGCTGGCGCCTGATGGCTTACTTGCGCTGGCTTCTTAATCGCGAGACGATGGTCTGATGTTGATCGACAGTCATTGCCATCTCGATGCGCATGAATTTGGCGACAACGCATCGGCGATCGCTACGCAGGCAGCCGAAGCAGGCGTCTCGTGGATTGTTATTCCTGCCGTTGAAGTTGCCAACTTTGATGTGGTTGCACAGCTATCTCACACCATCCCCGGCTGCGTATATGCGCTGGGAATTCATCCCATCTATGTACCGCAGGCTAAAGAGAGTGATCTTGTTTTGCTGCGCGAGCGCTTAGCAGCATCGGTGGCTGACAACAAACTGGTAGCCGTGGGTGAAATTGGTTTAGATTTTTTTGTGCCTGGATTAGGTGAGGGCGAGCTGAGAGAGAAGCAAGAGTTTTTCTACTCTGAACAATTAAAGATGGCGCGTGATTTTAATCTGCCAGTCATTTTGCATGTGCGTCGCTCACAAGATACCTTGCTGAAGTATTTGCGACGCATATCGGTCATGGGTGGATTGGCTCATGCGTTTAATGGCAGTGATCAGCAAGCTCACACATTTATTGATTTAGGCTTTGTGCTCGGCTTTGGTGGTGCGATGACGTTTACTCGCGCTTTGCAGATTCGTCGTTTAGCCAGTTCACTTCCAGACACAGCGTTGGCACTCGAAACCGATGCGCCGGATATTTCACCCGCATGGCTGCATCCTGCATCAAATAATCCGCAACAACTTCCTCGTATTGCAGCGGTACTGGCCGAGCTGCGTGGCCAGACCATGGCAGACATTGAGCGACAAACGACTGAGAATGTCGCTCGTGTTTTGCCACGCCTTGGCAGCCTCATGATGGCCTGATTGCGCGCGCTATCGTTGGGGCTGTTGATCGGCGTGTTGTGGCTGCAATCCCGATCTGAGCTTCCTTCTGTTTTTGTATCGATAGCGTTGTTGCTGACATCCCTTGGCGGGTTGATAGCAACGCTGATCCCCTGGCGTGCTCGCATCAACTATAAAGTCATTGTTTTAATGATCGCTGGCTGTGGCCTCGGCGTGGGTTGGTCTGCGTGGTTAGCGCACGAACGATTGAGTGAGAGTTTGTCCGCGGATGTTGAAGGTCGTGATATTCGACTGATAGGAAGTGTCGAAGGTTTGCCAGATTTAGGTGCGACGGGTCAACGATTTCGTTTTCGCGTTGAACAGGCGAGCTTACTTTCGGATGAAAAAATTACCGTACCTACTCACATCTCTCTGGGTTGGTATAGCGATCGTTCGGGCGACCCGCCCGTGTTGAAGTCAGGACAGCGCTGGCAGCTTACGGTGCGCTTGAAGCGCCCGCACGGTTTATCGAATCCCGGCGTGTTTGATGCGGAAGCTTGGCTGTTGAATGAAGGTTTGCGCGCCACCGGTTATGTGCAAGCTGAGGGGAATCAACTTTTGGGTGAACAAAATGCTCATCCTAAAATTTGGATAGATCGTGCGCGCGCTGCCTTACGAGAAAAAATTCTGAGTGCTTTACCGAATCAAGCTTATGCCGGTGTGATTATCGCGTTGGTGATTGGTGATCAGCGTGCAGTGAGTCAGAGCGATTGGGAGGTATTCAACCGAACCGGTGTGGGTCATTTGATTTCGATTTCAGGACTGCATATCACCATGATTGCGGGCTTATTTGCTTTGCTTAGTCATTGGTTATGGCGCCATTCATTTTTTACGCGCGCTCAATTGCCGTTACTATGTCCGGCGCATAAAGTAGCGGCGTTAGCGGGGTTGTGGGCCGCGGTTAGTTATGTTGCGTTGGCAGTTTTTGGAATTCCTGCTCAGCGAACCTTGCTGATGATTGCGGTGGTGACGTTGTCGTTGTGGCTGGATCGAATAGTGGCGGTGTCGCAAATTTTATTGACGGCGTTATTGGTCGTTTTGCTGTTTGATCCGTGGTCGGTATTGTGGCCAGGCTTTTGGCTTTCCTTTGTAGCTATCGGCTGCATTTTATTTGCCTGCGCTGGTCGGGCTGAAGAGCTACGGCAGACTCGCGAAGCCCACGTTAAAACGCATCTGCGGTCGGCTTGGCGAACGCAATGGGCGGTCACGCTCGGGTTGCTTCCTTTGGGATTTGCCTGGTTTGCTCAAACCTCATTAATTAGTCCGCTAGCCAATGCAGTGGCGATTCCGGTCGTTAGTTTTGTTATTACGCCTTTATCGCTGCTCGGTAGTGTTTTGCCCGCGCCATTGGCAGGTGGCTTGCTGCTGGCGGCGCATGCTGTCACAGCATGGTTGGCCGAGGGTTTAGCATGGTTATCTTCAACCAAGCTGGCGGTGTGGACTGCGCCGCAACCGGACTGGGGTGTGTTTGCGTTGGCGATGATAGGCACGGTCTGGATGCTGGCACCACGTGGATGGCCGTTGCGTTGGGTGGGTGTGCTGCTGTGGTCGCCGATGTTGCTAGCCAAGCCCGCCGCGCCTGAACGAGGTTTTTGGTTAACGGCCTTTGATATCGGGCAGGGTAATGCCTTGCTGGTGGAGACGGCAAATCACAGACTCATTTATGACACGGGCCCGGCTTTTTCATTGGAAGCCGATGGTGGCAGCCGCGTTTTGCTGCCTTATTTGCGATCGCGTGGCATTCATCATCTCGATGGTTTGATGATCTCGCATAGTGATGCTGATCATTCAGGCGGCGCGCGTTCGTTGTGGGAGGGTGTGAAAATTGAATGGTTCAGCTCCTCGTTGTTTTCCGATCATCCTTTAATAACGAAAGCAACGCGGCATGTGCCTTGCCGCGCCGGACAGCACTGGATTTGGGATGAGGTGGAATTCGATGTACTTCATCCGCACGCCGATCATTTGCAAAATTCGACGCTGACGCCAAATGCGCGCAGCTGCACTTTGCGTATTCGCTATGTTGGGCGCACTGTACTTTTGACCGGCGATATCGAAGCGCCCCAAGAGCGGGCATTGCTAGATCGAGCGGGTCAGAGTAGACAAGATTTAAAGGCTGATGTGCTGCTGGCGCCGCATCATGGCAGTGGTACATCGTCGACCGCCGAATTTCTGCAGGCAGTGCAGCCCTCGATAACGTTATTTCAGGTTGGTTACCGCAATCGCTACCGACATCCCAAACAAGAGGTGGTGCAACGTTATCGTGATCGTGGCATTCTGCCTTTACGAACAGATCAATCCGGTGCGATTCGCGTGGAGGTAGATACAGATATCCGCTGGACGACCTATCGTTGTCAACGTCAGCGTTATTGGAGTAGTGAGCCGTGCTTGCTGAAGCAGTAGTTATTGTGGTGTTGGTTGATAAGCGTGTGATTGCACTGAATTTATTCATTTTAATCACGCATTTAAGCAGGCTGAAATTGTGAAGGGGGCTGCGGCGCTTTGCGGTATAATTCGAATTTCACGCTAGTGCCTTTCGGCCTATCCTGCAATGACCAAGTTTGTTTTTGTCACTGGCGGCGTCGTCTCATCCCTTGGTAAAGGGATTGCAGCAGCGTCTCTGGCCGCGATTCTTGAATCGCGCGGCCTAAAAGTCACCCTTCTCAAGTTAGACCCTTACATCAACGTTGATCCCGGAACAATGAGTCCGTTTCAGCATGGTGAAGTATTTGTCACCGACGATGGCGCGGAGACCGATCTCGATTTGGGTCATTACGAGCGTTTTATTACGGCTCGCATGAAGAAGGTCAATAATTTCACTACTGGTCAGATTTATGAATCCGTGATTCGTAAAGAGCGCCGTGGTGAGTATCTTGGCAAGACGGTCCAAGTCATTCCCCACATTACCAACGAAATCCAAGAATTTATCCACCGCGGAGCCGAAGGCTTTGATGTGGCTATCGTGGAGATTGGCGGTACGGTCGGCGATATTGAATCGTTGCCATTTCTTGAAGCGGCAAGACAGTTATCGCTGCGCGGTGGCCGTCATCATGCTGCCTTCGTTCATCTCACGCTGGTGCCGTATTTAGTATCAGCGGGTGAGCTGAAGACTAAGCCCACTCAACACAGTGTTCAAAAGCTGCGCGAAATTGGTATTTCGCCGGATGCTTTGTTGTGTCGTGCTGACCGGCCTATTCCAGACGACGAGCGCGACAAGATTTCTTTGTTCTCGAACGTTGAAGAAGGCGCCGTGATTTCGGTATGGGACGCCGACACGATTTACAAAATTCCACAAATGTTGCACGACCAAGGTCTGGATCGCATCGTTTGCGAAAAATTAGGTTTGTCACCCAAGCCAGCGGACTTGTCGATGTGGACCAAACTGGTTAATTCGCTAGAGCATCCTAAGCATGAAGTGAATATCGCGATGGTCGGTAAGTATGTTGATTTGACCGAGTCCTACAAATCACTCACTGAAGCATTACGTCATGCAGGCATACACACTGAATCGCGAGTAAACATCGAGTATGTGGATTCAGAAGAAATCGAAACTCATGGTGCTACTAGCCTAGCTAAATACGATGCGATATTAGTCCCTGGCGGATTTGGTAAGCGCGGTGTCGAAGGCAAAATTGCTGCGGCACGTTACGCGCGTGAGACCAAGGTGCCATATCTTGGTATTTGTCTGGGTATGCAAGTAGCTTTGATTGAATATGCGCGAAATGTAGCGGGTTTGAAAAACGCGAACTCGACGGAATTTGATCCGGATACTGAAAACCCTGTCGTTGCTCTTATCACTGAATGGCAAAACCATGACGGCATGGTTGAGCGTCGCGATGTCAATTCCGATTTGGGTGGCACGATGCGACTGGGCGCGCAAACCTGTGCAGTTAAACCAAGTACGCTGGCTGCTGAGATTTATGGTGCTGAGGTGACGGAACGTCATCGTCATCGCTACGAAGCGAATAACCATTATCTTGATCGCGTAGAAAAATCGGGTTTAATAGTGTCTGCACGTACGCCGCATGAATCCTTATGCGAAATTATGGAGCTACCACGTACCGGAGAGCATGCGCATCCTTGGTATATGGGCGTGCAGTATCACCCTGAATTTAAATCAACACCACGCGCGGGGCATCCTTTGTTCATTTCATTTATTACTGCTGCGTTGGCGCATAAAGACGCTACGGGACAAAGGAAAGCCGCATGAAACTCTGTGGATTTGATGTTGGCTTAGACCATCCATTTTTTTTGATCGCAGGCCCCTGCGTGATTGAATCCGAGCAGATGGCGTTGGATACCGCAGGCGCGTTGAAAGAAATGACGTCGGCCTTGGGGATTCCTTTTATTTATAAATCTTCATTCGATAAAGCCAATCGTTCTTCAGGTAAATCGTTTCGTGGTTTAGGAATGGAAAAGGGCTTGGAAATTCTGGCCACAGTAAAAAAACAGTTACAGGTCCCGGTACTGACCGACGTGCATGAAGTACATGAAATTAAACCTGTGGCTGCGGTAGTGGATGTGATTCAAACACCGGCATTTTTATGTCGCCAAACTGATTTCATTCGTGCGTGTGCTCAATCAGGCATACCGGTAAATATCAAAAAGGGTCAGTTTCTCGCACCCGGTGATATGAAAAATGTGATCGATAAAGCACGTGAAGCGGCGCGCGAAGCCAATCTGCCCACGGACGTGTTTATGGCATGCGAGCGTGGTGTATCGTTTGGCTATAACAATTTGGTGTCGGATATGCGCTCACTCGCCATCATGCGCGAAACCGCTTGTCCTATCGTGTTTGATGCAACGCATTCGGTGCAATTACCCGGCGGGCAGGGAAGCACATCCGGTGGTCAGCGTGAATTTGTGCCCGTGTTAGCGCGTGCAGCTGTGGCGGTGGGTATTTCTGGCTTGTTTATGGAAACACATCCCGACCCTGCGAATGCAAAATCGGATGGGCCTAATGCTGTGCCGCTGCATCGCATGCGCGAGTTGCTAGCTAGCTTGGCTGAGATCGATCGTGTAGTTAAAAGCAAACCATTCTTGGAAAATGATTTTTCGTAATTTCGTAATCTGAAGAGTGCAAAATAATAAATTCAGTAACCATCAATCTGTCTGGAGAAATAAATGAGTGCAATCGTTGACATCATTGGCCGCGAAATTCTGGATTCGCGTGGCAATCCTACGGTCGAATGCGATGTGCTGTTGGAGTCTGGCGTCATGGGCCGCGCGGCTGTTCCCTCCGGCGCATCGACAGGCTCTCGCGAAGCGATTGAGTTACGCGATGGCGATGCCAAGCGTTACTTGGGTAAGGGTGTTCTCAAGGCCTGTGAAAACATCAATACTGAAATTTCTGAAGCCATCATGGGTTTGGACGCGAGTGAACAAGCCTTCTTAGATCACACGATGATTGATTTGGATGGAACGGATAACAAAGCGCGTTTAGGTGCGAATGCAATGCTGGCCGTATCGATGGCGGTTGCCAAAGCTGCTGCTGAAGAAGCGGGCCTGCCGCTATATCGCTATTTTGGTGGTTCGGGTGCGATGCAAATGCCGGTGCCCATGATGAATGTGATTAATGGCGGTGCGCACGCAGATAATAATCTGGATCTGCAAGAGTTCATGATTATTCCGGTCGGAGCGCCTAGTTTTCGTGAGGCGATTCGATATGGTGCGGAAGTGTTTCATCACCTGAAAAAAATTCTGCACGATAAAGGCTTGACGACGGCGGTAGGTGATGAAGGTGGTTTTGCACCATCGGTAAAGAATCACGAAGAAGCGATACAACTGATTTTGCAAGCGATTGAAAAAGCAGGGTATGAGCCGGGAACACAAATCGCACTCGGACTTGATTGTGCCGCTTCTGAGTTCTACAAAGACGGCAAATACCACTTGGCGGGTGAAGGCCTGGTTTTATCATCTGGCGACTTCACTAATTTATTGTCGACCTGGTGTGACAAATACCCCATCATTTCGATTGAAGATGGCATGCACGAAGGTGACTGGGATGGTTGGGCGACATTGACCAAGGCCTTGGGCAAAAAAGTGCAATTGGTGGGCGATGATTTATTCGTGACCAATACAAAAATTTTGCGTGAAGGTATACAGAAAGAGATCGCTAACTCTATTCTCATTAAAATTAATCAAATCGGTACATTGACTGAAACCTTTGCCGCCATCGAGATGGCTAAGCGCGCGGGTTATACCTCGGTGATTTCGCATCGTTCTGGTGAAACTGAGGATTCAACTATTGCTGATATCGCTGTAGGAATGAACGCGTTACAAATCAAAACGGGATCCCTGTCACGCTCAGACCGCATGGCTAAATACAACCAGCTCCTGCGCATCGAGGAAGATCTCGGCGACATCGCCAGCTATCCCGGTCGTCAGGCGTTTTACAACCTGAAATAAGCCCTCATGCCAGCCCTCGTATTAACGCGGACTGGGCTTGGGCTGACGGACTATGCCGTGCGACTGATCGTTATTGGTCTAACTGTCTTGCTGATCCTTATCCAGTATCCATTGTGGCTGGGTAAGGGGAGTTGGCTACGCGTGTGGGATTTATCGCGCCAGCTCGATAGCGCTTTAGTCAAAGAGCAAGAGCTGCGTGAACGTAACGCTAAGCTGGCCTCTGAAGTGCAGGATTTGAAAGAAGGGACGGGCGCATTAGAAGAACGCGCTCGGTATGAGCTGGGTTTAATTAAAGACAATGAGACCTTTGTTCAGATTCTAGAGAACGACAACAAAAAAACTGCTCCTACGACTCCGAATGCGCCCAGCAATCCGAAGCCGTAAGCACGTAGTTTAATGAGGCAGATCGCCAGGTAATTGCACCGCATCCGAGATCGCTTCAGCGGCAAATAATTGCATGCAATCTACCGCATCAAACGCGTAGTGCCTTCCACAAAAATCACAATCAATGTCTAATCCGCCTAAATCGGCGAGAGCCGAATCAACTTCTTCCTTACCTAACATTTTTAGCATGTTGCCAACGCGCTCACGTGTGCAGGTGCAATGAAATTGTGGATGGCGTGGCTCGAATACGCGCACGGTCTCTTCCCAGTAAAGGCGCTGCAACAGCGTCATGATGTCGGTGGCGAGCATTTCTTCTTGAGTCACGGTCGACGCTAACATCACTGTCCTATCCCACGTATCCGCATCGCTGATAGCGCTCGTTTGAATCCCGCCTTCTGTCGGCAGTTTTTGCAGTAACAAACCACGCGCAGTTTGTTCATCGGCGGCTAACCACAAGCGGGTATCGAGTTGCTCTGAGCGCAGCATGTAATTTTCTATGATGGTTGCGATCGAGTCGCCATCCAGCGCCACAATACCTTGATAAGCTTGTTGGCCGGGAAGTTTATCCGCAGGATCTAGGGTAATTGCGAATCGCCCTTGACCCTGCGCGTTAACGAGATGCTGCAACTTGGCATCATCGGCGACGTCTGCATCTTCAGCTAGTTTTGCAGTGGCGCGTAACCGTAGAGAGGCATCGCATTCCACTACGAGTAATTGCACGGGTCCATCGCCGTGAATTTGCATGATGATGGAGCCATTAAATTTAAGATTCGCCGATAGCAGTGCAGCCGCCGACATCATTTCACCCAGCATGTTGACCACGGCACGCGGGTACGACCGCAAAGTAAGTACCTGACGCCAGGCATCAGAAATTTCTACCAGTTCGCCGCGCACTTGCGATTGCTCGAACATGAATTTTTGCAGCGTATCCATGCGTTTAATCGATGCGTTTAAGTTGTTGTTTGAAGTAAGCTGCGCGCTCGATATAGGTTGTAACGCCGCGCTGTATGTCATTGATCTGCTCTTGAGTTAGTTCTCTCACTGCTTTAGCAGGTGAGCCCATGATCAGTGAATTATCGGGAAATTCCTTACCCGAGGTGACTAAGGCACCGGCAGCAACTAAGCAATTTTTTCCGATGACCGCGCCATCCAACACGACGGCTTGTATACCAATCAGGCTGCCATCACCGACCGTGCAGCCGTGCAGCATGGCTTGGTGGCCGATCGTTACATTCTTACCGACGACTAGTGGGTAGCCGATGTCGGTATGCAGTACGGCGCATTCTTGAACGTTGCTGCCTTCAGCAATCGAAATCAGTTCGTTGTCGCCGCGCAGAGCTGCACCAAACCAGATGCTGGTGTTGGCAGCAAGATGAACGTTGCCAATGACGCTGGCTGAGTCAGTGACATAGGCACTAGCATCAACGTCCGGTGTGTGCGTTCCAATTTTAAAAATGGCCATGAGATTTAATTACAATAGAGGTCGTTAACCAAAGTCGCATTTTACTCCTGACTTGATGAGCCATTACTCAAACCACTTACCCAATGCCGTTGAGCTACGCAGTTATGCCTGCGTGCTGCTGCGCGAAACCGAGGCGCAGTCTAAGGCTGACCGCACGATGGATTTGCGTACCGCATGGCTTGCAGGGCAGATTTCGCTTGATATACATGCCCGCGCGGTGGAGCAAATGGGTATTCCGGGTCGACCCGCTAAGCCACTACTAGTAGCGCCGCGTGAGGTAGGTCATCGTTCTATGGCGACTATCGAGGGGCGTGCTGCACTGATACATGCCTTAGCGCATATTGAATTCAATGCCATTAATCTGGCGTTGGATGCTGTATGGCGATTTGCGGATATGCCGTTGGATTTTTATGCCGACTGGTTAAAAGTCGCTGCGGAGGAAGCGCTGCATTTTTGTTTATTGTCTTCGCATCTACAATCACTAGGTTTTTCCTACGGCGATTTTGCCGCTCACAATAGTTTGTGGGAAATGGCAGAAAAAACAACGGACGATGTGCTGGCACGTATGGCTTTAGTACCGCGTACGCTGGAAGCACGCGGCCTTGATGCAACGCCGGGTGTGCGCAGTAAATTAGCGCAAGTGGGGGATACGGCAGCAGCAGAAATCCTCGACATCATCTTGCGTGACGAAATCGGACACGTTGAGATTGGTAATCGCTGGTATCACTGGTGCTGCGAGCACCGTAGTCTTGATGTGCTAACGACCTATCAAGAGCTGGCGCTTCGTTACAAAGCACCTGTGTTGCGCGGGCCTTTTAATTTAGAAGCGCGTCGTCAAGCAGGTTTTTTGGAAACGGAAATCGCTGCATTGCGTGGCGACTGATATTTTGACGACGTAAAATTTATTACGCCTGATTAGCGCGCTCTTCTTCTAACAAGCGCAATATGCGGCGCTGAACTTTGCCAGTAGTCGTCATCGGTAAGGTATTAATAAACTCTATCTCCTTGGGATACTCGTAAGGCGCGAGTAATCCGCGTACATGCTGCTGCAGTTCTGCAATGAGTGCAGCATCGTTTGCCTCGCTGCGGAGCGTACTTTCAGTCAGTACGACAAACGCTTTAATTAAATTACCTCGTTCTGCATCGGGCTTGGGTACTACGGCGGCATTCGCAACCGCTGCGTGCTTCACCAAACAATTTTCAATTTCTGATGGGCCTATACGATAGCCCGCTGACTTAAACATATCGTCGGCTCGACCGCGATACCAAAGATAGCCGTCAGCATCAATTTGCGCGAGATCGCCGGTGCGTAACCAATCACCGCTGTATTTATCGGTAGTGGCTTGCGCATTATTCCAATAGCCTAGAAAAATCACTGGGTCAGGATGACCGTGACTATCATTTCTATTTAAGGCGACTTCACCAGTCTCACCGGCGTTCACCGGTTGACCGTCATCGTTGATCACTGCAACCCGATGACCTGGGTAAGGTCGCCCCATGCTGCCTGCACGAGCTGGCCATTTTGCTGCGCTATTACCAACGATATAGTTAGCCTCGGTTTGACCAAACATTTCATTCACTGTTACCCCGAGCGCTGACTGAGTCCAGTCGAAAACGGTGTCGCCAACGGCTTCACCGGCACTCATGATGGCGCGCAGTTTGAGTTGATAGTGCTTACGTGGTGAGGGAACAGCTTTCATCATTATTTTTAATGCAGTCGGAAACAAAAAGCTATTCGTTACGCTGTATTTTTCCATAAGCGAGAAAGCGAGCTCAGCAGAAAAACGCGCGCGACTCGCAACAATGGGTTTTCCAAAATAGAGTGCCGGCAGTAATGCATCCATCAGTCCGCCGGTCCAAGCCCAATCAGCAGGGGACCAAAACACATCGTCATCGTGCGGAAACCAATTTTGCGAAGCGACAAAGCCAGTCAGATTTCCCAGTAAGGCAGACTGAGGCATTAGCGCACCCTTGGGTGAGCCCGTGGTGCCACTGGTGTAGATCAACAGGGCAGGATCACTCTTTTGCGTTGATACAGCGCTAAATGTGGTGGGCTCATTGTGTAATGAATCGTGCCAATCCAAGGTGTCGATACCTTGGCTATCAACAGCAATGACAAATTTAAGCGCAGGGCAGTGTGCTCGTATGGCTGTGATGTTGGGCAGACCTGCTTGGTCGGTAATAACCAAGGAAGCTGTACTATCTTGCAAGCGATATTCCAACGCATCAGGCCCGAAAAGAACCGACATGGGCATAGCAATCGCACCGATTTGATGACAAGCGATATGAGCAACGGCGACTTCGGATCGCTGCGGCATTACGATCGCTACTCGATCACCTCGCGTGACACCGAGTTTAGTCATCGCATGCGATAGTTGATTCGCACTGCGCTGCAGTTCAGCATAGGTGACGACGCAATCGCCGTTAATGTCGTCATCCATATAAATGGCAACACGATCGATCTCATTTGCCCAGCGGGCACAGCACCAGTTCGCGATATTAAAATCGGCAGGCACATGCCAGCGATAATTTTGGTAGAGGTGATCATAGTGATCGGCCGCAGATGTTCGTGTCATTCGTATTCCCAGCGAAAATGGTATGCTTGCGCTACGTTGTTTGCAATAGTGTTTGTATCGTCCAAGCTGTCTGTTTTCGCCATCATACTCATTCTTTTCTGAAGCTCTCCTGTGCTCCATCCTGTTAAGCCCTCCCGTAGTGAATTAATTCCTATCCGTGGTTTACGTACTCACGTGCGGCATTGGGGTTCGCCTGATGCGCCAAAATTATTCATGCTGCATGGCTGGATGGATGTTTCGGCTTCATTTCAATTCGTCGTCGACAATCTGGCAAACAACTGGCAGGTGATTGCGCCCGATTGGCGCGGCTTTGGTCTGACAGAACGAGTGCAATCAGATTGTTATTGGTTTGCCGATTATCTCGGTGATTTGGAAGCGATCCTCGATCATTATGCGCACGACCAAGCAGTGAATCTCATTGGTCACAGCATGGGTGGCAATGTGGCGGGTATTTATGCCGGTGTGCGTCCTGAGCGTGTGGCTAAGCTAGTGAACCTGGAAGGTTTTGGATTGGCAGCGACTGAGCCTGCAATGGCCCCCGCGCGCTATGCGCAATGGCTGGATGAATTACGTGAACCACCGACGATGCGTGCGTATGAAACGATCGAGGGAGTGATTTCGCGTTTAATGAAAACAAATCCTAGGCTTGCGCGAGATCGTGCAGAATTTTTAGCCGCGCACTGGTCAGCTCAAAACGCACATGGGCAATGGGAAATTCTGGGTGACCCGGCACATAAAATTACCAGTGCCACGTTGTATCGGGTAGAAGAAGTGATCGCATGTTGGGAAAAAATTACCGCGCCAGTTTTGTGGGTCGAGGCGAATGACAGTGATCTCTGGCGCTGGATGGGTGGGCGAGACAAAGTGCGTGCCGAATTAGATCGCCGCCGAGCCTGTATTCCCAATGTAAAGTCAGCTGTGGTGAACGACGCGGGTCATATGCTGCATCATGATCAACCCGAATTGTTAGCGCGACTGATTGAAGATTTCTTGGTTTGATATGACCCTCGGCGTCAATCGACGCTGGCGCGTACAATTGGGTCTTACGCCATTCGTTTTGGCCGCTTTTTCTTCCTACGGTTTTCATGCTCAACGTCGACTTGCACTGTCATTCCACTGTATCCGACGGCGTCTTGTCGCCAGCGGCCTTGGCAGCGCGTGCCAAGGCGAACGGAGTGGATGTGTGGGCGCTGACAGATCATGATGAGTTGGACGGCATTTCCCAAGCACGCGAGGCGGCGGCTGAACTGGATTTACGTTTTGTAGCGGGCGTTGAAATTTCCATTACCTGGGCGAATAAGACCATTCATATCGTTGGTTTAGGGATAGACGAAAATAATCCTGACTTACGAGAGGGTCTGACCTCTGTGCGCGGTGGGCGTGAAAGTCGTGGCCGCGATATCGCTGCACAACTAGAAGCCGTGGGTATACCTGGAGCGTTTGAGGGGGCATTGAAGTTGGCCGACAATCCTGAGCTTTTAGGCCGCACACATTTCGCGCGCTTTTTGGTTGAGGCAGGCGTGCGAGCTACGGTAACTGAGGTGTTCAAAAGTTTTCTGGTGGAAGGCAAACCCGGCTTTGTACCTCATCGTTGGGCGACTTTGGAGCAATCGATACGCTGGATACGTTCGGCCGGTGGACGAGCTGTGATTGCGCATCCCGGTCGTTATGGATTTGATGACCTTCAGTTAAATGTGTTTGTAGAACAATTTCGTGCGCTGGGTGGAGAAGGTATCGAAGTCATCACCGGCAGCCATCATCCCGCCCAATATGATGAATATGCCGCCTACGCTCGTAAAACCGGCCTGCTTGCCTCGCGCGGGTCGGATTTTCACGGGCCGACCGAATCCCGCTTTGATTTAGGTAGTTTGCCGCCTTTACCGCCGGGCTTAACGCCGGTGTGGCACGACTGGACTGTCTAAATTTTTTCTGGCTGACTTGAAATCCCAAACGGTCACCCCCATATTTCAGCCTATCCGTTCGGCAGCCTGTTATTGGCAGCTCGGATAAACTTCGAAGTGTCTTTTTACTGTCTGGTTCACCAGGGAGATTAATCAATGAAACGAATTCTGTTGTTCGTACTGACTAATGTAGCGGTAATCGCTGTCATGTCGATTGTGTTGTCGGTGCTGGGTGTCGATCGTTTTTTATCGGCGCAAGGACTCAACGTAGGCATGTTGTTGGTGTTTTCACTGGTGGTTGGTTTTACGGGAGCTATTTTTTCTTTGTTGATCAGTAAGCCTATGGCGAAGTGGTCGACCGGCGCACAAGTGATTGAGCATCCAGCTAACTCCACCGAACAATGGTTGCTGGATACCGTGCATCGATTGGCGGCTACCGCAGGCATAGGTCGCCCTGAAGTGGCTGTGTATGAAGGTGAGCCGAATGCGTTTGCTACTGGGGCTAATCGTGATGATGCATTGGTAGCGGTGTCTACCGGACTATTGCAGAACATGACACGTGAAGAAATTGAAGCCGTGCTGGGTCATGAAGTAGCGCATATTGCGAATGGCGATATGGTGACGATGACCTTGCTACAAGGTGTGGTGAATACCTTTGTTGTATTTCTCTCGCGCGTAGTGGGTTACATGGTGGATCGTGCGCTATCTAAAAACAGTAATGAATCGGTTGGTATTGGTTATACGATTACCGTCATAGTGTGTCAGATTGTGTTTGGTTTGCTGGCCTCAATGATCGTGGCATGGTTTTCCCGTCAACGCGAGTTTCGTGCTGATGCCGGTTCAGCCCAGTTGTTGGGTAATAACCGACCTATGATAAACGCCTTGATGCGCTTAGGTCAGATGCATACAGCAGCATTACCTCAATCGGTTGCATCACTAGGTATTAACAGGTCAGAAGGAGTCATGGAGTTATTTTCCAGCCACCCACCGATAGAGCAACGCATTGCAGCGTTGCAGCAGGCCTGATACAGTCAGGCCCTGTTGAATTTCCGGCGACAGTCTTTGACTGTCGCCGTTTGCTTTCATGAGCCAGTATTTTCAAATCCATCCAGAAAACCCTCAGCTACGGCTGGTGCGTCAGGCTGTCCAAATTGTAGGGGCAGGCGGGCTAGTGGCCTTACCTACCGATTCTAGTTACGCTTTGGTTTGCCATTTGGATGATAAAGCGGCGGTTGAGCGTATGCGGCAGATTCGTGGCGTGGATGATCGCCACCACCTCACTTTGCTGTGTCGTGATTTGTCTGAGATTGCTAATTACGCAAAAGTAGACAATCGCCAGTATCGATTACTGAAAGCTGCCACACCCGGCCCCTACACGTTTATTTTGGAGGCGAGTAAGGAAGTGCCGCGCAGGCTTTCGCATCCTTCACGAAAAACCATAGGTCTGCGGGTTCCTGAAAACATCATCGCGCAGGCGCTGCTGGAAGAACTGGGTCAAGCTTTAATTGGTACTACGCTGATTTTGCCAGGAAGTGATGATCCTTTAAATGACGCCGCCGACATTCGCAGCCAGCTAGAAAAACATATCGAGTTAGTAATAGATGGGGGTAGTTGCAGCCTATTGCCCACCACGGTGGTTGACCTGACCGGGGATGCGCCGATGGTGCTGCGCCAGGGTCGGGGAGACGCGGGTTTGTTTCATTGAATGCCATGTTTCACATAGTCACTCTGATAAAATCGCGGCAATGAATGAGATTATCCAGACCATTGCGGTCTACGCCTTACCTGTATTGTTCGCGATTACCCTGCACGAGGCCGCACACGCCTACGCCGCGAAGTATTTTGGCGATCTGACGGCGTATTCGCAGGGCCGCATGAGTCTGAATCCAACCAAGCATATCGATTTGTTTGGCACGATTCTGATTCCTGTGATGTTGGCGCTGGTTGGAAGCCCATTTTTGTTTGGTTATGCCAAGCCGGTACCGATCGATTTTTCGCAGCTACGTCATCCCAAAAAAGATATGGCTTGGGTTGCCTTGGCGGGCCCGATGGCGAATTTTGTAATGGGTCTGATGTGGATGGCGCTGTTTTTTGTACTGGATGTCGCGGATATCGATGAAGCGTATTTTTATGAAGTGGCACGCGCGGGTGTGAAAATTAATTTAATTTTGTTCGCGTTTAATTTATTTCCATTACCGCCGCTGGATGGTGGACGCATTCTTACCAGCGTGCTACCGAATCGTTATGCTTTTCGTTTTGCGCGTATCGAGCCTTATGGATTTTTCATCATGATTGGTTTAATGATGCTCAATCTACTGAATTATTGGATGGTGCCTGTGATTACGGGTGCTAATACCTTGCTGAATATTCTAATTTCTCCCCTTAAATTTCTTCTGACCTGAGATCCTCATGTATCCAGATCGCGTTGTTTCAGGCATGCGCCCAACCGGGGCGATGCACCTTGGTCATTATCACGGAGCCTTAAAAAACTGGGTTCGCTTGCAGTCTGAGCATCCTTGTTTATTTTTTGTGGCGGACTGGCATGCGTTGACCACGCATTACGATGACCCGTCAATTATCGAGAGCAGCACCTGGGACATGGTCATTGATTGGCTCGCCGCCGGAATTGATCCTTCGCAGGCGACGATTTTCATTCAATCGAAAGTGCCGGAACACGCCGAGCTGCATTTGTTGCTATCCATGTCTACGCCGCTAGGCTGGCTCGAACGCGTGCCCACCTACAAAGATCAACAAGAAAAATTAGCTGATCGTGATTTAGCGACCTATGGTTTCTTGGGTTATCCCTTGCTGCAAGCGGCCGATGTTTTAATTTATCGCGCCAGCATGGTGCCGGTGGGTGAAGATCAAGTACCCCACATTGAGATGATGCGCGAAATTGCGCGTCGCTTTAATCATTTGTATGGCCGCGAAAAAGATTTCGAAGAAAAAGCCAAAGAAGCCGTGAAAAAGCTTGGTACTAAACGTGCCAAGCTCTACATGGAGTTGCGCAATGATTTCCAGGAGCAGGGTAAAGAAGACGCGCTCGAGCAAGCCAAGGCCATGCTGGATGATGCACAAAATCTTCCAATGATCGATCGTGAGCGTTTGTTTGGATATCTCGAAGGTAGCCGAAAACTGATTTTGGTCGAGCCGCAAGCGTTACTAACGGAAGCCTCAAGACTGCCGGGCTTGGATGGACAAAAAATGTCCAAGAGTTATGGCAACACGATTGCTTTGCGAGATGATCGCGACACCGTCACGAAAAAAATTCGTACTATGCCCACCGATCCTGCGCGCGTTCGCAGAACCGATCCTGGCAGCCCAGATAAATGCCCCGTTTGGCAATTCCATTTGGTTTACTCAGATGACGTGACTCGTGAGTGGGTTACCAAAGGCTGCAAATCAGCTGGCATAGGATGCATCGAATGCAAGCAACCAGTGATCGATGGCATTTTGAAAGAACAAGAACCCATGCGCGAACGGGCTCAGCAGTATCTTGATGATCCATCGCTGGTGCGTGCGATCGTGGCCGACGGATGTGACAAAGCACGTAAGCACGCGCAAGAAACGATGCGTGATGTACGCGAAGAGATGGGACTCTCGTATAACTAAACAGCGTAACAAATTACTTTAACTTCGCTGCTTAACTGATTCTTATAACTACGATATTTATGTCCGCGCACCAAACCATGGATGTTGCCTCGCGTTGGGTGCGTCGCTTCGCCGGTCTGATTCCACCCAACAGTAAGGTGTTGGATTTAGCGTGTGGTGGAGGTCGTCATGCTCGCTATGCAGCGAGTTTGGGTCATTCGGTGTTGGCGGTTGATAAAGACGTTAGCGCGCTGAGTGCTGATCCATCGCAAAACATTCACTGCCTGTCGTTTGATCTGGAACTGAGCGATAGCGCAAGTCATGCCGGTTGGCCACTGGCACCCGACCAATTCGGCGGGATCATCGTCACCAACTACTTGCATAGACCCTTGATGCCGGATTTATTAAGCAGTTTGCGAGCAGGTGGCGTTCTTATTTATGAAACTTTCGCGCAGGATAATGGCCTTTTTGGCAAACCTTCCAGCCCAGATTTCTTGCTGTTGCCGGGTGAGTTGCTCCGTTTGGCTTCTTCAAAGCCAGAATTCCATGTTCTGGCTTTCGAAGATGGATACGTCAGCGATCCCAAACCTGCCATGGTGCAAAGGATTTGCCTCATACGCGGGCCGGTTGGAGCACCAGAATCGCGTCGTTTAGACTCTCACCAGTAGCAAGGCAATCTGTCCGATCAGCATCGCTATCCGCTACAATCACGGTTTAGATTTTTGCGGTGACACAATTATGATCAAGGGCAGCATCGTTGCTATCGTCACGCCCATGCATCAAGACGGAAGTCTTGATTTGCCAGGCTTGAAAAAACTAATTGACTGGCATATTGCAGAAGGCACGGACGCCATAGTAATTGTTGGCACCACCGGCGAATCTCCTACGGTAACTGTTGAAGAGCATTGCGAATTAATTCGCTTGTGCGTCGAGCACGTCGCCGGACGCATTCCTGTGATCGCCGGTACGGGTGGTAACTCGACTTCCGAAGCGATTGAACTAACCACCTACGCAAAGAGCGTTGGTGCCAGTGCCTCGTTACAGGTGGTGCCTTACTACAACCGCCCGACGCAAGAAGGCATGTTCCAGCATTTCAAAAAAATTGCTGAGGCGGTTGATCTGCCCGTGATTCTTTATAACGTGCCCGGTCGTACTGTGGCCGATATGAGCAATGAAACGATAGTTCGTTTGGCGGGTGTCAAAGGGATAGTCGGTGTGAAAGACGCCACCGGAAATCTGGCTCGTGGCACCGAATTGTTACGCGCTGTGCCTAAATCATTTGCTGTGTATTCCGGTGATGATGCAACAGCGATGGCACTGATGCTGTGCGGCGGTCAAGGAAATATATCGGTCACTGCGAACGTTGCGCCACGCGCGATGCATAATTTGTGTGTCGCGGCCATGGAAGGTCGTATTGCTGATGCGATTGCCATTAACAATAAACTGATTCCGCTTCATAATCGTTTGTTTACAGAGCCTAACCCAGTGCCAGTGAAATGGGCGCTTGCGCACATGGGTCGCATCGAAGCAGGTATTCGACTGCCTCTGGTGACCCTAGGTAGTGCACACCACGACGCTGTTCTTTCGGCTTTGCGTGAATCAGGTGTTCTGTAAAGCTACGTGCGGCCTATCTGCATCCAAATTGTCGACTGTATCGCTAAGGTTGCTACAAAGTAGTAGTTGATTTCTTTTCAAAATTTCAGTGAATTTCCCCCACATGATGACTCTTGCCTTACGTTTTAATTTGACCTCGTTGCACCGTTCAGCGTGCTTACTTTCGATGGTGCTCGTCACTCTCTCCGGCTGCAGCTCGGTAGGTGAGATGCTGGAGCCAGAAAAAATCGATTACAAGAGCGTTGGTAAGAAGACTAATGCAGGCACTAAGCTGGAGGTTCCTCCTGACTTAACTCAGACCAAGGGCGATAGCCGCTACGCCGTAGGAGAAAACTCGAAAGGAACGGCGACCGCATCATCATTCAATGAGAAGCGTAAATCCACAGAAACAAAGCCGGTTGAAGGCAAAGTGGCGCCATCATCAGATCCGCTGGCTGGAATTCGCGTTGAACGTGCAGGTAGTCAGCGCTGGCTGGTGAGCAAAGAAGCCCCAGATGTTCTGTGGCCGCGTATCAAAGAATTCTGGCAGGAAGGTGGGTTCTTGTTGGTCACCGAAACCCCTGAAGCGGGTGTGATGGAAACTGACTGGGCCGAGAACCGGGCCAAGATTCCACAAGATTTTATTCGTAACACCATTGGCAAAGTACTTGATTCTATCTATTCGACTGGTGAGCGCGACAAATTTCGCACGCGTCTAGAGCGCACCCCCGACGGTGGGACTGAAATTTATATTAGTCATCGCGGTGCTGCCGAGGTCGTAACCGGGCAGATGAAAGATAAAACAGTCTGGACCAGTCGCCCCTCCGAGCCAGAGCTAGAAGCTGAATTCCTGGGTCGTTTGATGGCGCGATTGAGTAACGATGACAAGCCAACAGCAGCCAAGGTAGCGGTAGAGAGCGCTAAACCAGTACAAGAGCGTGCCAAATTAGTGAAGGACGTTGCCGGCAGCTTGTTAGTCGTGGATGAAGGTTTTGATCGCGCATGGCGCCGTGTTGGGTTGGCGCTTGATCGTGTAGGTTTCACTGTTGAAGATCGTGACCGCAATCGTGGACTCTACTTTGTTCGTTACATCGATCAAGTGGCGGATGCTGAAGTTAAGAAAAGTGAGCCCGGATTCTTTGCTCGTCTGTTTAGCTCGAAAGACGATAAGAAGGGTGCGCAGCGTTATCGCGTGCTCGTAAAATCCTCGAGTGAATCAAAGACCCAGGTCAGCGTACTGGATGAGCAAGGTGAGGTAGCTAAAAGTGCCAATGCTGAACGCATAATCACCTTGTTGAATGATCAGCTTAAGTAATCTTAGACCTCCACATACGTCCGAAATTACGTCATTCGCTAACTGTATTTTGCTCGAGAGCCGCTGATGAGATTTGCTAGTCTTGGCAGCGGCAGCGAGGGCAACGCCCTTCTCATTTCTGCCGGCGCAGGAAGTTCGTCTACGCATCTGATGCTTGACTGCGGTTTTGTCTTGCGCGAAGTAGAAAAGCGCATGGCGCGATTGCAACTTAATCCCTCGGAGTTGGCTGGCATCTTAGTCACACATGAGCATTCAGATCATGTGGGTGGTGTGTTCAAGCTAGCTCGACGCTATCAATTACCTGTTTGGCTTAGTCACGGTACCTGGGCTGCTACTCGCAGCCATTCAGACGGTGTTGATGTGCGCATCTGTCGTGATGGTGAGGCGTTAGCTATCGGTGAATTAGAAATTCGACCCTTTACCGTGCCGCATGATTCGCGTGAGCCTTTGCAGTTCGTCGCATCCGATGGCATCCGTAAACTTGGCGTACTGACTGACATCGGCCAGACCACGCCGCATGTAAGGTCTGCGCTATCTGGATGTGATGCGCTTCTGCTTGAATTCAATCATGACAGTGAAATGCTGGCTAATTCAGCTTATCCACCATTTCTTAAATCACGCATTGCAGGGCCTTTGGGTCATCTATCGAATGAGCACTCGGCAGAGCTGCTATCGTCATTAGACCGCAGTAAATTAAAGCGTCTGGTGGCAGCGCATTTATCTCAGAAAAATAACTCACCGGAGTTGGTACGGCTAGAGATTGATAAGATCGTCGACAAGGACGTCGAGGTACTGATCGCAGGTCAGGATCAAGGCTTTGATTGGTTGGACTGCTAAAAGCAAAAAAGCCGTCACAAGGACGGCTTTTCCGTAATACGTGTGAAGATTACTTCTTTTCTTCAGCTTTTGGAGCTTCTGCAGGAGCAGCAGCGTCAGCCTTTGGAGCTTCTGCAGGAGCAGCAGCAGGTGCCTCAGCAGCAGGTGCAGCAGCAGCAGGCGCCTCAGCAGGAGCAGGCGCTGCAGCTTCTTCTTTCTTACCGCAGGCAGCCAGAGCCAGAGCCAGCAGGGAAGCGATCAGCAACGATTTTTTCATGATTTTCCTTCAGTTAAATAATAAGAATAATGCTTGAAGTATGTTTAATAACTACCGGTAGTTATCGCACGTTCAGGACGCTTATCGGATGAGCGGATTGATTTTGACGCACCGCCGCAACTTCAAAACTTCCTAACCAGAAATTATACTGGCTTTCTTGAAAAGCTGGCAAGTGCTTTAACAAGCATCTCTGCGATAGTTAGCTCGAAAATAGCTTAATTTCATGCGTGAAAAACTGGGTAGGGTAGGTCTTGTTTGTTAAGAGATTCATTTATCGTTCTGGTAATTAATTATCTAGGGCAGCTAACCAACCTATGTTGTACCAGTGATTTAGGCTATCGATCAGATCTTGGGAGGCGTTTACTATTGATTCAGGTCTGAGAAAACGCTGATCGGCGAGTGATTTCAGGCAAGCGAGGTCCTTGCCGCTGACCAAAAAGGATTCCCCGTTAACAAATAGATATTTTCCACGGTAAAGCATGCGGGTTTTGCGGTGCAACTTGATGCCTGTTTTTTGCAGCATTCCAAAGAATTTTTTACTCGTTACGGTACGCTCAAGAGGGTCGAAAATTACTGAGGACTTCGGAGATGAAAGGTACTCGCCTAAAAAAATATGGAGATCATCTTTGCTAAAGCTAATCCGCTGCAGTTCTGTGCTGATTTTTTCAAATAGGTCGTCATTAATCTGCGCAGGCTTGTTGGTAGGTTTCAGTCCGCGGTCGCCATAGCGTCCTGTTAATTCCAGCGTATCTTCTTTGTAGTGCAGCAGCGCCTGTCCTAGCTCTTGCCAGGACGGTGCGCGAAAGCCAATCGAACAGGTCATGCATTCGCCTACCGCTACGCCTTCATGGGCGTAATGGGGCGGTAGGTAAAGCATATCGCCTGGATCGAGCACATATTCCTGTTCCGGTGTGAAGTTCTCTAGCACCTTGAGAGGTAAGCCGGCTTTCAAGCTCAAGTCTTGCTGTGCGCCGATGCGCCACCGACGTTGACCATGCACCTGCAATAAGAACACATCGTACGAGTCAAAATGTGCGCCGACACCACCTTGATCGCTGGCGTAGCTAATCATCAAATCATCCAGCCTTGCATCGGGAATAAAGCGGAATTGACGTAGTAAATCAGCGGCGCGGTCATCATGTAGATCAACCCCTTGGACCAGTAGCGTCCATTGCTTTTTGCGAGTCGATGGAAGATTGACGATAGGGCCGTGCTGCATACGCCAACGTGTACTGGTCTGGCTAATGAGTCGAGATTCAACATCGTCTTGGGCTGCTAATTCGAACAGTGCTTCGCGCGAAAGTACCGGCTGCATACTTGGAATAGCCTGACGTATCAGCAAAGGTTTTTTCTGCCAGTACTTGCGCAAGAATGTTTCAGTCGACATTGAGCCGAGAACGGTATGATTTTTCATTGCTTGATTATAGCGATGCGACTGATTAAGGGGTTGATCGCTCTACGGTTCGACCTTAGCGAGTGCCTGTGTCGGCGGTTATAATTCAACATGGTTTACTAATTAGGACATCATGATGGAAATCGGCAAAGATATGGTCGTTACTCTGCATTACAAATTAAGTGACGCGCAAGGGAATCAGATCGAAGAAAGTCAGGCGCCGATGGTCTACCTACACGGGGGCTATCACAATACACTGCCTAAGATTGAGGAAGCACTGGATGGTAAAGCGGCTGGCTATCAGGTCACGATACAAGTCGAGCCAGTGGATGCTTTCGGTGAATATGATGCCACTCTGGTAAAAATCGAACCTAGGGCAGCCTTGCCGGAGCCACTGGAAATCGGTATGCAATTTGAAGGCTCACCCGATGGTGACCAGCATGCTGAGGATCGTGTATTTACCGTGACTGATATTGCCGATGGCAAGGTGGTCTTGGATGGTAATCATCCACTTGCGGGGATTTCACTTCGGTTTGCTCTGAATGTGATTGAAGTGCGTGCAGCTAGCGAAGAAGAAGTCGCGCATGGTCATGTACATGGCCCGCACGGTCATCACCATCATGATGACGATGACGACACTGATCAATTCCGTACTATACAGTTGCAGTAAAAAATCGCAGCAGTGGCTAGATGAACCGACGTTATGGTTCATCTGCCATTATAGAAAATGTATTCTCAGTCGTTGGATCCACGGCGATCATGCTGATCCCTGCACTAAGGTTGATGTAACCTAATCTGCCGTTCCAAATGATGCTGCCATTGTTTTTTTCGGTGGTCAGCGTTGATCCTTGCATCACCACTATCTTTACTCCCGATTTTTCAGCGAGATTTTTCAGTTGTTGGCGCAGCTCAACGTAGCCATCGCGCGGCTCAGTTTTACGACGAGCATCGGGTAGTGGGTTGCCATCGCAAAAAAGTACGATGTGGGTCTTACGCTCGCGTTGTGCTTGCGTGATTAATCGACGCAACCAATCGCGATTAGCGATCTGCCTGTCTTCAAATTTACTGTTACCGCCAGCAGACGCTAAATAATTATTATTGTTTGCGGGGACATTGAGCGTCGCAAACAAAATAGTATCAATACTCCATCGTGTGTTTTCTGCGTAATTTCTAAATGCAGTAATGGCCGACTGACGTCGTAAGGGTATGTGCTTGCCACCACTCCAACTAATATCTCCATACACCTGATCACGAAGCAAGTTAAGCCAGGCTGTTGGTGCTAGACGATTTTGTCTATCCCGACAGGTGATCCAGTCATCGCCTGCTAACGATAAGACCACAGGTGCGACAGAACTTTCTAACAAGGCTGTACGCTGGCGATACAGACGATCGGTACACGGCTCGCCTTTAGAGCGCATGCCATTTACAAGGATGAAAGTTGGATTGGCGGCTTGCGCACTCTCGAGTGCGACTCGAAGCTCGTTCTCATCACCTGAGTTTTGCAGTACGTGCATGAGTACAGCGAAGTGAAACGGTTCAGCCTGTACGTGAGTCGCAAACATGACACCACAAAAAAATAAACTGTGGTGTAAGCGGGTCCGCATACGAGAGATCCAACGATTCACGATAGCGAGCCTTGATTACTTAATTTTTTGAGGTGATATAGAGCTTCTAATGCTTCGCGCGGACTTAAGGTGTCAGGGTCCAGTTCATGCAAAGCTGTAAGCGCAGGGTCGTTGATTGTTGATGCTGATTCAGACGTTTCGTTTTCGATTGCGAACAAATCGAATTGATCTGTCCCGTGTGAGGATTGATTTTCAAGTGCCGATAAGTGTTTACGCGCTGCTCGTATTACTGCAGCGGGCACTCCTGCTAATTGCGCGACTTGTAAACCGTAGCTTTGCGATGCAGGCCCTTCTTGCACGGCATGTAAAAAAACGATGCTGTCTTTATGTTCGACAGCTGATAGGTGAACGTTAGCGCAGGCTGGATTCGCTTGCGGTAGTTGAGTCAATTCGAAGTAGTGCGTGGCAAATAAGGTAAAGCTACGGTTTTGTTGCAATAACCAATGCGCAATAGCCCAGGCGAGTGCAAGACCATCAAAGGTTGATGTGCCGCGTCCTACTTCATCCATTAACACGAGCGATTGTTCCGTTGCGCCGTGCAGTATGGCAGCGGATTCCATCATCTCAACCATGAAGGTGGAATACCCTCCCGCGAGATCATCCGATGCACCGATGCGAGTGAAGATACGATCTATCGGGCCTAAACTTGCTGAGCTTGCGGGCACATAGCTACCCACATACGCTAGCAGGGTGATTAGTGCGAGCTGTCGCATGTAGGTCGATTTGCCGCCCATGTTCGGACCTGTAATAAGTAACAGCCGCCGCGTAGGACTGAGATGACAATCGTTGGCGATAAATCGCTCTATCGTATTTTCAACGACGGGATGTCGTCCCTGATGAATGGTAATGCCAGGTTCTGAAACAAGCTCCGGCTTGCACCATTGATGACGCTGAGCGTGATCAGCGAGGGCAACTAAAACATCCAATGACGCGACCGCGCGCGCAAGGCTTTGTAGAATATCGATATCAGGTAAGAGTTTTTGCAGGACTTGATCGTAAAGAATTTTTTCTCGTGCTAAAGCTCGATCTTGTGCTGACAAGGCTTTATCTTCAAATGCTTTGAGTTCGGGTGTGATGTAACGTTCAGCATTTTTTAATGTTTGGCGACGGCGATAATCATCCGGTACTTTAGCGGTTTGGCCATGCGTGACTTCAATATAAAAGCCATGCACTTTGTTGTACTCAACCCTAAGGTTGGTTATGCCTGTGCGTTCGCGCTCGCGAGTTTCCAGCGCTGTTAAAAACGCGCCGGCATCATCAGACAAAGACCGAAGTTCATCCAGCTCAGCATCAAACCCTTTGGCGATAACACCGCCGTCACGCACGACACTAGCGGGTTCTTCGGCAATCGCTTGTGTCAGAAAATTCAGGCAATCGGGAGAAGTCTTTAGCGTGTCGCTGATGTCACTTAATAAATGGGATAGCGAATTTTTAGATAAAGCAGCGCTAATCGCAGGTAATTGCTGCAAGCCTGCGCGCAATCCCGATAGATCTCTGGGCCGAGCTGAGAGCAAAGCAATACGACTAGCAATACGCTCGATATCGGGAATGGCTGAAAGCTGCTCAGTTAATGAATCGCCGATGGAGTGTTCAATTAAAGAAGCAATAGCCGCATGTCGTGCACGAGCAATGCCTTGATCACGGCTGGCATGATGCAACCAGTGCCGCAACAAACGCGATCCCATCGCGGTACGGCAATGATCGAGTAATGAATAAAGTGTCGGGCCGGTCGATGTATCGTTACCGCGCAAGGCTTCGGTAATTTCTAAATTGCGGCGCGTTGCGGCGTCCATGCCGATAAACGCATCTTCATGTTCAACGGCGAGGGTGCGTACATGCTGTAAGTGTTTGCCTTGTGTATTTCGCGCATATAAGAGCAATGCACCAGCTGCACCTAGAGCGGCAGTTAAATGATCGGCACCATATCCTGAGAGGCTCGCTGCAGTGAGTTGTTCCAATAACGCTTTTTCGCCGGCAGTCGTGTCAAAGTGCCAGTCAGCGACAGTGGTTGGACGAATGTTGAGATGCTCTTCGACAAGTGATGCGGTGTCGTGGCTGGCCAAAATTTCAGCAGCAGAGATGCGCTCTATCTCTTGTCGCACGCGTGGGATGAGTTGTGCCTCATCCGTCGCGATTTCGGTCACGCGTAACCAGCCACTGGCTAATGATAGCCATGCTAGACCCAGCGTTATTTGTTTGCGCTGACGCGCAATATAAATCGCTAATAAAGGGCGCTCGGCTTTGTCGGGTAGCAGCTCAGCATCGGTTAGCGTGCCGGGAGTCACTATGCGTTGAACTCGACGTTCGACCGGGCCTTTACTTAACGCGGGATCGCCCACTTGCTCGCAGATAGCGATGGATTCGCCTAGCTTTACCAGTTTGGCTAAATATTGATCGGCGGAGTGATAGGGCACACCAGCCATTTTGATCGGTTGGCCGTTTGAATTACCGCGTTGGGTGAGTGTGATACCGAGCAGCCGCGAGGCTTTTTCTGCATCTTCAAAGAACAGTTCGTAAAAATCACCCATGCGATAAAACAGCAATAGATCAGGATGATCTGCCTTGATGCTTAAGTACTGCCGCATCATCGGCGTATGGCTGTCGTGGCTGTTGCGCTCGCTGGAGCTCATGCGTATTGGTCGGGCAGTAGGGGGTGTTAATAAAAACAAGCCGGGCGCTTAGGCCCGGCGGTTACTTGACGCGAAAATGTAGCACACCCTGCGTTAACTGGGCCGAGTGTGTGGTCTAGCGCTGACCGCTGCGACGTCTTTGCTGGTTAGCATTGGCGGCCGCTTGGCCTCCCAATGCCGGTCTATTAGTCGATCCGGTAAGCCCTGTTCGTGGAGCCTGATTGCGTTGCGGTGCCGCTGCCTGAGTCGACTGACCCGAGCCGCTGCGAGCTGGCTTACCAGCTTGCTGTCGACCGCCACCACCGCCATTACTGCCACCACCGCCTCGCTTGTCACCATTAGGCTGTGCGCCAGAACGGCTGTTGGTACGTGGGCCGCTACGTTGTCTATGTTCTTGGCTGCGTAGTTGTATGGGTTGAGCCTTAGCGTTAGGGTCGGGCTCGAATCCGGCTACGACTTCGCGCGTAATTTCACGTTTGATAAAACGCTCAATGTCACGCAATAAACCATGTTCATCGACGCAGACTAATGAAACGGCTTCACCGGTTGCACCAGCACGACCAGTACGACCAATACGATGGACGTAATCTTCAGGCACATTTGGCAGATCGTAATTCACGACGTGCGGCAGCTGATCAATATCGATACCGCGTGCAGCGATATCGGTTGCGACTAATACTTGAAGTTTGCTGCTCTTAAATTCGGCTAAGGCACGTGTTCGGGCGGCTTGACTCTTATTGCCGTGTATCGCCATAGCACTGATGTCGGCTTTGTTTAATTGCTCGGCCAATTTATTCGCGCCGTGTTTAGTACGGGTAAACACCAATACTTGAAACCAATTGCGCTCAGTAATGAGATGGGTCAGCAGCTTATGTTTTTGATCGCGATCCACACCGTAAATTTTTTGTGAAACGATTTCAATCGTCGAGTTTCGACGAGCGACTTCGATCATCGCGGGATTGTTTAATAGACCATCGGCCAAAGCCTTGATCTCATCAGAAAACGTCGCAGAAAACAGTAAATTTTGACGCTGCGCTGGAAGCAAAACCAAGATGCGCTTGATGTCTCGAATAAAACCCATATCGAGCATACGATCGGCTTCATCAAGCACCAGAATTTCAACTTTTTTCAGATCGACAGCACCTTGTTGCAGCAGATCGAGCAAGCGACCTGGGGTGGCGACGAGAATATCTACGCCGCGCTCGAGTCGCTGAATTTGTGGATTGATATTCACGCCACCAAAAATAACGGCTGAGGAAAGTTTGACGTACTTACCGTAAGTTCGAACGCTTTCTTCAACTTGCGCCGCGAGTTCACGAGTAGGTGTGAGTACAAGTGCACGCACTTGACGGGGTGCTGCACGCTGGCCACTTAACAAGCGCTCCAGCATGGGTAAGGTAAATCCGGCTGTTTTGCCCGTGCCAGTTTGGGCACCTGCCAGTAAATCACCACCTTTGAGAACGGCTGGAATAGCCTGAGCTTGGATAGGGGTGGGTTGGGTATAACCGTTTTCCGTGACGGCGCGCACGATGGCTTCGGACAAGCCGAGTTCAGCAAATGACATATATAGGGATAAAAATCGACCCGCCGCCGCATCAGGGCGCCAGTCACAGGCCAGAGGGGATGAATCAGGAGAGGCAGTAAAAAGACTGGAACAATTACTGCAGAACCCGAAGTGTAACAGAGCTGCTTAGGGTTCGATTAATTAGATTGTGATGAACTTCAAGCGAAGGGGGATAGCACGTTCAACATTTGCGAAAAGATTTTAGGCGAACCGGCAATGACATTACCTTTGTAAAGGTAGTCAGCTTCGCCATGGAAATCACCGACGATACCGCCGGCTTCGGTAATTAGTAGTGTTCCGGCGGCGATGTCCCATGGTTTGAGATTTTTTTCGAAAAAGCCATCTAACCTGCCTGCGGCAACATAGGCTAAATCTAATGCGGCCGCTCCGGGGCGGCGTAATCCTGCTGATTTTTGCGTCATTAGGTGAAACATTTTTACGTATTCATCGAGTCCCGATAAATCGCTATAGGGAAATCCGGTACCGATTAGTGCATCGGCGAGTCTGTCGCGTTTGGTTACGCGTATGCGTTTGTCGTTTAAGAATGCACCCGCACCTTTACTGGCGGTAAAGAGTTCGTTGCGCGTAGGGTCATAAACAACGGCTTGGGTAATTTGGCCGCGGTGCTGTAAGCCGATAGACACGGCATATTGGGGGAAGCCGTGAATAAAATTGGTGGTACCGTCTAAGGGATCAATGATCCAAACATATTCGCTATCTTTGTGCAGATTGGCTGATGCGCCGGATTCTTCGGCGAGGATGGCATGATCCGGATAGGCCTGACGCAGCACATCGACAATGGCTTGCTCAGCCGCTTGGTCGACCTCGGTCACAAAATCGTTGTGCCCTTTGTTAGTCACACGTAATTGCTCAACCTCGAAAGAGGCGCGTGTGATGACAGAGGCGGCGCGACGAGCGGCTTTCACCGCGATATTGATCATGGGATGCATTAGCGTTCCGTTAAAATCCGGTCTTGAAGGTCACATCGGATAGTCTGACGTGACAGCAATGAGTTAAATGAGCGATGTGGCCATCGGAGATTCGCTGTGGCCACGCAAGTTCGCTATTCTAAATGAATCAGACCTCGAATTCTTTTCCAATGTCAGTGCCACTAGCGCAGCGCTTACGCTTTGTATTGGTCGATACCAGTCATCCTGGTAATGTCGGCGCGACTGCTCGCGCTATGAAAACGATGGGATTTTCGGAGCTGGTTCTAGTTAATCCCCGTTATCCAGATGTGCTTTTGCATGAGGATGCGATTGCCTTCGCGAGCGGTGCTACTGAGGTCTTATCAACGGCGCGAATCGTTAATTCATTGGAAGAGGCACTGGAAGGGTGTAATTTTTGCGTAGCGTTGTCGGCACGATTGCGGGAATTTTCGCCGCCGCGCTATGAACCCAGATCACTGGCCAGTCATCTGCAATCGAATCAGGGTTTACGAGCGGCAGTCGTGTTTGGTAGCGAACGATACGGTTTGTCGAATGAGCAGGTGGAAAAATGTCAGGCGCTTGTCTCGGTATCCACCAATGCCGAGTACGGTTCATTAAACTTGGCACAGGCGGTGCAGATTGTGGCCTATGAGTGCAGGATGGCAGGCCTAGCAAGCACTGCCGAAAATGGTAAAGATCAAGTGGGGTTTACGGGAGATCTGGCTACGAATGAACAAATTGAGGGTATGTTCGTACATCTGGAACAAGCGCTGATTGAAATCGAGTTTCTTGATCAGCACAATCCGAAAAAACTGATGTCACGTCTACGACGGCTTTTTGCGCGCACTTCGCTGGAGACGGAAGAAGTGAATATTTTGCGCGGTATCGCAAATCAACTACTTCACCATAGAAAAAGGCGAAACAGAGAGTGAACTGCGTCAAGCATGACGCGAGATTTAGCGGCAGTCTTAGCAGCACTCATAGCTGTAGTTTTAGCCCCAGGCGCGCAGTAATCCCACCGCCAATCCTTCGAGGGCAAATTCATGGCTGCCCGGTTCTACGCGGATAACATCAAAGTCAGGATTTTCAGGGAGTAGTTCAATCGAAGAACCATTGCGACGGAAGCGTTTGACGGTGACATCATCATCCAAACGTGCCACCACAATCTGGCCATCACGTGCGCTATCGGTCTTCTTTACTGCTAATAAGTCACCATCCAGAATGCCGGCGTCACGCATCGACATGCCGCGCACTTTGAGTAAGTAATCTGGTTTGGCGCTAAATAATGAGGGATCCACCTGATAGGTGGCGGAGACATGCTCTTCGGCCAAAATCGGTGAACCTGCGGCCACTCGACCAATCAGTGGAAGTGAGAGTTGCATCAAGCCGGGGTGAGGTAAAACCATCTGCGGGATGCCTGGGCGACGGATTTTTTTACCGTCCGCAGGCCTATCGAGCAGTCGAATCCCGCGCGAGGTCCCGGGCGAGATCTCAATCGCACCTTTGCGGGCCAAGGCTTGCAAATGTTCTTCGGCGGCGTTAGCAGAACGGAAACCCAGTTCGGTGGCTATTTCAGCGCGGGTAGGCGGGAATCCAGTTTTTTCGATGGCATCACGTATGAGTCCCAGAATCTCTTCTTGGCGCGCAGTCAGCTTAATCATGAGGGAATTCCCTTTTAGGCCTGTTTTTATAAACAGGCTGTAGTTTTATACAGCATTTGGTAAAAAGCAAGAACTTTTTCTCCCATCGCCCATTGGCTCTTACTTCATCTATTTGACTTAAGTCTCTGAAGATATTGAGTAATTGCTCTTAACATAGTATGATCGCCGGCTTTCCTCTTCCCACACTCGTCCTGACGCCGAGGTGGGCAATTCTGTAATACGTCCATAAGGAGAAATGATGCGTCACTATGAAATAGTTTTTATTGTCCATCCAGATCAAAGCGAGCAAGTGCCTGCGATGATCGAACGCTACAAAGGACTTGTTGCCGGTCGCGGCGGCAAGATTCATCGCATAGAAGATTGGGGTCGTCGACAGATGGCTTACATGATTCAAAAACTTGCGAAAGCTCACTACGTTTGCATGAACATTGAGTGCGATGGCGAAACGCTTGCTGAAATCGAGACTGGTTTCAAATTCAATGATGCAGTGCTGCGCCACTTAACAGTCCGTATGAAAAAAGCCGAGACTGCACCGTCGCCAATTATGAAGAGCGTTCAACGCGAAGATGCTGCTAAGACTTCACGTTCTGACGTTCAGGCGGCTTAACCGGCACATACGAGATTGACAGAGCGAGGTGAGAACAGATTTCAGTGCGTAGCAATCCTGGCCGAGCGTGATGTTGTGCGCTACAGCCCTGCTGGTATACCGATCGTGTCAGCAAAATTGATACACGAATCAGAACAAGTAGAAGCTGGCATTAGTAGGCGAGTTGAATTTGAAATGGCAGCCTTAGCTGCAGGACAAATTGCTCAACAACTGGCGCAGGAAAAGTTAGGCAGTGCGTTTCGGTTTACCGGGTTTTTAGCCCGAAAAAATCGTAACAGTCGAAGTCTGATATTTCATCTCACCGCATTACAAAACATTGAGTAAATAAAGATTCAGGAGCCGACCATGGCATTTGGTAAAAAATTCGATAAGAGCAAGTTGAAAGAAAAACGCAAACAGCAAAACCCACTGTTTAAGCGTAAAAAATTCTGCCGCTTCACCGTGGCTAATGTTGAACAAGTTGATTACAAAGATGTAGATACTCTGAAAGACTTTGTTCAGGAAAATGGCAAGATCATGCCCGCACGCCTAACTGGCACACGCGCGCATTATCAGCGTCAGGTGGATACAGCAATCAAACGTGCTCGCTACTTGGCACTGTTGCCGTATACCGATCTGCACAACGCTTAATCGCTGCGTCCTAGCAAAGAAATCTGGAGAAAAACATGCAAGTTATTTTGATGGAAAAAGTAGCTAATCTCGGTGATCTTGGTGCCGTGGTTCGCGTTAAAGATGGTTACGCACGTAATTTTTTGATTCCACAACGTATGGCCCGTCGTGCAACGGCAGAAGCTATTGCTGAGTTTGAAGCAAAGCGTGCTGAATTAGAAAAAATCGCTGCAGCAAAATTAGCGACGGCTAAAGCGCAAGGCGAAAAATTGTCGGGTCTGACAGTACAAATCACACAAAAATCGGGTGTTGATGGCCGTCTGTTTGGTTCAGTCACCAATCACGACATTGCTGATGCTTTGGTCAAGCAAGGCTTTACTGTTGATAAATCACAAATCCGTATGCCTACAGGTCCATTGAAGAGCACAGGCGAGCACGCATTGGCTGTTGCTCTCCATACGGATGTGATTGCAGAAGTAAAAATCAACATTGTTGGCGATCATTCGTAATTTGACGGTCACGTCATTGGTTTTAAAAATAGCCGGGTTAACCCGGCTATTTTTTTGCCTTTTTTTAGCCTTAAAAATCGCAGCATATAACTCCCCAAAAGAGCATACGTATCATTTAACTATTTAAAGCCACTCAAACAATTAGGTAACGCAGAAACCTTGGTTTTAGATTTTTGCCCGAGAGCGAGCAGGTATAATCGGATCCTATGAACGAACGATCCGATCCGCAGGTAGATTCACTTCGAATTCCTCCTCATTCCATTGAGGCGGAGCAGTCTGTTTTAGGTGGTTTACTGCTGGATAATTCAGCGTGGGACAAGATTGCCGATTTTGTTAATCCTGAAGATTTCTATCGTTACGACCATCGCCTGATTTTTCAGCATATTGCCAGATTGATTAACGGCTCTCGGCCCGCTGATGTCATCACCGTTTTTGAATCTCTTTCCTCGGCTAACAAAGCTGATGAAATTGGTGGAATATCGTATTTAAACGCGCTTGCACAAAACACTCCTTCAGCCGCCAACATTCGTCGCTACGCAGAAATAGTTCGTGATCGTGGCATTCTGCGTAAGTTGATTTCTGTTTCTGATGAGATTTCCGGTTCTGCGTTTAATCCACAGGGCAAAGAAGTTAAGCAAATGCTTGATGAGGCGGAATCGAAAATTTTCGCGATCGCTGAAGAAGGCTCGCGCGGCACTCAGGGATTTCAAGAAATTCAACCTTTGCTCACGCAAGTGGTTGAGCGCATTGATGAGCTTTATAACCGCGAAAATCCAAACGATATTACAGGCGTGCCCACAGGCTTTGTTGATCTCGATCGCATGACCTCTGGCTTGCAGCCCGGTGATTTAATCATCGTGGCCGGCCGGCCATCGATGGGTAAAACAGCATTTTCGGTAAACATTGGTGAGCATGTATCGACCGATAGTGGTTTACCTGTCGCTATATTTTCTATGGAGATGGGTGGCTCTCAGTTAGCGATGCGTATGCTGGGTTCGGTGGGTCGCCTTGATCAGCATCGTTTGCGTACAGGTCGCTTGAATGATGAAGATTGGCCACGTTTAACGCATGCGATTCAGAAAATGAACGATGCACAAATTTTTATTGATGAAACGCCGGCGCTGTCATCTATCGAGTTACGAGCACGTTCACGTCGATTAGCAAGACAATGTGGAAAACTAGGTTTGATCATTGTCGATTATCTTCAGTTGATGTCAGCTAACTCACCCGGTGAAAATAGGGCAACAGAGATTTCTGAAATTTCGCGTAACTTAAAAGGTTTGGCGAAAGAATTAAATTGCCCAGTTATTGCGCTTTCACAGCTTAATCGCTCGCTAGAACAACGCCCTAACAAGCGCCCAGTGATGTCGGATCTGCGAGAGTCTGGCGCGATTGAACAAGATGCGGATTTGATTCTTTTCATCTACCGTGATGAAGTTTATAACCCTGACTCACCTGAAAAAGGTATGGCTGAGATCATTATCGGCAAGCAGCGAAATGGTCCTATCGGCAGTGTTCGCATGACCTTTTTGGGTCAGTTCACAAAATTTGAAAATTACACAGGCAGCGCGCCTGTGTATGGCTCAGAATAATTTCTGCAAAAATATTTCCAAAACGTAGGAGCCTATATGTTTGGACGTCTCATGCCCACCGAGGGCAAATTCTTTGAATTTTTCATTCAGCACGGAGAATTGTGCGTGAAGGGTAGTAAAGAACTAGTGTCTCTAATGACGAATTTCGATGATCTAGAACACCGTGTTCACGCTATTGAAACCATCGAAAAGCAAGCCGATAAAGTGACTCATGCGGCGCTTGATTTATTGCACGCGACCTTTATCACGCCACTTAACCGCGAAGACATTCATCAGCTAATTAATCGCATGGATGACATTATTGATCTGATGGAGGATGTGGCGCAGACCATTTCGCTTTATGACATCAAAGCGATTACTCCAGAGGCTAAACGATTAGCGGAACTTTGTCAGGCCTGTTGCGAAAAGGTGTTGGCTAGCGTTTCACTGTTGCACAACATGGACCATGCACGTGAAATGTTAGCGATCTGTGCTGAAATTGACCGATTAGAATCAGATGCAGATCATGTCATGCGTGCTGCAATGTCTAAGCTTTTTCGCGAGGAAGGCGATGTCCGGAATCTGATTAAGCTGAAGGCAATTTATGAACTTCTCGAAACGGTGACGGATCGTTGCGAAGATGTTGCCAATATTATTGAAGGCATCATTGTTGAAAATGCCTAATTCATCACTAAACATTCAGCGACTCTGACGCATGCAAACGTTGAACATCAGTATTTACGTGCTCGGCTTTTTGATTATTCTGGCCTTGCTGTTTGATTTCATGAATGGCTTTCATGATGCGGCGAATTCGATTGCAACCGTCGTGTCGACGGGGGTATTGAAGCCATCTCATGCTGTCATGATGGCAGCGTTTTTCAATTTTCTCGCGATTGCAGTATTCCAGCTTAATGTGGCAAACACGGTAGGTAAGGGCACCATTGATCCCATGGTGGTTGATCACTATGTAGTGTTTGGCGCTTTAGTTGGCGCTATTGTGTGGAATTTTATTACCTGGTTTTACGGCATCCCTTCATCCTCTTCGCATGCGCTGATTGGAGGTTTGGTGGGCGCCGCTGTTGCTAAGGCCGGTACAAACTCGCTTATTTCGGCTGGCCTGATCAAGACCATTGCCTTTATCGTCTTATCACCTCTATTAGGATTTTTTTTCGGCTCATTGATGATGTTGATCGTCGCTTGGGTATTTGTGCGAAGCACACCAAGATATGTGGATAAATGGTTTAGGCGCATGCAACTAGTATCTGCTGCGATGTACAGCTTGGGTCATGGTGGAAACGACGCACAAAAAACTATGGGCATTATTTGGATGTTGCTGATTACTTCCGGAGCCGCCCTAGCTAGTGATCCTTTACCCTCGTGGGTCATCGTGAGCTGCTATCTTGCTATCGGCTTAGGTACCTTGTTTGGTGGCTGGCGTATCGTTAGGACGATGGGACAAAAAATTACCAAACTGAAACCCATGGGCGGTTTTTGTGCGGAGACAGGTGGAGCTATTACCTTATTTATGGCCACCTTTTTGGGTATTCCCGTGTCGACGACACACACCATTACTGGTGCGATCATGGGCGTTGGGTCGTCACGCAAAATTTCAGCAGTACGCTGGGGTATTGCTGGGAATATTGTTTGGGCCTGGATTTTCACCATACCCGCGTCCGCTTTTATGGCGGCGATTGCCTGGTGGTTAGGTAAGCAGTTTTTGTAATATAGCTTAATCGCCACTTATCACTACTTACCTTCCACAAGCGCTAGCATAGCTTCGTATCGGTTAGAGCACATCACTGGCGTGATCTGCCAGTCTCGAACGTTCACCACGTGCGAGGGTGATGTGTCCGCTATGACTCCAACCTTTAAATCTATCTACTACATAAGTTAGGCCGCTCGAGCCTTCTGTCAGGTAAGGCGTATCGATCTGAGCGATGTTACCAAGGCAGATGATTTTCGTTCCTGGTCCGGCACGCGTGACGAGTGTTTTCATCTGCTTAGGTGTGAGATTTTGTGCTTCGTCGATGATGAGGTATTTGTTGACGAAAGTGCGGCCACGCATAAAGTTCAATGATTTAATTTTGATACGTGAACGTATTAATTCTTGGGTGGCAGCGCGCCCCCATTCACCGGCGTCTGAGTCCGATTTATTCAACACTTCAAGGTTGTCATCAAAGGCACCCATCCATGGGGACATTTTTTCTTCCTCTGTGCCGGGTAAAAATCCAATATCTTCACCCACAGGGACGGTTACGCGTGTGACGATAATTTCGTTATACGTTTTAGTTTCCAATACCTGTGCAAGACCTGCAGCCAACGCAAGCAAGGTTTTCCCTGTGCCAGCCTGACCGAGCAAGGTCACGAAATCACAATCGGGATCCATTAATAGATTGAGCGCAAAATTTTGTTCGCGATTGCGCGCGGTGATACTCCAGATATTATTTTTGTTATGACCATAATCGCGCAGCGTGCGCAGCACTGCTGTCTTGCCATTGATCTGCGTTACCTGTCCATAAAATGAAGCCTCGCCATTGCGTGGCTCCATGTAAACAAACTGATTCACCAACATGGAGGGAACTTGCGGACCTGTTACGCGATAGAAGGTGCTGCTATAGCCTTGACGCGATTCTTGCCAAGATTCCATACCTTTGCCGTGACGATTCCAGAAATCATCCGACAGCGGCAAAATGCCGGAATACAGAAGATCGGTATCCTCAAGTACGTGATCGTTGAAATATTCTTCGGCGGGCAAACCCAAAGCGCGAGCTTTAATGCGCATGTTGATGTCTTTAGACACCAACACCACAGGGCGCTCAGGCTGTTGCTCTTGTAGCGCGCGAACGACTCCAAGAATTTGATTATCGGCTTTGCCTTCAGGCAGACCTTCGGGAAGCGTCCAGCGACCCAGTCGTGTCTGAAAAAATAAACGTCCGGAAGCGTCTTTGTTGCCTAACTTATTAAGCGCAATACCTGAATCAATCGTGTCCTCAGAAATATCAGCAACAAGCGCATCTAGCGAGCGCGATACTTGACGCGCATTACGCGCTACTTCGGACATCCCTTTTTTATGATTGTCTAGCTCTTCCAGTGTGATCATAGGAAGATAAATATCATGCTCGGCAAAACGGAACAGCGAGGTTGGATCGTGCATTAATACGTTGGTGTCCAATACAAACAGTTTAGTCACTCCGCGCTTACCGGGTGTGCGACTGGTATGTGACTTGGTACTCGTATCGCTGCGTGACCGACGCGCTGGCGGACTATCTTTTATCGGTTCTTCAGTTTTCGTGCGTGCTTGAGGTGGTGTGACAGGCGGTGATGTAGTCACCAGCGCGATTGCTGGTTTAACGGATTTGCCTTTTTCTGCCTTGGGATAATCAACCGGGGAGAGTAGTGCTGCGGGTTTGTTTGGCATTTTAGGCAGGGGCATCAGGACCTCAAACTTAATGTAAAGGGAAAGGAATGTCGGAAACGAACGAACTGCAGGAAACAAAACAGAAAAGGCTGTTTAAGCAAAAGGACGATATCCTTTTTCTTAAACAGCCTTGAACGCGAATAATCTTTGAGATTCAATTGGTTATCTTATTTCAACCCAAACTTTGAACAAATTCCAGAACTTCATCTACATGGCCAGGAACTTTTACTCCACGCCATTCTTTCACTATTTTACCGGCAGCGTCAATAACAAATGTTGAGCGCTCAATGCCGCGTACTTTTTTACCGTACATAGATTTCATGACGATGACATCAAACATGGTGCAGACCATTTCGTCTGCATCAGAGATTAATTCAAACGGTAATTCCAGTTTGGATTTAAAACCCTCATGAGAGCGAATACTGTCTCGGCTGATACCGATAATCTCGGTGCCAGCCTTTTGAAATATGGGATAGAGCTCACGAAACTGTAGGCTTTCAGTAGTGCAGCCTGGCGTATTGTCTTTCGGATAGAAGAACAGTACGAGCTTTTTGCCTCGAAACTGGGATAACTGAAATGGCTTCATACCCGTTATTTGGGCGGAAAAATCAGGTACGGTCATATTCAGGATGGACGGACGTTCACTCAACTCGTTCTCCTATTGGGACTGCTATTCAGGCTGACCGGGAAGAATGACCGCCAGCGCCACTTTTCTACCCTCAGCCATCAAAATATTATAAGTTCGGCAAGCTGCTTGATTATCCATACATTCAACGCCCACCCTTTGCGCCATCAACTGAGCTGTCAACCGAGCTGAGGCAAACCGCTGTCGTTGACCTGTACCCAAAATGACAAGATCAGGCTTCATACTCCCCAACAGCTCGAAATCCGAAGACTGCAAATCCTCGAAGGCCTTGACTTGCCAAGGCAGCGGGGCCGATTCGGGAAGTACGACCAAACTATGGGAAAAACGCTGGGCATTAATCTCTATCCAGTCATCTTCGTAGCCGGTAACGGTTTGATATTGCTGGGTCTGGGTGGAATGCAACTTCATAGTGAGAGCGATTTTATCGCGATCGGCACAGCTAAGGGGTTTCGCATTGGTAAAGCACGCCAATTTGGGGCAAAATGCTTGTTTTATCGCGGTGCAACACCCACTGAGTGCACGCGCTAACCAAGGCGAACGACAGCTGTGAAACCAATCCAAAAATCCAAAAAACTGGCCGATGTTTGTTACGACATCCGTGGACCTGTGCTTGAAAAAGCACGTCAGATGGAAGAAGAAGGCCAAAAAATTATCAAGCTAAATATCGGCAACCTTGCGCCATTTGGTTTTGATGCGCCGGACGAGATTGTCCGCGACATGATTCGCAATATGGGTAATGCCGCAGGTTATACAGATTCCAAAGGTTTGTTCGCCCCTCGCAAAGCGATCATGCAATACACCCAAGAAAAGAAAATCACTGGTGTAACGATTGATGACATTTATCTTGGCAATGGCGCGTCTGAACTAATCGTCATGGGCATGAATGCCTTGCTCAACTCAGGTGATGAGGTGTTAGTACCAGCACCGGATTATCCCTTGTGGACAGCCGCAGTGAGTTTGTCAGGCGGTAAGCCTATTCACTATATGTGTGATGAACAAGCCGACTGGTATCCCGATATCGACGACATTAAAAAGAAAATAAATTCGAATACGCGTGCCATCGTTGTAATTAATCCGAATAACCCAACCGGTGCCTTATATCCGGTCGAGTTATTGCAGCAGTTAGTTGAGGTGGCGCGGCAACATCAACTGATTATTTTTGCAGATGAAATTTACGACAAAGTGCTCTATGAAGGTGAAACTCATACATCACTGGCTTCACTCGCTGATGATGTGTTGTTCATTACCTTTAATGGGCTTTCTAAAAACTATCGTTCTTGCGGTTATCGTGCCGGATGGATGGTGGTTTCAGGTGAAAAGAAACACGCCAAGGATTACATCGAAGGTTTGAATATGTTGGCGTCGATGCGATTGTGCGCCAATGTGCCAGGTCAGTATGCGATTCAAACAGCTCTGGGTGGCTACCAGAGTATTAATGATTTAGTTGGCCCGGGTGGCCGCTTGCTCAAGCAGCGTGATATGGCGCATAAATTGTTGACGGATATTCCTGGTGTGACGTGTGTCAAACCAAAATCAGCGTTGTATATGTTTCCGCGACTGGATCCTAAAATGTATCCTATCAAAGATGATCAGCAATTTGCCTATGATCTCTTAGCAGAAGAACGCGTGTTGATTGTGCAGGGCACAGGATTTAATTGTCCAACCCCCGATCATTTCCGTGTGGTGTTCCTGCCCAATGTGGATGATCTTTCTGTGGCCATTGGCCGCATTGCTCATTTCCTTGATGGCTACCGCCGTCATCATGCCCACGCTTAAGTGCGTAACTAACATTAGCGTCGACTAGTAAACAATGAAACCGATCAAAGTAGGCTTGCTTGGCATAGGTACCGTAGGTGCAGGTACTTTTACTGTACTCAAACGCAATCAAGAAGAAATCCGGCGACGAGCAGGGCGTGAAATTGAAATCACTATGGTCGCCGATTTAGATACCGAGCGCGCCAAGGCGATTGTCGGTAGTAACGTCGTTGTGGTTAAGGATGCTCAGCAAATTGTTGATAATCCCGATATCGATATCGTTGTTGAATTGATCGGTGGCTATGGCATAGCGCGCGAGCTAGTGATGAAGGCCATCGCGAATGGTAAACACGTTGTCACTGCCAATAAAGCGTTGCTGGCAACTCATGGCACTGAAATTTTCCGTGCAGCGCAAGAGCGCGGCGTGATGGTAGCGTTTGAGGCGGCAGTAGCTGGCGGCATACCAATTATTAAAGCGCTGCGTGAAGGCCTAACGGCTAATCGCATTCAATGGATAGCTGGCATCATCAATGGCACAACTAATTTCATCTTGTCTGAAATGCGCGATAAGGGATTGGATTTTGATGTCGTGCTTAAAGAGGCCCAACGTTTGGGTTATGCCGAGGCGGACCCTACGTTTGATATCGAGGGAGTTGATGCTGCGCACAAGGCAACTATCATGTCAGCGATTGCCTTCGGTATTCCAGTGCAATTTGATAAAGCCCACGTAGAGGGTATTACTAACTTGCAGGCGTCAGATATTCGCTATGCAGAAAAACTCGGTTACCGTATCAAATTATTGGGCATTACCAAACGTGTAGCGAACGGTATTGAATTGCGCGTACACCCCACATTGATACCAACTAATCGTTTGATTGCTAACGTCGAAGGCGCAATGAACGCCGTGCTAGTGCAGGGTGATGCTGTCGGTGCCACGCTTTACTACGGTAAGGGCGCAGGCGCTGAACCCACAGCTTCTGCAGTGATTGCAGATTTAGTCGACATCACGCGTTTAGCTACGGCTGATCCTGAACACCGCGTGCCTTACCTTGCGTTTCAGCCGGATGAAATGTCGGATACGCCCATACTTCCCATGGCGGAGATCACCACCAGCTACTACTTACGTATCTGTGTCGCCGATAAGCTCGGTGTAATGGCTGACATCACACGTATTCTTGCTGACGGTGCCATTTCTATTGATGCGATGCTGCAGAAAGAGCCTGCCGATGGCGAG
>Ga0164294_10000356_pt1 | contig 42708 bp, 38 predicted proteins | sample GEODES005metaG_FD_111479 | JGI IMG/M metagenome (GOLD analysis project Ga0164294, IMG submission 111479) | Oligotrophic lake water microbial communities from Sparkling Lake, Wisconsin, USA - GEODES005 metaG | ecosystem: Environmental > Aquatic > Freshwater > Lake | place: USA: Sparkling Lake... | reverse complement strand
CCGGCGACAACCACGTCGGCGCCGCGATCCTTGCCGATGGGCAGGGCGCAGTCGGTGTTGAGGCCGCAGGCGTCGAGGTAGGTGAGCTGGGCCGGGCTGACCGCGGTGACGAGGTCGACGGCCGGCATCTGATCGGCGCGTTGGCCCACCTGGAGCTGGACTGCCCCGGCGGCGTCGATCAGCTTGGGCTCGGAGGAGACGAAGGGCACCACCATCAGGCGCAGGGGCGGCAGGGCGGCGTAGGTTTGCGGATCGAGGTGTGAGACGTCGACGATCCGCGCCACCGGCACGCGCTCCGTGCCCTGGGGGCCCTTGACGATCATCTCCTCGCCGACCATGTCGACGACCTCGCCGCGGATCACGCGCCCGTCGACCAGCGTGAGCGCGCGAAGCTCGCCGGCCTGGGCGGCGCCGAGCGAGGCCCAGACGAGCAGGGCGATCATGGCGACTCCGGGGCGGCGGGGCAGACCACCGGCCCGCCATCGGTGGAGGGGGGTTCCAGCGTCAGGGTGAGGGTCCAGTCGGTCGGGGCGTCGAGGGGGCCCCAGGCGGCGAGGGCGATCGCCAGCGGCTCCGCCGCCGGCACCTCGGCCTGCCAGAGGGCGCCGACATCGGAGATCGCGTAGCCCGGAACGCTGGAGGGGTAGGGGAAGGGCACCCCGCCGGGCAGGGCCACCGGCACCGCGCAGCGATCGAGGGTGAGCAGCAGCAGGTCGAAGTCGGCCGAGCCCGCGGCCAGATCGACCCGGGCGCAGAGCACGCCGTCGCGCAGCGGCTCCACCGCGACCCAGTCGACATCGCCGCTGTAGTCGCCCAGGGTGGAGGCAGCCGGGTTGGCCGGGTCGGCGGGGAGGGGGAAGAAGCGCGGCCGATCGCAGTCCTCGGCCGGGCTGCGGTCGACCGGGCGCTCCGGGTCCCAGCCGCCGCTGCTGAGCTGTCCGCGAACCTGCACGCCCTGGCCGCGCCCGATGCTGACCCCCAAGGCCGGCGTGTCGTTCGGCTCGCGCTCGTCGACCTCGGCCTGCCAGTCCACCCGCTCGGAGAGCACGTCGGCCGGATCGGTGCCGGCCGGCACAGCGTCGGCCGGGGGCTCGATGTGGCGCCAGGTGGGCCAGTCGGTGCAGGCCGCCAGCCCGAGGAGGAGGGGCATGTGACGAGGTGGGCGGAGCATCAGGGCGGGGGTCTCCCAGGGTCGAAGCAGCTTAGCACCGCTGGACAAAGCACAAAACGAATCCCAACGTCAAGAGCGTCCAAAGGACGGACCCTGCCCATCGGCGCCCAAAGCGGATAGCCGGGGCCGTTGCGAGGGCAGCAGCCCTTTTGGAGCATCTGTGTCCCAGCCTGAAGGCCCCGAGAAGAAGGTCCCCTCCGCGGTGGAGCCCGCCGGTGCATCGCCCACGCCCTCGCCGATCGACGACGATCTCGGCGACGAGACCCGCGATGACCCGCTCTTTCGGGCGCAGATGGCGCTGGCCAACTTCGTGCTGGGCTACTGGCGGCACCTCGTGGGAGCGCTGGCGCTCGTCCTGGCGCTGATCGCCGCCAGCGGCCTTTACCGGGACTACACCCGCGCCCAGCAAGAAAGCGCCCACGCTGAGGTCGCGCGGGCCATGCGGGCCCTGCCGGCCCCCGATCCGATGGCCGCCCTGATGGGAGGCTCCCCTGAGGACGCCGCGACCCTGGCCCCCAAGGCCGCCGCCGCCGCCGGCTCCCTGGAGGCGGTCGCCCAGGCCAACAGCGGCCCGGCCGCGGCCTACGCCTGGATGGAGGCGGCCACCCAGCACGGCAAGGCGGGCCAGGCCGAGCAGGCCCTCGCCGCCTGGCAAAAGGGCCACGCGCTCGGCGCCAAGGGCATCCTCGGCTGGCGGCTCGCCAGCGGCCTCGCCCGCGCCCAGATGGACAAGGGCGATCTCGACGGCGCGCTTGTCACCCTGCGCGGCTACGCCGACGCCGGTGAGGGCGCCATGGCCGAAGAGGCGCTCTACCTGGTCGGGCGGGCCTTGCTCGACGCCGGTCGCAAGCCCGAGAGCGTGCAGGTCTTCGATCAGTTTGAGCAGCGCTTTCCCAATTCCGCCTTGAAGCCCCAGGTCACCCAGGCTCGGGCTGAGGCCGCCGGATGAACCTCCTCCTCGCCGCGCTGATCGCTGGGGTTGGGCCCTACCCCCTCTCGCCGCCCGACACGGCTGGCCGCTTCGACGCCCCGCCGGTGCTCACCTGGAAGGTGCCGCTGTCTGGGCCCGGCAGCCGCCACGCCGCCGCCGCCGAGACCTCGGCCCCGGTGCTGGTGGGCGACCGCATCTACGTCGGCGCCTCGAGCGAAGACGCTCTGCTGGTGCTTGATCGCCGCGATGGCCACGAGATCATGCGCCTGCCGGCCCTGGCGCCGGTGCGCACGGCGCCGCTGGTGCTGAGCGACCGCGTCATCTTCGCCGACGGCGGCGGCGGCTACTGGTGCTACCCCCTCACCGGCGGCGCGCCGATCTGGCGCCACGAGATGGGCGTGCCGGTGCTGGCCAACCCGGTGCTGCACAACGATCGGCTCTTCATCGCCAACCTCGGCAACACCATCGCCTCGATCCAGGTGAGCTCGGGCGAGGTGGTCTGGTTCACCAAGCATGTGCTCGACGCCTCCCGCGACGAGCTGGCCCTCTTCGCCTCACCCCAGCCGGTGGTGCACAAGGAGCTCGTCTACTTCGGCTTCTCCGACGGGGCGGTGGCGGCCTACTCGATCGACAAGGGCGAGCTGGTCTGGCAGCGGGTGGTGGGGGAGGGGAGCTACCCCGACATCGCCGCCCCGATCCTGATCCTCGGCGATGACGCCGTGGTGGCGGGCTTCAACGAGCCGATCATCGGCCTCGACCTGCGCAGCGGCGCGGTGCGCTGGCGCCTCGACCAAGGTCTCTCCGCCGCGCCGATCGATGGGGGCGGCCTCGGCGACGCGCCCGACGGCCAGTTCCGCCCCGATGTGGCCGAGCGCTACGTCTACCTGCCCGGCAACGATGGCGTGCTGCGCTGCCTCGACGCGCTGTCGGGCGTCGTGCGGTGGGAGTTCGACACCCAAACCGAGAGCGCCCTGGTGCGGCCGGTGCCCTCCGAAGCGGGGCTTGTGATCGCCAGCACCGGCGGCGGCCTCTTCCTGCTGGACCCGGTCACCGGCGCCGAGCGGTGGCGCTGGGAGCCCGGCTACCTCGTCTCGGGCATCAGCGCGCCGCCGGCGATCGAGGGCCGCCAGATGGTGGTGGTCACCAATGTCGGCGACATCGCCAGCTTTGTGGTGCCCCGCCCCGAGCCGGCCCAGGTAGATCGCAGTGGCCCCGCGTCCTGGCTGGGCCCGGTGACCCGGTGAGCGGCGAGCGCCGCGGCCGCGAGGCCCGCCTGCGCGACGTCGCCCGGCGGATCTTCGGCGAGGGCGACCCCCCCGAGGCCGAAGAGGGTCGCCCCGAGCCGAGCCCCAGCCGCCACGAGGCCCGCGACCTGCTCGCCGCCTTCCTGGAGACCGGCGACAAGGCCAAGACCGAGATCGTACGCATGGTGGCCCGCGAGGTGCGCGGCTACCTCGAGGCCCTGGAGCTGCACAAGGACCTCCACCACCTGCTCACCAACTACTCCCTGGAGGTCTCGGCCAGCTTTCACTTGAAGCCGCTGGCCGGCGCCCCCCCGGGGCCGAGCACGGTGCGGGCCGGGGTGCGGCCGCGCAGCCCCGAGGCCGGCGAGGCCGTCGACGACGCCGATCCCGAGGGCCCCGCCACCGCCTAAGGAGAGGGCTCCACCACCTCGGACTCGCGGAGGCGCACCACGATGCCCTCCTCGCGGAGCAGGCGGCGCAGCTCCCACTTGTCGATCTCCTTCAGGTTCGACAGCACCAGCTTGATGTCGCCGGTGCTGTCCTTGAGATCGCCGAGCACGAGGCGGCCGTCGGCCACGGCCACGCGGGCGTCGCCGACGAGGCCGCGCACCTCGGTGAGGGTCGCCGGCAGGTCCTGGGCGACCGCGTCGAGGCTGCCGACGGCGTGGTCGGCCTTTCGCAGCACGGGGCCCGCCTGACCGGCCACCGTGCGCACCGAGGCGAGGGTGGCGCGGGCCTCGGCGGTCAAGGCCGGCAGCTCGGCGCTGGCCAGGGCGGCGTTGTGCAGCGCCGTCTCGGTGTCGCGCACCATGCGGGAGATCCGCTCGGGGTCTTCTTTCATGGTGGCGTTGAGGCTGCGCAGGAGGGCGTCAACGGCCTCGGGGTCGAGGCTCTGAACGAGGGGGCCCATGGCGTTGACGAGCTGATCGATCTCAGTGGCGGGCACCACATCGGTGAGGCGGGCCCCGTCTTCAAGCAAGGGGGCGTCGGCGCTTTGGGGGCGCAGCTCGACGAACTTCTCGCCCAGCACCGAGCGGGCCCGCACCTGCACCCGCACGTCCTGGCGCAGGTTCACGTCGCGGCGCACCTTCAGCTCGGCGACGGCCTTGTCGTGCTCGACGCGCAGGGAGATCACGCTGCCGACGGCGACGCCGGCCACCTTGACCTCGGCCCCCTCGGTGAGGCCGGCCGCGTCGGCCAGCTCGACGCTGGCGCGCAGCTCATCGCCGAAGTTGCCCAGCGCGCCCACCTTGAGCGAGAGGAAGGCCAGCACGCCGAAGGCCGCTAGCATGAGAATCCCGACGCCAAGCTCATGTTGCCGCGTTCGTGCCATATGCCGCGCTATCCAAGCTGAGGGAGGTGGGCCACGCCGTCGGGGCCCGTGGGCAGGACGAGGTTTCGCCCCAGGAATCGCCGCACGATGGGCACCTCGCTGCGCAGGACGCTGGCAGTGGGCCCCCAGGCGACGAGGTCGCCGCCATAGAGCATGGCGATGTGGTCGGCCACCTTGACGGTGCCGACGATGTCATGGCTGATCACCACAAAGGTGACGCCCAGCGCCGCCTTCATGTCGACGATGAGCTGATCGATGGCGTCGGACGTCATCGGGTCGAGGCCGGAGTTGGGCTCATCGAAGAGCACGACCTCCGGCTCCATCACGATCGCCCGCGCGAGGCCCACCCGCTTGCGCTGGCCGCCCGACAGCCCGGCGGTGGCGCGGCCCTCGGTGCCGGACATGCCCACCAGCGCCAGCTTCTCGGCGACCCGGTCGCGGCGTTGGGCGGCGCTCATCTGGGGCGCGTGGTGCACCAGGGGGAACTCCACGTTCTCGCCCACCGACATCGAGTCGAAGAGGGCGCCGTCCTGGAAGAGCATCCCCAGGCGGCGGCGGGCGGCGTAGATCTCGCGCTCGGGGGCCCGGGCCATGTCGGTGCCGAAGCAGCGCACCTCGCCGGCGTCGGGCTTGATCAGGCCGACGATGTGCTTGAGCAGCACGCTCTTTCCGGTGCCCGAGGGCCCGATGATCGCGGTGGTCTGCCCCTCGGGGAGCACGAGGTCGAGGTGCCGCAGCACCACATTGGGCCCGAAGGCCTTCGACACGCCGATGAATTCGATCACGCCCATCGGCTCAGCCTCCGTACATGAGCTGGCTGAGGAAGAAATTAAGGCTCACGCAGGTCACGGCGGCGGTCACCACGGCCTTGTTGGTGGCCTCGCCCACGCCCTCGGGGCCGCTCTTGCAGGTGAAGCCAAACCAGCAGCTCACCGTGCAGATGATCACCCCGAAGATGAAGCTCTTGACCTGCACATAGACGAGGTCGATGGGCTGCACCCCGCGGATGGCGAACTCCAGGAAGGCCGCCGGCTTGACCCCGAGCTGAAAGACCGCCGTGGCGAGGGCGCTGGCCAGCATCACGAAGACGGCGATGATGGTCAGCGCCGGCATCACCAGCACGCTGCCGAGCATGCGCGGCGCCACGAGGTAGGCCAGCGGGTTCACCGCCATCACATCGAGCGCGTCGATCTGCTCGCGAATGCGCATCACGCCGATCTGGCTGGCCATCTCGGTGCCGGCCTTGGCCGCCACCATGGCCGCGGCGATGATCGGCCCCAACTCGCGCACGCCGGCCAGGGCCACGAACATGCCGACGAGGCGCCCGCCGCCCAGCGGCCGAAAGGCGTTGTAGCCCTGCAACGAGAGGTTGGTGCCCACGAAGACCGCGATGGTGAGCAGGATCGGCAGGCTGCGCACGCCGATCTTGTAGGCCTCGGCCAGCACCGCCCGCCAGGGGATGCCGTGGCGCAGGGCCGCCGTCGCGAGGTCGACCAGGAAGAAGCAGAACTGGCCGAGCGCCGCGAGGAAGCTCATGGGCCCATCCCGCCGAAGAGGGCGCTGGTGAGGAAGTAGTTGGCGACGATGAAGACGAGGACCGCCTGCACGACCGTGTCGTTGACGGCCCGACCGACGCCGGCCGCCCCGCCGGTGGTGTTGTAGCCCTGGTAGCAGGCGACGAGGCCGATCACCGCGCCGAAGACCAGGGTCTTGAGCAGGCCCGCCCAGACGTCCATCGGCGCAGTCAGCGCCCAGAGGTTGCCGAGGAAGATGCCGCCCGGCTCGCCCTCGATCCACACCGCCATGACGTAGCCGCCGACGAGCCCGGCCACATTGCCCGCGATGTTGAGCAGGGGCGTGGCCAGCATCAGCCCGAGGAAGCGCGGCAGCACGAGGTACTGGAGGCCATCCACCGCCATCACCTCGGTGGCGTCGATCTCCTCTTTGATGCGCATCGAGCCCAATTCGGCGGCGGTGGACGAGCCGCCCTGGGCCGCCACCAGCACGCTGGCCAGCACCGGCGACAGCTCGCGCAGCACCGCCACGCTCACCAGCGAGGAGAGCAGCCGCTCGGCGCCGAACATGCGGAAGATCTCGAGCCCCTGGAGCGCGATGACCATGCCGAAGGGCAGGGTCACCGCCACCACCGGCAGCAGGCAGCGCAGGGTGGTGGTCCACAGGTGGTAGAGCGCCTCGCTCCAGAAGAAGGGCCGTCGGAAGAGCCGGGCCGCCAAGGCACCGGCGAAGATGCCGATGCGGCCGATCTCGCGGAGGGCCTGGACCGTGGCGCCCTCGTCGGCGGAGGCGCCCACGCCGGCGGCGGCCGGCAGTGGCGGGAGGGGCGGAATTGGGGCCGCGGACATCGGCGGAGGCTATCCGATTGGCCGCATCACCGGGCAGGGAGGCAGCGGTTAGCCGGCTGCCATGCGCCTCCTCCCCGCCCTCCGCCTGCTCCTGCTGCTCTGCGCGGCTCCCCTCGTCTCCCTGCCGACGATGGCCCAAAGCGCCGTCACCGCCGAGCTCGCCGTTGGGTCCAATGTGTTTCCCACCGAGTCGCTGGCCCTCTTGCGCTTCCCCGACGGCGCCGCCACCGGGGCGACCGTCACCCCCGCCGATCAGCTCGAGGTGCTGGCGGTGAAGGGCGAGCTGGTGCGGGTCCGCAAGGGCATCGACATGGGCTGGGCCCCGCTCAGCAAGGTCACGGCCAACCCTTCGGCCGCGGCCCCCGTGGCCCCCACCGACGCGCCGCCTGCGCCGCCCGCGCCCTAACGGGCCGCGTCGGGCACCCGGTACACGCTGATCCCCTGCGGCACGGCCACCTCGGCCTGGTTGCGCCAGAGCACCAGGATCTCCAGCCCGGGCGTGGCGTCGGCCTCGGCGACGTACAAGGCGCAGAGGTGCGCCGGGTGGCCGAGGGGCAGCTCGGCGGCGATCCGCTCGCCCACGCGCACGCGGAGGATCGGCGCCATCCACTCGCCCTCCAAGGTGGCCACGGCGGGCCGCTCGTGGAGGGTGAAGGTGGCGGTGGCGGCGGGATCGCAGCGCTCCCCAAGACGCCGCCAGCCTTCGCCGGCCGGCGGGGCGGTGCCCTCCAGGCGGCTGTTGAGCGGAAAGAAGCCCGGGCGCGGATCGCCAGCGCCCGGCGCCACGAAGAGCTCGCCGGGGCGCCACCAGGCGCGCAGGGCGGTGTCGAGGGTCTCGAAGGCCGGCACCAGGGGGCAGGTCGCCTGGGCGGTGAGCGTGAGCAGCAGGAGCGGTGACATGGGCGTCTTCAACCCGGAGGGCGCGTCGCTCTTTCCGAGCGGGCGGGACGGGGCCTTAGCTGGTTGGGGGCGCCGCGGCGGGCTACGCCGGGCGACTACCCTGGGAGCGTGATTGGGCCTGCCTCTCTTTGGCCACAGCCTGCGCTTTGCGGTCCTCGGCTCGGGATCGAGCGGCAACTGCACCTACATCGGCGATGGACACAGCGGCGTGCTCATCGACTGCGGGCTCTCCACCCGGCAGATCCTGGCCCGGATGGCGGCGGTCGGCCTGGAGGGGGCGCCCATCGACGCGGTGCTGATCACCCACGAGCACAGCGATCACGTGGGTGCCGCCGCGGTCCTCTCCCGCCGGCTCACCAAGAGCGGCGGCAAGCGCGTGCCCTTCTTCCTCACCGGCGGCACCCGGGAGTCCTTGCGCCCCGAGACCACCCCCGACGGCGCGGAGATCGTGCCCGCCAACGTGGCCTTCTCGATCGGTCGGCTGCTGGTGGAGCCCTTCAGCGTGCCCCATGACACCCTCGATCCGGTGGCCTGGCGGGTCTGCGTGGAGGGGCGCTGGGCCGGCGTGATCACCGATCTGGGGCGTGGCACCGCCCTGGTCGCCGAGAAGCTGCGCAGCCTCTCGGCAGGGGTGCTGGAATTCAACCACGATCTCGACCTGCTGATGGAGGGGCCCTACCCCTGGTCGCTCAAGCAGCGCATCCGGTCGAGCCACGGCCACCTCAGCAACGAGCAGGCCGCCGGCCTGCTGCGCGACGGCCTGGGCCCGGAGCTGCGCCACCTCGTGTTGGGGCACCTGTCCAAAGAGAACAACGCGCCTGGTCGGGCGCGGGCCGCCGCCGATGCGCTGCTGGCCGAGCTGGGCGCCGAGATCGAGGTGCACGTGGCCAGCCAGGACCAGCCCCTGCGCCTGCCCGATCTGCCCTTGGCCTAGGGGCGCGGGCCGCTTGGGGCCTTGCCGCGCCCGCCGTGGGGCGGGGCCTTGAGCAGCCGCGTGGCGGTGCTCTGCACGACGGGAGCGCTGTGCTGCAGGCCTTCTTCGACGAAGGCGCGGCGGTGGGGCTGTTGGCGGATCGCCGCTTCGAGCAGGCAGATCACCTGGTCGATCGCGGGGTCGGCGTCGAGGGCGCGGCGGCTCGTGGCCCGGTAGATCACGGCGGGGACGAGCTCTTCGCCCTTGGCGTCGCGGGGCCACAGGTCGAGGGCGCCCAGCGTGAAGACCGATCGCGGCCCCTCCTGGCCACCGAGGCGCCGATCCAGGGCGATCTGCAGGCCTTGGGCGGCCTCGGCGAGGCCCTGCTCGGGGTGGAGCTCGACGTAGCGCCAGGCGGCGGCGGCCCGGATGTGCGGGGCGGCCTCGGCGGGCAGCAGTTCGAGCAGGTCGCCGCTGATCTCCGGCAGGTCGGCGAAGGCGTGGTTGGTGACCTCCGACCAGAAGCGCATCGTCTCGAACTCGGCGAAGGCGGCGTCGCGCGGCGCCCAGTAGGTGTGCAGGGCCTCGCCATGGGCCAGCACCGGCGCCCAGGCCGCGGCGAGGGTGGAGGTCGCCGGCGGCACCGGATCGGCCCAGGCCCGGGCCTGGTGCCCCAGGCAGGCGGTGAGGAAGCTGCCGGCCTGCAAGCACAGCTCGGTGGCCTCGACCAGCGCGCCCGCGTCGAGGCCGGCGAGGCGCTGCTCGGCGGCGCGAAAGTGACACTCGGCCCGCTCGGTGTGCGCGGAGATCCCGGCGCAGAGGCCGGCGGCGCGGGGGCCGTCGCCGGCCTGGGCGGCCAGTTGGGCGTTTCGGCTGCGGCAGGCGACCTCGGCTTCGGCCCCGCAGTCGACCGCGATCGGCGCGGCCTGGGCGAAGCGGGGGTCGCCCTCGACGTCGGGCAGCACATCGATGGCCGAGGGCCCGCCGCCGGGGCGGACCGTGGCCTTGCGGCCAGCGCGGTGACGGGCGTTGAGGTGGGGACGGGCGGTGCGGGCCTCGCAGCGGCTCCGACCCTCGCCGGAGCCCAGGAGCGCGCAGAGGCCGGCCACATCGCCCAGGCCGCCCTCGGCGAGGCTCAGCACCACCAGCTCCTGCTCCATCGGGTCGGCGAGGGCGGCGAGGGGCGCCCGGACGCTGTCCACCGTGCCATCCCAGCGGGTCTTCACGGCGTCGACGCGGCAGGCGGCGTCGACACATTCATCGGAGCCACCGCAGCCGGCCAGCGCCAGAAGGAGCAGGATCACCCGCCCAACTCGATGCCGATCGCCCGGGCCTCGGCCAGGAGGGGGTGATCGCCTGAGACGAGGCGGGGTTCGCCCGCCGCATCGGCGAGGGGGACCGTGGTGATGGCGTTGTTCTGCAGGCGCACGAGCTGCCCCCACTCGCCCCGGGCCACCGCCTCGACGGCCGCGACGCCAAAGCGCGTGGCCAGCACGCGATCGTAGGGCACCGGACTGCCGCCGCGCTGGAGATGACCCAACACGGTCACCCGGGTCTCGCCGTCGATGCGCTCGGTGAGGGCGCAGGCGAGGGCCTGACCGGCGCCGCCCGCGGTGATCTGTCCCACGCCGTGGTCGACCGTCCGCGGACAGGCGTCGCCGGCGAGGGGAATGGCGCCCTCCGCCACCACGAAGATCGAGAACTGACGGCCCATTCGGCGGCGCGCGCGGATCTTGGCGACGTAGCGATCGACGTCGTAGGGGATCTCCGGCAGGGCGATGCAGTCGGCGCCGCCGGCCACCCCGGCGTAGAGGGCGATCCAGCCGGCCGTGCGCCCCATCACCTCGAGGATCATGGTGCGATCGTGCGACTCGGCGGTGCTGTGCAGACGGTTCAAGGCGTCTGCCGCCACCTCCACCGCGGTCCAGAATCCAAAGGTGAAGTCGGTGGCGGCCATGTCATTGTCAATGGTCTTGGGCACGCCGATCACCGGCACGCCGTGCTCGGCCATCAGCCGCGCGGCGATGCGCTGGGTGCCGTCGCCACCGATGACGATCAGCCCTTCGAGCCCCTCGTCGGCGATGGTGGCGGCCAGCTCGGCGGCGCGATTGGCGAAGCCGCCCTTTCCATCGGGGAAGGCGAAGGGATCGCCGCGGTTGGTGGTGCCCAACAGTGTGCCGCCCATCGGCAGCAGGCCCTTGGCGCGCTCGAGGTTCAGATCGACCAGCCGCCGGGGCTCGCAGAGCAGGCCATTGAAGGCGTCTTCGATGCCAACCACCTGCCAGTGCCGCTCGCCCACAGCGCTCTTTACGATGGCGCGGATCACGGCGTTGAGCCCGGGGGCGTCGCCCCCGCCGGTCAACACGCCGATGCGGTGTTTGCTCATCGTCCTCCTCAGCGGGCGGCGGCCGGCCCGCCGTGATGGGTGCGCAGGCCGGCGAAGTCCTTGATGTGGCCCCAAATCGCAACCGCGCCGCGCGTCATATAGTCGAGGTCTTCGAGAGAGTCGAGGTGACGGAGCTGCTCGGCCAGGAAGCGCGGGTGGAGAAAGAGCTTGTAGAACTGTCCCGCCATTCGCACGACCTCTTCTTCGTTCATGTCGGTGAGCACGCAGGCGGGCTCGGTCATGTCGTAGCGATCGTAGTCGGTGGGGTCGAAGCGAATCCACCCCATGCGTTGACACAGATCGAAGAGGGGTGTGCCCGGGTAGGGCATCACGACGGTGGCCTGGAGATGGTGCGCGAGGCCTTCGTGCATCAGGTAGCGAGCCAGCTTCAAGGTCTCATAGGCGTCTTCGCGGGTCTCCCAGGGGTAGCCCACCATCAGGGTCAGGTGAGGCTGCAGACCGGCCTTGGTGGCCATCCGACAACCTTCGACGATCTGCTCGCGGGTGAGCGACTTGTCGAGGATGTCAATCGTCCGCTCTGAGGCCGATTCGATGCCGAGGATCAGCTTGCGGAAGCCGGCCTTCTTCATCAGCTCACAGTTCTTGGGCGTGAAGTAATCAAAGCGAAAATTGCAATCAAAGATCACTTTTTCATTGATCTTTCGATCGATCATCTCTTTGCACAGCCGGTTGAGCCAGTTGCCCCCCGGCAGCGCGCCGGTGTCATCGAAGATCTCGCGCGCGCCGTGCCGATCGATCAAGAAGTCCATCTCGTCGCAGAGGCGCTCGGGGCTCATGGTGCGGAACTTCGGGTAGGTCACCGTCCATGAGCAGAAGGTGCACTTTCCATAGGGGCAGTCGCGCCCGGCCATGGTCCACAGGAAGGGCAGGCGCTTCTTCCACTTCTCAAAGTACAGGTGGGCCCGGGTGAGGTCGCGGTCGAGAAAGGGCAGGCTGTCGAGGTCGCCGAGGTCGACGTAGGGGCCGGTGGAGACGGGCGCGCCCTTGTCGTCGCGGTGCCAGATGCCGCCCGCCAAAGGCGCTCCCCCGTCGAGGTGCGCACAGAGGTTCTCGCCCAGGAAGTCCCAGTCCCCGCCGGTGAAGCAGTAGTCCGTCGCCGATTGCTCCAGGCTCTCCCGCGGGTTGCCGGTGATGTGATCGCCCATCAGCACCACGCGGGTGTTGGGCGACCACTGCTTGATCTCCTCGATCAGCGCCCAGTGCCGCCGCACCACCGGGCTCTTGGTCTCCATGAAGAGCAGCTCGGGCCGAAAGCCTTGCACCAGGGCGCGGAACTGCTCGGCGTCGCGGTGCTCGGCGATGCAGTCCACCCAGCGCACCTCGTGGCCGCGCTGCTGGAGGAGGGTCGCCAGCGAAGCCGGGACGCAGGGGTAGAGGTAGCTCGGCTCGTGAAACCACTGGAATTGCCGGTTCTGGGTCAGCATCGGGCTGCCCTTGGCAGACTGCATCGGCGGATAAGCGACCAGCACGCGCATCGGGGCTCCAGGGGTGCATCCGGGGATACCTTCAACGAGGACTTCGGGCCAGCGCGTTGAATGTGTACCGTGGGGGTAGCAATTCGCGGATTTTCGATCAACAATGGGTGGAGGAACAGGGGTGCCGACGATGGAGTCCGTCCGACACAATTCGTGGTGGCAGGAATTCGTTCGCCGCCTGCGCCAGGAGCCCTTGACGGCCCTGGCGGTCCACTTTCGTGCCCGGCCGGAGTCCCTGGAGCGGGCCCTGGTCGAAGCCAGCCCGCCCGGCGCTGCGCAAGACGCGCCCTGGTGGCCGGAGGCGGTGCGACGGGTGGTGCAGGGTGTGCCTGTTCGAGAGGTCGCGCGTCGATTTCAGACCAATCCTCGCCGTCTTCGGCGGGGGCTCGCCCGGGACGCGGTGCGGGTCGGCGGGATCGACGTTCGAGAGAGCGGGGTGAGCGCGCTGGCGCCCCTCCGCGAGCAGCTTGGTACGCTGCCCGACCATGCGATCGCCCGCGATGCGGGCGTGACCGTGGAGGCGGTGCAGGGTGAACGTCGTCGAGCAGGGATTCGCGGCTACCAGCCGCCGCTCCGCCCGCGCGCCACTCCCAAGGTGGTCGAGCCCCAAGAGGAGCGGCCGCCTCCGCGGCCGATGCGGGGGGATCCTCGACCCCCTCCCCGCGGTCGACGCCCCTGGACCCGGCCCGATCTGGCCGAGCCCCAGGTGATCCGTCGGCCCTCCACCGGTCGCCAGCCAACGATCCCAGACTCCCGGCCACCCCTTCGGGTGGAGGAGGATCTGGGGTATCGGTCGCGTTGGCTGGATAGGCAGGAAGAAGATCCTTCGGAACTCTGGTCCGATCGCTCGCGCCGGGAGACCTCCGGCCGCCGACGAATTGTTCGCTCAGACGTAGCCCCTGGGCGGGAGGTTGAAGTGAGTCAGAAGTCGACAACAGAAGAGCCCAAGGCCCCGCGCCGCCGCAAGGCGGCCAGCCCTCACGGTGAAGTGCGCATCCTCGACAACGCCGAGGTCGTCGCCGCTTCCGAGCCCGCGCCTGCGCCGGCTCCGGTGGTGGAAGAAGCCCCGCCCGCCCCGGTGGTGGTCGAGGCCGCGCCGGCCCCGGCGGTGGTGGAGGCTCCGGCCCCCGCCGCAGCCCCCGAGGCCAAGGCCGCCCCCAAGAAGAAGGTCGTGAAGTCGATCCCGCCGCCCCCCGGCTGGGTCACCCAGGCCGCCCCGGCTGTCTCGGCCGCGCCGGCTGCCCCGGCCGCCAGGCCCGCCCCGGTCGCTGCCCCGGCCCCGGTCGCTGCCCCGGCCCCGGTGGTCGCTCCGGCCCCGGCCGCCGCGGCGCCGGTCACCACCTACGTGTGGCAGGTGATGGTGGAGGGGGGTGACGCGCCCTTCTTCGTCGTCGCCGCCGATCGTGCTGGCGCCGCGCGCCTCCTGCAGGGTCGTGCCTCGGACGCCCAACTCGCCAAGGCGACCTACATCCAGATGGGTGCTGTGCTCTAGGGAATGGTGTGGAGCGGTGGCGGGTCGCCGCTCCATGTCCCGCTGGGGTGCCACGTCGCAGCGCGTGGCGCCCGCAGCAAACGGAAGGGCGCGTGAAGCAGATCGGCTGGTTGGCAGGTGGCGTTGTGATCGGTTTCCTCCTGGGCGGTGTGCGCCCGCGCATGGAGATCGAGACGCTCGAGGCCTCGCTCGAAGAGGCGCAGTCCCGGCCAGCCCGCGGCAGTGGTCGCGCGCTCAACGCGCTGCCCGGCCTGGGGCGGGTGATGCCCGCCGAGGCCCCCGACGCGCCGGAGCCGGCGCCCGTCGAGGGCGCAGCCGAGGAGGCCCCCCCGACCGTTGAGGTTGTCGAAGGCGCGCCCCCTGCAGAGGGTCCGCCGCGCCGGGCTCGGCGGGAGGAATTCCGCATGGCGATCGAGGCCCAGGAGCTCCGCCGGGCCCAGTCCCGGCAGGCCCTCCTGGAGGGCGCTGAGCTGGACGAAGAGGGCGCGGCCGAGGTCGACGCCATCCTCGCCGACATGAACGACGAGCTGATGACCCACGCCGACACCCTGATGGAGATCTACGTCTCGGGGAGTGAGCCCACGCCCCGCGAGATGCTGGCCATCTCCCGCGACGTCACGGCGATCCTCGACGACGCCCAGGCCGATCTCGACCGGAGCCTCGGCGCCGAAGCCGCGGCGCAGCTCGATGAGCAGACCGGCATGGTCTGGAACCACATCGACCTGCGCGGCTTCGGGCCGGCGGTGGAGCGCGCCCTGGCCGAGGATCCATGAGGGTCTGGCTGCGCGACGCGGCCCTGGTCGCCGCCTTTGACCTCGGCGAGTCGGTGCGCTCCCGCAAGGCGATGGTCTTCCTGCTGCTCTACGTCGCGGGCGCCGCGGGGGCGGCGGGCTTCTTCGTCGAGGCCCTGCGCGAGATCGAAAACTCGCTGGCCGGCGCCCTGCAGGTGGCCGCCGTTGACCGGCCGGGGGCGCTCACCAGCAGCCTGATGGCCAGCGAGGAATTCCACCGGATCGTGCGGCGCCTCGTCGGTGATGAAGAGGTGGCGCGGGTCCTGGTGAGCCTGCCGCCGCTGGCGCTCTTTTACGGGTGGATCTCGCTCGCCCTCGTGCCCGTGTTGGTGGTCTTCACCTCGGCCGACGCCATCGCCGGGGAACTGGCCACGGGGAGCTGCCGCTTCTCCCTCTTTCGCATCGAGCGCTCGGCCTGGCTGGCCGGCAAGCTGGGCGGCCAGGCGCTGCTGATGGTGGTGGGCATCTTCGTCGGCGCCGCGGCGGTGTGGACGGTGGGCTTTATCGAGGTGGTGGCCTTCCCCGCGGTGGAGACCGCGCGCTGGCTGCTCTCCCTCAGCCTGCGCAGCGCGATCTACGGCTTCGCCTGGCTCGGCCTGACGCTGGGCACCTCGGCGGCGGTGCGCTCGGTGCACTGGGCCCGCGGGCTCGCGCTGATCGGCCTCATCGCGGGGGCCATCCTCGGAAACCTGCTTGGCAGCTCGCTCGGCGAGAAGCACCTCGGCGTGCTGGGCCCCACCCTGGCCCAGCTCTACCCGGGCGCGCACCGGGTCGACCTCTGGCGGCCGGAGCTGGTCGACCGCGCGCCGGCGATGATCATGCTGGTGAGCCTGGGCTTCAGCGCGCTCTCTCTGGGCTACTGGCGCTTTTCGCGGCGGGACGCATGAAGGAGGCCCTGCGCTTTGTCGGCGTGGAGAAGCGGTACGGCAAGGCCCAGGCCCTGGCCGGGCTCACCTTCGCCGTGCCCACCGGCGCCATCTGCGGGCTCGTCGGCCCCAATGGCGCTGGCAAGACCACCACCTTCGGCATCGTCGGCGGCGCCATCTTCCACGACGCGGGCGAGGTCGACATCCTCGGCGAGGGCCCCTTCGATCGGCGCCGCCACGGCGGCCGCATCGCCCTCCTCCCGCAGGACTGCGAGCTCAACCCCTTCACGCCGGTGCGCCAGCTCCTTCGGCACTACGCCCGCCTGCACGGCCTCTCCGCCGCCGCCGCCGAGCGGCAGGTGGACGGCCTCCTCGACGAGGTGGAGCTGCGCGATCGCGGCGGAGCGCGGATCTCCGAGCTCTCCCACGGGATGCGCCGTCGGGTCGCCGTGGCCCAGGCGCTGCTCGGCAACTCCGAGCTGATCCTCCTCGACGAGCCCACCGCCGGCCTCGACCCCCACCTCGTCGCCCGCATGCGCGAGGTCTTCCTGCGCCGCCGCGGCCGCTGCACCCTGGTGGTGAGCAGCCATGTGCTGGTCGAGCTGGAGCAGACCTGCGATCACGTCGTGGTCTTGGAGCGCGGCCGCCTCGTCCGTCAGGGGCCGCTGGCCGAGCTGATCGGCGCCGCCGGACGCCTTCGCGCCCACTTTGCCCGGCGCCCGGGTCCCGGCCTCCTCGAGGCGGCCTTGCCGGGGGTCGAGCTGCGCTGGAGAGACGACGCCGTCGAGCTCATCGAGGCCGGCGCCGACGTCTCCGACCTCACCCGCCGCTTCCTGCGCGCCGTGGCGACCCTCGAGCTGGACCTGCTCAGCCTGCAGCGCGGCCGCAGCCTGGAGGAGGCCTACCTCGAAGATCGAGCCCGGGCCGGCGCCGCCGCCGCACCCTGAGGGCGCCCCGCGGAGGGGGCTGTTGGTTCGGGCCGCCGGAGCCGTCTCCTGAGAGGCGCCCCGTCGGGCGCCCTTGGAGCGACCATGCCCTTCGCCGCCCCCGCCTTGTCCGCCGCCAACCGGCCCATGCTGCCCGCTGGCTTCGCCGGATCGCCGCAGGAGGCGCAGGATCGGGCGGCCCGAGCGGCGGTGGAGGGGCGCCCCGGCGAGGCCGCGATCCTGCTGGAGGCCGCCCTGCGCGGCCTGCCCGCCGAGCCCCAACTCCGCTTGAGCCTCGCCCGGGCCCAGCGCGCCGCGGGGAAATTCGCCGCCGCCGTGCGCAGCAGCCGGGCCGCCGCCAGCCAGGGGGCAGGCGCCGAGGCCGTCTTTGAGGTGGCCCGCGCGCACCTCTGTCTGCAACAGCATCGCGAGGCCCGCCGGGCCCTGGACAGCCTCGTCGACGCCGCCCGCACCAGCCTGCCGGGCCTCCTGCTCCGCGGGCAGGTGGGCCTCGCCGCCCGCCGGGCCGGCGAAGCCGAGCGCGCCTTTCGCCAGGCCCTCCTCGCCGATCCGGCCTCCGCCGAGGCGATCGCCGGCCTCGCCCAGACCCAGATCGTGCGCGGCGACGTGTTGGGCGCCGCCCGCGCGGTGAGCCGCCTGCGCGACGGCGACAACCTCGCCCTGGCCCTCGTTCGGGCCCAACTGCTCACCGCGATGGGGCGGCCGGCGCCGGCGATCGAGCGCCTGAGCGGCCTGCTGCGCCGCCCGATGCCGGCCTTCGAGCGCTTTCGGGCGCTGGCCCTGCTGGGCGAGGCCTACGACGCCCAGGGCGATCTCGAGCGGGCGATGGAGGCCTGGACCTCGATGAACCAGCAGATCGGCCACCGCTTCGATGCCAGCGGCTACCTCGATCGCGTGGAGCGCATCGAGGCCTGGTTTCACTCTGCCGCCGCCCACGCCCTGCACCGCCCGGTGGCCCTCAACCGGCCCGGCCCGGTCTTCGTCGTCGGCGCCCCGGGCGCCGGCCTGGGCCTCGTGAGCGCGCTCTTCGCCGGTCACCCCAAGGTTCATTCCCTGGGTGAGAGCGAAGAGCTGGACCGCCTGATGGAGCGGATCCCCGCGCAGATGGGCAGCGCCATGCCCGAGTGTGTCTCGGATCTGGCCACCCTGGCCCCCGACAGCCTGCAGCGCAGCTACGACAGCGCGGTGGGCGTGCTCCCCGAAGGCCGGCCCTTCACCGTCGACGCCAGCGCCCAGAACCTGCTCCACGTCGGCCTGATCGACATCTTCTTCCGCTCGGCGCGGGTGGTGCTGGTCGAGCGCGACCCGGCCGATCTGGCCCTGCAGATGTTCCGCCGGCCCTGGACCGCCCCGGGCGCCGCCTTCGCGGGCTCGATGGCCGACATCCAGACCTACCTCTCCGGCCACGATCGCCTCGTCGCCCTCTGGAAGAGCCGCGTGCGCCGGCCGATTCACGCGGTGCGGATGGAAGAGCTGGTCGCCAACCCCGGCACCACCGTGCGCCGCATCGTTCAAGCGGTCGGCCTGCCCTGGAGCCCCGCCACCGTCGAGCCTCTCGTCAGCCGCGGCGTCTTTCGTTCGGTGGGGGCCGGCCGCCGTCTTCGCGAGCGGAGCCACCAGAGCGCCGCCTAAAAGGGGTGGTCGAAGGCCACATAGACGCCGAGGGTCGGCAGGGTGGTGGGACAGCCCGCGCAGGCGGCGACGTCGGCCCCGTAGCCGGCGTCGACCCGGCCCACGAAGGTCTCGTCGACGATCAGCCGCAGGCCGAGGCCGGCGGAGCCATGCAGGGGTGGGCCGATGGGATCGTCGGCCTCGCCGCTCACCGCGGCCAGATCGACGAAGGGCGCCACCTCGTAGGTGAGGGGCAGCCGCCCGAAGGCCTCGTGGTGGAAGAGGCGCAGGCGCAGCTCCTGGTCGACCACCGCCTTGCCCGGCCCGCGCCAGCGCCCGTAGCGGATGCCCCGCAGGGTGTTGGCCCCGCCGAAGCCGGGTGTGGGCGGATCGTAGCCGATCCAGTTGACCATCTCGGTGAAGGGCACGGCGCCAAAGAGCCACTCGGCCATCGTGCGGTGGGCCCAAACCACCCGCCCGCCGAGGGGGACGTAGGTGGAGATGCCGGCGTGGGGCCCGCCCCAGAGCTGCCCCTGCACCGGCGGCGCCACCATCGCGGCCAGCTCGACGAAGACGCCACCCTGGGGCGCGATCTCGGGGCTGCGGGTGTCGTAGAGCAGGCCGGCGGTGAGCGGCAGGTCGAGGCCCCCCTCCACCCCCAGCGGCTGATCCACCGCCAGTTGGGAGGGCCGGTGCAGGGTGATCGTGCTGAGCCGGCCGGCCACCGCGCCAAAGGCGCTCCACGGGCCGCCCTCGGCGAGGTCCTGGCGCCAGGTGACCGAGGCGAGGGGCTGCTGCAGGGCGTATTCGTAGTAGTCGGCGGGCACGCAGTTGGGCTGCTCCACGCCTTTTCCTGGGCAGGCCGGCCGCTCGCCGGTGCGGGCGCCGATGCCCCAGTAGCCGTCGCGGGTCCAGGCCTTGTACCCCGCGCGGATCAGCAGCCGGCCACGCCCTTCGGGGCCCAGGCCGAGCTGATCCCAGCGCATGCGGTGGTACTGAAAGCCGCCCGCCGTCACCGAGCCCTGGGCCATGATCGACCAGCGGTAGGGGTCAAAGCCAGGGCTCTTGCGGGCCAGCTCGAAGCGCCCGCCCAGGCCGGGCCCGTCATCGGTGTCGTAGGAGAAGGTGGGGACGACGAAGCCCGAGAGCTCGCCCGCCAAGGCCAGCCCGGCGCAGAGCAGGAGGATCACGGTCGACCGGCCTCGCAGAGGGCCTCGGTGTCGTCATCCCAATCGGAGAGGTTGTTGAGCAGGATGCGCTGGAAGTCCTCGCTCTCCGAGTGGGCGCTGGCGGTGTAGCTGACCTCCCGCCAGATGGCGTAGAAGTGCTGCAGCTCGCCCTTGCCATCCTGGTAGAACAGCTCGATCTGGTAGTCCTGATCGAAGTAGAGGTCGTCCTTGTCTTTGTCGAAGGTGGCGGGCTTGGGCATCCAGGTGCGGGCGAGGAGCAGGGGGCCGTGGGGGCTCTGCTCGGCGTCGAGGCGGGGCACCGAGCGCAGGCCGCCCTTGACGCTGGCGTCGTAGTCGACCAGATCCTCGACCCGGTAGTCCACCGTCCAGGTCAAGACCGGGGCCTCTTCGGCGAGGAAGTCCTCGCGGCTGGCGTCGCCGGTGAAGCGCCGATCGTAGCGGGCGTAGGTGCCCTCGTAGAGCGAGGCCTGGTCTTTGTAGGAGAGCAGGGCCTTGAGCTGGTCGAGATCGCAGCCAAGGCGCCGCACCAGGAAGAGCCCCTGGGCCTCGCTCGCCTTGGCGTCGACGCCGACGAGGTCGAGATCGGCCGCTTCGAGGTTGGAGAGCGTGCCGTCGAGCCCTTCTTTGCGCTCGGAAGACGAGACGGCCTCGTGCAGGTTGACGGCGGCCTCGGCCAGCTCCTCGTCGCTGCCCTGCTCGTACTTCTCCCACATGTAGTGAAAGAGCGCGTCGAGCTCTTTGGGGGCCGGGTCGACGGACTTGCAGGCCGGGAGCATCAAGGCGAGGAGGGCGAGGCGAAGCGGGGGCATGGGCGACTCGTCGTGGGGGCGCCAGTATAGCGCGAGCCCGGTCGCCTGCTGCTGCGCAGCCGCCCTGGATAGAGGGGCAACCATGAACCCCCTGATCTCCCTGCTCTTTGCCCCCTCCCTGGCCCTCGCCGCGCCGCCGCCTCCGGATTGGGGCGCCCTGGGGCGCGAGTCCGCCTCGCTGCTCTCGGCCTACCTCGCCACCGACACCACCAACCCGCCTGGCAACGAGCGGCGCGGCGCCGACCTCCTCGCCGCCTACCTCGCGGCCGACGGCATCACCGCCGAGATCATCGAGGGGGAGCCCGGCCGGGCCAACCTGATCGCCCGCATCGAGAGCGGCAACCCGGGGCCGGCGCTTTGCCTGCTCTCGCACATCGACGTGGTGCCGGCCGAGGCCGCATCCTGGCCGGTGGGCAAGGGCCCGCTCTCTGGGGCCATCGACAGCGAGGGCTTTGTCTGGGGGCGCGGCGCGCTGGACATGAAGGGCATGGGGGCCCTGGAGGTGATGACCCTGCGGCTGCTCCAGCGCCAGCAGGTGCCCCTGCGCCGCGATGTGGTGCTGATCGCCGTGGCCGACGAGGAGGTCGACAACGCCGGCATCCGCCTGCTGGCCGACCACCATTGGGACAAGCTCGGCTGCGGCTGGGTGGTGAACGAGGGCGGCATCGGCGTGCGAGATCTGTTCATGGAGGGGCAGACCGTCTACCCGATCTCGGTGGGCGAAAAGGGTGTCGTCTGGATGCGGATCACCGCCACGGGCGAGCCGGGACATGGCTCCACGCCGGTGCCAGACCGGGCCCCCGAGCGCCTGCTCACGGCGGCCTCTCGCCTGCAAGCCCATGAGTCCGAGGTGCGCTTTCACCCTGCGGTGGTCGATCTCCTCGGGGCGGTGGGGGCCCAACAGGGGGGGCTGCTGGGCGCCATCCTGCAAAAGCCAGGACTGGCCACGCGGGCGGTGCGCGGCCGTTTTATGGCCAATCCGGTCACCAAGGCGGTGGTCACCGACACCCTCAATATCACCGGCTTTGGCGGCGCAAACGAGCCCAACGTCGTGCCCGGCGAGGTCTGGATGCAGGTCGACAGCCGCATCCTGCCTGGACAGACCCCCGAGGCCCTGATGGCCGAGGTCAAGGCCCTGCTCCCCGAGGCCTGGTACCGGGTGGAGCTGATCTCCAGCCACCCGGCCGCGGTCAGCCCCTACGCCGACGACCCCTTCTACGCCGCGCTGGTGCGGCACGCCGGGCAGGGGCGGGCCGATGTGGCGGTCGGGCCGGTGATCAGCCCGGGCTACACCGACTCGGTCTACCTGCGCAGCAAGGGAGTGGCGGCCTATGGCCTCGTTCCCTTCGAGGTCAGCGCCGAGGAGCTCGGCACCATGCACGGAAACAACGAGCGGGTCAGCGTGGCGAACCTGGAGCGAGGGCTGCGGGTCCTCTACGGCGCGGTGGTGGACTTCGCTGGCGACCCGTCGGCGCCGCCGCGGCTCCCCAAGCCCCGCCTCGACCCTTGGGGGATGCCGATCGGGCCTGGCTCGCCGGAGATGCCGATGGCGCCGGCTCCAACGAACCCCTGGGGCCCGGCACCCGCGCCGGAGCCGGTGAGCCCCTGGGGCCTCTGATCAGCGATCGTTCAGCCAGGCTGCCCAGTCGGTCTGGCCGGTCTCCTCGCGGTGCAGACAGACGTGGGGGTCGTAGTCGTCGGTGGTGGGGGTACACCAGGTCGTGGTCGGCTCGGGCAGGGCCTCTTCGAGGGCCTCGCTGGTGAAATTGGGAACCTGCCGATCGCCCACCCCGAGGAAGAGGTGCACGGGCAGGGCCTCGTCGCGGGCGACGGCCATCGGGTCGCTGGGGTCCATCGTCCACTGAAAGAGCGTGATGGCCGGGTGCAGGCGGTCGATGCGGCTCCAGGCCTCTTCGGGCAGGCCGAGGGCGGCGCCCAGCGCGGCGGGGGCGGTGATCGTCTCGGGGGCCTCGGCGCCAAAGAGGGCGAAGAGGCTGGCGAGCAGGGCCGGATCGAAGTCCGAGATGAGGCCGGTGTCGAGGAAGTAGTGGGCGAAGACCCCGCCGGTGCCCGAGAGGAAGGCGCGCTGCCAGCGGTCGGGATCGGCGGCGAGGCCGAGGTTGGCGGTGACCGAGCCCATCGAGTGGCCGCCGCGCCAGACGGTTTTGGGGTCGACCGAGCCGGCGGGGAGCCAGTCGTTGAGCGCGGTCTCGACGAAGCGGTGCAGGGTGTGGCTCTCCACGGCGACCTGGCGCTGGTTGTCGCGGAAGGCCGGCAGGTTCACGATGTTGTAGAAGCCCAACATGTCGCCATAGCCCTCGTCGATCAGCGGGTAGCGCTGGCCGTAGAGGGGGGCGTCGTGGCCGAGGATGGCCACGCCGGCCTCTTGGAGGCGCTGGGAGAGCTCCTTGCCCCGGTCGAGGCCGTTTCTGCGCTGCACGGGCTCCCAGGCCTGGCCGCCGGTGCCGTGGTCCCAGATCACCAGCGGGGCCCCGGTGATCGCGTTGCCATCGGGGCCTTTGGGCAGGCTCAGCGTGACGCGCACCGACTCCGTGTCGGGCACGGCGGTGAGCAGGCCGCCCGCGAAGTCGATCCAGCCGGAGTCCCGATCGGCGTCTTGCAGGGTGCCGAAGCCCGGGCGCATGTAGGGCCGGTCGTCGAGGCCGGAGTAGTTGAGCAGGGGTACCGAGAGCTGGTAGACCACCATCGGCCAGTCCTCCCCCAGATCGACGATGTGGTCGCCGTTCTCCTCCAAGGGGCCGAGCTCGGTGGTGTCGGTGCTGCCGTCTTCGAAGGTGGCCACACACTGGGTGGTGGCCTCGCCCGAGGCGGTGGTGCCCTGCTTGAATTCGAGCTGCATCACCCGCTTGATCGATGGGAGCCCCCAGTCGGGCGCGGCGCCGAGGCGGGCGTCGACGTCGGCCATGAGCTGCTGGAGCTGATCGGTGACGTCCTGGACGGTGTAGACGGTGGCGACGGCGGCCTCGCCGGAGACGCCGGAGAGGGCCAGGGCGGCCTCGACCCCGGCGGGCAGGGCGTAGCCGCTGGGGGCCCGGGCGCCGGCCGAGCGCATCACCACGGCGGCCAGGGTGGCCCCCGAGCGCGGCGGGTGGCCGATCGTCGGGGCGAAGGCCAGGGTGTTGGGGGCCCAGTAGGGGTCGCCCAGGGGGTCTTCGACGAAGCGCAGGGTCAGGGGCAGGCGCTCCCCGGTCTCCATGTCGATCAGCAGCACGGGATCGCCGGCCTCGCCCAGGGTCTCGTCGGGCAGCGACAGGGGGCCCTCAAAGCGGAAGTAGGCGGCGGTGTTGTTGCCAAAGCCCTGGGCCATCAGGCCCAGTCGGCGGGCCCAACCGGCGACGATCGGCTGGGCCACGGTGCTGCCGAAGGTGGGGTAGCCGTCGAGGTCGGGCAGACCGCTGGCAAGGCGCCGATCGTCGCTCGGCCAGGGGCTGTCGAAGAAGGACTCGGACAGGCTGGGGTCGACGCGGGCGAGCACGCCCTCGTCGTCGCTGGCGGCCTTGTCGGCGTCGGCGCAGGCGAGGAGGGACAAGAGGGAGAGGCAGGGCAGGGGTCGCATGACCCCCCTGTAGCGAGGGCCGGGCTCAGCGGCCGGTGGCGTAGGGGCCGCCGGGCTCGGGGGTGAAGGCGCCGTCGGCAAAGCGGAGGCGGCGCAGGCCGTGGATCCCGCGGGCGTCGACCTCGTAGATGTTGAGGTGGGCGGTGCGATCGCGCACGGGGTCGGGGGCGTAGCCCGAGGCGCCCGGGTCGTAGATCGGCACCTGCCGGCCCTCGCTGCAGTCGAGGAGGGTGGTGAAGCCGTGGTGCTCGTGGCCGTGCAGGATGGCGCCGATGCGCGGCTCGCTCGTGATCCAGGCCTCGACGGCCCGGGCGTTGCTGAGGCTGCGGGTCCAGGGGCCGTAGGGGCCGCCGCGCCGGTCGCGCAAGGGGTAGTGCAGGGCGAGAAAGACGAAGCCCGGCCCGGCCTCGCGCAGCAGCGCGCTGGCGGCGACAAGCTGGCTCGGCTCGGTGAAGCCGCTCGACAGGGGGTGGGCCCGGCAGGTCTCCACGCTCAGCACATGAACGCCGTCAAAGCTGCGCAGGTGCGGGCTTTGGGCGCCCATCCAGGGGTGAAAGACCTCGCGCATCCGGGCGGCCGGGGCGGCCTCGCGCACATAGGTGTCGTGGTTGCCGGCCAGCAGCACGGTGGGAAAGCGAGCCAGCAGTGGATCGAGGAGCTGGCGGCTGGCCGAGAACTCGGCGTCGAGGCCTTGGGCCGTAAGGTCGCCGGTGATCACGACGGCGTCGGGCGCCTCGTCGAGGGTGGTGGCGATGGCGGCGGCGGCCACCTCACCCGAGAAGTGGCTCTTGCGGCCGAGCAGGTAGAGGTTGGTGCTGCCGATCAGGCGCTTGCCCCAAAGCTCGGTGAGGCGAGGGGGGCACTGGACATGCAGGTCGGTGAGGTGGACGATCTTCACGGGCTCCCCGGGGGCATGGGCGGCATCCTTGGCGGATGGGAGGGGCACCCGCATAACTGGACGGGATAGGGCAGCGGCCCGATGGAGCCCGCCATGAGCGCTGATCCCCGCCGCCTCTTTCAAGAAGCCGCACAGCTCCGGTCTCCCCTCGAGCTGATGCCGCGGCAGGGCGGCCTCGTACGCGGGGTGCTCGTGCGGGTTGAGAAGAGCGGCCTCGTGGTGACGGTGCCGGCCCGCCGCCTCACCGGCGGCGAGGATCTGCGCTGCTGGGTGAGCGTCAACGCCATGGCCTACACCTTCGAGGCCAGCGTGATCCGCGCCGGCGTGCCGGTGCCCGACCGCAGCCAGGACGGCGTTTTGCTTGGCTTTATCGATCGTTTCGTGGAGGCCGGGCCCTCGGCCAGCGGCGGCGGCGGGCGCCTCGTCGAGTTGGTGCCGCCGTCGGGCCAGCCGGTCAGCCTGCTGGTGGAGCCGGCCCGCCTGCTGCACCTCGCCGTCGACGGCGCCAGCTTCTCCTTGCCGGCGGGGGCCAAGCTGGTCTGGGTGGAGCAGGGCCGGGTGACGCTGCGGCTCGGCGTGCCGGGGCGGGAGCCGGTGATGGTGTCGGGGCGCGTGCGCACCCTGGCGAGCACCGATCAGCAGCTCCTCTACGATCTACAGTTCGAGGGGGTCGAAGACCCGGTTGCCCACCGCTTTGTGGTGGACGCCCTGGCCAGCACGCTGTGAGCCCTAGAGGGTGCCGACCTCGTCGAGGCTGGCGCGGCCGAGCACCCGCTTGGTGTCGCCGTCGATCAGCACCATCTCTTCGAAGGAGCAGGCGTGGTCGCCCACCACGAGGCGCGGCTGAATGGCGTAGAGGCCGGCCATGCGCCGGTAATTGAACCACTCGATCTGGTTGCGGCGCATCAGGATGGCGGCCTTGGACAGGCGGGGCCAGGCCTTGGCCAGCAGGCCTTCGGGCGGCAGGCAGCGGTGGCCGACCGTCGTGGCCTCGCCCAGCGAGTAGTTGTGGTTGTTGGCCCAGGCCTGGGCGAAGACGAAGACCTCACCCGTACACTTCCAGCGGCTGGCGAAGCCGACGGCGCCGCGCAGCAAGGCCCGGGACTCCCGCAGCACCTCGGGCTCGTCGCCGCCGCCGAAGACCAGGGCGTGGCCGAAGTCGCCGAAGGCAGTGGCGTTGGCCGGGGCGAGGTCGATCTCGACGACCGTGCCGACCTTGAGGGCCTTGGCGCGGCCCAGCGTGAGGGGCTCGACCTTCGGTGCGTTGAAGCGCACCTCGGGGCGGTGGAACCAGCGGTCGAAGCCATGCTGCGGCGCGGCGGCGACTGCCAGATCGGCGATCTCGGCCTCGCTCATGCCCTCGCGAAGCTGGCCGACCACATGGCGCGCGAGGGCGATGGTCGCCGACTGGGCCCGATCGAAGGCGCTCACCACCTCCGGGTCGAGGCTCGGTGTGGTGGAGGGGGCTTCTTCGGACACGGGGCACCCGCAGGCAGAGGGTTCGGGAAAAAACGCCGGGTCAGGTGGTATCCCCTTTCGGCCGGGGCTGCTCTGGGCCAAGGGGGATCGGCGGCTGGAGGCTGGCCGCGGTGAAGGTGCCGGTGAAGGTGGCGCTGTTGGCCTCAATCGCCTCGTCTTCCTCGGGATTGGAGGACGGAGCGCGCAGATCGGGGGACTCGGTGATCAACGAGGGCACGAAGACATCGGCGTCGTAGGTGGTGGTGGGGGGCGCGTCGGTGCGCACCGCCGAGACCCGATCTTCGATCGGCGGCGCGGTGCCGCGGCGGCCGACGCGCATGGCGCCGAGCTCGGGGGGCACCGGGCGCAGGGGCGGGGTCAGCTCCTCGGTGGGCGAGGAGGGCGGCGGGCCGGGCGGGCGACGCAGGGCGGCGACCAGACCGGGCAGGCGGCTCAACAGCCAGAGGGTCCACAGGCCGTAGGCCACCTGGGTGAGGCTGCGGGGCACCACCAGGGCCCCCGCGCTGGGCAGGGGCCCAGCGGTGCGATCGACGTACCAGGAGAGGGCGCCGGCGCCGGGGCCGGTGTCGTGCTCCAGATCGAGGCCGAAGACGAGGCCGGCCAGGGCGGCGGCGGCGAGGAGCAGCGCGCCCCCGGCGAGGGCCCAAAGGTCGATGCGCCAGGGCAGCCGGCCGCGGTGCCGGGCTCCCAGCGCCAAGGCCATCGCCGCCGGCGGCAGCAGGCACAGCGGCTGCGGCAGCTCGACGAGGCCGAGGCAAAGCAGCACAAAGGCCGGCGCGCCCATCGGCAGGCGGCGGGTGGGCTCCAAGGCGGTGTTGATCCGCGCCAACAGCAGCCCGATCAGGCCCAACACCAGGGCGCTGTAGCCGCCCCAGATGCGCGGACCCCAGTCGGGGCCAAAGGTGAAGAGGGCCACCTCGCGGTTGGGCAGCGTCAGCCGGGTGTGCACGTTCACCGCCGGGGCGCCGATCTCCGGGGTGGGCACCCTGCGCAGCAGGCTGAAGCCCGCCTCGGGCTGGCTCCAGACCAGGGTGAAGCGCTGCAGGCCGGGGCGGATCGGCAGGTGCAGTCGCCCCTCGTCGACCTGCGCCGGCAGGGCGGCGCCGTCCACGGTCACGGTGCGCAAGGTGGCGCCGGGCGGGAGGGTGATCGGCGTCCGGCCCCCCTGGCTGGCCATCACCTCGATCTCCAGCGTGCCCTGGTCGCCCTCGCGGCTGAGGTGTACGGCGCGCACGGTGGCGGCGGCGCCCTCGGCGGGGGTGGGCCGGCTGACGGTGACGGTGAGCGACTCGCCGGGGAGCGGGCGAAAGAGCGGCTCCCAACGCCCCTCCTCGATGTGGCGCACCGGCGGCAGCGCGCTGTTGGGGTCGAGGGCGCAGCGGAAGATCGGGCTGCAGCGCAGCTCCCAGATCTCGGTCCAGGGCACGTCGGTCGGCGCGACAAGGCGGATGGCCTCGGCGGTGGCCAGGGTGGAGGACCAGCTCACCTCGGGGCTGGCGGCCGACAGGGCGATCTGCGCGGCCCCGTCTTTCACGTCGACGGCGGCGTCGGTGACCGACTCGCCGGGCAGCAGGGGGACGCGGGCGTTGACCGGCGCCACGCCGGCGCCGCTGCGACGCACCACCGTGGTGACCCGCCAGGGCAGGCCAAGATCGAGGGTGCGGTGCACCTCCAGCCAGGGGGCCAGGGCGCTGCCGGACCCGGGGGCGCCGGACTTCTCGGCGCCGGCGGTGCGAAGGAGCTGCAGGGCGCTGTCGGAGCGGCCGTCGGGGCGCAGGCCGATGACGGTCCAGCCTTCGCCCTCTACGTCGACGCGTTGGGGCGCCTCCACCCACTGCAGGGTCAGGGCCTCCACGGCGGGGGTGGGGCCGCTGATGCGCAGGCGGTGCACGCCCGGGGGCACGCGCACCTGCAAGAAGCCGCTCTCATCGCGGCGCAGGGCGGTGCCTGGCGCGCCGTCGAGGGTCACCGCCTCGGGGCTCCAGGCCCGGGACGGCCCGGGCAAAGACCAGGCGCCGGCGGCGGCGGCGTGCAGCTCCACCTCGACCTCAAGGGCGTTCGGCTGGGTGCGCAGCCAGGCCCGGCTCGCCACCACACAGCGCGGCGCGCAGGCCTCGGGGGCCCCGAGGCGGGTCTTCAGCTCGGACAGCAGCTCAGGGCTGGGGGCGGCCTGGGCCGGCGCGCTGGCCAGCAGGCCGAGGATCAGCAGGGGAGCCGCCTTGCGGAGGAAGGCGGGCAGGGCGGCTTGCAGGGTCTCCGGGCCTGGGGTGCGGAGCAGGGTGATCAGCGCGCCGATCCAGGCCTCCAGGCCGAAGAGGTACACCAGCAGCACCTTGGAGAGGATGGCGCCCGCCAGCAGCCAGGCGCCGACCAGCCAGGGCGGCAGCAGGATCAGGCGCAGCGGGGCCTCGGCGCTCACCGGGCCCTCCCAGTTGAGGAGGACCGTGGCGCCTTGCCAGGTGGGCAGGCCCGGGCCGGTTTGCACGATGGCGCTGGGGTCCTGGCCGAGCTGGACCTTGCGCGGCGACGCCTTCTCGCCGGCGCTGCTGACGGGGCCTCGCCACATGTTGTAGCCGCCCGCGCCGTCTTCGAGGGTGGTGGTCTCCACATCGCCAGCGACCATGGGCTTCTGCTCCATCTGGAGTTGGGCGAAGCGCTCGGGCGCGGCGTCCTCGTTGCCGGTGAAGCTGAGGCCCATGCAGAAGAGGGTCGCGGCCACCAGCGACAGGCCGCTCCCGATCAGCAGCCCCTTGCCCCAACCGGGGAGCGAGAGGCGCTGGAGCAGGCCGAGCTTGCGCGCCGCGGCGAGGCCGACCAGCACGATCCATCCGAGGCGTGGACTCTCGGGCATCAGCCAGGCGAGACCAAAGGTGAGGGCCGCGACAAGCCCGGTGCGCAGGCCCCAGATGCGGGCGATCAAAGCGGCGAGGCCGATGCCCAGCACGAGGTAAGGCGCGCTCAGCTCTTCGATGAGGGCGCCGTAGACGTGATCGGGGCCAACGGCGTACAGCAGGCGCCAGTCGGGCGGCAGCGACACCGCGACCGAGAGCGCGGCGGCCTCGAGCTGCCAGCCGACCGCCGGGAAGGCGCCGGCGGCGCGGGGCAGGCGGCCCTCGGAGGTGGCGAGGACCTGCTGGGTGCGCAGCTCCACGCCGGCGTCGCCCTCGGCCTCGGTGATGACCTGCCCCTCGTCCTCCAGGGTGATCCGCCCGGGCTGTAGCGGCGCGGAGGCGACGAGGCGCCAGCCCTGGCTCATGGTGCCGCGCAGGATGTCGCGGGCGGTGAAGCCCTCGCCGTCGAGATCCAGCCAGAGCTGCCGCTCCACGCGCAGATGGTTGGGCGGCGGGCTCGGATCGCCGCGCCGCAGCTCGGTGACGGTGAGGGCGGCGCCCGCGGGGGCCAGGAAGGTGCTGCCCGCGCCCCACTCGGCCGGCAGGCTCACCCGGGAGGGGTCTACCGAGACCAGCCCCGCGAAGACCGCGGCGCGGACGCCTTCATCGGGGACCACCAGCCAGGTCTCGCGATCGGGCCAGCCCGGCGCGCTGCCGCTGGGCACCGCGATCGAGGCGGCGCCGGCGGGGAGCACCGACTCGAGACGGAGCGAGAAGGTGCCGGGCCGCGCCTGCACCACGAGGCCCAGGGCCGGATCGAGGCGTGCGGGGAGGTCGCCTTCGAGGTGCACCGGCGTGGCCCCCGCGAGATCGATGGCGCCCAGCGCCAGCTCGCGGCTGGCCCCGGCCACGCGCACGGCGATGTGCGTAGTGACGCGCATCGGCACGCCGTCTTGCAGGCGGCGGTTGACCTCGATCTCCACGCTGTTGGCCGCCGTGGACCCGGCGCTGGCGGCGCCGAGGCGCAGCGAGCCGTCGTCCTCGATCACCGGCGCCGTCACCGGGTCGCCGTTGAGTCGCAGGCTGACGAGACCCATGGCGCGGGGGAGGGGCAGGGTGGGCGGCTGGCTGGCCCAGGGGATGAGCCCGCTCAGGCGGTGGCTGCCGGCGGGCAGCACCACGAAGGGCCGGCCCTCGCGATCCAGCACCGGCAGCAGGAGGCCCTCGCGGCGCAGGTCCTGGGGCCAGAGGCCCGGGCCCCCTGGCAAGGGGACCTCGACGGATCGATCGGTGAACACGGAGAGATCGAAGCGGGCGCCGCGATCGGTGGCCTCGATGTCCAGGCGACCGGGCCACACGCAGACCGCCGTGGCGCCCACCCGCGGGCAGGCCCAGTCGGGCTGATCGGCCATCACCCAAGGCACCCAGGGCTCCAACTCGGGCGGCAGGGCGGGGAGGGGAGCGGCGCGCGCGACCCCGAAGAGGCTCCAAAGGGCCAGGAGCATCAACCAGGGGGGGGTGAGTGCGGTGCGCATCGGGAGCCTTCGTTACCCGCCGACAATCACCCGCTCCCCGGCACCGGGCAAGCTGAACAGCGCAGAATCGTTTAGCCGCCGGCGCGGTGGTTGGTGTGGCTCCAGTCCGGCAGCAGGGTGTCTTCACCGTACATGGCGCGGTAGATCTGGTAGGTCCCGAGCACCCGCTTCACGTAGTGGCGGGTCTCGCGGATGGGGATCTCCTCGATGTACTCGTCGGTCGGCCGGCCTTCGCGGCCCTTGATCCACTTGCCCACATTCCCCTCCCCGGCATTGTAAGCCGGCACCGCCAGGAACATGTTGTTCTTGAAGTAGCCGCGCAGGTACTCGAGGTAGCGCGAGCCGATGCGCAGGTTGGTGAGGGGATCGAAGATGGTCTGGTTGTTGACGCCGATGTCCATCCACCCGGCCACCGTTCGCGCGGTGGCCGGCATCAGTTGGGAGAGGCCCTTGGCGCCTGCCCAGGAGACGATGTCTTTGTTGAAGCTGGACTCCTCGCGCACCAGAGAGTGGAAGATGCGCGGATCGTAGCCATAGGAGCCGGCCGCCTGCTGCACCTCGGGCCAGTAGAGGTTGGGGTAGCCCTCGCGCAGGATGTGGTCGCGGTCTTTGCCCAGCGTCGCCGGCGGGTGGTCGAGCAGGTAGTGATGCAGCTTGTCGTGGGCGATGATCGGGTCTTTGCGCTCGCGGATCTTGTTCACCAGCACGAACTCCGAGGGGCTCAGCGCCTCGTCATCGTAGCGGTCGAGCTCGGACAGGGCGTCGGCGGTGAGGCCGAGGCGGGCGAGGTTGAGGCCGCGGGCGACGTTGGCGTGCTCCACAAAGGCGAGGGAGAGCGTCCAGGTGTAGGGGTCGCCGCTCGGCGTGGGCCGCGGCAGGCGGCGGACCCGGTCGGGGGCCAGTTCGTAGAGGCGGGCGCCGGCCAGCAGGGCGTAGAAGCTGTGCGGCTGCTCGGTGCACAGATCGACGAGACCTTCGATGCCGCGCCGGCGCTCCGCCAGATCGGCGTTGGGCTGGGTGGGATTGGCGAAGGAGGGGTAGATGCGCCAGCGGCTGGCCCAGTAGCGGGCAGCGCCGACGTGGACGGGATCGGTGGAGAGGGGGATGTCGAAGAGGAGGCGGTCGGCCCACCGCAGGGCCGCGGCCGTGTCTCCCTCGCTGTAGGCGGTCCACGCGAGGCGCCAGAGGCCCTCAGCGGCGAGGTCGCCGTGGACCTCGCGGGCGGCGTTCATCTCCCAGAGCTTTCGAGCCCGGCCCACCTCGCCGGCCTCCGCCCAGGCGATCCCGCCGAGCACCGCGCCGTCGTCGGCCATAAAGTGGCTGGGGTACAGCACGGCGATGAGCTCGTAGGCGTTGCCGGCCGCGGCCCACTCCTTCTTGCGCTCCAGCGACTTGCCGGCGACGTAGAGGCCCTTGCCGGCGCGCAGATCGTCGATGCCCTTGCACTTGCGTCCGGCCGGAACGAGCACCTCGGCGGCCTTGCTCACGTTGTTCTTCTTGAAGTGCGAGCGACCAAAGGCATACCAGGCCATGCAGGAGGGCTCGTCGGCCTCGGAGAAGACGGCGGCGTGCTGCTCGTAGAGGGCGGTGGTGTCGCCAAAGTCGTTCGACTCCATCTCGCGGTCCATGCGCCGGGCGATGGCGGCGCGGCTCGGGCTGCGGCCGGCGGCCTTGTGGCTCCCCAGCGCCCGGGCGGCCTCGTCGGCCTCGCTGCTGTTGGGGTACCAGGCCCAGATGCGCTCCAGCAGCGGGAAGGCGGCCGGCGACTCGATGCCCTTCTTCTTCGCCAAGATCCACAGCGCGGCGCTGGTGCCGTCAGCCGGGTCGGCCCGGCGGATGAGGCCCTCGTAGAGCGCGTTGGCCTCGGCGGTGGCGCCGGCGCTGGCCCGGGCCTCAGCGGCGCGCAGACGGGCGCGCGGGTACAGGGCCGAGCCCTCGGTGACCTTCTCCAGCGCTTCGGCTGCTTCGATCGGCTTCTTGGCGGCGAGGAGCAGCTCGCCCAGGGTGAGCTGCTTGTAGTCCTGGGGCGCGTGGGGGGCGGCGCGCACCTTGTCGGCCAGCGGGATGGCGGTGGCGGCCTTGCCGGCGCGCACCAGGGCCCAAGCCTGCAAGAAGCCGAGGTCGGCCTGCTGGCCCCCCTTGAGATCGGCGGTGGGCAGGGCCATCAGGCCCGGCAGGGCCTCGCTCCAGGCGCGACGGCCCAGGGCGTCGGCGACGGCGCTGGGCAGCGGCAGGGCGGCGTCGAGGAAGGTGGGCCCGACCTCCACCGTCTCCAGGGTCGGGGCCGGCGGCGGGGCTGCCGGCGCCGGGTTGACCGCGTCGGCGGGCTTGCAGCAAAGGACGGCCAGCAGGGCGAGAGAGAGCATCGCGGCACCCCAGGGCAGGGCAGGGGGCGCGGCGGGGCGCCCGGTGGGACGGTCGGGCAGCGCGGGTGAAGATCCCGATGGGCGCCGGGCGGCGGCCAGGTTGGCTCTTGACGCTGCACGAGGGGAGCGTGGACTAACCTGAGGTGCGCCGCCCGCACTCACCACCAGTGGGTCTCGTTGAGGGCGCCGTCGTGGGCGGCGGCGGCCTCCCAGGGGCGGCTGGGCAGGTACTTCCAACCGCTGTCGGAGAACATCACCACGATGTTGCCAGACTCCATCCGCTCGGCCACCCGCATGGCGGCGTGCAGGGTGGCGCCCGACGAGACGCCGGCCATGATGCCCTCCTCGGTGACGATGCGCCGCATGGCGAGCAAGGCCTGATCGGCCGAGACGAGGAAGCGCCCGTTGATCTGATCGAGGTCGAGCAGGGGCGGCCGAAAGCCATCCTCCAGGGAGCGCAGGCCCTGGAGGTGCTCGCCCATGCGCGGCTCCACACCAAAGACCTTGATGTTGGGGTTGGATTCCCGCAGGCGCCGGCCCACCCCCATGATCGTGCCGGCCGTGCCGATGCCCGAGACGAAGGCGTCGATCTGGGGCAGTTGGGCCGCGATCTCGGCCCCGGTGGTGGCGTAGTGGGTGGCGATGTTGAGCTGGCTGTCGAACTGGCCGGCGGCGAACCAGCCGTGGCGGGCGGCGAGCTGCTGGCTGGTGCGAATGGCCCCGCAGAGGCCGGCCTGGGGCTTCACCCAGAGGATCTCCACCCCGTAGAGGGCCAGCACATCGGCGATCGAGGAGACCACCCCCTCGGGGATCACGACCTTTAGCGACATCCCGCGCTGGCGGGCCACGGTGGCCAGGGCGATGGCGGTGTTGCCCGTGCTGGCCTCGATCAGCGTGTGGCCGGCCCGCAGGCCCTGGTTGCGCTCCAGCGCGTCGACCAGCGCGATGGCGACGCGGTCCTTCACGCTGCCGCTCGGGTTTCCACCCTCGACCTTGGCGAAGATGCGGATGCCAGGCTTGGGCGACAGACGGCGCAGCTCGATCAGGGGGGTGCGCCCGATGGTGGCGCAGAGATCGGCGGGCGGAGGGGTCGACATCGTCACTCCCGGGGTGCTGTGCGCGAGGGGCTCGCCGACGGCGCCCGTCGCCGGCTATCCTGATCCCCGTCACGCCCCCTTCAGGCCGGAGCGACCGTGCCCATCTCCTCTTCGACCTGGCTGTGGCGGCTCCGCGCGGGCGCCCTGGCCCTCGCCCTGGCCGCTTCCCTCGGCCTCGCGCCGCCGCCGCCGGAGTCCCTCTCTGCCGCCGAGGAGGCCACCTTGGCCAGCCGGCAGGTGATGCAGCGCTATGTGCCCGAGCGCAGCTTTTTGCTCGCGGCCATCGACGTGAACGCCGACCCCGACCTCACGTTTCGCGAGGTGATGGACATCGGCGCTCGGGTGGGCGAGGTCAAGGGCTTTCAACGGGTGGTGATCTACATCGACGAGCCCACCCGCCGGGCGGCCGAGATTCACATCGGCTTCGCCACCTTCGAAGGCGTGGTGAACATCGACTTTCGCGTCGACGCCGCCGCCCGCTTCACCCAGTTTGGCCTCGACCCGGGCCGCAAGTCCGACATGAACCCAACCTCCGGCTCCTACGAGGTGGTGCCCCGCGGCGCCGGCTGCCGCATCCTCTACCGCTCGTCGATGAGCGGCGTGGCCTTCGCCCCCGACTGGCTGCAGAAGTACATGGCCACCACCGCCTCGCGCGAGCTGCTGATCGGCATTCGCAACCGGGCCGAGCGCAAGCGGACTTAGGCCGCGAGGGCGCTTTGGCGGCGCAGGCGGGCCTGGATCTGGGCCTGCAGCAGTTGGGGCAGGTAGGGCTTGGTGATGTAGTCGTCGGCGCCGGCCTCGTAGGCCGAGAGCACCAGGTCGGTGGCCTGACGGGCCGACAGGATGACGATGAGGAGGCCGGGGCCAAAGCGGGCGCGGGCCCGCCGGCAGAGCTCGAGGCCGTCCACGCCGGGCAGGCCGATGTCGCAGAGGAGGAGGTTGGGCGCCTCGTCGTCGAGGACCTCCAAGGCTGCCTCGGCCGTATCGACCAGCCGCACCTGGGCGAGGCTGCCGAGGAGGTCGCCGAGGCCTTCACCGAGCGTGGCGTTGTCCTCGACGAGCAGCAAGCGCGGCGCGCCCGCAAAAGGGGCCGGCCAGGTGCGACGCGGGGGCGCGGGCGCCTCGTCTTGGGCGGCGGCCGGACCGTGTTCGGCGGCGCGGGCCTCCTCGGCGGAGGGGCGTTGGCGCGGGAAGCGGAGAATGAAGGCTGCACCCTGGCCGGGCTCGCTCACCAGGGAGACCTCGCCCTTGTGCTCGGCCATCACGCTCTGGACGATCGCGAGGCCGAGGCCGAGGTGGCCCATGGTGCTGGAGTCGCCCTTTACAAAAGGGCTGAAGATCTTTTCGCGCAGGTGCGCCGGCACGCCGGGGCCATCGTCGCTCACGCGCAGACGGAGCCAGCCGTCGTCCTCCCAGCGCTCGATTCGAATTCCGCCGCCCGGCGGCGTCACCCGCATGGCGTTGTTGATCAGGTTGGACAGGGCGGCGTCGAGGCGGGCGGCGAGCCCCACGGTCGGCGTGGAGGGGCCGTAGTGGAAGACCTGCAGGGTCTGCCCCTTGCCGCGCACCAGGTGCGAATAGGCGCTGGCCACCGCGTCGACCACATCTTGAAGGAGAAAGGGGTGCGGCACGCTGCGGCGGTGGCCCACGCGCAGCATGCCCAACTCTTCGAGCTGGCTGCAGAGGCGGGCGAGGCGCTGGGCGTGAAGCGAAGCCGCGTCGATCATCTGCCGCTCTTCGTCGCCGAACAGGGTGGCCGACCGCAGCAGATCGCAGGCCGAGAGGATGACCTGCAAGGGGCTGCGCACATCGTGGGAGACGCCCAGCATGAAGTCATTGCGCGCCTTCTCAAAGGCGTGGATCTCGTCGTGCGCCTCTTTGAGTTGGTGAAAGGCCGCCGACAGCTCGCGGGTGCGCAGCTCCACCTGCCGCTCGACCTCGCGGCGGGCCTCTTGGAGGTGCTCGGCCTGTTCGACATAGCGGCTGAGCGTGTGGCAGACCTTGGCGCGGATGTCGAGCATCACCTTCTGGGTGGCCTCGCTCATCGGCGCCTCGTGGGTGACATCGAAGGACAGCTCGTAGCGGCAGTGCGGCGCGCCCTGGGCCATACACTCGTGCTCGACAAGGGTGGCGTAGGGCCGGTCGAAGATGGTGGGCACGGCGGAGAGCTGGCCCCGGCGCGCTTCACAGACGTGGGGCACGCGCTCGCGGGCAACGCCGGGTCGGGTCACATAGCGGAAGGTGAAGTGACCCGGGCGTCGGCTGTCGATCTCGAAGGTGCCGGCCTGGTTGAAGAGGGCGAAGTCGTCGAAGAGCCCCTCGTAGGCGAGCTGCACGGTGCCGCCCAGCTTCATGACAAGCCAGTGGTCTTCCATGTATTCGGGGCTCCAGGAGCGCTGGCCGACCTGGAAGAACATCCCCGGCGTGGCGTCGTAGCGGGCGATCTCCTCGCAGAAGCGCTCGATGAAGGCAGAGGAGACCAGGGCGCCCCGCTGGGCGACGAGGGCGTTGAGGTTGACCTGGAGCGCATCGCCGACGGCCTCGACCGAGCCCGGCCCGTGGAGCTCGCGCAGGTGATCCAAAAAGGGCTTGAGCAGCTTGGCCACGACACCGCCCGCGCGTGGGGCGACTTCTTCTTCGCTCATCAGGGTCACCCAGGGTGGTGCGAGGCGGCGGTCCCCAGACTCCCTCTGGGGACGGTGCATCGTGCAGCGTGCGACGAGGTAATAACGGGGGAAGTGACGCTATTCTGAAGGCGAAGGGCGAAGAAATCGGTCATCGGATCGATTTTTCACAGCGGCGCTGCACAGAGCGGCGGCAGGCCGTGGGCGGCGCGGGCCTCTTCGCAGCGCGGCTGCGGGGATCCGCCCAATCCCGAGGCTTCGAACTCCCGGCAGGGGGTCGGCCGCTGGGGATGGATCGTGCAGGAGACCGCGCCGCCGATCGTCCCCTCCAGCGCCACGCAGCGCGCGGGGTGGGCGGTGGTGCCGCACATCGCCACCCGAAAGGGGGTCACCTCGGTGACAAGCGCGTCGGGCACGAGGCCGCCGTGGCGCTCCAGCTCACCCCAGAAGAAGGAGACGCGGAAGGTGGCGCAGCAGGCGCCGCAGGAGAGGCAGGGATTGGGCTCCAGGGGGCCTCCGGTTTTCTGTTGTGCAGCAATTTTGCTGCACTTGCACAGGGGTTCGGGCGCGCTTAGGCCTTGGGCTCGCTCTCGCGGCCGGCCCTTGGCCGCCTGACCCCGGCCACCCCTCCCGATGAGGGGCGCGGGTTACCAGCGCCGGCGACGCTCCACCGCCCATCTTGTCTGCGAGGACTGATCATGTCGAGCACCCCCAACGCACGTCGCCGCTTCATCGCCGGCGGGGCCCACACCCCCTACATCGGCAAGGGCCACCCCGACTTCGTCTGGAACAAGCACCCCGACTTTGGCAAGCGCGAGAACCCCGACATCGAGCAGCTCCTCGCCCAGGCCGTCGAGGGCGCCCTGGCCGACACCGGTCTCAACCCGGCCGACGTGGATCGCCTCTACATCGGCAACTTCGTCGGTGAGCTCTTCGTGAGCCAGGGGCACCTGGGCGCGGCCCTGGTGGGCACCCACCCGGCCTTCGCCAACAAGCCGGCCTCGCGGCTGGAGGCGGCCTGCGCCTCGGGCGGCCTCGCCGTTCTGAGCGGCCTCGACGCCATCGCCGCCGGCGCCGACATCGTCCTGGTGGCCGGCGTAGAAGTGCAGACCACCCAGTCGGCCCGCGTGGGCGGCGACTACCTCGCCCGGGCGGCCCACTACCGCCGGCAGCGCGGCATCGACGACTTCACCTTCCCGGCCCTCTTCGCCAACCGCATTCGCGCCTACCGCGAGAAGTACGGCCTCTCCGACGAGGACCTCGGCTTTGTGGCCGTGAAGGCGCACGACAACGCCAACAAGAACCCCAACGCCCACATGAAGGCCAAGCGCCTCAGCCTTGAGGTGGCCGGCAGCGCCAACGACAAGAACCCGACCTTCCTCGGCAACGAGGCGCTGCGCCCCTACCTCAAGGTGTCGGACTGCTCGCAGGTGAGCGACGGCGCCACCGTGATGATCCTGGCCACCGAGGCCGGTCTCGCCAAGATGGGCCGCCGCCCCGCTGACGCCGTCGAGATCGTCGGCAGCGGCCACGCCGTCTCCAGCCTCTACACCGACGGCGATCCCACCGAGCTGTCCACCGTCGCCGTCGCGATCGGCAAGGCCTACGCCGACGCCGGCATCGGCCCCGCCGACGTCGACATCGCCGAGATCCACGACTGCTTCACCATCGCTGAGATCATGACCATGGAGGCCGCCGGCTTCTGCGGCCCGGGCGAGGGCGCCGCCTACATCCGCACCGGCGCGACCCTGCGCAGCGGCGATCGGCCGGTCAACCCGGGCGGCGGTCTCATCGGCTTTGGCCACCCGGTCGGCGCCACCGGCGTCAAGCAGCCGCTCGAGATCTTCCGCCAGATGAAGGGCAAGTGCGGCGACTACCAGGTGGGCAAGGCGCTCACCTGGGGCCTCACCTCCAACATGGGCGGCGACGACAAGACCGTGGTCTCCTTCGTCCTGCGCAACGTCGAGGGCTGAGTCGTGCGGCGGCTCGGCGGCCTGCTCACGCTGGTCCTCCTCCTGGTGGCGGGGGCCTGGTGGAGTCGGTCGCCGACCGAGCCGTCGCTGGCGCATCCCCAGGCTGACCTTGCAAAAGAGCCGACGACGCCTGCCTCACCGACGGTGGCGCCGCCAGAAGCCTTCGCCGAACCGCTGGAGCGGGCGGCCGCCGACGATCCGCGCCTGCTCGCCACCCAGGCCCTGACCCCGCGCTGGAAGCGCCTCGCCGAGCTGCTGCCCCAGTCCAAGCAGCCCCAACTGGCCGAGATCGCCGTCGGGATCTTCACCCGGGTCGAGGCGGCCGATCTCCTCGATGAGGCCGGCCTCGACGCCCTCGTCGCCGAGCAGCGCCAGCTCTCCGGCTACCTGCGCAGCCGCTACACCGGCTTCGCGCCGATCACCGATGAGCTCGACGCCATCGACGCCGGACTCGCCGCCTTGCCTGCCACCGCGGCCCCGCTCAGACCGTGAGCGGCTCCGAGCCGGGCTCCTCGGGGTTGGCCTTGGGCAGGGGAGGGTAGGCGCCGGCCTTGAGCCGAGCCCGCGTGCGCAGCAGGGCGCTGAGCCGCGGCCGCAGCAGGCCAAAGCCGGCGCCGCCCCGCCGAACGGTCCAGTCCACCGGCACTTCGGCCATCGTAAAGCCGAGCTCGCGGGCCAGGGCGCACAGCTCGATCTCGGCCCCCTCGCCCCGCTCGGCGATCCGCCCGAGGATGGCGTGGGCGGCCTCGTCGCGCAGCACCAGCACGCCGCTGCCGCTGTCGGCGAGGCCGGCGAAGAGCAGGGCGCCGAAGAGGCGGGAGACGAGGCGCAGCAGCAGGCGGTAGGCCCAGGGGTCCTGGGTAAGGGTGGCGCCGTGCACGAGGCGGGACGCCATCGCGAGGTCGATGCCGGTCTGGGCCGGGGGGAGCAGCATCAGGAGCTGCTCGGGCTCGACGGGCCAGCTGGGGTCGACCAGGGCACGGTAGTCGCCTGTGGCGACGAGCAGGCCGGTGGCGATCAGGGCGCCGTGGCCCGCCGCCTCCGCCTCCACGACCCGCAGGCCGATCCGGCGGGCGGCGGCGGCGCGATCGGCGTCGCCGGGCTCAACCGCGGCGATGGCCTCGACCGTGTAGGGCAATTGGGCGCGGAGGAGGGCGAGTCCGCGCTCCAGGCGCACCCACGCGGCGGAGCCTTCGAAGTCGCGCTCAAGGGGAAAGACGACGGAGAGAAACATGGGCGGATGGTATCCCAAGGCGGGCGCCTGCCACCCTGTGGCGAGGCAGGATGTCGAGCGGTTCTGATAGGATGGCGTCGAGGGAGGCCGGCCGCACCTGCGCGGACCGGCTCCCGCCCCCGCGCCCAGGTCCTGCCGCGTGTCCGAGATCACCCCCATCATCCACCTCGAGATGCCCACCGGCGACACGGTCGACGTGGTGCGGCGCCGCTTCACCGGCGCCCGGCCTGGCAAGCGTGTGGTGCTGGTCGCGGGGATCCGCGGCGACGCCCCAGAGGGGATCCGCGTGGCGCACGAGGTCGCCGAGTTCCTCACCGCCCAGGCCAGCGCGATGACCGGCATCGTCGACGTCTACCCCTGCGCCAACCCCCTGGCGGCCCACCGCGGCACCGCCCTGTGGCCCTTTTTCGACGTCGACCTCAACCGGATCTTCCCCGGCTCCAAGGAGGGCCATCCCCCCGAGCGCGTGGCCTGGGCGCTCTGCCAGGACATCGAAGGGGCCGATCTCGTCATCGAGCTGCGCGGCGCCCGCCCGGCCTTTCGCGAGGCGCCCCAGGCTCAGGTGCGCGAGCGCGACACGGCAGCGGCCGATCTGGCGATGAACGCCAACGTGGCGGTGGTCTGGTGCCGCAAGCCGGGGCCGGCGGCGCCGGGCACCTTCGCCTACCAGTTCCCGGGCACCATCGTGCTCGAGGGCGGCACGGGCAACCGGCTCACCCATGGGGTCGGAAAGGACCTCGTCGACGGCGTGCTCAACATGCTGTCGGTCTTCGGCGTGCTCGACGAGGCCGAGCTGCCCTTCCACTGGGCCGGCCTCGTGCGCCCCCTGCGGGTGGCCGATGAGGACCTGCTGCGGGTGCGCAGCGACCGCGGCGGGCTCTTCCTGCCGCGCGCCGAGGTCTGGAGCGCGGTGGAGCCGGGTCAGCTCCTCGGCTCGGTGGTGGATCCGGTCACCGGCAGCCGGCTGTGTGAGATCGAGAGCCCGGTGGGCGGGCGGCTCCTGGCGGTGCGCGAGCACCCGGTTGTGTTCCCTGGCAGCGTGGTGGCGCGGGTGGTGCGGTCATGAGCGTGGTCTTCAAGCTGGAGGCGCCCTACCGGGGGGCCTTTGAGTTGCACCGGCTGACCTTTGGCAGCGGTGGGCCGGTGGTCTCCATCGTCGCCGGCCTGCATGGCAACGAGCTCAACGCCATTCACGCTGTCAACCTGCTCATCGCTGCCCTCCGCTTGCAGCGCCCCAAGGGCACGGTGCACCTTTTTCCGGTGGTCAACTCCTTCGGCGCCGACGAGGGCCGCAAGCGCTGGCCCTTCGACGATCGCGACATCAACCGCGCTTTCCCCGGCAGCCCCGACGGCGCCGCGGTGGAGCGCATCGCCCACGCCCTGCTGCAGCACACCGAGGCCGACGTTTGCGTGGATGTCCACAGCGGCGCGCCCCACGTCCGCGAGCTGCCCCAGGTGCGGGCGCCGATCGCCGGGCGCGAGTTGGAGCTGGCGCGGGCCATGGGGCTGCCGGTCGTCTGGCGGCGGCATGGCGACGCGCTGGACGCCACCGGCCTCGTCGGCGCCTGGCGCGAGGCGGGGCGCCACGCCCTGCACCTCGTGGGCGGGCGCGGCATCACCCTCGACACCAGCCACTCGGCCACCCTGGCCCGCGGGCTCGGCCGGCTGCTGGCCCACCTCGGCATCCTCGCCCACCACGGCGAGAGCGAGACCGTCGCCGACGTCACCCGCAACGAGGTCGACACCCTGCGGGCCTCCTGCGGCGGCTTCTTCGTGCCCGAGGTTCGGGTGGGCGATCGGGTTCGGGTGGGCCAGCTCCTCGGCTACCTGCAGTCGCCGATCGGCGGCGAGCGCCTCGCCGAGGCCCGCTCCGAGCGCGCCGGCGTGGTGATGACCGTGCGCGCCTGGCCGATGGTGCACGCCGAGGAGATGCTGGTGCGCGTCGCCGGCGTGCGCGAGTGAGCCGGGCGCTGGTGATCGGTTTTGGCGCCTTTGGCGAGGTGATCGACAACCCGGCCCGCCGCCTCGCCTTGGGGGTCGACGGCCTCGCCTTCGATGATCTGCAGATCATCGGCCGGGAGATGCCGGTGAGCTACCGCCGCTGCCTGGACGAGACAGCCGCCCAGATCGAGGCGGTGCGGCCAGACTTGCTGCTCGGCGTGGGCGTGGCCCGCGGGCGGGGAGCGGCGATGGTGGAGGGGCGGGGGCTCCTGCGCTTGGATCCGCTGCTGGCCGATGTCGACGGCGAGCGACGCGGGGCTGTGTCTGCGGAAGGTCCGCTTGAGATCGCGGCCAGCGCAGGGTCCCTGGCTTTGGCGGAGGCGATGGGGCTGGTGGTGAGCCTGGACGCGGGTAGCTATGTCTGCAATGCCTGGCTGTATGAGGCGGCGCGGCGCTTCGGAACGGAGCTGCCCGTCGCCTTCCTCCACATCCCCGATCAGGGGCTGCCGGTCTCCACCCTGTGTTCGGGCCTGGGGGCGTGGTGGAGAGAGGAGCGCGCCCGCGCCGCCAGCCGCCTGGAGTCCTGATGAGCCGCCCGCCGTCTTCGCCGCCCCCGGCGCCCAATTCCTTTGATGACCTGATGTCGCGCCTCGGCGTGCGACGGATGGATGGCCCGCCACCCTCGGCCTCGAAGAAGAAGGCAGCGCCTG
>Ga0164294_10000355_pt1 | contig 42797 bp, 37 predicted proteins | sample GEODES005metaG_FD_111479 | JGI IMG/M metagenome (GOLD analysis project Ga0164294, IMG submission 111479) | Oligotrophic lake water microbial communities from Sparkling Lake, Wisconsin, USA - GEODES005 metaG | ecosystem: Environmental > Aquatic > Freshwater > Lake | place: USA: Sparkling Lake... | reverse complement strand
TGACCCGATAACGTTAAATGATAATGAGTTTCATGATTTTTAATTTCATTTTCCCAGTGACTTGGATCGTGACTCATTACTATTTTAAAATCTTCTGCCTTAACTCCTGATGTTGCCTTTTTTAAATCGCCTTTTTTGCCAAAATGTACTCCCCAATTTTCTACACCAACCAACACAATCTCTGAGGAACCTTTTTTCAACTTTACATTTTCATTTAGTAACAAGGTGAAATCTAATTTTTCATGAATGCTTTTTACATCTTCAAAATTTTGATTTTCTTCTTTTTCCGAATCCCAATCGTAATATTTACCATAATCATGATTTCCCAAAATGGAAAACTTACCTAATTTTGGTTGATATAAACCCTTAAAGGTATCAATCCAAGGATCCATTTCTTTTGCGTGCGTATTTACAATATCACCTGTAAACAATAGTAAATCGGAATTTTGTTGGTTAATTAAATCTACCGCATATTTAATTTTATCGGTATCTTCATCAAAACTACCGCTATGAATATCTGAAATTTGAGTAATTGTCATCCCATCAAATTCTTCAGGTAAATCGTCGAAAAATAGTTGTTGTCGCAATACTTTAAAATTATATTTTCCAATCGTCATTCCGTAGAGTAAAGAAGCAAAAGGAATAGTCGCAATTCCTAAGGCAATCTGACTTACAAAACGCCTTCTTGGACTAAAAAATTGTTCTCTATTTTCATCCACAAAGCTCATAATAGAAGCTTCCACCAAACGTGAAACATCTTCAATAAATAAAATTAAAAAAATTAAAATTTTAGGAACATAAATAAGTAAAGTCATCCCAATAACAAGCAAACTAGTTTTATTTTGCCCCTTACCTCTATCAAAACTCATGAAAGAATATACGATAAAAAGCATCAATACGATAGAAACAACTAAATAAATCAATAAAATCCATTTATTTTTGGTGATTGTTTTTATCGCTTGAAACGAATAAAATTCAACAATTAATAATATGAGAAGTGGTAGTAAACCTTTCATGTTTTTTTATTTTTTACAAATTAACTAACAAGTTCACAATTAACATAAATATTTATTGAAATTTAACAAAGATTTTTTATTTAAAGTATTGTATTTTTACAAACAAAAAGATAAAAAACCATTTATGTCACAAAAACGCTTATTTCTTTTAGACGCTTACGCACTTATTTTTCGAGGGTATTATGCTTTTATAAAAAACCCAAGAATTAATTCTAAAGGCATGGATACATCTGCCATTATGGGATTTATGAATGCCTTAATGGATGTGATTAAACGGGAAAAACCAGATCATTTAGCGGTAGCTTTTGATAAAGGTGGAAGTACGTTTCGTTTGGAAATGTTTGAACAATATAAAGCCAACCGAGATGCAACACCGGAAGCCATAAAAATTGCGGTGCCTTATATTCAAGATTTATTGCGTGCTATGCACATTCCAATTATAGAAGTGGCTGGTTTTGAAGCCGATGATTTAATTGGAACCATAGCCAAACAAGCCGAAAAAGAAAATTATAAAGTTTTTATGGTGACACCTGATAAGGATTTTGCGCAATTGGTTTCGGAAAATATTTTTATGTATCGTCCAGCCAGAATGGGAAATGACATTGAAATTTGGGGAATTCCTGAGGTACAAGCGAAGTTTGAAGTAGAACATCCATTACAAGTAATAGATTATCTTGGTATGATGGGCGATGCCGTAGATAATATACCAGGGTTACCAGGTGTTGGAGAAAAAACAGCAAAAAAATTATTGGCCGAATTCGGATGCATGGAAAATCTTTTAGACAATACGGATAAATTAAAAGGTGCTTTAAAAGACAAAATTGAAGCCAATAAAGCACAAGGCATCTTATCTAAAAAATTAGCTACAATTATACTAGATTGCCCAGTAACTTTTGATGAAAAAGATTACGAATTAGCTACACCAGATGTAGAGAAAACAGATGCGTTATTTATGGAATTAGAATTCCGTCAAATGAAAGCACAGTTTGATAAACTTTACAATGGCAATGAGAATGGTAATAATAATGACAATTTTCAAACAGAACCAAAAAAGCAAATTGTAAAAAAATCTAACGAGGAACAATATGATTTATTTGGTTTTTCAGATAGTGAAGACGCTACAGAAACTGTCAATTCGTATTATGCAACTTTAGAAAATACAGAACATTTTTATCAAAATGTACAAGGCGATTTACCTGTAAAAATGTTCATTCAAAATTTATTGAATCAACCTTCCGTTTGTTTTGATACAGAAACCACAGGTTTAGATGCTTTAAATTCCGAATTAGTAGGTTTGGCCTTTTCTTGGGAAAAAGGAAAAGGATTTTATGTGCCGTTTCCAGAAAACAGAGAAGAAGCTCAAGTATTAATTGAAAAATTTAAGCCCTTTTTCGAAAATGAAAACATCGAAAAAGTGGGTCAAAATATTAAATACGATTTAAAAATTCTTTCACAATACGGAATTGAAGTTAAAGGAAATTTATTCGATACGATGATTGCACATTATCTGATTAATCCTGATATGCGTCATAATATGGATGTATTGAGTGAAACCTATTTAAAATATTCACCAAAATCCATTACTGAATTAATTGGTAAAAAAGGCAAAAATCAAGGTAATATGCGCGATATTCCTTTGGATGAAATTAAAGAATATGCCGTAGAAGACGCCGATGTTACCTTTCAATTGAAAAATCATTTTTTACCTATTTTAGAAAAAGTGGGTACGAAAAAATTATATGATGAAATTGAAATTCCGTTAGTACCTGTTTTGGCCGATATGGAAAAAGAGGGCATTAACTTAGATGTCGATTTCTTGCAAAAAATGTCAATTGACATGACGGCTGAAAGTAAAGCTTTAGAGCAAAAAATATACGAAACCGCTGGTGAAACGTTCAATTTAGCCTCTCCTAAACAATTAGGTGATGTTTTATTTGAGAAAATGAAAATCGGTGGGGCAAAACAAAAGAAAACCAAAACTGGTCAATACGCTACTGGGGAAGAAATTTTGAGTTATTTGGCTAATGACAATCCGATTGTAAAAGACATTTTAGAATGGCGTCAAATGGTGAAATTACAAAGTACTTACATTGATGCATTACCCAATCAAGTGGATTCAAAAACAGGACGCGTGCATACCGATTATATGCAAACTGTTGCGGCAACAGGTCGTTTGAGCTCTAATAATCCGAATTTACAGAATATTCCTATTCGAACCGAAAGAGGAAGACAAATTAGAAAAGCATTTATTGCCAGAGATGAAAATTACACTTTAGTTTCAGCCGATTATTCTCAAATTGAATTACGAATTATAGCTGCTTTATGTGGAGAAGAAAATATGATTGCTGCGTTTAAAAACCACGAAGACATTCATAAAAGTACAGCAGCAAAAGTATTTAATATTCCTTTAGAAGAAGTAACAAAAGAACAAAGAAGTCATGCGAAAACCGTCAATTTTGGAATTGTTTATGGTGTTTCAGCTTTCGGATTGAGTAATCAAACCAATTTATCACGTAAAGAAAGTGCGGAGTTGATTGACGCCTATTACAAAACCTATCCGAAATTGAAATCATTTATTTCTGATCAAGTAGATTTTGCAAGAGAAAACGGATATGTAGAAACCATTTCGGGAAGAAGACGTTATTTAAAAGATATAAATTCTGCAAATGCAATCGTTCGTGGTGGCGCGGAAAGAAATGCCGTAAATGCACCGATTCAAGGTTCAGCTGCAGATATTATAAAAATTGCGATGATTAACATTCATAAAAAACTTAAATCGGAAAATTGGCAATCCAAAATGTTATTGCAAGTTCACGATGAATTGGTTTTTGATGTACATAACAGTGAATTAGAAAAAATTCAACCCATGATAAAACACGAAATGGAAAATGCTTTTAAAATGATTGTTCCTTTAGAAGTGGAAATTGGTAGTGGAAAAAACTGGCTGGAAGCACATTAAAATTAGTTTTCAGTTATTAGTAATCAGTTAATAAACAAAAAAGCCTTCTTTAAATTTTAGAAGGCTTTTTTTACATGTTTTATTTTTGATTAGTTAATAACTATATCATCTATTTGCATTGTGGTAGTTACTCCACCGCTTCCATTTCCAATATACTCAAAAACTAAAAACCCATTACCTGTTAATGTGCTCGGTATTGCCCAATTTCCACTATTTGTAAAGTTTGTAGGATATCCTGAAGACAAACCTGGGTCTATAGTGAAACTTGACGTAATATTTGTTAATGTTGCAGTTGTTACATCAGAACCCGCTACATAATTTGTTGTGTAATATACTTTTAAACAAGCTCCGTTTGCAAATCCAGCTTTGGTTTTAAATGAAACTGTTGAGGCTGCTGTAAGATTAATTGGTACAAAAAACAAGCTTCTATTTGCTTCTGTAGTTCCTCCAAATGAAGTCATTTGAATGTATTTATTTCCACCAAACGTTTTCAATTGCCAATATCTTGTTCCAATAGCAGCATCATTAATATATTTTGGAAATATTTGCTGATTTGTAGTTGTATATGATGTAAATGGTTCGTTTAAAGTTGCGTCATATGTTAATGATGTTCCTACAATTGGTAGTGCAAAATCAATAGTTAATCTTGGATTAGTTAACATAATATCATTTTCCGTACGAACCATAAATTGAAAAGTACTTCCATATTTTGTTAATACACCACGTATTTTTCCGCTTTTATTTGAAACTGGTTTTGATGCAAAATTTGCAAATTCAGAAATTCTTACAATAATTTTGTTTCCAAATTGATCTGTAATTTCATGATTTGTTGCGCCTCCTAAATTATTTAATGTCGCGTCAAAATATTTTTTACCAATGGATGCATCTGTAAATTGTACATTATCCAATTCAATAAGCTTATTTAAATTAGCATTATTTGATGTAGCTAAAACCGTTAAATTATTTACCAAAGTATTTTCATTAACTTTAGCACAACCGCGCTTAATTATTCCTTCATATTCAACACCAGAAATTCTGCCTACCTCATCATCTGTTAAAATTGCAGGTGTTCCGTTATTATATAAAGAACCCAAAACCATGGCGCCATTTTCCGTAACAAAATATCTGTCTTTTAAATTTACATATACTTTTCTACCTGGCTCATATTTAGTATATAAATTGTAAGCGTCTATTGGCATGCTAAATCCTTTTGTGCCATCAACCGAGACTAATGAAATTGATTTATAAAAATTTCCTCCTTCATCACTTGAAGTTACAAATGCTTCAATAATGTCATTTGGAACATATTTTTGATATGTTGTCGTAGAAGTTGCAATTAAAGCCGGAACCGTTATAGTTGCTGTCAAATCAGAACATTCACCTGATAAATTTGGTGCATCATAATTGTCACTATTAATACAGCTAAAAAGCGTTGAAAATAGAACCGTTGCTAATAATATGTTTAATTTTTTCATAACGCTTAATTATTTAATTTATAAAATAAAAAATTATCTACTTGAAAGGCCCCATCTAAAGTAATATCTGTACCTGAACCTTTGAATTTGAAGGCAATATGTGCTTTCCCGTTATACGCAGATAAATCAATATTGCTTGCCACAAACTGATACCAAGCCACACTTTTTGTTGGAATATTTGCTTGTAAAGGCGTCCAAGTGGCTGCTAAAACATTTGTTCCATCATAATTTGTTGATATGAATACTTGTAAGCTATTATTTGGCGAGTCCACATCTAAATGGTGTTGCGCTACTTCAAAAGCCACTCCTTTTTTCTGTGCTACATCTAAATTAATTTCTGGTGAAATTAACCAAGCTGTGTTTGCGCTTCCGGAGTTAAATGCACTAAATTCTGCATATCCGTTAGTAACACCTCCTGTGGTATAAGTTTTTTCTCTCCACTTCCACGCACCTGTTTCGTTAAAATTTGTCCAAGATGCAATATCTAAATCGGTACTATTTACTGCCGTTTGAAAATCTTCTTTTGAAATGGTTACTGTTGTTTTTGGTAATGCCGTTTCGTCTTCCGTACAACTTACTAAAGTTGCCATAGAAAATACGACTAATGTTAGTTTTAATATAATATTTTTCATAACTAAAAAATTAAAAGTTAACGTATACATTTATAAAATAAGTTCTCCCATATCCGTAAAAATACTTTGGTCCGAAAGCTGGTGTTCCGTTTGCATTATCTGCTTGTAAATCTGGGAAAGTAGCTTTTCTTGATTGTTCAAAACCACCTGTTTTGTAGGTTGTATCTAACACATTATTAATAGAAGCGAAGAATCCAATTGTAGTGGTATCTACTCGCCATGATTTTCCACCGATAAGATTTAATAAATTAAAATTAGCAAATTTTTCTTGTGTTAAAGCTTGTCTTACAGCTGCTTCAGTTGCTCCTGGAAAAGAAATTCCATTGTTGCTTAATGAGAAATTATCGGTTCTTGTAATGTTTGAAACATCTAAATACGAATCTGATAAATAATTAATATTTGCACCCACCCACCAGAAATTTGGATCTCTATATTCTAATCCCAAAGAGGCTGCTGTTTGCGGCATACCTGGTAATCTATAATTTTTTAAATACGCCTTACCAAAATCAACTACTGGTTGTGTATTGGTTAAAGTTGCTTGTGCATCGTCATTGATTTTTAAGTTTGGATTGTTTCCATACAAATATTGTCCGTATGATGCAGCAACTGTACCTTTAATTGTAGAAGTAAACTGATATTCTAAACCAATTTCAGCTCCAAAATTTCTCTTTTCAATTCCTGTTAAAAGTTCAGAAATAAATGAGTCTTGGTCGTTTCCATCTACATCTTCTCCAATACCTTCTGCATAAAAGAATGAAATTTCTGTTGCGTTTTGTACTTTAGAAGCAAATCCTGTTACACGTGCTTTAAATTTAGGCGTTCTTACAACATACGAAGCATCTAAACTCGCAATGGTTTCACTGTTTAACTCTGGAGTAATATTATTATTTATACGAGCATTAGCAAAAGTGTTTCTCATATTTGGTGCTTTTGTCATATACACCCCATTGAAATCTAATAAATGCTGTCCTGTAATTTTATATGTCAATCCACCTTTGAATCCAAAATTTTCAAAATTTTGTTTTGATCCTTTTCCAAAAGACGTGTTGGCATAAATTCCGTTTCTGTATAACCCTTCTCTTTGGTATTGTGTTCGTGAGAAAGATTGTGCCAAGTAGAAATCTACTTTTTTATAGGTAAATTTAAATTGTGTAAACGCATCAGCAACTACAGCATTTAAATTATAATTGTATCCATATTCGTCGCCTACTTTAATTTGTCTGTTTGGATTATTTAAATCAGATTGGTTTTGATCTCCAGTGTAAAATGGATCAATATCTTCAAAATATTGACCCCCTAATAAATCCAACATATGTTGAAAATTATGAGATTTTAATTTTTTAAAACTTGCCCCAGCATTTAACTTAACGTTATCCGATAAATCTGAAAATAATATGGAATTAGCAGAAATTTGTTTGTCATCTGTTCTGTCCTCATATAATGCATAAACACTCTTATTTATCCCTTGTTGATCAACACTGCTAAATTGGTTGGCATAATACATGGCATTCCAATTTATTTGACTGTTATTTAAGAAGTAATTTTGAGCGGCATTAGCTCCGGCAATATCTCCTAAATTATAATAATAGCTTGGTAAGTTTTTATAATACGTTGGATCTGGGCTATTGGCCGTTTGGTAATCTAATCTACTATTTCCAATAGAACCCGTTTGATATGCAACATTTGTAGTTAATGAAGTTTTATCAGACATTTTCCAAAAATGACTTAGCATTAAAATTGGTTCTTCAACATCTTTGTCTCTTGAATTACGTTTTTTGCCATCTTGCCATCCCCAATATGAATTGTATTTAATTCCTTTTAAATTATTTACCTCACTTGTATTTGGGGAATTTTTTCCTCTTGCATTTTGAGCGTAAATTGTAGTAAAATTCAAACTGTGTTTTTTATTGATTCTTTTCTCTACACTTGCGAAAAATGAATTAGCTCCATAATCTGTACCTTCAAAATAGCCTTCTTGTGCCCATCTTCTTGATCCAGAAATACTATAGGCCCAACCATTTTCCATTAATCCCGAATTATGTGTAAACATAGAACGCCAAGAATAATTCGTGTTAGTTCCTGCCATAGAAATTCTTGTTCCTTTTCTATATAAAGAGGCTCTTGTATTAATTTCTTGTGTTCCTAAAATGCCTCCAAAAGTATAATCGGAAGGTGCCGAACCTAAAGTGAATTCTTGATTTCTTGTGGCATCATTTAGTCCACCCCAGTTGCTCCATTGTGGTCTTCCGTCATAGATTTTATTCATTGAAATACCATTAATCATGGTTACCCCATATTCATTATCTAAACCTCTCATTCTAAAACGAGCTTGCCCCCAATTAAAAGCAGCCGCTTGTTGATAAGTATCTCTAGATGATTGCAATAATCCTGAAGTACTTTCAGAACCACTGTTATCATCACCTAAATCGTTTTCCGTAATGGTTACTAAACTTAATTGTTGTTCCGAAGTAATATCTTCATCTAAAAACAATAACCCAATATCTAACATTTGATTCGCCACCACTTCAATGGCAAAATTTTGAGTGTTGTACCCATCAACTGAAATAACTAAAATTTGATTTCCAACTGAAATACCACTAATTTGAAATTCTCCCAAACTATTTGTAGTTACAAATTGTTCATTAGACTGTAGCATAACTTTAACGCTACCCATAGGTCTCTGCGATTTTGAATCCACTACTTTTCCTTTAACGGTAGATTGATTTTGAGCCAAAACAAAAATAGCTTGAAACAAAAACAAAAGACTTAATACAAGTTTTTTCATACTTTATTGTTAATTAATACTTTACAAAACAATTTAGTAACAAACTAAACAGCTGTCAAATGTAAAACAATAAATTAAATTATTTACCTTTGTAATCAATTTTCCTACTTTATTTAATTATAACTTAACTCTGCTTATGAAAAATAAATCTTTATACATCACTATTGCAATACTTTTATTTATTTCAAGTAGTTTTTCACAAGAAAAAAAAACCTTCGCTATAAACACAATTGCTTTTTATAATTTAGAAAATTTATTTGATACGATAAACGATCCAAATATAAATGATGAAGATTTTATTTATACTCCTGAAAATTATAAAGATAAACTTCAAAAATTAGAACGCGTAATTTCCCAACTTGGAACGGGTACCGACCAAAAAAATTCACCTGTAGTTTTAGGCGTAGCAGAAGTGGAAAACAGACAAGTGTTAGAAGATCTTTGCAAACAACCTTTATTAGCCGCAAAAGGATATGCTGTAATTCACTTTGATTCACCAGATAAAAGAGGAATTGATACGGGGTTTTTATATCAAAAAGGACATTTTCAACCAACGAGTTATAAAAATTACGCATTGATAGTAACTGAAGATGAAACAGACAAAAAAGCAAAAGACAAAGTAAAAGTAGAAGATACCGATGATAATGTAGTAGATATCAAAACAAAAAGAATTTATACTCGAGATCAAATTCTAATGACAGGATTATTAGAAGGTGAAGAAATGCATTTTATTGTAAGCCATTGGCCATCAAGAAGAGGCGGTGAAAAAAGAAGTAGTCCACTTCGTGAAGCCGCCGCCGCATTGAATAAAAAAATTATTGATTCGTTACAAATAATTAATCCGAATGCGAAAATTTTTACCATGGGTGATTTAAATGACGGGCCTTTTAATAAAAGTGTGAAACAAGTTTTAGGAGCTAAAGGAGATGAAAAAGAAGTACAACCTTTAGGACTTTACAATCCTGCAGAAAAATTAATGAATAAAGGAATTGGAACCTTAGCTTATAGAGATTCTTGGGATTTTTTCGATCAAATTATCATTTCTGAGCCTTTATTAAGAAAAGATTATTCTTCTTGGAGATATTGGAAAGCTGGGGTGTACAATGCCCCTTTTATGATTCAGCAAACCGGACAATATAAAGGATATGCTTTACGAAATGGTGCATTAGGACCTGGATATTCGGATCATTTTCCATCCTATATTTACTTGATAAAAGAAGCAAAAAAATAAAATAATTGAAGGTGCCTTTAAAGTACCTTTTTTTATTTTGTAACTTTACCTTTTAAAATTCTTATTATGTCAATTACAAAACCGTTCAACCTAAATAAATGGATAGAAGAAAACAGACATCTTCTGGTTCCGCCAGTTGCAAATAAAAATTTATATTTAGATTCTGGTGATTATATAGTAATGATTGTGGCTGGACCAAATTCCCGAAAAGATTATCATTACAACGAAACCGAAGAGTTATTTTATCAATTAGAAGGAGATATTACCGTGTATATTCAAGAAAATGGTGAGAAAAAAGCGATGCATCTTTCCGCTGGAGATCTGTTTTTATTACCCGCAAAAGTACCTCATTCGCCAAGCAGAACTGAAAATTCTATGGGTTTGGTTATTGAAAAAAAACGAAATCATCTGGATGTAAAAGATGGATTGCTTTGGTTTTGCGAGACGTGTAATCACAAGCTTCACGAAGTATATTTTGAATTGAATAATATTGAAAATGATTTCCTTACCCATTTCAATGATTTTTATGATTCAGAAGAAAAAAGAACGTGTGAAAAATGCGGAACGGTTATGGAAAGCAATCCAAAATTTGTAAAATAAATAACTCTGAAATCTATACTCAGTAATCTAAAATCAATTTATTACCTTTGTAAAAAATAACAAAAACATTTAAAAAAGTTAAAAAATGTCAACAATAGCCTCACAATTTGGAATGCCTGAAGCGTTAAAAGCACTAGGAATAAAAGAAATTAATGACGGAACCTCAACAGGTTCTAATTGTTTTTCATCAGGAGAAATCATTGAAAGTTACTCACCAGTTGATGGACAATTAATTGGAAAAGTAAAAACTACCACAGCAGCAGATTACGAAAAAGTAATGCAAAGTGCTACTACTGCTTTCAAATCGTTTCGTGCCATGCCAGCACCACAACGTGGCGAAATTGTTAGACAATTTGGAAATAAATTAAGAGAATTAAAGGAACCGCTTGGAAAATTAGTTTCTTATGAAATGGGAAAATCGTTACAAGAAGGGTACGGTGAAGTACAAGAAATGATAGACATTTGCGATTTCGCAGTAGGTTTATCTCGACAATTGAACGGACAAACCATTCCTTCTGAGCGTCCAGGACATGTGATGAGAGAACAATGGCATTCTATTGGAGTAGTAGGAATTATTTCTGCATTTAACTTTCCAGTAGCCGTTTGGGCTTGGAATACGGCATTGGCTTGGATTTGCGGTGACGTTTGTGTTTGGAAAGCTTCTGAAAAAGCACCTTTATGTTCTATCGCTTGTCAGAATATTATTGCTGATATTTTAAAAGAAAATCAGTTACCAGAAGGAATTTCTTGTATCATTAACGGCGATTACAAAGTTGGCGAAATGATGACTACAGACGTAAGAATTCCTTTAATTTCTGCTACAGGTTCTACCAGAATGGGAAGAATTGTTGGTACTACTGTGGCACAACGTTTCGGAAAATCTTTATTGGAATTAGGCGGAAACAATGCCATTATTATTACCCCAACTGCCGATTTAAAAGTAGTAGTTCCTGGTGCCGTTTTTGGAGCTGTTGGAACAGCTGGACAAAGATGTACTTCTACAAGACGATTAATCATTCACGAAAGTGTATACGATAAAGTAAGAGATGCCATTGTGGGTGCTTATGGGCAATTAACTATTGGAAATCCATTAGATCAAAAAAATCATATTGGGCCGCTTATTGATACGGATGCAGTAAACACGTATTTAGCAGCGATTGAAAAAGCAAAAGCTGAAGGCGGAAAAGTATTAGTAGCAGGTGGTGTTTTATCAGGTGAAGGATACGAATCGGGATGCTATGTAAAACCGGCTATCATTGAAGCTGAAAATCATTTTGAAATTGTACAACACGAAACGTTTGCCCCAATATTATACCTAATGAAATACGAAGGCGAAGTAGAAAACGCAATCGAAAAACAAAATGGCGTAGCGCAAGGATTATCTTCAGCCATTATGACAAACAGCATAAAAGAAGCGGAGAAATTTTTATCTTTCGCGGGTTCCGACTGTGGAATTGCAAATGTAAACATCGGGACTTCTGGTGCAGAAATTGGTGGTGCTTTTGGTGGCGAAAAAGAAACAGGCGGCGGAAGAGAATCGGGTTCAGACGCTTGGAAAGTGTACATGAGAAGACAAACCAATACCGTAAACTATTCAGATCAATTGCCATTGGCACAAGGTATTAAGTTTGATTTATAAAATTAAGTGATTCGTTACTTTTAAAGATATAGAAAAACCCCTGTGAAATTTTTACAGGGGTTTTTTGTTATATAGGGAAGGGATTATTCAATAATAAATTTCTTATATACTTTTTTTCTGTTCCATTCAATGGATAATAGGTACATTCCAGAAGATAAATTTTGATAATATAAGGTGCTGTTATTTTCTAAGATAAATTCTACAGTATTGTAAATTAAACTTCCATTAACTGAAAACACAGTAAATTGTACGTTAGTATTTACGGTATCTGAAAACAAAACCTTTAAAATTCCGTCTGAAGATGGGTTTGGATACAAAAGCACACCTTGGTTATTTTCATCTTCAAAATTGATACTATCACTTAATGTAGCATCAAATATGGGTAGTTTTACATAATTACCTCCTAAAACCTCAGCAGCCTCACTTTCAGACATACACAACCAATCTTGCATTACGGTGGTATAAATTTGTCTGTAATCAAACTGCATTGGAATTTGATCATTTACTGCAGCATTTGTTGGTAAAACAGGTGAAGTTCCTATCATTCCCGGAATTGGGTGTGACGTATTTGCCACTTCATTAGGACTGGTGTTTAGTGCGCCACCAAAGAAAATAACTGGTGCTGCCGAACCGTGGTCTGTACCTTTACTTGCATTACTTTTAATTCTTCTACCAAATTCACTAAACGTCATTCCAGTCACATCGTTATCTTTACCCATATAGGTAATTTCTTGTTGAAACGCACCAATAGCTTGAGACAACAAGGTTAAATTTATAGCCTGAGAACCTTGCGTTTTATCATTATTATCAACCTGATTTTCGTGCGTGTCATGTGTATTAGGGTGATTGACAATATATACTGGTGTTTGTAAACCTCCATTAATAAGTTTGGCAACAATTTTTAACTGGTCGGCCAATTTGTTACTTGTTGGATACGTAACACCCGAGTTTAATGCAAAATTATAAGCGGTTTGTATCACATTTCTATACACATTACTTTGATCTTTCATTAATCTAAGAAAAGTAAGTTCGTGACCATAATCTGAATTTGGGGAAGGGTCTGTAATACCATTAATAACATTAAGTAATGCATTAGGATCTGGAGCACTGTATCCCATATTCATATTCGGACCTTGTAAAGAAAAAGGTAATGTTGATCCAATCTGAATGGCAAGGGGATGCGGCATTTCAGGTGATGGATAGGCACTTGGATAATTTGGATATTTAACATCTAATGCTCTCCCAAGCCAACCACTATCTAAATTTTGGTTACTTCCAGACGCCGTAAACCAAATATCAGTTGCTCTGAAATGACTGTAATTTGGATTGGGATAAGACACGCCTTGAACAATCATCATTTTACCATTATTGTACAGATTTTTCATTTCTGTCATAGCAGGATGTAATCCAGTAGTAGCATTATTATTTAAAGTTAACACGCTACTTTCCGGCATTAATATATTAGAACGCGCATTAACTAAATTGCTCCATTTGTCTAATGGAAATACCGTATTTAGCCCATCATTACCACCATTTTGCTGAATAATAACTAATATTTTACCGCAGTTTATGGCAGAAAGCGCCATTTTTTCTAATGTTACACTATCAACTTCTGAAGATGCCATAACAGGAATACCATTAAATAAAAGTGGCGTTGTTGCTAAAGCAGTCGTTTTTATAAAATTTCTTCTTTTCATAGCTATTACATTAGTTGGTATTCTGATAATTGAGTAATTGAAACAAGCAAACTCTTAAGTCTTGATTTCACTATGTTCTTAAAACCATTGTTTGATGGGTTGCCAATATAATTATTCCATGCATCTGACCAATAATAATTTTGTACTTGATTGGACAACAAATTTTGTACTTTTAAATTTGTTTTTGCAGTAGCACTTATATCTACAGGCAATAGATATTTAACGCATTCATTAACTAACGCATCAGGATCTGCAATGGTTGTTCCTGAAAATTGTGAAACCCAAGCAATTACATCAACTTCTATTCGAGTTGTTAATCCGTTAAAGGTCAAATTAAATCCATTAAATATAGCATCAATAAATGCTGCTCTTTTTTGAACGGTATTTGAATTAATCCAATATTCATGAAAATTTGGATTTTGATGATAAGCAGGCCAACCTGCAACATTAGGCATATTACCCATTGATTGATCAATAGGCACTAAAAAATTTGTATTTATAGCTGCCCAAACATAGTATTGAGCATGGTGATTAGTAGCGTCTGAAACATTGTAATTCAAATTAAAAGTACGCATACTTCCAAGAATCAAATCAAATGGAGATTTGATGTACACACCATAATTTGCCATATCATAAAAATGTTGGCTTTTAAATAATTTGTCTAAAACAGGCGCTATTTCCCAATTGTTTGCTACAAAATATTGTGCTAAAGGAACGATTACATTTGCTTCAATATTGGCATCAATGTCATAATACACAAAAAAACGATACAATCTGCGGCATATATATTCGGATACGACTTGCGATTTTGAAAAGATCAAATCTATGAACGCATCTAATTCTGCACTTCCGTTATTTGTTATGGTTGTATTATTAAAAAAAGCAGAAAATGTTTTGTTCGAGGTGTCGTGTTGTGTTGCTACAAAAGAGGTTGTTGTAGGGTGTGTATTTAGATTTTGAACACGCCAACCGGTAAGAATTTTTGCAGCTGCAATTACATCGGCTTCAGTAAATTGACTCAAAGGATCTTTTCCAAGGGTAAAAAGCTCCATGATTTCTCGCGCAAAATTTTCATCTGGCGCACTACTTGTATTAGCTTGATTGTTCAAATAATACATCATAGCAGGTTGCGTGGCTACATTTCGGATTAAGGCTTTAAAATTTCCTAAACCATTATTTCTAAAATTTTGTATGTATTCGTGGGATATTCGAGCAGAATTTGACCCACAATAAATATTTTGAGAAACTCTAACTGTATTAAAATCTATGGGAATAAAATGATACCAAAACCAGGTCATTTTTTCTTTAATATTGAGTTGTTGGTTTAGTCCTTGTCCTAAATTCCAAGCAGAAAGACCCGTAATTCGATAAATATTTGTTGTGTTTCCTATGGAATTTGAATTGAAAGCATGTTGGGTCCAATCACTTCCGTATGGAATATTTCCCTCATCAGCAAAAACATTTTGATAATAATTAACGGGCGGATTTGGTACTGTATTTGGAATTGTTAACAGCGAATTGACGCTGCTATTCAAACCCGATTGTTCAAGCCCGTTAACATCTGAAAATTTAAAACCAAATTGTGTTCTTCGTAATAAATGTAAAACCGAAGCCGTATTCCAAGCCCCAGAATATGGAGTTAAACCACTTGTGATGTTACCTATTCTATTGGTTTCCGCATTAGCTTCAATAGATTGATACCTTCTTAAACCGTAGTTTTTTCTTTTGTATTTTTCAAAAAGAGGATCTTGACTTTCTTCTCTTCTAAGGAATACTTTTTTAAAAAGATTCCTTCTCGAATATTTTTTTTCCATACCCTATACTTAACAAATTAATTATTAGACTATTAATTCTGAAAATAGTTTAAAATTTTTTATAAAAATACAAAAAAAAATGTAAAAATAAAAGCCCTACAAATAAGGTGTTTGCAGGGTTTTTAAAATCCTGACAGGTTTTTGAAACCTGTCAGGATTAATACGATACATTAACTAATTACTTCGTTTTCTTCACGTATTGTGTTAAAATATAAATATGTTGGTTTTCTACTCTTCCTTCAATTAAGTTGGCATCGTCCCAAACCACTTTTATATTATGTACTGCCGCTCCTCGTTTTGCAGTAAATGTAGCCCCTTTTACATCTAAATCTTTAATTAATACCACAGAATCGCCATCTTTTAAAATAGCACCGTTGCTGTCTTTATGCACAATTTTATTTTCGTCTTCTTCTTCACCTTCACCTGTAGCTTTTGCCCATTCTAAGGCTTCTTCATCTAAATACATCATTTCTAACGTATCGCTATTTTTTAAACGCGCCAACATACGCCAAGATAAAATTTGAACCGGTAAATTTTCGTTCCACATACTATCAGACAAACCTCTCCAATCATTTGGATTCATTGAATCTGGGTTTTCCACTTGATCTTTTAAATGTTTGGCCAATAAAACCGAATGTGCTAAACTTTCTTCTGTATAAGGTGGTAACGTGTACACCACTAAATCCAATTCGGCACCACTAATTTCACATTTTGACTCGCTTCTGTCTTTTAATTTTCTTTCAATTACGCTCATTATTTTGTTTTTATGGCTGTTAATTTTTCTTAAATTTTGGCAAATATAGGAATTAATTTCTCCCTATTTCGCTTGGATATAACTCGCGCAATTTATCACTTTGCCAATACATTTTAGAAACACAATCCATAATAGTTAATACACCCGAAAAAGCGGCGCCAGTATCTAAATTCCAAACAGAATTTTTACAAAGCGGTGCGACTATTTCCGTTTTAGAAATAGGCGTATGTCCGATAAATATTTCAGAATAAATTTTTAATCTTTTTGGATATAAAGGCGAATTTTTATCCATAGTTTCATCTAAACACAAAGCCACTTCCCAAAGCGTTCTGTCCCAATACATTAATTTTGGAAAAAACTCTTGTGTTATACCATTCATATTTGTAAAACCGGCATGCACAAATAATCTGTTTTCAGCATCTAAATAATAATTTCGCAAGGATTTCAAAAAGGCAATGTGTTTTTGTTTCGTTTCACTAGATACAGTTTTGTAGGCGTCAACAGTGGCTTTTCCCCCATGTTTAAACCATAGCTCTTCTTTTATATTTTCATGTCGATTTTCTAACCAATCTAAAAGCAATTCATCATGATTTCCTCTTAAGAAAATACATTTTTGTTGTTCCGATAAAGCAATTAAATACTCTAAAACCGCAGGCGATTCGCTCCAACCGTCCACATAATCGCCTAAAAATATTAAAATATCATTCTGTTTTATTGCTGCTTTTTGGAGTACTTGAAGTAAGGCTTTTAATCCGCCATGAATGTCTCCAATAACTAATGTTCTGCTCATTTATATCTTTTATAATAGGGTTAGCAATATACAAATATTAGTTCAATTGAAAACAGGATATTTGTTAGGTTTTTGTTTTCGGAATATGCTATCTTTGTATTTTAATTCAATCTAAATAAGTTTGTGGAAAATAGTAATGCTACTGTATTGAAGAAGGGGCAAATGGCTCAAATTTCAGATATTAATATTGATGAAATTCCATTGAAGCTTATTGAAATGGGATGTTTACCTGGCAATACTATCGAATTAATTCAGGTAGCACCCATGGGTGACCCTTTATTTTTTAGTATAAACGACGCAAAAGTGGCTATTAGAAAAAAAACGGCTCAAGAAATCTATATTTTACAAGACTCTATTCAATAAATGTATTCTAAAACCATAAAAGTTGCGTTAATAGGAAATCCAAATGTGGGTAAAACCTCGGTATTTAATCAGTTAACAGGATTAAATCAGCAAGTGGGGAATTATCCTGGAATTACTGTGGATAAAAAAACAGGCATTTGTAAACTCAATCAAATTACAAAAGCTAAAATTATAGATTTACCAGGAACGTACAGTTTAAATGCGAATTCAATTGATGAAAATGTAGTAATTGAATTACTATTAAATAAAAACGATGAAGATTTTCCAGATGTAGCTGTTGTGGTTACCGAAGTAGAAAATTTAAAACGAAATTTATTGCTTTTCACACAAATAAAAGACTTAGAAATTCCCACGTTGCTTGTAATAAATATGAGTGACCGAATGAAACAAAAAGGAATTGAATTAAACATTCCGTTACTCGAAACCGAATTAAAAACTAAAATTGCCTTAATAAGTTCCAGAAAAAATATTGGAATTGAGTATATAAAAGAATTAATACTAAATTACAAAAATCTATCTACAGAAGCTTGTTTAAATGCCAGTTCTATAGATGAAGAATATTTTAATCGTCTTAAGAAAGCATTTCCAAATCAGTTGCTTTATAAATTATGGCTGGTTATTACACAAGACGTAAACTTCTTAAATTTAGAGCGAAACACAATAGAAAACAATTTTACCCGATCGCACTCTGATTTAAAAAAACTGCAACAAAAAGAAACCATAAAAAGGTATCAATTTATTAATGATACGCTGAAAATTACCCAAAAAATTGACAAATCTAAAGCGACCGATTTTCAAAGTAAATTAGACAATATATTAACACACAAAGTCTTTGGATATTTAATTTTCTTCGGAATATTATTACTAATTTTTCAATCCATTTTCGATTGGAGTAGCATTCCAATGGATTTTATAGATACTACTTTTTCAAAATTTAGTGCGTTAACTAAAGAAAGTCTTCCTAAAGGAAAATTTACGGATTTACTTTCTGATGGAATCATTCCCGGAATTGGAGGCATTATCATTTTTATTCCACAAATTGCCTTTTTGTTTTTGTTTATTTCTGTTTTAGAAGAAAGTGGATATATGAGTCGTGTAGTATTTTTAATGGATAAAATTATGCGAAAATTCGGATTATCTGGAAAAAGTATCGTGCCATTGATTTCTGGAACGGCTTGTGCTATTCCTGCCATAATGAGCGCCCGAAATATTGAAAACTGGAAAGAACGTTTAATTACGATTTTAATCACACCATTTATTACTTGTTCTGCACGATTACCGGTTTACGCGATTTTAATTTCATTAATCATTCCAGAAAAACGATTTTTAGGTTTCAGTTTACAAGGTTTAACTTTAATGGCGTTATATTTATTGGCTTTTGTAGTGGCAATTGGCTCTGCCTATTTGCTAAATAAGGCATTAAAATTAAAATGCAAATCGTATTTTATTGTAGAAATGCCAAGTTATAAAGTGCCTCTTTTAAAAAATGTAGCATTAAATGTTCTTGAAAAAACAAAAGCGTTTGTAACTGGAGCTGGAAAAATAATTCTAGCTTTATCTGTAATTCTGTGGTTTTTAGGATCTCACGGGCCTGGAGAAAATTTTAACAACGCACAAGAAATCGTTGAAAAAGAAGTATATTCAAGCCAACATAAAATAAATCCTTCTGTGATTGAAAATACTATTTCTGCTTACAAATTGGAAAATTCTTACATTGGTATTATGGGGAAAACCATTGAGCCAGCCATAAAACCATTAGGTTACGATTGGAAAATTGGAATTGCAGTAGTAAGTTCATTTGCCGCTAGAGAAGTATTTGTTGGAACACTTGCTACCATATATAGTGTAGGAAACCAGAGCGAAGAAGAAGCTACTATAAAAATGAAAATGGCAGAAGACATTGATGCTAATGGAAATAAGATATTTAATTTCGCAACCGGAATTTCATTACTCTTGTTTTATGCTTTTGCGATGCAATGTGTAAGTACACTTGCTATTGTAAAAAAAGAAACCAACTCGTGGAAATGGCCGATAATTCAATTGGTTTTTATGAGCGGTTTTGCTTATGTGGTAGCGCTAATTGCTTATCAAAGTTTGAAATAGTTTTTTGGAAACACCGATTTAAGAAATTAATAAAATTAAAATTTATGAATTTGCAAGAAATTTTAACATATATCTGTTTGGGTTTAGCCGTCGGTTTTTTATTTAAAAAATTCTTTTGGAAGAAAAAAGCAACTAAAAAAAATTGCGGAGATACTTGCGACTGTAAGTAATTTAAATATTTTTAAATAGTCTATTATCCCAAAGCCACATCTAAACTCATCATGACAATAAAGCCAGCAATAAATCCTAAGGTGGCAATATCTGTATTTTCATCTTGTTGGGTTTCTGGGATTACTTCTTCTACAACTACAAAAATCATCGCTCCAGCAGCAAATGCTAAGGCATAAGGTAAAATTGGCGTGAAAAAAGTAACAGCAAGCGCTCCTAAAACTCCAGCAATAGGTTCTACAATGGCAGACGATTGTCCGTACATAAAACTTTTTCTACGACTCATTCCCATTCGTCTTAAAGGCATAGAAACGGCAATTCCTTCAGGAAAGTTTTGAATTCCAATTCCTATTGCTAACGTAACAGCTCCTGCAATAGAGGCTTCTGGAATGCCAGCTGCAACACCACCAAACAAAACTCCAACTGCCAAACCTTCAGGAATATTATGAAGTGTAATGGCCAACACTAATAAAGTAGTGCGTTGCCAAGGCGATTTTATCCCTTCGGTTTCTTTAAAATTAATATGCAAATGGGGTAATGTTTTATCTAAAGCAAATAAAAATAAAGCGCCCATTAAAAAACCACTTGCAGCTGGAATTACTTTTGTAAAACCTTCGCCTTCACTCATTTCTATAGCTGGTGCCAGCAAACTCCAATAACTTGCCGCAACCATAACACCACCTGTAAAACCCAACATACCATCTAAAACGGCACGATTCATAGTTTTAAAGAAGAAGACCAAAGATGCTCCGGCAGCAGTAACCAACCAAGTAAACATAGTAGCATAAAAAGCAGCTAATATGGGATCAACTCCTTCTAAATATTTTATTAAATCGTTGTACATTTAATTTTAATTTTAAAACCCAGATTTTAGAAATCATTAAAATTTTAAAAATCTCTAAAGTCTGTGTTGCTATTATTTTACATATAAATTATTAGCGATTTTATCCGATATGACCAAAACGCTATTATTAATTTCAATTTTAAGGGTTCCATCGAAGGGTTCTTTGTCTATCACTTTCATTTTTGTCCCTAACGAAATGTTCAATTTGTTTAGATATTGTAAAAAATCAACAGAAGTATCTTTTACACCTATACAAGTGATGGTTTTACCCACTTCAATTTCACATACTAATTGTTTTTCTATTTTTTTTATTTCTCCTTTTGCATTCGGAATGGGATCACCATGCGGGTCAAAACTTGGAAAATTTAAAAACTGATCCAATTGATTGATTAATTTTTCGGACTTAATGTGTTCTAATTCTTCTGCTACTTCATGCACTTCATCCCAAGCGAAACCGAGCTTATCAACTAAAAAAACTTCCCACAAACGGTGTTTTCTTACAATAATTTTCGCGTTTAATTTTCCTTTATCCGTTAATGAAACACCTTGGTATTTTTGATAATGTATCCAATCTTTTTCAGATAATTTTTTCAACATATCTGTTACAGACGAAGCTTTGGTATCTAACATCGCAGCAATAGCATTCGTGTTCACACCTTTTGGTGAAAGATTTGATAAATGATAAATAACTTTCAAATAATTTTCTTCAGATGTGGTCATTTTGTATATTTGAAAAACAAATGTAACATAAACTTACGAGTTTTAAAAAAATATTTTTAGATTTGTCTAAAAAAATATGAAAAAAATCATTCTATTATTAATTTGGATTCCTTTTATAGCGTTTGGTCAAGAAATTGAACCCATACAAACGGATAGACCCGACCAAACAGAAACGCCCTATTTAGTTCCAAAAAAAATGTTTCAAGTGGAAAACGGATTCAGTTTTCAAAAAAATAACACCAATAGTAAGACGTTGACTTTGCCTTCTTCTTTGTGGAAATATGGAGTCAACGATAATTTTGAATTGCGATTAATCACTGAATTTTTAATCGACAAAAATTTTGATTCTGAAATTTCAGGATTAAAACCGGTGCTTGTTGGATGTAAAATTAAAATTGCGGAAGAAAAAGGGATTTTTCCTAAAACTTCATTCATAGGACACGTTGGACTACCAAATGTGGCGTCTTCAAAATATAAAAATGAATTTACAGCGGCCGAATTTCGATTTGTAATGCAACACACCCTTTCAGAAAAAATGTCATTTAGTTATAATTTAGGAAGCGAATGGGACGGAAACTCGCCCGAAGCTACATTTATTTATACCATTGCAACAGGTTATTCTATTTCAGAAAGAATAGGAAGTTATATTGAGGTTTTTGGCTTTTTGCCTGAAAATGCAACTGCAAATCATTCAATTGATGGAGGAATAACTTATTTGATTAATGATAATTTTATGTTAGATTTGTCATCAGGATTCGGAGTTACTAAAAATGCGCCAAGCTATTACGCCGCTTTTGGTTTTTCTTTCAGAATGTAACAAATGAAACACTATCATTACATATTTACTGGAAATGGTTTATCGGCATTGTTGACCCTTTTTGAAATAATTCAATCTGGCCGATTTTCAGACAAAAAAATACTTTTGATAGATTCCGATGCAAAAAACAAAAACGACAGAACGTGGTGTTTTTGGGATAGTGAAAATTTATTTAACGAAATTACCACCAAAAATTGGCAACAAGCTTGGTTTAAAAACGAAAACTTCACCAATCAATTAACTTTACATCCGTACGAATACAAAATGATTAAAAGTGCGGACTTTTATAAATTAATTTTCGATGAAATTACAAACCATCCTAATATAGAAATTTTTCAGGATGAGGTAGTTGATTTTTCTGAATTAGGTAATCATTGTGTGGTTCAAACTAAAACAAAATCGTTTACTTGCAATCAAATTTTTAATAGTATCTACAACCCGGAACTTGTAAAATCGCTAACTAAATTTCCTTTGGTGCAACAACATTTTATCGGTTGGTTTATCAAAAGCAAAGAAGCGGTTTTTACTGAAGATTGCCCGACTTTTATGGATTTTTCAGTAGAACAAAAAGGAAATACACGCTTTATGTATGTTTTACCGACTTCAACAACTGAAGCTTTATTAGAATATACGTTGTTTTCGAAAGATTTACTATCAAAAGAAGCCTACGAAACTGAAATTGAAAACTACATTAAAAAATTAGGTATTACCGAATATGAAATTATAGAAAAAGAACAAGGTAATATTCCAATGACGTGTTTCCCATTTTGGAAAAATAACAGCAAAAACATAATAAATATAGGTTCGGCAGGTGGATGGAGCAAAGCCAGTACAGGTTATACATTTAAAAATTCGGTAAAGAAATCAAAGAAATTGGTTCAATTTTTAAAGACCAAAAGCAATTTTACAAAGTTTTACAAAATCAACAAATTTTGGTTTTACGATTTGTTATTAATTGACATTTTATTTCAAACCAATGAATACGGAAGCAGCATTTTTTCGAGTATGTTTAAAACAGGAAAAGCGCCGTTAATTTTCAAATTCTTAGATGAAGAAACGTCTATTTGGGAAGATTTACAAGTTATTTGGATGTGCCCAAAAGAGTTATTTATTAAAGTGTTATTAAAACGAATTTTTTAATTATTCTACCGAAAACTTCTTGTTTACCAATTTTATATTCGTGTAAAACTGATTTACATCGGTAAAAGTAACGCCTTTATCATCAAATCGTTTAAAGGTAAAATCTCGTAATTTTTCTTCAATTAATAAAGATTTTAAGATCATTTTATTGTTGAAAATTTCAAATTTCATGGCAACTTTTTCCCTTTGATATATCCAATTTGAAGTGAATTTATGGTTTTTTCCTATACTTTCTTCACTAGTATAAAAAAATGGATAAGGTAGTTCCGTCTCGTAATTTAATTGTAATAAATTGTAATTTTTATCCACAATAAAATTCCCTTTATAAAAACCATTCGATTTAAACGTGACTACTAATTTTTCATTATCTAACCATTCTCTAGTAAATTCGTAACCATTTGGATGAATAAAAAAGTCTAATTCGGCAGTTGATAAATTTTTACGAATCGGGAAACCTGAAAGCCAACCAATTGGTGATTCTTCTGAACTATATCCTTTAAAAATTTCTTTAAAATTAGAAAACCAATTGTCTTTATTTTCTATCACATTTTTTTTTGAAAATGTACTATTAAAATTGGTAATTTTAATAATTTGCTCTTCTGTTCTATTTATAATGGTATCCGAATTTTTTAAATTTATTTGACGCAAATCGAAAACAAAACTGGTGGTATCGGTTTGTTTTAACAATTGCTTGTTTACTCTTTTTAGGATAGTTACAATTTTAGGTTTGCTTTTTATTTGTACCACTTCAATTTCTGCATCTTTGAGTTCTTGTGCAAAACTAAATGTGGCAATACTTAAAAAAAGTAAAATGTAATAACTCATAATCTATTATCTTGATACAAATATAGCATACAATATTAAAGATTTAATCAAATTTATAGCACGATAACAAATCTTTATGAAAAGTTTATATGTGTAGAAGTAAAAACTTTGTAAATTTGTCCTTTATAAACGCAAATTAAAAAAACAAAATATGTATCCAGAAGAAATGGTAAAACCAATGCGTGCAGAATTATCCGATGCAGGTTTTCAAGATTTATATTCCGCTGAAACCGTTGAACAAGCTATCAGTAAAACAGGAACAACTTTAGTGGTTGTCAATTCCGTTTGTGGTTGCGCGGCGAGAAATGCTCGTCCAGGTGCAAAAATGAGTTTAGAAAATGTAAAAAAACCAAGTAATTTAGTAACTGTTTTTGCAGGAGTGGACAAAGAAGCAGTGGACAAAGCAAGAGAACACATGTTTCCTTTTCCTCCATCTTCGCCATGTATGGCTTTATTTAAAGACGGCGAATTGGTTCACATGTTAGAACGCCATCATATTGAAGGCCGTCCAGCAGAACTAATCGCAGAAAACTTAAAAGACGCTTACAACGAATTTTGCTAATTACTATGCAAGCATACTATAAAAACCACCTAATTGGTGGTTTTTTTATTTTTAACTCGTACCTTTGAAAACGTTATAACAAAAAAAGGTATGCAAAAAATTATTTCGTATCCATTATCGGTACTATATGCGATAGTTTTTTTATTTTGGTTGCTTATTTTTCATCCTATACAATTGGTATTTTACTATATATTTGGATATAATGCACATAGAATGTCTGTAGCGGTTTTAAATTTTTTTCTATTAAGAACTTCTCATATTTTAGGTACAGTTTACACCATTACAGGAAGAGAAAATTTACCAGAAAACAAACCATTAATTTTAGTTTGTAACCATCAAAGTATGCACGATATTATTCCTATTATTTGGTTTTTAAGAAATGTGCATCCGAAATTTATAAGTAAAAAAGAGTTAGGAAAAGGTATTCCTAGTGTTTCATTAAATTTAAGAATTGGTGGCTCAGCATTAATTGATAGAAAAGACGGAAAACAAGCTTTAGCAGAAATAAAAAAAGCTGGAGAATACATCAATAAAACGAATCGATCAATGGTTATTTTCCCAGAAGGAACAAGAAGTAAAACTGGAATTCCTAAAGAGTTTGCAACAAACGGTTTGAAAATGTTATACAAATTTGCTCCTGATGCCTATTTCGTTCCTATTAGTATAAATAATTCATGGAAGATGAACAGATTTGGACAATTCCCTCTTGGGTTAGGAACAAAAATAACATTTCAAATACATAAACCATTAAAAATTTCTGATTATTCATTTGATGAAATTTTTGAAAAAACTGAAGAAAGTATAAAAAAACATATAAATTAAAAACCATGTCATTACAAAACATACGACTTGAAGTCATGCAATTATTGGAAAAGAAAATTGATTCTTTTATGGATGAATTTTTAATTCCAGTTGAAAAAATATGGCAACCAACGGATTTACTACCCGATTCTAATCAAGAAAGTTTTTTAGAAGAAGTAAAAGAACTAAGAGAAATTTCAAAAGATTTGCCTTATGATTTTTGGGTTACTTTAGTTGGAGATACTATTACAGAAGAAGCTTTACCAACCTACGAATCGTGGTTAATGGATGTAGAAGGGGTGGATAATGTAGAAAGAAATGGATGGAGTAAATGGGTACGCCATTGGACAGGTGAAGAAAATCGTCATGGTGATGCTTTAAACAAATATTTGTACTTATCCGGAAGAGTAAATATGCGTGAAATAGAGCAAACCACGCAACATCTAATTAATGATGGTTTTGATATTGGAACCGGAAGAGATCCCTACAAGAATTTTGTTTATACCAGTTTTCAAGAATTAGCCACTTTTGTTTCTCATAACAGAGTAGCGCTAATTGCTAAAAAATATGGCGAAAAAAAATTATTCAAAATGTGTAATTTAATTGCTGGTGATGAAATGCGCCATCATTTAGCCTATAGCGAATTTGTAAATCAAATATTTAAAGTAGATCCAAGCGAAATGATGCTGGCTTTTCAATACATGATGAAGCAAAAAATTACCATGCCTGCTGTTTTCTTACGTGAATCTGGCGAAAAAATTGGTAGTGCTTTTGAAGCATTTTCTGATTCTGCACAAAGAATTGGCGTATATACTGCTGCTGATTATGTTGATATTTTAGAAAAATTAAACGTAAAATGGGATATTGCTAATATCAACGGGCTAACCGCCGAAGCTGAAAAAGCAAGAGATTACCTAATGAAATTACCAGAAAGAATGAAGAAAATTTCTGAAAGAATAATCATTCCTGAAGAAGGGCAAATTTTTAAATGGGTAGAACCTGCATTAATTAAATAATTTTAAATTCTAAAATATAAATTCCAAATTCCAAAAGAGTTTGGAATTTTTTATCCAAACTAAAATGCCAGTACTAGAAAACACTCAAAACTTTGTAAAAAAGCAACTAGAAAATGCTGAAAGTGGTCATGATTGGTTTCATATAGAGCGTGTATATAAAAATGCTTTGCTAATTGCTAAAGAAGAGACTTGCCTTATAGAAGTAGTTCAATTAGCCGCTTTATTGCACGATATTGCCGATAGTAAATTTCACAATGGCGATGAAACTGTTGGTCCGAGAGTAGCACGAGATTTTTTAACAAAAGAAAATGTTGCTGAAGAAACAATAAATCATGTGATAAATATTATTAAAAATATATCTTTTAAAGGTGGAAATTTCAAAAATAACTTTCATTCAAAAGAATTAGAAATTGTACAAGATGCCGACAGACTGGATGCTATTGGAGCTATAGGAATTGCAAGAACCTTTAATTATGGAGGGTTTAAAAATAGAGCTATTTATAACCCTGAAATTTTAACCAATTTATCAATGTCTAAGGAAGAATATAAAAATTCTACCGCACCCACAATTAATCATTTTTACGAAAAATTATTGCTTTTGAAAGACAAAATGAACACCCAAACAGGTAAAAAAATAGCACAAAAACGCCATGATTTTATGGAATTGTATTTAGAGCAATTTTACGGAGAATGGAACGGAATTATTTAGTAAATAGTGTCAATTATAAATATAAAAAAAGCAGTTTTCAATTTTTGAAAACTGCTTTTATGTTTATTATGTAAGGGGATTATACTACACCTTGACCTAACATGGCGTCTGCAACTTTTACGAAACCGGCAATATTTGCACCTTTAACGTAATCTACATAACCATTTCCGTCTGAACCATATTTTACACATGCTTCATGGATGTTTTTCATAATTCCTTTTAATCTTTCGTCAACTTCTTCTGAAGACCAGCTTAAACGTAAGGAATTTTGAGACATTTCTAAACCTGAAGTAGCTACACCACCTGCGTTAGATGCTTTTCCAGGGGCAAATAATATTTTTGTGTTTTGAAAAACAGTAACCGCTTCTGGAGTTGATGGCATGTTTGCTCCTTCTGCCACGCAGAAACATCCGTTAGCAACCAATGTTTTTGCTTCTTCTTCATTTAATTCGTTTTGAGTAGCACATGGTAATGCGATATCGCATTTTACTTCCCAAGGACGTTTCCCTTCTACAAATTTTGCCGCTGGATATTTTTTAACGTAATCTGAAATTCTTCCGTAATTTACGTTTTTAATTTCCATCACATATGCTAATTTTTCAGCGTCAATTCCAGCTTCGTCATATATATAACCAGATGAATCAGACATAGTCACTACTTTACCTCCTAATTGAGTTGCTTTTTCTGCAGCATATTGTGCCACGTTTCCAGAACCAGAAACCACAACGGTTTGACCGGCAAAACTTTTGCCTTTTGTTTTTAACATGCTATCTGCGAAATACACATCTCCGTAGCCTGTTGCTTCAGGACGAATAAGTGAACCTCCAAAAGAAATTCCTTTACCTGTTAATACGCCAGTAAATTCATTTCTTAATCTTTTATATTGGCCAAACATATAACCAACTTCACGTCCTCCAACACCAATATCTCCAGCAGGAACATCCGTGTCAGCACCAATATGTTTAGATAATTCTGTCATGAACGCCTGACAAAATCTCATGATTTCTACATCTGACTTTCCTTTTGGATCGAAATCTGCACCCCCTTTTCCACCGCCCATTGGCAATGTAGTTAAGGAATTTTTGAAAACTTGTTCAAATGCTAAGAATTTTAAAATACTTAAATTTACAGATGGATGAAAACGAATACCACCTTTATATGGTCCAATTGCCGAATTCATTTGAATTCTAAAACCTCTATTTACTTGAGTAGTACCTTTGTCGTCTATCCAAGCTATTCGGAACATAATTACCCTTTCTGGCTCTACCATTCTTTCCAATAACATTTTACCTTGGTATTTAGGATTGGCCTCAATAAAAGGAATTACTGTTTCAGCCACTTCTCTTACGGCTTGCATAAATTCTGGTTCGTTTGCATTTCTTTTAGCTACTTCGCCTAAAAATGCTGTAACACTTTGACTCATAATTATATTTTTTTTGATAATTTCCTATTGCAAATATACATCTTATAAAAAATACTTAGAAGAATTTGATAAAAAAATTAGTGTTTTTTTAAATTAAGATGAAACAACATTAAAAAAAATAAGAAATCATCAAAAAATAACAAATTGTAATAGTTTTAAAAATATAAATTTAACACCACTAAAAAAATAATAAATAATTTTCTAATTTTTGGCATTTTAATTGATATTTATTTTATAAATTTACATCATATATTAAAATTATGGCTAAAAATTACATTTATACTTTCATCTTATTCTTATTTTTTAGTGTGGCTGCAGTTGCTCAAGAAAGCAAAAATAATGGCTCAACTAGATCGCAAGAGCCTACTATTGAAGGATTAAGTTTGTACCCAAACCCTAACAATACAGGAAAAGTTTACATTTCTTCAAGATTAAACTTAGATAAAAAAGTTGAAATTTTTGATGTATTAGGCAAAAAAGTAATTGACACTATTTTATATACCAAAGAATTAAATGTCTCTAATTTAAACCCTGGTGTTTATATCATTAAGATCAAAGAAGGCGAAGCTTCTGCCACTAGAAAGTTGATCATTAACTAGTTTATTATTTATCTTTATTAAGTTTACATTAACTTTACTACTTCATTGTTTTTAAATCTGGTTTAGTATTTATATTTGTGTCTAAATTTAATTACTAAGACATGAAGAAAGTTAACTTTTTATTATTAATGGTATTTACTACACTCAGCATTGCTCAAAATTTAGTAAATAACCCTTCTTTCGTGAATGGATTAACTGAATGGTCCTCAACAGGAGGAGGAACTGGTTCAAATCCTTTATACGTTTTACCGACTCACATAACAACCGAAGGTCAAGATGACAGCTTTTCTGTAAAATATATCGCGACTGCTACAACTGGGTTTGATCAAAAATTTAGTGTTGTTCCTGGAGCTACAGTAAATGTATCTTTTTGGTACAAAGCAGCTAGAACAGACGGTGCAACAACAGGTAATACTGCTAGAATTTGGAGTGTATTTTTTAACCCAACTAGTGCTACTCCAACAACTCCAATAAATCCTCCTGGAACAACAGGTTCATCAGATGATCCATTAAGAAATAATAACACATATCTTGCTCTAGCAACTTCTTGGACCCAAGTAACTGTTTCTTCTACTGTTCCTGCAAGTGCTACTGTTTTTCAACTACAATTTAGAGCTTACAACGGTGCTACTGCTAGTTTTGATAACATTTCTTTTAGTAGTCCTGGGGCTTCTGTTTTATCAACTAACTCTTTCTCTCAAATTGATGGATTAAAAATGTATCCAAATCCAACAAAAAATAATTTATTTATTGAAACTGCTTTAAATAGTGAAATCAACGTTTCTGTAATCAATGTTTTGGGAAAAGAAGTAATCAATTCGAAAGTAAGTAATAATGCTGTAAATATTACTGGTTTAACTCCTGGAATGTACATTGTAAAAATTTCTGAAGAAGGAAAAACGGCAACTAAAAAATTAATTATTGAATAATTAGTTTTAAAACATATTCAAGAAAGCACCAATTAACATTGGTGCTTTTTTTATATCTAAAACTAGAAAAAATACTTACAACTAATAATCTTTTTCTACTTTTGTAGCATGATTTCACAAGATGACATTTTTGCTATTTCCTCTAAAAAAGAATTTGAAAAAATTACTTTAAAAGTTTTTCGTCATCAATACGAAAACAACAAAGTGTATCAAGCTTTTTGTAATCATTTAAGCAAAAGCCCAAGTAATGTTAAGCAAATAAATGCAATCCCATTTTTACCTATACAGTTTTTTAAATCGGAAACAATAGTCTCTAATTTTGAACAAGCGCAAACAATTTTTACCAGTAGCGGCACAACAGGTACACAAACTAGCCAACATTTTGTTACAGATGTTTCGGTATATGAGAACACCTATTCCATTGCTTTCGCTCAATTTTATGGTAATATTCAAGAATATTGTGTTTTAGCTTTACTTCCATCTTATTTAGAAAGAGAGGGTTCTTCTTTAATTTATATGGTTAACGATTGGATTGCAAAAAGTAATCATAAAGACAGTGGCTTCTATTTAAATAATTTAGAACAACTTGCCAATAAAATTATCGAACTTGAAAATGAAGGCCAGAATATTCTTTTGATAGGGGTTACATATGCTTTATTAGACTTAATTGAATACAAAAAATTCAATCTAAAAAATACCATCGTAATGGAAACTGGTGGTATGAAAGGCAAACGAAAAGAAATCATTCGTGAAGAATTGCACCAAACGCTTTGCGAAGGATATGGAGTAAACACCATACATTCGGAATACGGAATGACCGAACTTTTATCTCAAGCCTACTCGTTAGGAAACGGTATTTTTGAGTGTCCCATATGGATGGATGTACTAATTAGAGATGCAGAAGACGCTTTACAATACGTTGAGAATGGAAAAACCGGCGGCATCAATGTTATTGATTTAGCGAATATTAATTCCTGTTCCTTTATCGCTACGCAAGATTTAGGGAAAAAACACCACAATATGACTTTTGAAGTATTAGGAAGGTTTGATAATTCAGACATAAGAGGTTGTAATTTAATGGTTTATTAAAAAATAAAATGATTTTAACTGACACACATACCCATTTATATTCTGAAGAATTTTCTGAAGATAGAGAAAAAATGATTCAAAGCGCTATTAATTCAGGGGTTTCAAGACTTTTTGTACCTTCTATAGATAGTAGTTATACTCAGAAAATGTACGATTTAGAAGCGCAATATCCGGAAAATGTATTTTTAATGATGGGGCTACATCCCTGTTATGTTAAAGAAAATTATGAAGAGGAATTGGCGCACGTTATTTCCGAATTAGCAAATAGAAAATTTGCAGCAATTGGCGAAATTGGCATTGATTTATTCTGGGATAAATCATTTTTAAAACAACAGCAAGACATTTTTGTAAAGCAAATACAACTCGCCAAACAATATGAACTACCCATAAATATTCATTGTAGAGATGCATTTAACGAAGTTTTTGAAATTTTAGAACAAGAAAAATCAGCAGAATTATGGGGAATCTTTCATTGTTTTACTGGAGATTTCAATCAAGCAAAACAAGCCATTTCTTGTGGTATGAAATTAGGAATTGGTGGCGTAGCCACATTTAAAAACGGAAAAATTGATCAGTTTTTAAATGAAATTGACCTCAAACATATTGTTTTAGAAACCGACGCACCTTATTTAGCTCCCGTACCATTTAGAGGGAAACGCAATGAAAGTAGTTATATTAAATTAGTTGCAGAAAAATTATCTGAAATTTATAAGTTACCAATGGAAGATATAGCGGCAATTACCACACAAAACAGCAAAGATATCTTCGGATTTTAAAATTTGTTAATGTATAATTCCTATTTTTTTCGTTTTTTTGTAGATATAAAATAAAGTATGTCTAAATTTGATAAAATACGTCCCTTTTATGATGCAGAAGTAAACGATGCAATTCGTGCTTCTATAAATCATCCTATGATGAAAGCATTGGTGGATTTTGCGTATCCAGACACGGAGGAATCAGTCTGGAAAGAGCAATTGCTTCGTACACATTCAATAAGAGATTTTCAAATTAATTTTGCGTACCACGCCATAAAAAAAATATTAGAAAAAAGTTCTGATGGCCTTACTACATCTGGATTTGGAAAATTAGAACCAAATACCGCTTATTTTTTCATTTCAAATCACAGAGATATAATTTTAGATACCTGTTTATTAAACGTATGTTTACACGAACATGGTTTAGTAATGACTGCATCTGCAATTGGAGATAATTTAGTGAAAAAAGATTTTTTACTAATGCTTTCCAGACTAAACAGAAATTTTTTAGTCCAAAGAAATCTTTCACCAAGAGAGCTATTAGAAAGTTCTAAATTACTTTCTGAATATATGTATCGATTGGTATCGAAAGAAAATCGTTCTGTATGGATAGCACAGCGAGAAGGAAGAACTAAGGATGGAAATGATGCTACACATTCTGGGGTTTTAAAAATGATTGCCATGGCTTCCGATGAAAAAAATAATATGGATTTTTTTAAGAAAATAAAAATTGTTCCGGTTTCTATTTCTTATGAATATGATCCAACGGATGCCCTAAAAATTCCACAATTAATGGCCGAAGCAAATGATGAAATTTATACAAAAGAAAAAAACGAAGATTTTATTACCCTTTTAAGCGGAATTATTGGTCAAAAAAAACGTATTCACATTCATATAGGAGATGTTTTATATGAAGAATTAGATCTAATTTCTGAAGAAACAACTAATACAAACAAACAATTGTCAGCAGTAGCGCAAGTTATTGACGATTCTATTTTGCAGTCTTACAAAATTTGGCCTACAAATTATATAGCTTATGACCTACTTCATCAAACCAGCACTTATTCTGATAATTATACCGAAAAAGAAAAACAGCTTTTTGAGCGAAGATTAGAATTAAGAATAAATGCAGATGACATTAAAATGAAAGAAAGTTTCTTAGCTATGTACGCCAATCCAGTGATTAATAAATTAAAATACCAGTAAATTGAAAGCAAATCAAAAGCCAACTATTTTATTAATTTATACCGGCGGAACAATTGGCATGATTAAAGATGCCGATTCTGGAGCGCTAAAGGCTTTTGATTTTAAAAAACTAATAAAAGGTATTCCCGAACTTAAATTGTTAGAGTGCCATATTGAAACCGTTTCGTTTGAAAAACCAATTGATTCGTCTAATATGCAAATTTCAGATTGGCAAAAAATAGCGGCAATTATAGAAGAAAACTATGCGGATTTTGATGGTTTTGTGGTGCTACATGGATCGGACACGATGTCTTATAGTGCTTCTGCGTTAAGTTTTATGTTCGAAAATTTAAACAAACCAATTGTTTTTACAGGCTCTCAATTACCTATTGGCGATTTACGTACAGATGCAAAAGAAAATCTAATAACCGCCATTCAAATTGCTTCTTTGCAAGAAAAAGGAAAACCAGTTATTCAAGAAGTTTCCCTTTATTTTGAATATAAATTATACAGAGGAAACCGAACTACAAAAATAAGTGCCGAACATTTTAATGCGTTTACATCGCCAAATTTTCCTGAACTTGTAGAGTCAGGCGTGCATTTGAATGTAAATAATGAAGTACTTCTAAAAGAAAAAATTTCTAAAAAATTAAAAGTTAATACTCATTTTGATGACAATGTTTTAATTTTAAAATTATTTCCAGGTTTAAACAAAAGCATTTTACACGCTATTTTAAACACTCCAAATTTAAAAGGGGTAGTTTTAGAAACCTATGGATCTGGAAATGCACCCATGGAAGATTGGTTTATTGATGAAATAGAAAATGCTATACAACGCGGCTTACACATTATTAATGTAACACAATGCAGCGGCGGGAGTGTTTTAATGGGTGCCTATGAAACCAGCACAAGATTAAAAGAAATTGGTTTAATTTCCGGAAAAAATATAACAACTGAAGCAGCAATAACAAAATTAATGTATTTGTTAGGCCAAAACGTGGCTAACTCGGTTTTTAAGACTATTTTTGAAACGTCTTTACGCGGCGAAATGAATGATTAAAACTAGAGAGGTGGCCGAGTGGCTGAAGGCGCACGCTTGGAAAGCGTGTATATGGCAACATATCGAGGGTTCGAATCCCTTCCTCTCTGCAAAACTATGTGGTTTTAGACAATTAAAAAACAATAACTATTACACATGAGAATATTATTTTTTTTATGGATTCCCTTTTTTTGTTTCTCGCAAGAAATAAAGCCAATTGAAATGGATTCACTTTACAGAGAAGACCAATTTTACGCCTCATTAAGTTATAATTTAATACAAAATCGTCCAGATGGATTTAAGCAGTTTTCTTTTTCCCCTGGAATAACTTTTGGAATTTTAAGAGATTTTCCTATTTCAAAAAACAGACATTGGGCTATCGCACCAGGAATTGGCTATTCATACAATAATATTAAACAATTTATAAATTCTGAAGAAATTGTTGGCGCTACGGAAAACACCACTTCTGAAAATATTAGAACCATAATTACTACGCATAGCATGGATTTCCCATTAGAAATTAGGTGGCGAAATTCCACCCAAAATAGTCACAGCTTTTGGAGGATTTATACTGGATTAAAAACCAGTTATGTATTTAATTCAAAATTAAAATTAGAGTCTACAACTGAAAGTACTAAAGAATCTATTTCAGACGAAATAAATCGTTGGCAATATGGCGCTTATATTTCTGTTGGATTTAATACTTGGAACCCTTATATTTATTATGGTTTAAATCCAATCTTCAAAGAAGGTTCCAAAATGAGTAATTTCAATGTTGGTTTTATCTTTTATATATTATAAAACCAAACTAAAATTTGTGGCAAACCGCCTATAGCTATTCCTCCTATTAATTCTATTGGCGTATGTGCTTTCATATATAATCTTGAAGAAGCTACAAATCCCATACACAGTATTAAAACTGCTACAGTATTAAGTGCGGCTATTTCTAAATAACTCGTAAACAGTAAGACAAAAACTGCTAATGAAGTGCAACCTATCATATGCAAACTAGCTTTAAATCGAAACAGTACAGAAATAAAGACTAAAAAAGCACTGATAAAACCCGCTTGAAAGAACTTAAATAATTCTGGAAAATGGGTTTCTAAAACTGTAAATCTTAATAGCAAATATATCAGTATCAGTTGAATAAAAATGGGCAATCTTCTTTCTTCAAGAGTAGCTTCTGTAAATGATTTTATTTTTTTAAAAATTTTTAATACCGAATAAAAACTAATCGGTAAAAGTATCGTAAGAATAAAAATTTGAATGCATGTCAAGTACATTTCTGCCAAATAATTGCTGTTATATGTGAAAAAGAAATATAAAATTGACCCATACATAGAAATAAAAATAGGATGGAAAATATATGAAAATGGTTTTAAAAGATAGTTTATTATCAATTGAAGCGGTTTTGAAAGTTTAAAAAAGTTACATTTTTTTTCTCAATCTTGCCACAGGAATATCTAATTGTTCTCGGTATTTAGCAATAGTTCTTCTGGCTATAGGAAATCCTTTTTCTTTAAGAATTGATGCTAAATCTTCATCAGGCAAGGGTTTGCTTTTATCTTCTTCCGCAATAACACGTTCTAAAATATTTTTTATTTCAATGGTAGAAACATCTTCACCTTGATCGTTTTTCATCGCTTCAGAGAAGAATTCTTTGATTAGTTTTGTTCCGTAAGGCGTGTCAACATATTTACTATTTGCTACTCGTGATATGGTAGAAATATCTAATCCAATCATGTCGGCAATATCTTTTAGAATCATTGGTTTTAGCTTAGATTCTTCACCCTCTAAAAAGTATTCTTGTTGGAAATACATAATCGCATTCATCGTAACAAAAAGTGTTTCCTGACGTTGTTTTATCGCATCAATAAACCATTTGGCAGAATCTAATTTTTGTTTAATAAATTGCACTGCATCTTTCTGTGAATTCGACTTTTCACTAGAAACTTTATACGTTTGCAGCATTTCTTGATAGTCTTTTGACACGTGTAATTCAGGCGCGTTTCTTCCGTTCAAAAGCAATTCTAATTCGCCATCAACAATACGAATGGTAAAATCAGGAACTACGTGTTCAATTATTCTACTATTGCTATCATAACTGCCTCCCGGTTTCGGATTTAATTTTTCTATTTCCTCAATAGCTTTTTTTAATTGTTCTTTAGAGCAATCAAATTTTTGCAGTAATTTATCGTAATGCTTTTTAGTAAACGCATCAAATTGTTTATCAAGTAAAGCTATGGCTAAATTAACCGATTCTGTAGGTGTTTTGTGTTTTAATTGAATCAACAAACATTCTTGTAAATCTCTTGCGCCAACTCCAGAAGGTTCTAACTGTTGCACAATATGCAATACTTTTTCAACGGATTTCTCATCGGTATATACCCCTTGCGTAAACGCCATGTCGTCAACAATATCCTGAATGGTTCTTCTGATATAACCTGAATCTTCAATGCTTCCTACTAAAAACTCAGCAATTTCTCTATCGTTATCCGAAAGAATAAACGTATTTAATTGATTAATTAAATCTTGATGAAAACTAATTTGTGCTGCCATAGGCAACGTTCGGTCTTCATCATCATCGCTGTAATTATTGCTTTGATATTTATAATCTGGCGTATCATCATTACTTAAATATTCATCAATATTAATATCGCCAGTATCTATTTGGTCGTTATCGTAATCATCATAAGTATCTTCGTCATTTGACGTATCATTATAATCCTCTAACGATTCGTTATTGTCGTTTAAACTTCCTTCTAAAGCTGGATTTTCAACCATTTCCTCTTGCAAACGTTGCTCAAAGGCTTGCGTAGGCAATTGAATTAACTTCATCAACTGAATTTGTTGTGGCGATAATTTTTGAGATAATTTGAAATTTAAACTGTGTTTTAACATTATATTTTGCTTTTAGCTTTATGCATTATGCTTTAAGCCTAATGCCTAATGCCTCATTAAAACTCTGCATTATCAGGCGTTCTTGGGAAAGGAATTACGTCGCGAATATTAGTCATACCCGTAACAAACAACACCAATCTTTCAAAACCTAATCCGAAACCTGAATGCACCGCTGAACCGAATCTTCTGGTATCTAAATACCACCATAATTCTTCTTCATCAATACCTAATGCTTTCATTTTTTCAATTAAAACCTCTAAACGTTCTTCACGTTGCGAACCTCCAACAATTTCTCCAATTCCAGGAAATAAAATATCCATAGCTCTTACCGTTTCTTTTCCTGGTTCGGTTCCATCATTTAATCGCATGTAAAATGCTTTAATTTTGGCAGGATAATCAAATAAAATTACAGGACATTTGAAATGTTTTTCTACTAAGAAACGTTCGTGTTCTGATTGTAAATCGGCACCCCATTCGTCAATTAAATATTGAAATTTTTTATTTTTATTTGGTTTCGAATTTTTAAGAATATCAATAGCTTCCGTGTACGAAACACGTTTAAAATTGTTTTCTAAAACAAAATTTAATTTTTCTAACAAAGCCATTTCGCTGCGTTCTGCTTGTGGTTTGTTCTTTTCTTCTTCGATTAAACGGTTTTCTAAAAACTTCAAATCTTCAGGACATTTATCTAACGTGTATTTTATTACATTTTGAATAAAATCTTCCGCTAAATCCATATTCGCAGCCAAATCATTGAATGCCACTTCTGGTTCAATCATCCAAAATTCGGCTAAGTGACGTGATGTGTTTGAATTCTCCGCACGAAAAGTAGGTCCGAATGTATATACTTGACCTAAAGACATGGCATACGTTTCTGCTTCTAATTGCCCAGAAACCGTAAGATTAGTTTGTTTACCGAAAAAGTCTTCTTTATAATTTACTTTTCCGTCTTCAGTTCTTGGCGTATTATCAAAAGGTAAAGCGGAAACTTGAAACATTTCTCCAGCGCCTTCAGCATCAGAACCTGTAATAATTGGCGTATTTACATACACAAATCCTTTTTCTTGAAAATACTTATGCACCGCAAAAGACAATGTAGAGCGCACACGCATAATCGCACCAAACATATTGGTTCGGGTACGCAAGTGTGCATTTTCTCTAAGAAAATCTAAACTTGGTTTGTTTTTGGGTTGTATTGGAAATTTTTCCGCATCAGAATCACCTAAAATTTCAAGTTTAGTTACTTGGATTTCTACTTTTTGTCCAGCGCCTTGACTTTCCACTAAAGTTCCAGTCACAGAAATAGCGGCACCCGTAGTGATACGTTTTAACGTTTCTTCAGGTGTGTTTTCAAAATCAACCACACACTGAATATTATTAAGCGTTGAACCATCATTTAACGCTACAAACTGATTGTTTCTAAACGTTCTTACCCAACCTTTTGCGTTTACTTCTTGTAACGTTTTTGTGTTTTCTAATAAATCTATAATTCTGATGTGCTTCATAATCTCCAAATATTCATTTAAAATGCAAATATAGGGCGAATTTTTGAGTTTTAGAAATGCGAATTTTAGATTATTTATACTCATTTTTTCTTTATTAGAAGTCCCATTGTATTTCTATTTTTCACTATTTTTACAACATGATTTTAGTTACAGGCGGAACAGGTTTAGTTGGTTTTCATTTATTATTGCAACTTTCTCAAGATGAGAATGGCATTCGAGCAATATATAGATCAGAAAAAAAACTTAATCACGTTAAACAATTATTCCAAAAAGATAACAAGCTTTCTGAATTTGAAAAAATTGATTGGGTTAAAGCTGATCTTTTAAATATTCCTGCACTTGAAACTGCTTTTTCTAATATTTCTTATGTATATCATTGTGCGGCGTTGGTATCTTTTAATCCAAAAGATGAAGAAAAACTGTATCAAAATAATATTGTTGGAACAGCAAATGTGGTAAATTGTTGCTTAACTTCTAATGTAAAAAAACTATGTTATGTAAGTTCGATTTCTGCATTAGGAAACGGAACGGAACATAATTTATTGATAAATGAAGAAACAGAAAGAAACAACGAAGCTGTAAGAAGTGATTATTCTATTTCTAAATTTGGTGCAGAAATGGAAGTTTGGCGTGGTTTTCAAGAAGGATTGGAAGTAGTAATTATCAATCCAGGTGTGATTTTTGGGTATGGATTTCCGAAGGAAGGCAGCAGTTTATTCGTTCAAAATATAAAAAACGGACAATTATTTTACACGCAAGGTAAACTTGGGATTATAGCTGTAGAAGATGTTGTAAAAGCGATGACGACTTTAATGAAAAGTACCATTTCTGGCGAACGCTTTATTTTAGTTGCCGAAGATATAACTTACAAGGAACTATTTGATAGTATTGCAGCTAGTTTGGCATCGAGAACCTCAACCAACAAATTAAAAAAACCAAAATTTGAAATAAAGAAGTGGCAATTACAAATCATTCGAATCTTTGAGTTTGTTTTGGCGAAGCTATTTTTTAGAAAAAGAATGTTAACAAAAGCTACCATAAACGCATTATATAATTTAGAAACTCACGATACAAATAAAATTAAAACTGCTATTGATTTTGAGTTTTTAGATATGAACGTGTATTTGAAAGAGTTGGTTGGGAAAATGAAATAAAAAATCCAAATTCCTTTTACAAATTAGAATTTGGATTTTTAAGTATTGAAAGTTGTATGCGGTTATACTTTCATAATTTCCGCTTCTTTAGCAACAAAAATTTCATCAATTTTTTTAATAAAAGCATCTGTTAATTTCTGCACGGAATCTTCAGCAATTTTACAAATATCTTCAGATGTTCCATCTTTTTCTTCTTTTTTGATATCGCTATTGGCATCTTTTCTGGCGTTTCTAATACCTACTTTGGCATCTTCTGCTTCTGCTTTAGCTTGTTTTACCAATTCGCGTCTTCTGTCTTCTGTTAAAGCGGGAATACTAATGATAATATTATCGCCATTGTTCATCGGGTTCAACCCTAAATTAGCAATCAAAATCGCTTTTTCAATAGGTTGTAACATCGCTTTTTCCCAAGGCGTAACGGTTAAAGTTCTTGCGTCTGCTGCTACAACATTGGCCACTTGAGCCAATGCCGTTTGTGCCCCATAATAATCCACAAAAACACTACCTAACATTTGCGGAGAAGCTTTTCCTGCTCTAATGTTTAAAAATTCTTTTTCTAAATGCGCTACCGATCCATTCATAGATTCTTTTGCGCTATCAATAATAAAGTTAATTTCTTCTGTCATTTTATTTATTTTAAAATTCCAATATAATAAAATCCAATTTCGTAAATCGTAAATCTAAATTCGTAATTAAATTGTCACTGTTGTTCCTATCGTTTCTCCGTTACAAATTTTTGATAAATTCCCTTTTTTGTTCATATCGAAAACAATAATTGGCAATTTATTTTCTTGGCTCAATGTAAAAGCAGTTGTATCCATTACATTTAATCCTTTGGCTAACACATCATCAAAAGTTATGGTGTCATATTTTACAGCGCTTGGGTCTTTTTCAGGATCTGCTGAATAAACTCCATCTACACGAGTTCCTTTTAAAATTACATCGCAATTTACTTCAATTCCTCTTAAAACGGCAGCTGTATCAGTAGTAAAATATGGATTTCCAGTTCCGGCACCAAAAATTACAATTCTGCCTTTTTCTAAGTGTCTTGTAGCTCTTCTTTTAATATATGGTTCGGCAATAGCTTCAATTTTTAATGCGGTTTGCAAACGAGTTTGCATTCCTGCATCTTCTAATGCGCCTTGTAATGCCATTCCGTTTATCACAGTGGCTAGCATTCCCATATAATCACCTTGCACTCTATCCATTCCGTTACTTGCGCCGGCTACTCCTCTAAAAATATTTCCACCGCCAATTACTATGGCAATTTCTACACCTTGGTCGTGAATTTGCTTAATTTCTGAAGCATAATCTGCTAAAGTTTTCGGATCAATTCCGTACTGTCTTTCGCCCATTAAGGCTTCTCCGCTTAATTTAAGAAGGATTCTTTTGTAACTCATGGTGTTGTTTTTAGTGTTGCAAATATAATTATAATCTGCAATCAAAAAAACAATTTAATTTAGAAACATCATTTCTATTTAACTTTTAGTTTACAATTGCTCATTATTTATTTTTAAATTTGTAAAAACAATTTATCAGCTATGTTATCTATCATCCAATCTGCTTTACAAAATAGCCATTCATATACTGAATATCGAATTATTGTTTCGAAATTAATTGGCGAAGGGAAATCGACAGGAAAGGAACAAAGTGCCGATTTATTACACTATTCGGAATTGAATGAAGTACGAATGAACCGGTTAGAAAAAACATTAAAAATCGATTCTGAGGTTTTAAACATCTTACAAAATATAAAATCTAAACAAACTTGGTTAGTGATTTCAGAAGGCTGGTGTGGCGATGCGGCTCAGATTTTACCCGTTATCAAATTAATGTCTGAAGCTTCTAAAAATATAGATTTGAAATTAGTGTTTCGTGACGAAAATGAAGAATTAATCAATCTGTTTTTAACCAATGGGGCTAAATCCATTCCAAAATTACTGATTTTAGATGAAAACGCAAACCTTATCAATCATTGGGGACCACGACCAGAAGAAGCAAAAAACATAATTATAGAGTATAAAGCTAAAAATGGAATTGTAGATGAACCTGCAAAAATAGCTTTACAAAAATGGTATTTAGACGATAAAGGGATTTCTACAATGAAGGAGATTGTTGTAATCCTTCAATAAAAGCTTCAGGTTCCGTAGCATTTTTCACCGAATAATCACCGATTTTTGTTCTACGAAGTGCCGTTAAATGACCTCCAGAATTAAGAGCCAAACCAAAATCGTAAGCGATGGAGCGAATGTACGTTCCTTTACTACATACAATTCTGAAATCTATTTCGGGTAAGGCTATTCTGGTTATTTCAAATTCGGAAACCATAACTTTTCTGGTTTTTATTTCCACTTCAATGCCAGCTCGAGCGGATTCGTATAATCGTTTTCCATCTTTTTTAATTGCTGAAAAAACAGGTGGTTTTTGATCTATTTCACCTATAAATTGCGGTAACGTTTCGTTAATTAAATCTTGTGTAATATGTTCAGTTGGAAACGTGGCGTTAATTTCTGTTTCTAAATCGTATGAAGGCGTTGTGGCGCCAACCGTAATAGTTCCAGTATATTCTTTAGCTTGACCTTGTAATTCTTCTATTCTTTTTGTGAATTTTCCTGTACAAATTAGTAATAAACCCGAAGCCAATGGGTCTAAAGTTCCGGCGTGACCAATTTTGAATTTTTTGGGTAATTTTAATTCCTTTATTAAGCCAAATTTTAATTTATTTACGGCTTGAAAAGAAGACCATTTTAGTGGTTTA
>Ga0164294_10000354_pt1 | contig 42827 bp, 37 predicted proteins | sample GEODES005metaG_FD_111479 | JGI IMG/M metagenome (GOLD analysis project Ga0164294, IMG submission 111479) | Oligotrophic lake water microbial communities from Sparkling Lake, Wisconsin, USA - GEODES005 metaG | ecosystem: Environmental > Aquatic > Freshwater > Lake | place: USA: Sparkling Lake... | reverse complement strand
TTCACTTTACTTCAGTTTTACCGACGACACGTTAAGAACGCTTCTCTCGAATGCCGTGTAGAAGCCCGGCAGCACCTCATCTCCAATTGAGAATGCGTCTGACAACTCTCCATTCAGTTCTATCAGACTCTCCACTGGAATGTCCTTTTTGCAATCTGTTTGAGGATAGTCTGACTCCAATTCATTCAGATCCAAGTCTGAACCGTCGTGATTGAAGTGTGTCTTCACAATCGGCACCAGTTTTGAACCTGCTGGAATGTAAGCCGGGTGAACAAATGTGCCATTGTCGATCATCCTGTAAATTACCATCGAACGACAGTCGGTCTTAATCATTGCCTGGTGAATTCTTCCGTCTGTGCGGCGAATTTTCACAACAATATACTTCTTTCCGTCGCAGTGCTGAGCGATGTTCGGGAAATCAACAATCGGCACAATATATTCACAAAAGTTGAAGCACAACTCCGCAAATGACACGATATGCTCGGCGCTCTGATGATACGGAAATACGCTACAATACCAACTATCTCCCATAACCGTTTGTGCTCCATCAAACACTCGTCCGTGAAGTTCAGGGCAGTTCTCTCCATAATTCTTGTTTGTAATGTAGCATCTACCAACAAATCGTGATGAAAACATCCTACAAGTCATAACATTGTTCTTGATGGCTTCATACAATACGTCCTTATCATCCTCTTCATCAAAGACGTCTCCGCCTCGTTTAATCTTAACTTCCTTCAAAAGCCTCTGAAAGAGGCGATTCAGAACATTCTTGTTTCGGATTTCAATGTCAATCACTTCATTCTTGTTAATTTTCAGCTTGTTGTCATCAACCGTGAGCTTGTCTCCATACAGCGCCTCTGTCAGGGGAGAAACAAGGAACGATGCTGCGGCCATTTTGGTTGTGCGCGTGTGTTTGCTTTGGAAAAATGACTTAAACAATACAAAATAAAATCATTTCAATTTTTTTGCGCTTAAATATTAAAGTGTATAACCATAACTTTTTTGCTCGAAAAAAAAATGAGGCCCCACCGAGATTCGAACTCGGGTCAAAGGATTCAAAGTCCTTTGTGCTAACCACTACACCATGGAGCCACAATACATATAGTAAATGAATTGATTTATATTTTAATCCATACTCACCACAAAAAATTGAAATACTTCTAACCAAACAGATTTCTCTTCAATCAACAAAATGGGTCAGGACACAAACTGCGTTCTTGGCGTCACGTACCACTGCCAGTACATCCCCGAGAACATCGATATCATCGAGAAACTCATACAAATGAAGGATGTTTCGGCATTCATTAAGGCCGATGAAGACACGGATGAAGTGCTAGAAATCACTGACGCCATCATTGACTCCAAATCACGCGGAGAAATGTTCAACAGCGAATTCCTAGAAAAAGCCGCAAATGACTGGTATGGATACGAAGACATCACTATCATCGGCGAAGAAGTCATCTTCAAGGTGACAGTTTATACCGCACACGTTCGAAACTTGTCACGCCGAGGCACAGGCAACCCGATTTATAACGAATGTTGCACACCAGTTAAAATGATTACCACACTTCAAACGATTGTTAACGAGCTCAAGACATTCGGAATAGACGAGAATGACCTCACAATCGGACATACATTTACTGATGATTAGTATAATTAAACATTTATTTTTATTGTTTCCGACACAAACCAATTAAAATTGAAGGCAATTCAACAAAAAACCAATCCAAATACAACAAACATCTAAATGACATCAACGACAACTTGCGGAGTTTGCCTCGAAGAATGTGTAGAGAAAAACGTGGCAACAACCGACTGTGGGCACACGACACACCTGAGTTGCTTAATTAAAGTTCTCTCCACATCGGACAACTGTATTTATTGCCGAAAGAAACTGAACTTAAGCAATAAAACGAACATAGACCCCTTTATGGAGAGACATTCAATGTGGATGCAACAAAACGAACCGACACACCTTATATTGGCATATATTCTTATGATACTGGTAATAATTGTATCTGTTTGTTTATCTCCGCCCCTAAGCTCCCTGACCTTCCGCTTGACCTCGGTCTTGGATAGCACAGCGTAGCACAGGCCACCTCATTGCCGTCTGGGTCAATAAAAAGCATTTCAATAAATCCATACTAAACAACACAATCAAATTACAAATAAAGAGATTGAGGCGTAACGATTGACTTCAACGTAGCATCAGCCACCTTATTAACTTTACTAGCTAGCCCAGTATAACCATAAACCAAACAAGCCGCATCAATTTCAGAACAAATATTGTTGATTTTCAGCATTGTCTTCACGAATTCACCCGCATACAACCCCGAATTCACAATAACCTGTTTACATTGAGTATCATCACACGCATCACACCAATCGGCAAAGAATACCCATTTTTCTCTACTCAATTCTACTTGAAACTCTCCAAACAGCTCAATCAACTTCAATATGTTGTCATTGTCAATAGTAACACATACATCATCTTCTTCGCCCTTATCATACGCAAACATACTTAGGAACCCTACAAACTCCGAAACACTAAGTGCCTCAAACAACTCGTGGTTTCTCTCCAATACAACCGACCACGAAAGACAATCAACTTCTTTAAAGCACCTCGCGGCCAATCCAATGTGAGACAACACGCCATCGTGAATTATCCCATTTGTCTCCAAGCGACAATATGCTGTAATTACATCATTCCCCAATTGCTCTTGAACCCGCAGTCGTTCAATCTCCAACTCGTCGCATTCCGTTGCCATAGCAACCAATTCCTTCTTTTTCTGTAAGATTTTATTGATATCCGCGCCATTTTTCCGCTTGGCCTGTTCAATAAATTCCTTCAGTTCGTCATTAAGGCGGTTCCTGTGTTTTTTATTCGCAGTCTCGATTGCTTTAGTGCGAACCTCGTATTCTTCCACGAGCTTGTTCTGTAATTCGCTCAACTGACATTCTCTCCCCATCTTCGCACGTTTTTCAACCAATTGTCTGTCAATGGCATCCAATGCTGCGTTAATCTCATAGCGAATCATACTGTTAAGTGCTACTTTTAGAGAACCATCGACAACATCTTTATCACCGTTGGCAGCTACATTGAGAATGGTATCATATCCAATAGCATATTTAGACCGCAATGTCTGTGGCGCTCCCGCTAAAATCGTCTTCAACGTGTTCTGTCCAATCGCACCTACACTATCATAAAGATTAAACAGATGAATTACGTGACCTACCTTATCCAACCCGCGACGTCCTGCTCGTCCAGCCATCTGAGTATATTCGTGCGGATGAAGGAAACGAAATTGGCTCTCGGCATACTTTTGAATGTCTGTAAAAAGTACAGTCTTTGTGGGCATATTCACACCGACTGCGAATGTTTCAGTGGCAAACAACATCTTAATATAACCCTTGCTGAACATAATTTCCACGATTTCTCTCAGAACTGGAATAACACCAGAGTGATGAACTGCGATTCCACGTTGCATAAGTTCAATCATCTCCTCATACTCTGCTGTTCGTACATATTCCTCCCAATTCGGTAGTCGTCGCAAAATCGTCAATACTTCGTGAGAAACTGTGGCGCTCAGTCCTTTACCAGACAACAAGTCAATCCCGAGTTGTTTAGCCATATCATTGGCCTTCTTCCGAGAGAAAACGAAACAAATACCAGGAAGCATATCTCTCTCATTTAAATACGACACTGCTCTGTGAATAACTGTGCTACGCTTTACTGAATCAGCACTAATCAATTTAGAAACACGAAATGTATCCACGATATTTCTCTCAACAAAGGAGCCATCGGGATTCTTAATTGTTTTCGGAGTGTCTATAAAACCATTTACGAAATCCCGCTCTTCCTTGTTAAGCCCGCGCAAATCCCCTGAGTTCGAAGTCATAAAAGTATAATGAATGAGTGGAACAACGCGCTTTCCGGTGGAACAAATCCAAACTTCTTCGGCTGTTTTCGGGCCCAGGCCACTTTCTGTTTTCTCGCCACTTTCTGTTTTCTCTCCACATTCTTTATTCTTGATGCTTTCAATCCACTCTGCGAACTGCCTAACCCGATCAATTGTAGCAGAGAGCATAACCATCGTGACATTCGCAGGCAACCACATAATACACTCTTCCCAGACCTTTCCACGCGCGGCGTCATTGATGTAGTGAACCTCGTCAAAAACGACACATCCAACGGCGTCACTAAAACCGCCCTCAGCGAGAGAATTCCGTAGAATTTCAGTGGTCATAATGACACAATCAGCATCAGGGTTGAACTTGATGTCTCCGGTCAAAATTCCGAAGGAAATCGCCGGGAATTTCGCCTTAAATTCGTGGAATTTCTGATTAGAAAGTGATTTAATCGGTGCTGTATAAATAACTTTCTTGCCTTTCTCTCCAATAAAATATTCAATCGCATACTCGGCTGGCAATGTTTTCCCTGAGCCTGTATGAGCCGTTACAAGTGGATGATGTCCCTCGCGAATCGCAGTAATCGCCGCCAACTGAAATGTATCAAGCACAAGAGTTGGGTATTTCGCCTTGATTTCGGCACAATCAAAGCCAATTTCGGACGTCTTTTCGTCAAATATGCGGACCATTTTCAATTACTACATACTAATACAACAACACCTTTAAATGGTTTCATTATTGAATTCACCGACTGAAATGATGTCTTGGTACAAAGCCTCGTATTCCGCACTATTTCTCTCCATTTTCAACAATTTCTCCATTTTTTCCACAACGGTTCCCTTGTAATAAATGTCATTCTTAAAAATTTCATGTAATTCATCGCTGTCAATAATTGTCTTATACAATTCATTGGTTTTCTCAAAAACGGAAAAACTCACACTCGATGTCAGAGGTTTAAGAAGAGCTTTCATAATTCTGATGGGAAAGTTCGCAATAACCAAATTCATCTTATTTTCAGCGTCATTTAACAAGTATTCCAAACATCGTTCTCTCAAAGAAATCGGCAAAGACAAGTTGTGAAGATGATACCACATTAATCCATGAGAAAGATAGATGTTTGACAATACATCCGCCATATTTCCTGAAATCATCTGTTTTGACTTGATTTTTCCACCCATAATTGCGACAAAATTTGATAGAACACTAAATTTCACAGTAACACGCTCAAGTCGGGTCATTCTAGAAACAGGATTAATCAATCGCCCATAATTTCCAAGAAAATTCGCAATCAACGAATTAAAATGCTTACGAAACGCAACAACATCATTATCTTGAATGCTCTGGAAAATCGGGAAAATGTAAGGATGGCTCTTGTTCAGACCCTGTCCAAAAATAATAAGACCACGAGTCAACGTATTCGACCCTTCAACTGTTATTCCAATCGGAGACGAGTTGTAAAACTTTGTAAAAAAGTTGTTCTCTCCTATACAAATTCCACTACCAGCATAAATGTCCATACCATGATTCAAAACAATTCGACCTCTCTCGGTAGTTTGCTGTTTCATTATAGCCGTAATAACAGACGGTGTTGCTCCTTCATCCAAAATATGATTTGTAAAAGCAACCGACGTGTGAATTATCCAGGTATTCAAATACATTTCAATGAATTTCTCTCTAACTGCCTCCATGTTTCCGATTGGCAAGTTAAATTGGCGGCGTATATTGATGTAATTCATGATGGCATGAGTTGCAAACTTGGATGACCCGGCAGCCGCCGCAGGCAAACTGACACCTCTACCGACAGCTAAACATTCCATCAACATCTTCCAGCCTTCTCCTATTCTCTCCTGACCACCAATAACCTGGTAAAATTCAATATACACTGTGCCCTTAACTGGTCCGTTTGGAAATCCCGCGTTGTTTGGATTGTGATGAGTTGTCTGGTCTACACCTCTCTCAATAAGTGCTAATGTAATTCCTTTTTTCCCATCCACCAGCAACCCTTTTGGGTCCTCTAAGTTAAACGCAATGCCTACCAAGTTTGATATAGGTGCGAGTGTAATGTAACGCTTATTGAGAGAAACCTTGATTTTCATTTTACCTTCGACTTCTACAACAACACCCTTGTCAATCGAGCCTATAGCATCGCTCCCATTGTTTGGTCCAGTCAATCCAAAACAAGGAATAAACGTCCCATTTGCTAGTCGAGGCAAATAATAAGTTTTTTGTTCATCCGTTCCATAATGTTGAATTAACTCGGCGGGTCCGAGAGAATTAGGAACCATAGTAACAACTCCGAGAGACGGATTATAAGACGATATTTTTGTTAAAATTCGAGATTGTTCTGTTACAGACAACCGATTTCCCCCGTATTTCTTGTCAATTATCATACCCAAGTATCCTTTCTCACCAAGATATTTCATAACTGAATTGATGTTCTCACTTGGATACACATTTTCAGTTCCGACTCGAGCCAATAATTCGTCAATTTCTTTAAACAAACTAGTTTTTACGCTAATGTGCTTATACAACTTCCTATAATCTACTTTTCCTTGGAAAATTTCACGGTCAATGGAGACGCCGCCGGATTTAAGAGCAATAATCTCAGTCTCAGAAATCTTGGGAATGATGCTTTTGACAAACTTGAATGCTTGTCTATACATGAATGTGTTTATTTATCTTTAACACTCATATTGTTTTAAACCCATTTTATGGGATATTGTTTAATTCATCCAAATACTTATGTCGAACACCGCGAAACATACTATATCGGTAATAATAGAGCGGTTTCTTAGTAACGACTTCAAGACATTTTGAATGATTATTTAATATATATCGGTGAACGACCATATTAAATATACAATCACTTATGTAATTCTCTCCATCAACTTCATCCACAAACCTTAATAGAACATCACCTCTCAAACACAAATCAACATATTCACGTGGTCTCAAATAGTCCAAAACAACAATTCCAGATTTAAGAACAGCACTTTGGAGAGAAGTGTTACGGTCGTTGATCTCACAATCCATGCTAAATCGAACTACGCTGTTATTCATCCTAATGACCTCGAGTCCTGGACGAATGAAGCGCAAATATTCAGCATTTCTCTCGGGTTCCATAATATCATCGTCATCTGTGAAGATTGCGTAATTTTCGGAGTGAATAATACCGACATCCCATAATGTCATCACCAATCGTTTATAATGTTGGAATTGAGCCAGTTGAGGTTCAGGTTGTTTAATAAGATGAACTCTTGGATCATCATATTCGAGAGAAAGTCCAGTATAAGACACATAAACATCACACACTTTGGTCTGAGACATTTGGGAATCTAGCATTTCTCTCATTTGTTCCACATTTTGTTGGGTTTTCAGGTGCGATGCACACAGAATTATGAGAGACATTTTAATAACTACAAATAACAATAAAATTTTATATAGTTTGAAAATATAGATGACTACAACAGTTGATACAATAATAATTGGCAGTGGAATTGCTGGATTATATGCGGCATATAAAATAAAACATTACAGTCCGACAACAACATTTTTAATTTTAGAGAAATACAAGAAACACTGGATAGGAGGAAGAGCCAGTAATGACACTTTCTATGGAACCGAAATCGTTACAGGTGCTGGAATTGGTCGCAAACACAAAGACAAGCTACTTTTAAAGTTATTACGAGATTTCGGATTTAGAAATCCTCACGAATTCACAATTAATCCCGACAAATCTTACCTCAACAATCCAATTGACATAAAACAAACAATGAAAACACTAAAAACGCATTTCAATAAAAACAAGCATAAAAACCTCACATTTAAACAATACGCAAAGCGCACACTCGGCACCAAAGAATACGAGAAATTCACATCATCCACTGGATACACCGATTATGAAAACGAAGACGCATATGAAACCCTCTATTATTATGGAATGGAAGAGAATGACTGTTGTTGGCAGGCATTTAGAGTTGAATGGAAAAACCTTGTTATGAAGTTATATGATTACATTGGAGAGAAACACTTCAAGTTCTCAAATAAAGTTATACAGATAGAGCGGGATCTCTCAATTCACACAGAAGACGGTGCTAAATATACATGTAAAAAGGTTATCATCGCAACCACAATCGACACAGTTAGAACACTTCTCCCATCACATCCGATATATAAAGACATTGAAGGGCAGCCATTCCTACGACTTTACGCAAAATTCACCAAGAAATCAGCAGAAATAATGAAAGAGCGCGTAAGCCGGCTAACAATAGTAAAAGAACCACTTAAACAAATAATTCCGATGAACACTGAAAAAGGCGTTTATATGATTGCCTATAACGACAATAACACCGCAACCACATTAAAGCATCATTTAGAGAACAACGAAACCAATCGACGCTTGTATGAAATGCTTTTAGAAGATTCTCTCGACATTCCGCCAAATACACTTGAAATTATAGCAATCAAGTCTTATTATTGGCCAATAGGAACGCATTACTACAAACCACTCAATAGAGAGTTGTATAGCTCGAGAGAAGAGTTTATGCGCATGGCACAACGACCAGAAAAAGACATAATTGTGATCGGCGAGGCAGTAAGTAGAAATCAAGGATGGACCGAAGGTGCGTTAGAAAGTGTGGAGGCTGTTTTTGTTTCTAACAATGTTGTATTAAAATGAACAACTTTTTTTGAATAATTTTATTTTACACACCAATTAGAAAATTAAAATGCTTTTCTAACAACTCCACCCATATCCGACGAACAAATACTTTCCTGTCCTCCCAAGCCAAAAATATTCCGGCTTGACCTCGTCGCTTCTACTGACATCAAAGAGAATTCCTTCATTTTCCGATTGATTTTCCCAATTTTCTCTCAATACATCTTCTTCATTTAATCCCATAACACGATAAATGTCGTGTTGTGTGTTTATTTCTTGACCGTTATCATCAATGATTTTGCCACATAGCTGTGTTCCACATTCAAGGTTACATCGAATATCCTCAATAATCTCAACTTTATCCTCATCAGTCAGAGTTCCATTGTGAATCTTGTCAAAGTATTCTTGGTCAAGTTCTTCACAAAAATCAAACCAATCAACAGCATCAGTCTCATACGAAGGTATAAAATTGCGATTGACGCGGTTCGAGACAAAACTCATTTTTAATATGTCGCGTGAATTTAAAAAGTTATTTTCAACACAGAAAAAAATAAAAATCCGCGAATGTCCACACATGGAATTGGATCCCATACTAAGTGGACTTTTTGCTTTTTATGAAATATAACGAACTCATTTTTAATCGTCAATCCACAGCATTCGTGTAATTTCCAGTGACTTGTCATAAACATCGACAACAACACGTTCTCTCCTCTCATTCGTATAAATTGCCAGGTTTGTGCCTGACTTGAAAGCATGGAACTTCAAAATTTCGCCCTTAAATAAGATGATTGACTCGCAACCCATCATATTGAGCCCATAAAGACCATAATTTCCGTTGGGGTGTTCGATGTACATAGTCGCACGAGAGAAAATACAATTAAAAAATAGAATGTGAGTGGTTTCAATTTTTTAAATGAGAAAAACCTTCTCTTTTATTGACCTCGAAAAACTGACAATGACAATTCAACAACACTAAAACACAATTTAGACAATAACTTAAATAATTGGCATCTTTATGAAATGCGTTTAGAGTATTCTCTTGGTATAATTAGCCATTAAAGGGTATTATTGACCAATAGGAACACATTATTACAAACCACTCAATAGAGAGTTATATAGTTCCAGAGAAGAATTCATTCACGCATCCCGAAAAAGACATCAAGAAGTGATTAGCAGAAATCAAGGTGCACTGAGTCTATTTTTGTTTCTAACGATATTGTATTAAAATGAAAAACTTTAACTACATGAACACAGAAATGAAACAACTTGGTGGTGCTAAAATAGTGCGCAATGTCACAATACGACGTGGAAAAGGCTATAAAAGCGTAACAAAATACAACAGAAATAAGAAACAATTTACTATTAAGAAGAAGTTGAAACGTTGTGATGTTTTGAGAATAAAAAAAGGAAAATTCATTCCTGGACTTTTCGCCGATTGTAGAAAATGATTTATAAAACCAACTTAAAGCAGAGCAACCATTACAAAGTATATACACACAAAGATGACAACTTCGAAGTACGACAACCGCGTTTACACTGGTCGAGTCAAGTGGTTCAACCCTCAAGGATGGGGATTCATCAGCCTCAATGATTCTACTGAGGACATCTTCGTCAGGTGGGACAATCTCGCGTGCGATGGCTACAAGTATCTTGTTCAGGGCGAGTATGTCCAGTTCAACGTGGAGCACAAGCCCGATGCGGAGGAAGGCAAGGAGTATCAAGCGGCCAACGTAAATGGTGTTGGTGGTGGCAAGCTTATGTGTGAGACCCGACACGAACAGCGTGTTGCTGCTGCGAGGCATCGTCAGGAGAACCAAGCTCAACCTCAACATGAGAGACCTCCTCGAGTTACAGCGCCAGTTCCAGTCGCCGGGCATCAATGGGTTCTTGTGCCACAGCAAGCCACTCTTCAGCGTCCTCCCCGTCAGCATCAGCCCCGCAGGAATTAAATGTAAATGATTGATGTTTGAATAATAATTTATAAAAACATCATACAATAAATTCAAATACTTATTTTTTAACTTTTGAAAAAAGGAAAAGAAAAAAGGATGTCCACGCCGGGAATCGAACCCGGGCCGACGCTTTGGAAGAGCGCCATACTAACCACTATACTACGTGGACTGTTTTCCACATCTTACAAGAGATTGGAATTGATTTATATGCTCTCTTTTTCAAAATTAAACTACAAAAGATGATTGAATCACAACCAACATACATTTTTATGAGGTTAAAAACACACAACAAATGTACAATACAATAAAAAAACCTCTTTATTTAAGCAGGGCATCCAGTATTCGCAAAGCACATCATTCCATCACCACACTCGCCATCTGTTCCACCCGGACATTTCTTCGTCGTGCAACTAGACGCAGCACTCCATCCATTCACTTTGGGACCACATCGGTTGCTATTGGGTGGAGCTGCGCCTGTTTGCTTCCATATAATATATCCAGCGTTGTTAATGCCTGTTTTCTCATTCAATCCATCCCAATCAGGAACATCCGGTATAGACGGTAAAATCTTGTTTTCTATGCCCTTGAACATTGACAGATTACTGGCTTCGAGAGAATCACCACTGGAATAAAGCTGGGGTGAAATGTAATCGACGTTGCTATCATTTATCCACGAATTAACCAAGTCCATTCCTTGACCTGCCCCAGTCTGACACTGATAAGGGTTCGTGTGGCTCATAGTAACCAACACTTGAAGACCTGCTTGCTTACACTTAGCAAAGCAGTTTTTAAACGCATCAACAAATGACACATTCGGCGTGCACACTTCCACATCAAAGCACAGACCATCCCAACCAGCCCTTTTAATTTCAGTAAGTTTTTGATTTATATAGTCCAAATCGCTAACATTCCATATGCCAGTTTCTAAACCACCACCCAGATTTAAAAACTTCTTACCGGATGTGATTGTAGATGCCTTGTTTATATTTATATCAATCGCTTGTCTGGGACTCTCTCCACCGAATAAAATCCCGATATCCCAAGAACCAGCTGGCACTTGTGTGGAACTCCAAGTCCACTTGTAATAACCGCGAAGTGGCTGTCCGTTACCGAAAAACTCACGACTTCTCCCACCGAAAAACCACTTTGCTAGAATTATAACAACTAACAATGTAGCCGCGATAATCTGAACCTTCGACAATTTCCTTAAAAACTTCATTTACATTAACAAAATAAAAAATAAAATTCAAAACTTCTCCATCCTAATCTTCTTTTTTAGCTCATCCTTGTCTTCAAACAAATATATCCTAAACTTGTGCTCAGTGTAAAGTTCCATCTTATTATAGTGAATGAACTTGCTTGACAACTTCAATGCCGGCACATACACGACAAACAACCACAATCCGTCGTTTCTCTCCATTGCTTCAAACACAAATCCAGTATAAATCTTGTCCATAACATCGGGATTCGTCACACACATAGCCAACAACGCGCAATCATTTTGAACCTTGCGAATCGACCGCATTGACTGGTTGATATATGCCAAGTTCTCGTCACTTGTCCATCTCTCATAAAACCCCCGCATATCCCCCGACATCGCAACTAATCCCTCATTATCCATTAGCTGTATAATGTTCAACAAGTCAACCAATCGCCTAATGGGTGACGTAATGTGAACATACTCATTAAACTTCAGCATTTCGTGGACTTTGTCGGCATCATACTTAATATAACTGCTTCCATTGCTGTGCCACAATCTAAGACTCATAAGCACGTCTTTTGGTAGTGTCGCCGGCAATTCAAAGCCGTTCTTAAACTTGAAACTGCGATAAATGCCGTTTTTTCTCTCCGCAAATTTCATCGCGCACTTGTAATTCATCAAAACCATTATGTATGCCACAAAATCGTGACTATCAGCAACGCTACTCTTCGACATCTTTCTAACCATTCGCAACGCCCGCTTATAAACGTTGTTTTCTGCCAATTCATCGTCATCATATCGGAAATTTCTCTCAACAACTATGCTAGTATTCTTAAACGCAACATCACCAACAATTTCACCAGTAGCCTCACACACATCAACGTCCATAGTAAATGCGAACCTCACCTTTTTTTCAAGAAGACTGCAAAGAATATCGGAGAGAACAGATGGCAACATTGGGCGTTTTCGGTCAGGCAAGTAAATGGTAGAAATGCGTTGAGAGAAAGACGTCCATAGTCGCAGAGAATCCATCCATAACGCGACATTTGAGATATACAAGCTCAGTCGCACGCATCCATCCACTGGACTCTTGCTTAATCCAAACGCATCGTCAAAGTCCTTACTCCCGACTGGGTCAATCGTATAAATCCCGCCCCATCGTGTCCTATCTTCCACGCCATAATCCCGCTTAATTCGCATCTCGTGCTCTGTCTCTCCATTACCAAGCCGTTTCTTCGTCTCAGATATAAAATCCTGAATGGACGAGTTCAAATTCTTACAATACAACTGATATTCGTAGAAATTCTCTAAAATGTCGACGTCGCCAATGGTAACAACCAACTCGCCAACTGGTTTCTCTCCATCCCATTCCTTAAACTTGAATACGACATATTTATTCACAAACTTCTTACTAAATCCACTGATATCGAGAGAATACGCAACTAAAAACGCTGGAATCCGCCGGTCATCAGGAATACACTTGTAAAGCATTCGCTTACCGGTCTTTCCGTATCCATAGGACTTGTTGCCCTCCAGCACGAGAACTCCCGAAATCGTCTTCTGATTACGCAATAATGACGCAATCAACACAATCTCGCCATTCTCTCCAACGTCAATGATGTCTTGATTAAATATCTTCTCAGTATATGGGTTGAACACGGTGCGACCGATGGTAGAGAGAAACAACTCATTAGGAACAAGCGCCAATGTGCCAGAATCAACGACATTCCACGTCTCATTGTCGTCATATTGGATTTTGAATGGCGACATTTTTGTTTTATGAGTTGTAAATACATATTAAAAACAATACGTCTTTAATATCAATTTTTAGAAACTATACAATAACTTCGTCTTTAACACATAACTCATATCTTCGTCTTTAACCCATAACTCATATCTTCGTCTTTACATTCTGCTGTTGAAATATATATCTCATCAAATCCCCTCCCACCGAGAGAAAACTCATCGGCGTATTATATGAATTCTGAGCAATAACACTCAATCCTTCAAACGCCACGCTATAACTCCAATAAGGCGGAATAAACAGTGATTCACCTGGACCACCCAGAACCACGTCTATATACTGTGTCTTCTCCATTTCGTCAACAAACGCATCATTTGTTATGTTTGAAAACTCATATGTGTCATAATCCTTGTCTATGTTTAAATACTTAATGCTATTTGGATTAAACAACCTAACCCGACAAGCACCACTACAAACCACCAAATAATTGCGGTAATCATTTTTATATTGAATTGGAGTAATTGTTCCCTTGTTACCAATAATGACGTCATATTTAGGCCTCATTGACATTGGTGGCTTTAAATAGTCATCCTTCTCAAATTCTTTATTAAGAAGTGTTTCAGAAATAAATTCAACGTTTCTCTCGCTGTAATAACCTCTACTCTCTTCCTTCGTCAAGAACTCAATAGCATCCTTCAACTTAATAGGCAAACACACCCTCTCCTTATTCTTACGTAAATTCACGTTGTATTTGTCGAATTTCCCAAACACATCATTGAAATTAAACGGAATTCGCGCACTTCTAAATTTAAATGGAGAAATTAGAGCGCACACCTCCTCAAAGCGATCCTTTCCAATGTTCTCTCGTGTCAAATCTATGACATCTAAATCATTGTTCGTCTTTAAATGAAACCGAATGTGTATATAAGAGAACAGAACCAAAAAAAATAAAACTAGACCAACTAAAATTTGTATCATTTTGTTTTTATTTAAACTAATGCGCGCTTAAATAAAAATATTTTAAACACAAATTGACTTGTTAAAACGCATCACCCTCTTCATCAGTCATCTTTGGCGCCAAGTAGAATTTCAAGTAATTTGTTGCCAACTCGGCGTCCTCCTCGTTTAAGTTGTAGCAAAAGTTCATAGGCTTCTGTGTATCAACGTGGAGCCAAATGTCCTTAAACACCTTACTAAACAACGAAATACTCTTAATATACTTCGCAGCAAAAGACATCCTCAAGTGTCCGCCTTCTTCAATCATATATTCAGACAAATCAGATATCTTAATGGGAACCCGAATGGTCCCAGCACTATTATCCCCTCCAGCCAACTCCAACAACTCCTCATTACAGACGACCGATATGTATTCACCAAATGATACAATCTGCTCAACGAGGCTGTTGAAGTGCGCCGCCACCATCTTTATGTCCGCTTGATACTCGTCGGTTGTTAAGTCAAGCAACTCTGTATCAAATTCATATAGGGGAATCGTAAAATACTTGTTAGTCTCGTCCTTTGTGCCATTTTCAAAATGAAACTCCAAAACATCAGGATTATCGTTATCATAAACCAACGCCAAATGCTGATTAGTTCCGCGACAATTCAACACCTTCCCCACCAATTTAACGTTTATACCCAGAACCTTGCTAACTGGCACATCATACTCCGAAAACCACGACTCGTCAATCTTCATCTCAAAGATACACACGTGAGCCATATCAATGCCTTGAAAATACAGCTCATTATCTCGGAAATGGAGATTGACCTCATTGGCAATGCTCGGAAGCATTTGGAAAACGCTTGAAAACTGTTTCGCCTTCTTCAGATCCGAAATTACAAGCTTCATCTTGTTTGTTCTGTGAAATATAATAAAATACTCTTTATTATATTTTCGTCTTCTAATTCAATTTTCACATAATATTACAGCGCGTTCGGGTCATAAGCGCCATTTCCACTAAATACCACTGTATTCTCTCCACCATCAGTCAGCTCATCTCGAACATTTTGAGACGCCTTCTCCTTAAACGTCTCATACTTCTCCTGCGATTCCTCCGAAATTCGCATCTCAATCTTGCCATCCTCCTGGAGAGAAGTCTTCAGCCTCAAAAGCTCAAGTGTTAGCTCTCGAGCAAGATTGCGATTTGTCTGATTCTCCTGAGTCAAAAACTTAATCTGCTTAATGCACTCCGTAATAAGAGCAGAATCATCGCCACCCGTTCGTTTCGTCTGATTTTGTGTTAATTGAGTTTGAATCTGAGACATTTTGGTATCAATCTCGTTTAATCTATCCTCGTGTAATGAAAGAAGATTCATCGGGTGCATCTTCTTTACATCTTCAGGCTGTTGACCTTCTGCTGTGAACCTAGGTCCAGCCATGGCGGAACGAACATTATTCGTCTGTTGATTGGGTGGAGTAGTTCTTTGAGCAATGTTTCTGCGTGCCGACATCTATTTTATTATGCTCTATTAAAAGTTAATTTTTCGCCATTATACACGCATTTCCATTTTAATAGTTGGATGACAAACATAATCCTTAACAACGAAATCCTCTAAAACATAGTCGGAAATATCTCCCTTTTTCTCTCCAACAATCTCCAATGTTGGGAATTCATACGGCTTTCTATTCAATTGCTCCTTAAGAGGCTCCACGTGGTCATCATAAATGTGTGTATTCCCTAAATAATAAACAAATTCCTTCGCCTTAAGACCACAATGATGCGCGATTAAGTGTGTCAAGAAACTATATGATGCGATATTAAACGGCACACCCAATCCCACGTCTCCACTTCTCTGATACATAGTGCACGTAAGCTCATCTCCACCAGTAACGTGAAACTGGCAAAGCAAATGACACGGTGGAAGTGCCATTGCGTCCAATTGACACGGGTTCCAAGCAGTCATAACAAGTCGCCTCGAATGCCGACTAGTCTCATCTCCTTTAAGAGCGTTAATAATATACGCCAGTTGATCCACACCGACTCCACTATAATCCGTGTGGCAATCCACATATTCCCCGTTAAAATGTCGCCATTGAAATCCATAAACTGGACCCAAGTCGTTCTCCTTAAGCTGTGTGAGACCCCTGCTATCCAAGTAATCCCGCGAAGAATTGCCATTCCATATGTAACATTTCTGTCTCGTCAACTGCTCATTGTCAGTTGAACCCTTAATAAACCAAAGCAATTCCTTAAGACACGTTTTCCACGCCAATTGTTTAGTAGTCATCAAAGGCAACTTACCACCATCTAGGGAAAACACCATCGCCGCACCAATGTCGCAAATCGTAGTTCCATTCCGACCATCTTGAGCACATCCGTTCGCAATTAGGTCGCAAATTACCGACAAATATTGATCTTCTTCGTGCTCATAGCCAGCTTTTTTAATGAGATTTCGCAACATTTCTTTATATATTAAATACTTACCAATATTTTTAATTTCTTTTAATAAATCATATAATGGATACGCCAATGGAAACACCGGGGAAAACATTTGTTTCGCACGTTTTAAATATGGATGAAGATACAAAAGACACATTACTGAATATAACGCAATATGCCGCAATCAGCGTTGTTCCAGTTGTTCTTATAAATAAAGCAGTACAGCGAGTATTTCCTGAACCAGCCGAAGATAAGTCAAATCTCGAAGTTTTAGCGGAAATCATTGGTCAACTGGTTTTTATGCTTGTCGCCATTTTCTTCATTCATCGCCTTGTTACGTTTGTTCCAACTTACAGTGGCGCCGAATATAAGGAATTGAACTTGTTCAATGTGGTTCTTGTATTTTTAATTCTTATGCTGAGCGTTCAAACTCGTGTAGGGCAAAAGGTCAACATCCTCACAGACCGCCTTATTGACTATTACGAGGGCAAACCAGCATCAAAGAAAGAAGTAAAAGAGCAACAGCCGCCACAGCATGTTCTCCCGCCACCAATGCCCGTTGCCACAAATCCCGCGTCTATGCCTCCTCCTCCTCCATCATCGATGGCACCCCCTCCATCATTAATGGGACCCCCTCCCACCCAATTTGATGCCATGTATGAACGCCCTATTGAGTCATTCGGTGGAGCAAGCAGTGGTGGTCTCGGATTTTCCTTCTTATAAGCATGATTTTTAATTCTAATTATAAAGAATTTCTATGATTAATATAATTACATGGAGCAATGCAATTATGTTGATCCAGCAAGAGCCGAGAAAGGTATTCAATATGATTATGACATGTTTAGTCATACCATTTACGAAAATTCACTGTGTATTCAAACAGATGACGAGAAAACCAAAACGAACCAAGAAGAATTAAAGCAATCCGGTAGCCTACCCATTTATTGTATAATAGCACATTCTGAAATAAATACTAACATTAATGTTTCAATGGACGACAAGTTTAAATATCATATAAGAACCCCAGCATCAACTTTCTTTAGATTAGAAAATCAGCAATACGCATATGATATTTCACCAATAGGCGGTTTAATGGAATGCAATAACAACTTAAAACAGTATATGGAATATATTGCTAAAAACCATCCCACATATATGAAAGTGCTATTTAGTCCAAATTATAAAGAATGCTCCACGCCCCTAGTATCTGAAGGGTTCAATTTAGATTCTGTGCTATTCTCTCCGCCATTATATTCAACAATAAACAAATCGCTTAATTTTATGAGTACACGCGAACGGTCGACAATTCGTTTCGGAATTGTTCAATTAAACAAACCAATGGATGAAGAAGTAAAAAACGTGATCAACTCGGTAGGCAAAATATCGCATGCAACTAATGAGGAAGAACAGAAAGCACGCATGTTCAATATGAGTATTAGTCAATTCGGAAAACTAACTAACAACCCAGAGGCAGAAAAAGTATTTGTTGAACATTTAAAAACAAACAATTATAATTGTACACTTGAAAAATTGACATCTATTTTCGGAAAAGGCATTTATATAATTGCTACATGCTCGCCATTAGTTCTTACTATAAATGTTGAAGGGAAAGATCCGGTCAAATACAATTCAGAAATGGCGATAACATCAAAGTCGAAAAAAAAACCAGCAAATATTGAATTAGTTGACAAAGCATTGTATGCGTTCAACGCTGACTTACAACATATGGTTTATGCACTAAACTACCGGTGGATGGAGATGGTTCAATACAACCCAAGCGTACAACTGAAGGACACAATCCCATCTGCAGATGTAAAACCTAGTAAAAAATATTTTAAAATCGCAGAGACAAGAAAAGAATTAAATTTAGATTCAGGTGATGAAACTGATGGAGGCGTCAAAAAGAAACTCAGACACACCACAAAAAAACGAAAACAACCCACAAAGAAACGGAAGAACTCGAAAAAACGCACCACAATCAAACGTCATCGTCGACCATCTCGGGCTCACCGCTCATAATACTATCCATCGCATGTTTAATCATAACAACACCACCTATATTCTTCATAATTTCGCGTGCATTCTTGCCTTGTTCCTCTTCATTCTCTCCACCCATGAGATTATGAAGCATCTTCATGTATTGCTCCGATTCCTGTTCATTGTTCAACCAGTTTGGGTGCTCTTTCTCCCATTCCTTCATTTTCAAAATATGTTTGTGTGCTATTTTGTTGATTGCCGTATTCATCTTGTCACCATTGTCCTTATTCCACCGATTCTCTTCTTTTATGTAGAATTGTAGCCGTTTCTGGTCGCTACAGTGGATTGGCCTCTCATTCGAGCCCAATTCACTGAGACTGCGGATGATTATGTCCGAAATCCCCGCACTATACCCCAGATTATTCGTGCGAAATAAGTCATCCATAGTTATCCTGATGCTCTCTATGAAATCCCGCAGAGTCATCGCGTTCTTACAATATTCATTAAGGAATACATTAATCGAAATCTTGTTATTAATCGTGTTGTTCACTATGTTGCCTGGCATAGCCGTTGCCATCTTGATCATTTCCTTGTTTTCATCAACCAATTTCATGAACATTGACGTCAATTCCTTAAGTTGGTCCTCCTTCTGTTTGCTTAACAAGTCTATATAGTCCTTTTGAATCTGGTTCTGCGTTTTAAGCAATTCTATCAAGTCGTCTGGTGGCGAGGCGAGACCCCGTTTTTCACAAACCTTTTTATGCTTACACATACTCGACTGATGCTTGTATGTTTTAGCACAATATGGACAAACCAGGCGATTTAACAATAGTCCTTCAGCGGCTAATAAATGTTTGCGTGTTGTCAAGTGCTTTCCATAGTCCTTCCTGTTAGTTGTTGTGTATTCACACTTTTTACAAGCATAAGCAGAGGACATTTATTAGTATAAAATGCTAATAAAAAATCCCTTTAATATTTAAAAGATAAAGATATAAAATGACGACCGAACAAATACACCTAGATTTAGAAGAATTGAAGAGAATGGGAGTGGCAGAAGCAAGAGACTTGCTGCAGAATCTGGTTGCTAAGGAGCCAACAACAGACGATGAAGACAAAATCACAATCATACAAGAACTCAAGTTGCCTGGAGACGTGTCGATTGATATGCTTTATCAGTTAGTCGATTATAAGTATTTGGAATTCGCCGATGACGTAAAAGTAGGCATGTTTTTAAAATGGATTCCACTGAAAAAACCTGATGAAATTAGGATGAAACATGGTGCGGTTGTGTGTAAAATCCGCGAGACGGAAGACGATGAGGTTTACATAGTTTGCCGCTTATTGAAACGGGTTGGTGGTCGGACCGTGTTCTTCGAACTGAATTTCGATGAGAATTTACTGTTTTTTAAGAGGTATTAAAAATTATAAGATATATTAAACATTAGATGCGGTCTTTTTCTTCTTAAACTCTAAATTTCGCCGAGTTTTTGCCAATTTCCATCCGTCCTTTTTGTTTCTGATGAATTTCGCCTTCTTTTTACACGTAACTCTGTTGAATTTCAAGCCACGATTCCTAAAAATACTTTTATTACAAATCGCAATTGCTCCGTTCTCTCTTGATATTTCCGGACGCACGCGGAGAGTCTTCTTTACTTTTTTAATGCATCTGCACATCTTTCGTGCCAGTTTACCCTCGATATTTTTCTTGTCACTTGATTCATAACCATAATTGTCTGCGATCGTAACATAATCTCTTGGTCTTAACAAATATGTAGTCATATAAAATGAGTAAATATTTGTTTTATGGTTAAAGTCTAAAACAATTAAAAGTGTTTTTGGACATACTTCAGATCATTTAACGCATTATGAGAGTAAACTGGGTGCCTATTCTTGTGAAGCACTCGCAATGCGTTCAACTTCTTAATCAAAGTTCCGCGTCCATAAGCCTTAACCGACTTCTTTAACGCTGAATGCCTACTAGTCGCCGTGGATTTGAGAGAATAACCATACTTCTTGAGTTCTCCAGATTTGAGAGGACCAATCAATGCTCTTCTATTCTTGCGAGTGTTTGTCATTTATAATATAAAAAGCAAACATTTTAACAACAAAACATATGACCGAAAAAAATACGCATCCCGCTTATAATTTCGCACACATTTATAATATAAACAAAATGTATGCAAGTTAAGAAAAAGACCATCGTATTTGACATGGATGAGACGCTCGGACATTTTGCGGAGCTCAACATGTTTTGGACTTCACTTAAAGAATATTTGTTCCTTAAAAATCTCTCCAATTACATCATACACCATCACCAAACCACATTCTTCAAATTGCTTGACCTGTATCCCGAATTTCTCCGTCCAAACATAATTAGTATCCTTAAATATCTACGGACAAAACAAGAAAACGGCGACATCGACAAGGTTATGATTTACACCAACAACAACGGTCCTAAAGAATGGGTTCTCTCCATACGCGACTATTTCAACGCCAAACTCGGTTATCCAATTTTCGACAACGTCATAGCCGCGTTTATGGTGAATGGCAAAATAGTAGAACCAAAACGCACATCCTTCCTTAAAACATACGAAGACCTCGTGAATTGTGCTAAACTCAGCAAACACGCCGAAGTCTGCTTCATAGACGACCAATATCACCCGCACATGATAAACGACAAAGTCTACTATATTTACACCCAACCTTACGTCATTCGCATTGATTTCGCTGAAATGATCTCTCGTTTCCTAAAAGCCAATATTATAACCATCCCAGAACACTCCGAATTCGCGGAATTTATGCTCTACAAGCTTAAAAACTATGCCTATTCGGTGACGAAAACAAAAATCACCGAGGATGACCGCACAATGAGTCAAGAAATAATGCGTTATTTACAGGCATTCGTCCGCAAAGGAGTGCCTAAACATACATTAAAGAGCGACAAATTAAAAGCTAGCAATCGCACCCGCAAAACGAGAAGTTAGTTGTTCTATCTTATCAAGTGATAAGCCAGTAAGAATGAAGATGCCTGCAGAAAACCCAACATCGCGGCTGATCCCGGATGTTGTCATGTGGAAAAATGGGTTGAATAAGTAGACTAGAAGTCCGCCGACATACAACTTAAGCATTGTTCTCAAATATTCTAAATATTCAGGAGCTTTGCTCCAAACACCAACATATCCAGCGACGTATAACATGTAAACTATGTAGTTTGCTATTAAAAATGAATTCATTATATATTGGTATGATTTTTTTTTATAATTATATTGTATAAGAATGGACTATTTTAACAATATAAACAAATTAAACTCGACGTTACTTTCGATATCTGTTCTTGAAAAAGACGATTTATTTAAGAGAATAATTCTTATGAAAGGAATAATGGAAGAGTATTTAAAGATTTTCCCGGAATATAACGTATTCGCAGAGATAACGGTAAATGAAATACTTAAAAATTTTAGCAATAAAGATGTTCAAACATTGTTAGCAATCTTAAAAAACAATGGTATAACATTTGACCTTTTAAGAAACAATTTAATTCAACGAGGTGGTGTTAATGATGAATGGGGAGAGGAATCTGAAGAACAATCGGAAGATGTTGATGATGGAAAGACAGAATCGGAACGACTGATAGATTTAAAAAATTCTATAAGAACTGCATTGGGGAATGCAGTTTCTCCGAAACAAAAAGAGGACGAGCCCATTCAGCCTAAACCACAACCCAAAGTAGGACGTATAGATCTAAAGAACTTTTCTGAAGTTTCTAAACTTATGCAATCCAGAAGTGGTTCTGCTCCATCTCAACCTCAACCAGCAAGTCAACCTCAACCAGTATCTCAACCTCTTGACCTGTCAAAATTTTCTGCGATTGGTGATATGTTGCAATCCCGACCTGGTGCTATTCCAAATCATCCTCCACTCACACCTCAATCTAGAGTGCCAATTCCGCCTTCACTCACACCTCAATCTAGAGTGCCAATTCCGCCTTCACTCACACCTCAATCTAGTGTGCCAATTCCGCCTCCACTTCCTCCTCAATCTCAAGCAGGCGTGGTTCCTAAAAATCAACCCATTATAGTTCCTAATTCTTCTGCATCTGAACTAGCAAAAACTGTCAGTAACGGAATGGCACTTCAAAACGAGTTTTTTCAAAAAGAACAAGCACGGTTGTCTGGCGTGAATACAACTAAAACAGACGAATATCTTGAAACAATTCAACTTTTGAATAAAACCGCACTGGCTGCACTTGAACAGTCACGTACAGCATTGGAAAATTTATCAAAAAAAGAGCCATTGGCACAACCGGAATCAGACGCACAGACCGCGTTGCGTTATAGACAAGACAATATAAGGACTGGAGTAGCACTTACTGCCGCCAGTGCAACTTCATTTGGCTTATTATATTATTTCTTTATCATAGAAGATTCATTTCGAACTGTATTAAGTTTGCCAGGTGAAACAGTTGGGGGTTTTCTTGATTACGTCGAGCCAGTGTTCAAATGGACTGGAAACACGAAAACAGAGTTGATAAAGTTAATTAAAGAATCAAACAAAGAAAACCGTGTTTCACGCGAAAAAATTTACAATATTGTTAAAACGCAATCACCACAACAGATCATGGAAGACATAAACAAAAACTTTATTATGTTTTTAAATGATAAAGTATTGTCTCTCAAGGCTATACAACAAACTGTAAATAAACAAATTTCTCAATATGAGGCAGAAATACATGATATTAATACCACAGTTTCCAGGTTTGAAGAATTAAATGCAAATGTAACCAAGCTCAACAACGAATTGGCGACAATAGAAACTAATATAAAAAGCATTATTGGTGACGATTCGTCTTTCTTTGGAAAAATTAGCGCCAAATTTACAGAATTTTCCTCTGTATTCGGTGCTTCTAGATATAAAGAGCTTACCGATAAAAAAAAAGAATTGTTGCAAAGTATAAGCGATGCATCTGATAAGTTAAACAAAACCATTTTAAAAAGATTAAAGAGCGATGGTGCAAAAGAAAAAGCACGTGCAATTGCTGTAAAATTAAATGAACTGGTTCAGAATTTGAACAAGAGCAAATTATCTTATTCAGAAGATGATTTTAATAACTTAATTTTACAAATTAATGTTTCTGCAAAAAATTATACTACAGCACTAATTAATTATGATGTTAAAATGTCTTCTCCGTTGTCAAGTATAACCAAATTTATTCCAACCACAGAAACCAAAGGAGCAGTAGACGAGTTGACAAGAGCCAAAACTGCATTCATGTTAGACGCCGAACAATTAGACGACTTATTTGGACAATTTGGAAACGCCACCGCAGGTGTTTTAGCCGAGATCGATGCGGTCGAAAAGAGCGGCAACATAACAAATTTTTTAGCACAATTGCCACAATTGCCACTCGTCACTGAAGGCACCGCTAAAGCAGTTGCCTCACTTGCGTTAGCTTCTGCTACTGAAGGAATGATGAAGTTGGCAAATGAAATGACAAGAAACCAAACCGTAGCCAAGGCTCAAATTGAGATGGCAGGCGAAGAAATGCCGAATACTTGGGGAGAAACATTTACTGAAAACGTAAGCAACCCTATTGTTAATGGAACTACCTCAGCCGGCATGATACCCGTAGTATTGATTGTTACACTCGTATTCATTATCGTATTTATGCTGTTTAAATTTATATTTAAAGTTTCAGACCTTAAAAAGGTGTCGGGATTATCATTTTCTGCTGAATTTAGAGGGGGTAAACGCAATGCAACTAAAAAGAAAGTCAACAAGTCAAAAAATAGAATACACACAAAGAAATACAAAAAAATACGCATTTCTGCAACTAGAAAAAAGCAAATCCGAAATGGAAACAAAAACAGAAAGTCCACAAACAAAAAATAGATTTCGACTTAAGAATTCAATCGTGATGCAGAATGCGCTCATTTTTCCATGACAATTATAAGTTCCAATTCATTTGTCTATATATTTTTATTTCTGTGCTTTATAAAAATATGTACATCAAAGTCTGGCTTCACATTATAAGCATTTCAATCGTTCTCCTTACAACAATTTACAGTGGATTGTGTGCGTTTATTAAGAAACTCCCCAAGACACCAAAGGCGATCCTTGTTGTCGCACTAATTGCCGCGCTTAGCCTCATTGTTCGTCGCAATGTCTATTTGCCTTTCCTTGGAGAGACAGTATATCCCTGCGACAATCTCGTAAATAAGAGCCCAGATGGCGCGGATTTGACTGTAACTGTGGCTGATATTCCGGCTGGTGCCAAGGTTGTCTATTGGGCATCTGAACCCAGCACAAGCATTGTCTCTAATCCATGGGATGCCTATGGCAAATACGAGAACTCGGGTGTTGTTACGGCCGATGCAAGCGGTAAAGCGGTTCTCTCTATCAGAAAACCAACTGGTTACAAGGTGCCTAGCGGACGCGAACTTAAACCACACGTACATTATCGTTTCTGCCAAGAATCTGGTATTTTAAGCGAGGTTCGCACTGCTAGGGTGTAATTTTAATAAATTCACTTGATTATTATAACAAATCAAGTTAATTTACGCGTAAAAAACAAAAAAACAAAAAGACAAAAATAAAAAACACACTCATTTCAATAAGACTTATATACCTCCAGTGTCCTAGCACTCGCATCAGTCGCCTCTACATACTTTGGCATCCAAAAATAAGGGATAACCTTACCACAACCAGGATAAAACTTCTCGAAAATCGCCCGATAATAATGCTGTTCGCGTGTTGTCGGCTGATTATGCTCGTATTTTCTCGTCACGTCAATATCCAGTTCGTCGACGTGTTCCTGGATGATTTGATACCACGACCGGCTTTGCTTACTGACTCCATCACTGAACGCCTCTTTCTTTCTAAAAAGCACCTCATTTGGGAGAAGACGTTCTGACTCAAATGCCGTCCTAAACAAATGTTTCTCTTGATTTCCACGGAGTGTATGAAAACGAAATGTCGCTGGAATTGAGAGATATGCCTGAACAAACGCATTATCCAAAAACGGTGTGCGAGCCTCCAGTCCGTGCGCCGCAATACAGCGGTCTGACCTCAAAACGTCGAAATAATGAATATTGTCGAGTAGTCGCACACATTCGCGGTCGAATTCAATCGCATCTCCAGCCAATCCCATATACAAATAACCACCCATCACCTCATCAGACCCATCTCCATTAAAAATCACCTTTGCGTCACTGTTCTCACTAATATACTTTGACACCAAGTAGTTACCAACGCTTGCCCTCACCGTCGTGGTATCATAACTCTCAATTGTCTGAATCACCTCTGGAATCGCGTCCAAAAACTCCTTTTCAGTGACAATTATCTCGTGATGGTCTGTTCCCACGTAATCTGCCACCATTCGGGCGTATTTCAAGTCCTCACTGCCTGCAAAACCAATGCTATACGTCTCAATGCGTCCCACATCCTTAAAACACTTGGCAACCAGCGCAGTTACTATACTACTATCAAGACCGCCTGAAAGCAGACAAGCAATCTTGCGGTCGGTTGTTTCAACCCTCTTCTTTATTGCTGAAGCAAATGTATCCAAAAAATTAATGGGTTGCGCAATCGACGTTCCACCAATAACACGCCAAACCACTTCATTATCAACCAACTCCCAATATTGCGGTGTCTCATACTCGTCTCGTGCGTGGTTATACACACTATTGCGAAGACTTGGCATATCTACATCAATCAACTTGAAAACACTATAAGTTCCCGGCTTAAACTGTGAGAGTCTTTCAACCCTTACCCTACTAATCTTGTCAAACAGACACGTCAAACTCTTCAATTCAGACGCAAACGCAAAAAAATACGGCGAATAGCACGCAACACAACTGTAATCAGTCTGATACATGTCAGTTCTGCTTGCTTCAGCTACATACAGAGGCCTCACACCGAGCGCATCCCTAGCAACATAAATCGTGTCGCCGTCAATCAGAATAAAGGCAAAATAGCCGTCCAACATTCGCAAACACTGCTGTATGCCGTATTTATTATAAAGATGAATAATAACCTCACAATCGCTGTGAGTTCGTGGTTTTACACCTGGCATCATCTCATACAACTTCTTATAATTGTAAATCTCTCCATTGCATACTAGACGAACACCATCAACCACAATTGGCTGATGAGACGCTGAATCGAGTCCATTAATCGCAAGACGATGAAACCCGAGTGTTGTCTTTCCGTCATATTCAACCAATGCTGAATGCTCAGGACCACGAGGCTTCAACTTATAAAACGCCTCTTCAATTCTATCCTTCGGGATTGGAACACTTGCGTTGTTGTTCAAAAGACCGAAAATGCCACACATTGTTGAATTTGTATAAAACTAATATATCTTATCGCCAACTCTTTAAATCGGTTAAGGAGTATATACTTAGTGGTGTGATTTATCATAATCACCCGAAAATAGCCAACTCGCACATTCTCTTCAACCAGTTTGTCAAAAAGTTCTTGTGCCTTCTTTTTTGTTTCTTCGGTAGGGTCAAAGATACCAAGCGTCCGGCTTACCTTACACGTAACACTCATCACCCGTGTGATTTCGCACATATGCCGAAATCGGGGTAGTTGTCATTTAACCAAGTCTAATCAAGAAGACGTCTAGATAAGCATCAACAACCATACATTTTTATAAATAAGTTGGCGTTGGTTTAAATCAAAAAAAATTGAAATTCTTTTTAATAAAACAATGAAAAGCAATTCGCCGCCATGAACGTCAAACAACAACTCGCCGCCAACGGATACGCCATCGTCGAAAAAGTTCTCTCGCCAGACGAGATTGAACTTGCCAAGGAATACTTCTACAACTGGATTTACAGCAGCGCACAACTCATTAAACTGCACAACGCCATTGACCCCCACGGAATCTTCAAGTTCGGCGAAGTCGGCCACCAGAAACACGCTTGGTTCATCCGCACACGCGACGCAGTCCAGGCACCATTCCGCGAAATCTGGGGAACTGATGAACTCATTACCAGTTTCGACGGCAGTTGCTGGATTCCAAGCGGCACTCGCAAGGCTGACAAAATCTGGACGCACACTGACCAAGCACCGAACAACAGTGACTTCCAGTGTGTCCAGAGTTTCGTGGCTCTCACTGAAAACAAGTCGCGAACGCTCGTCGTCTATGAGGGGTCGCATCTGCTCCATGCTGAGTATATGAAATTGCGAGGACTCACAGGAACAAAGAACTGGCAACCCATCGACTACGACTACCTCAAGAGCATTGAAGACCGCAAACGCACGCTCCACGTCAAGGCCGGAAGCTTGGTCCTCTGGGATTCCCGCACATTCCACCAGAATCAATATGGACCCGACCACGAAGAGGAGAGAATCGTCCAGTACACGTGCTTTCTGCCGCGAGCCCACCCGAAGAACACTCCGAAAATGGTAGAAAAGCGACTCAAGTACTTGGACGATCGTCGCACAACGAGCCACTGGCCTTGCCCGATTCACGTCAATGGCCTTCAACCCCAGAACTACGGCAACCCCGACCTCGTCATTGACTATTCAAAATTGGATGAACCTGATTTGAGTGAATTTGAAGACGACATCTTGCGACTTGTGTAAAATGTGGTTGTATGAATAAAAATAAAGAGATATTTTCTCATTCACATTTCTTAATTGTTGCGAAAGACGTGATGTGTAACACGAGCAAAGACGTTCATTCCGTGTGGGAACTTGGCTCGTGGGTCCCAATCCATAATCATCACATTGTCGAGGTCAGTCACCGTAGTAGTGTACGTTCCAAACAGTTCAACTTCAGTCTCCTCGTTTTTCTCTCGGTCAGCTGCCTCAACAAAGGTTTCTCCTGGGTCAACAAACCCTCCTGCCAATGCCTTGTCATTTCGGCCTGGACCATTTTTGCGTGTAATCAAGATGAGCCAGTCAACATTATCCAGATCAGTAATGAGTTGCACACTATCAGATGCCTTTCCTGGTGTCAGTGATTGGTCAAGACACCACTGCGAAGTACACTGAGAGACATCGTCTTCCTCATCTTTTTCATTCCTGAGATACTGTGAGGTGTCAATTCCAAACACCTTAGCATAAGTCTTCACTCGGTCAATATCAATTGGTGTCATTTTGTTCAAGTCAAACAACTTCTTTCCCTCGTGTTTATCAAGGATTGTGTTGACTTTTCGCATAATTCGGCGGTTTCGGATACGAGAGAGGTCAAACAACACTTCAAACTTCTTTACATAATCGTCACGTCCGATTTTGCGGTAATATTCCATAAGGAAGTAAACGTGGCAAAACGGCATAGCATATTTGCCGTTGGTGATGTCATCCGTGCGAATTGCGTGAACGAGATCGGCATCGTCCTTGGCGAGAATGTTGGGCTTCCTTCCTCCGAGATTCATTGCTGGTTGTGGATGGTGAGTGGTATGGCAGGTGTATATACTTGAATTGATGTGAGTGGTATGGCATTTCAATTTTTCCGAATGCTGCTATATATATTCCAAAACAACTTAAAGAACCTGCCGTTTCCATGGCAACCAAATAATATATATTCCAAAACAACTTAAAGAACCCGCCGTTTCCATGGCAACCAAATAATATATATTCCAAAACAACTTAAAGAACTTTCTTCTTTGAAAAAATATTTTCGGATAGTCAATTCGATTTTCACTTTTGGACATTTTTAAAATGTCCATTTTTGACTTTCTTGTTCTTCTCCTTGAAAAAACCGTGATTTTTCACTTGTGACCAATTACAGTAAGGGTGTTTTTGAGTGATTTTCACCGCCAGACCATAAAAGTTTTCAGTAAGGGGATGGACATTAGCCGACATTAGCCTAATTATGGCTAATTTTTGTCCCATTTATTCATTTTCGCACCATTTTCAGTAAGCGGACAACGCTGGACATTTTTCGGCCAGTAAGGCGGTTGGTCACAAGGAAAATCCCCAAAATCCCGTTCATCGTCAGGATTTTTTGTGAAGTATATACATATATGTTACACGGAGTAGTCAGAGGAGCATATACCTTCAACCACGAACGCTTACAGCAGTTAAATGACCGCATATATCAGCGCAATCTGCCCAGTCAAGGGCTACAGACACACTTCTCTCCTAGGTCAACAACAACCAGGCAATGTCGCTTTCCAATGGTGGATACTCATCAGCCATCCACCACACAGATTAAGAAGATTCCCAACTATTCGATCGAAGACCAGTTTAATCCAGGCACTCAAGCACCTTGGTCTGGTTACACAACAGCAGTCGACAATGAGTCCCGCTTACGCAATCAGTTCTTCGCCAATCAAGCGGCAGCTCAGTCAAAGTATATTCCATCATCCTCCAGCGATCTTTATAATTACGATATACAACAACAGATAATTAAGGCACACAGCCAACCGTTTCCTCTTATTGAGAAACCGGCTTCAGACATAACAACACCGCAACCTTACCCAAAACTCTTTGAAACGCAACAATTCGCGCCATTTGACGCAAATGAGTATGGACTCGGCTCAAACACGTTCGAAAATCACACGAGACAACAGGTTAAAAATCTCGGTCTTTATGCCAAACACCCTAAAAATAAGTAGTTTAATTTAAAGACGAATTTTACTTGGTACATTAATGTGTTTTAAATTTAATTTAATGCATTAAATTATTAAAATATAATTCCAAGCAAACAACTTGAAACTTATTATAATTTTATGGTTTAACTGTTTATTTAATCTATTAAACCATATTTAGAATGAATTGTAATGATTTCACTTAAAATAATAAGTATCAAGAAATCCAATGGTAGGCATGTGAGTCGAATGTTTAAAAACCAGCACTGATACACAATTATTTAAGAAGAGAATTTCACATTCTGTTTGACTTAACCTTTAAATGATAAAAAGGGTATATTTCAAAATGGCGTTGTTCATTAATGGCTTTTATTGCTCTTCTAAAAATCTGTATTAAAGTACTCTCCGCATTTTCATATTCGTTACTATATTCGTTACTATATTGCGTAATGATTGTATTGTTAGTCATATCATAAATTAATGTAACATTTTGTAATATCTTAATTGGTTCGTCTGGAGTTTCTTCATTACCACTGATCTCAAAGTCGTTAATATTTGTCGTCGTTGTGTTAATATTTGTCGTCGTTGTGTTAATATTTGAACTGCCGCCAAAACTCCTTTCTTTTATAAAATAATTAGATTCGGTATTGTTTGTAGAAAATATAGCAGTTGGATTTAATGATAGAAGTATTAAAATTGTTAACAACATCTTAAATATAGTTATATATAATATTTACATATATTTAAGTTATTTATATATATGAACAAACACGATTGGGGACTAGTTAACCAAAAATATATAGCCATTAAAGAGGAACAGACCGATTTAATGGCTGAAATGAAAGACGACTTGGAATTCTATCGCAAACGCATTTATCAGGCGACAAAAGACTTGAACAAGAATGTATTTGACACAAAACAGCACGCAATTAAGAGTGCCTTCATAAATTATGTGAAATTGCTTATTGAACACTTTAAACTCGAGGATATAAAAGAACTTATGTCGGAACAACTGGACACGATTTTAGAAGAGGAGGAGAGCAATGAAGAGTATGTCGAGCAAACAGCCGAAGAAATTACAAAACAATTCTTAGTGCGTGGAGAGAAGCCAAGTGTTATTCGTATAGAAGACTGTTTTAATGTTATAAAGACGGCATCGTATGATGAACCAGTCAAATTTAGACCAAAACGCACACAAACACCACCAATCAACATTCGTCAAGCAAAGTTTAGAGAGAAAGGCGTGAAGAAGAAGCCAGAGAATAAAAAGCCAGAGAATAAAAAGCCAGAGAATAAAATTTTACAGACAAATAAAAATACAGAGATTATATATGACGCCGACCCGAAAGACAAAGAGGAATCGCAAGCAAACCAACAAGAAAACCGTTAAATCACTCAATTGTTCTCCGCGGCCAAAGAGTAAAACGCTCGATTTTACGTGTTTCACCGCAGAAATGCTAGAAAAACTTAAGAACTTGTGGAACGCACGCCACCCAGATGTTCGTATTGAATCCACTGAACCAAAACAAATATGGGAATCATTGAGAGAACGCATTGGTAGCACGTGCAATACAGAAGCTTGCTGGCTTAATCAGTCATTTGCTAAAATCGGCCTCGATAAAAACTATGTGTTCGCACCAAAAAGCCCGAAATCCTGGAAAAAGAACCCCAACGAGTGGTTGTCTAGTGTGGATATCCTTGACATTATGAAACACTATGAGAGAAACTTTAAGAAATACGAGTTTTTCGGTCCATCTCCGATTGATTTTGACTCTCATATGATGTATGACGAGTGTGTCTGGGAGGAAATATGTAAGTTTGAACTTAAGCAACAGATAGCACGTGGTAAGACAAAACTCGGATTCATTTTCAATCTGGATAAGCACAATCAACCGGGATCTCATTGGGTAGCACTCTTTGTCAGTGTCAAGAAGAGAGAAATATACTACTTCGACAGTTATGGTGATGACGCACCCCCCGAAATACTCACATTAGTCAAGCGCATTCAAGAACAATCAACCAAAATCGGACCAAAATATGACTACAAATACAACCAAAAACGTCATCAGTATGGAAATTCGGAGTGTGGAATGTATTCTCTCTACTTCTTGGTTCACTTAATCAGAGAGAAAGCCTTTAATAAGTTCAATGCCGAGCGAATCAAAGACAAATATGTGGAGAATTTACGGAAGAAGTATTTTAACTGAAAAAATAAGTATTCGTATGAATTAAATATATAAAAACAACACAACTCTATATATATTTAATGGCAAATAACCCATATTTACCACAACAAGCGCAGATTCATGCCCAAATGCCGCAGAATTATGCTCAGCCTCAACTGCCTTTTTTATCCAACCAAAACAAGGAACTCGTCTATGAAATTCTTCAAGAGAATACTAAAAAGAAGTTTAGACTAATGCTGAGTGACATACCTGATTTTGTTCGTATTTTAGAAGATACGTTCGTTGATGTCGACCGTTCTCTCGGAAGACAAGCAGACACAACTACTAAAAATAAACAGGCAATATCTCATTTATACAAACACATCAATGGTTGGGTCTCTAATCAAACTGTTCCACAAACAAACAAAGGGGAGATGCTTGCTCGCAATTATGAGGCAGCTAGGCAAGATTTCGCTAAATACAAGGCAGACCCTCAGAAGCCAACCATAAATCTCCAGGAAGAACTTGACAAGGAGGCAGTGTCAATGAAGCAACAATTTAACAATGTTAACGCCGATGATGCGTATTCTCTCATTGTTGCTCAGAGAGAAAAAGAAGAAGCACAACTCAAGCAAATACAAAAGCAAAACGAAGATATTGCGGTTGCTTGGCTTAATCCAACTGGAACTCCATCCCAAAACACGGCAAATCACAATAAAGTCGAAAAGAAATCAAATATAGTAGCGCATGATACACCAGCGGTTACGATTGATTATCTTAAACAACCGGCATCAAAAAAATTAACGAGAGAAACGATGAAGCGTCATTTGCCAGAGAAAACAGTTATGTTTAATAACACAGTCGAAGTATTTACAGAAGAAACTAAATTAAATACGACAAATGACATTCTCACTTGCGAACAAGCAGTTAATTCTACTGAACCAGACGCGAATTTGTGGTGGAACAAGAACTTTCAGAAACCACAACTAAACATTGAAGAGAAAACACTGGTCACTAAGAATATACACGACAACGTCGTTTCTCTCAATGAAAAATTCTCTTCTTTTAAGTCAATCCATATAAACAACATCGCACTGCCTAATCGTGTCATAACAACAACGAATGAGTTGGACATGGATATTCAAAGCAAGATTTCTGATTTGCCTTATATTTATGTTGAAATCTTTATTAATGGTGATTTATTACATGCGTCTTCATCACAACCCAAGTATATGTATCGTCAGGACAAGGAAGTCGGCAATTATATTTATTTCACGTGTAATCAGAGCATTAGCAGTGAAACGAATCCAGTTGTCGCCACAATTGCCCTTCGATTTTATGATGACCACGAGGAACCACTTGACATTACACCGCTTATTAAGATGGAAACCCTCATAAATGGCACTCAAATTACTAATAAAATAAACAAAAATACCAAGTTCAACGATGCTCAGTTGTCATACATAAAAGTCAAGCAGTTCGGCGGTGAATATGGCCCAAATGACGTCATCCAGATAAATGACAGCAAATACAAGGTTGTCGGGGTATGTAAGGTGAATATTAGGGACGAAGAACACATTAACATTGAAGGTCTCAATCAAACCAAAGATTACAACACGATGATAGTCCAACTTGATAAAGAAATAGGAATGGAATCGAAAATAATGAATCTTAGCCGGTTGCCGATGGTTATTGTGAATATTGTTAAGTGAAACACAACAAAAATCAATGAAATGTGTTATGATGATAAACAGATGACACAGGAACTTATTGACAATTTCAGTCAGCGTTCTTATTCGAAAATAATAATGAGGCCCTTACAAGTTCAAGTCAATGTATCTCTCGCCAGTCGTCTCGTTCTTCCGAAGATGACCCTCAAATTTGAGTAAATAGCTGGGATTCTTCTGGAACTCCTTGTAACTCTCATAATCATACAGAATACCGGTTTTAGGATTATCGGCATTGGGACGCATAGCATATATACGGCCATTAATTGTTACTTTAACTCCCTTCCAAGTATCAACCTTCTTATTGACGTTTGCCACTTGGTCCTTCTCTTCCTTGGCATAGTCGGGGACGTAGGCATATTTCTCTGGATTACGTGTATTGAAACCATAGCACTTGACACCTTCTTTAACATTTTGCTTTTGATAGACGACACAATCAATCGACGTCTCTTTCACCGCAATCAACAGTTTCTCGTTAATTGTTTCTTTTATATTTGAAATCTCATACAATGCTTCATCACTGGTGAGTGGCGTCTCTCCATCTATCTTACTACGGTCTTTGAGACGTAATTCAATGGATGCCGTATCGGACAACTGTTTCTCAGAGAATTTCATAAGATATAAGAACACTTTAACAGTTCTATCGAGCTCTGGTAAATCGTGATGGCTACAAATGCGCCTGGCACGACCAATGACTTGCTTAGGGCGAACTGGGTGCCAATATGGCTCCATCAAATGGACAAATCGCACGTTTCGGAGAGAAATACCCTCGGCACCGGCGGCAGTAATCATAATCGTCTTAATTATCTCTCCATAAAAGTTATTCGGCGACATTTCTCGTATCTGCGTCGCCAATTTATTTGGAACGTTGTCCCAGAGGCTGTTAAAGACTGCTTTCACTATGTCCTTCTCTTCTTGTGTCTCTGTTCCAGTGTAAAACGCATATTTTGGCTTACCGATGTCCTCTGGTGCGATGTCGAGCACCCATTCGTCACTTGAGTCCTTCTTAATCTTGAATCGTGAGTGTCCATTCTCTTCAAGCGCTGCCGAGAGAACACCTATGCCTTCGAGTGTGCGAAACTGCGAATAAACGAGGTTGAGTCCCTTGTTGTCCGGATTCTTAATGCGCTCAACGATGGCTCGCATTTTAGGACCATAAGTTTTAAGAGCATCCATAGAAAGAAAATCGGCACTACGTTCTCTCAATTTACGCATAGCGTCGATGATGCGAATACCATAACTTTTATCCGCCACTTCAGCCATAGTCTCCTTAATTTTGTCTTTATCCTCTGAAGAATATCGTCCGTCTACGTTTTCTACGCGCTCTTCTACCGTGGTCGCGTCAAGGACGTCCTCATCGACGTTGCCTGATAACGCGGTCTCGACACTTTCGCCCTCTTTCGGCATAGGGCGCGGGATTTCACGTGGAAAGACGAAGTTGCAGTGGGCTCGAGAGAAAATACGATATGTCGACACGGTTTCCGAGTAAATGTCGCCGTCTTTGCCGCCCGGAGCCTTCTTCTTTTTAGAACTCTGCGACTCCATCTTTCTCTCACTTGCTCTGGCTTGTTCGTAAATACCGAATTGATAGTCGCTCATAGGAATGTGGACGATTTCAATGTCACGAGTCGCATCAAATTTAGGCATAAGTTGTTCCTGAGCACTGCGGAAATAAGATGTGAGACCCACAAGACGACGCTTCAATACACCGTCATTTTTCAGTGATTTGTCACGAGAATCGATGAACATCTCTTGAAAATCGTCTAATCTGTCAGGTAATGCTGTATTCAGCACGGTTTTAATGGCATCGAGCTTCGTTTCAATGCCCTCATCCTTGAGTTTCACCACAATCATCCTCAAAAACTTGTCATCCTCGATGTTTCCGCGATCATCAAGCCTGACACCGTTATACTCTCCAGTCTCTCGGTCTTTGCTGTTGACGAAGCCGAATGGATTGCGCGTTACCACAAGTGTCTTACTAGTAGGTTTGTATTCCATGTAATCGAGTGTATCGACACTGCTGAGTAGCTTCTTTATTTGGTCGGCGTCAATCTTGCGGGATGTTTGGACGTCAAGAGGAATGCTAAATGTTTTAATGTATCCACGTAGCATATTGTAAAGAACGGCTATCTCATTGGGATAGTTAATAATAGGTGTTCCAGACAGAAAAACAAGACGGCAATTGTTTGCGGCCATTAAGTATTCATACATGCGAATAGATAGAGACTTTGGTCCTTTACGACCGAGTTTGTTGACAATGCGACTGACAAAGTTGTGTGCTTCGTCTATTATAATAACCTTATTGTCAAACGGGTTGATTGTGCCGTCTAACGACATACGTCTCAAATGTTCGCTACGAAGTCCATTGTAATTAATAAACTGATATTTAACGGCAATCATTTGGTTCAACTGAACTTCGAGAGAAGCACGCTGGTCGCTGGTCAATTGCTCGTAATTGGAAGGCTTTTTGACATTTACAAGCCAAGCACCGCCGATTTTCTTAATAAAATCGGCATCCAGTGAAAGTATTTGAGAAAGCACTTCGGCATAAGCGGGATTCTTTTTAGTGGCGACGAATTCCCAGAATTGGTTGCGTTTATATAACAAATCACCGCATTTTTTGAGTTCATCATTATAGTTGGCGCGGAGAGAAGCAGGAGTCATGATGATTACTTGTTTGCTTGTTTTCATACCCTCTGCGATTGCGATGGACGAACACGTTTTGCCTGACCCAAGACCGTGATAGAGGACAATTCCGCGGTAAGGAGAGTAGGAATTCATGTAATCTCTGACAATCTTTTGGTGAGTCAGGAGAGAAAACTGCTCTGTCTTGCTTTCACAACTGATTTCCTCTTTTTCGCTCATAATGGCGAGTTCTTTGCTGTGCTCACTGAAAAGCGTGTTGATGAAGTTTGTAAATATTTCTCGGTTGTTGAGGTAATAGGTAGATGCGCGAATAATGGGGAGGTCTTGCTTGGGAAGACGGTTGTTGATTAACTCGTCGCCGATTTTAATGCTGAGAACAGGCACGGTTTCACCGGTTTTAGTGGATATTGTGGATTTCTTGGCAGGGGCATCGGGTTGCTGAGTGATGGTTCCTTCGGCGACTTTGAGCTTAATCTTCTTGGCGACCTTAATTTTAATCGGAGGTTCAGGAACAGCTTCGGCTTCGGGAACAGCTTCGGCTTCAGGAACAGCTTCAGGAACAGCTTCAGGAACAGCTTCAGGAACAGCTTCAGGAATAGCTTCAGGAACAGCTTCAGGAACAGCTTCAGGAACAGCTTCAGGAACAGCTTCGGCTTCAGGAACAGCTTCGGCTTCAGGAACAACAAGTCCTCTTTCTCTCAATTTGCTCAAAAACGCATCTCGTTCATAATTCGGTTCTTGTGTCTTATCAACTATTTTCGCTTTAATTTCAACGGATGCCCTTGGTATAAGTATTTTAACAGGCTCTTCCTTGGTTGGTATAGGTTTTTGCTTCAATCTGTCTAATATCAGCGATGCCATATATATACACTTTATACAAAAGATTATTTTTATTAATAACTCATAAGAAAAATTACAAGTCAATCACGAAATGCTTTCCACTCTTCTTTTGAATCTTAATGGTTCCGTATTCGTCTATTGTAATGTCTTCATACTTTCCAGTTGGATACTTAATATCATAGCATATCTCAAGCCGTTTTTCAAGAAGATTTGCCTTACAAATAACGATTACACCATCATCTGACATGTGAATAATGCGGTTATTTCGAACAAACATGTATTTCGTCTTTTTCCCTCCAAACGTCAGCTTGTCTCTCCACATCGTAGGATGTTTGCAAGTCAAGTCAATGACACGGACGAACTCGTCTTGTCCGAACCAGATGAAATGGTTTCCTGCGGCATAAACTACCTGAGGTCTCACTTCGTCGCAACCGTTTGGAATATAAAACTCAGTTGGAGCATCGAGTCGCCTCAGGTCAACAATGTAAATATGATTCCATTCACTCAGACAAGCAACGTGAGTTCCAGCAGAATTGAAACAAGCCTGTGCAAATTTCCAGTCAAGTGGAACATACAACTCAGTGTAAGGCTCAATCTCGTGCTCTGTTTCACTCAATTGCTTATATCTCCACACGATGAACTCAAGCACCCCCTTTTCAACATTCCTTTGAAAATAAGCAAACCACAATCCGTCTGGACTAGCGGTCAACCCGCTGATTTCGTCTCCATAATCAACGAAATCAGCGAAACAGCCATTTTTAATTATTGAAAGCCAATGTTGCTCAGAATTCTTCAACGCGACAATTTGAATGCCATTGACAAGCTGAACTCCCCCAAGAAACGACATTGTTGTTCTTTTTTGTGTTTGTATAAACATTTATTCTTTTGTTATTTATCAATTCAATTTTTTCTTACAAGCCCAGCGCCATCATACACGCCAATTGCTCTGCTTTCTTCTTAATCTTATGCTTGCCCTCTCCTAGAAACGCCAAACACTTGCCCTTCTTCTTGAATTGCTCCTGAATTTCATCAAACGTTGCGGTCTTCACCGAGTCAGTGTGCTTCACATCATAATCAGGCATACCTAGACAAACATAGACACCCATATGATATCCATCTTCCTCTGTCTTATCAATCTCCAAATATGTCGGTGTGATCTTGAATTCCTTTTGGACTTTCACTTGAAGAATGTTCTTATAGTTGTCATCACTGTTAATGAGAGCAACCCAGTCTATGTGTTGTTCAAAGACATTCTCAATGAAAACCTGAGCCATCTGAAACCCAGGTCCAGTCTTAAAGAAACCACTGAACCAGTTCTCCTCATCGGCCAGTGACATCTTGTTAAAATCCAAGAACAAAGCGCCGATAAAGGCCTCAAATAGACACCCCAACTTCTTCAAATTCGTGCGAATTTTCTTCTCTTCTGCGTGCTTCGAGATGATATACCACTTATGAAGCCCCATTTCATAGGCAATCTTCCCAATCGCCTCGTTCTTTACAATAGCAATCTTCTTATCAGTCATAAATCCTTCATTCTCCTTTGGAAATCGGCGATACAAGTAATATTTGGTTATACACTCGAGCACGCCATCACCCAGAAACTCAAGGCGTTCATTGGATTTGGTCTTGAGAGAAATACACTCGGTCGGTTGTTCGACAATTTTAATGCCATTTTCCTCATTTTCAATTTGCGGACGTTTCACATATGATTTGTGAATGAATGCCCGCCGATAAAGGTGGATGTTATGAATATCGCCACGAACGCCATATTTTCGTAGGATTTCCTCAATTTCGCGGAGTGTAATCTCGTGGTTATTCTGATTATACGGATTAAACACGAGTTCTCCATCTTGCCGCTGTAATTCACCTTCATTAATCATATGCTTAATTTCGATTTCGTCGTCGGACATTGTTGGTTTCAGTGGAAATTAAAGAATAATAGCACACTCTGTTTAAATTGGTTTGTTTAATTCTTAATCAGCCGTGTGTAAAAAATACATATATTAAAAAACATAAAACCATTTTTGTAAAATTAAATAGACGCATAGACACAGAATGAACATAATTGTTGACAATAGAGAGAAAGGTCTCGTAAAACTACTAAATGCATACAAATTTATGAATGAGTTCGACCATATCAATATTCAAATAGAACAACTACCCATCGGCGACATCATTATTAAAGACAGGGACGGTGGTGAAGAACGCATTGTATTTGAACGAAAGCACGTTAGCGATTTGGCGTCGAGTATAGTAGATGGTCGCTATAAAGAGCAGTCATATCGGCTCGATGGTAGTTGTCATCTCGCTAATCACAACATCATCTATATTGTCGAAGGCAGTATTACATCACTCAATCCAAAGTTTACCAAAGTGAAACCAGCCGCCATTTACTCGGCAATCTGTTCTCTCCAGTATTTTAAGGGGTTTTCTGTTATGAAGACAACTAATATGGAGGAGACGTGTGAATATATTTTGAGAATGGCCGATAAAATATACAGAGAGAAACACATAGTTGCGTATTATGCTAATAAAGGTCAAGAATCAACGCACCAACAAGCACAAGCACAAGAATACTGCGATGTCGTTAAACGAATCAAAAAGGACAACATCACTCCGGAAAACATTGGCATCATTATGCTTTCACAAGTTCCTGGAGTGAGTTCAGCAGTTGCCAAGGCGCTTTTAGATGGGGGAAATAAGACACTTTTTGAATTTGTAGGGGAATGTCGCACCAATCACGTGTTTCTCTCGGAATTCACATATGAACAAGGTGGAAAACAGAAGAAATTGTCGAGAACGGCAATTGAAGGCATAGACAAATATTTATTAAGAGAAAAAGAGGTGATTATATGTGTTAATGATGAGACAGACGAAAAATTAAATGATCTATAAATTTATATATACGATTTATAAAAATTTATATACATTTATTTTATATAACTAATATTATGACTCCGATATCAAACAGTAGCGAGTACATATCAGTTGGGACATCATGGACGTCAATTAGTGGCGACGTTAATTTAAGTGCTGACATATCATTTAACAATGCCAGTGATTTGAGCGGTTATTATTTTAAAAATTTTGACGCCAGTTTTAATTTTAACAACAAAACTATCACTATTAAAAACGGAATATTGTCGAGACCACTGATAGCAGACCTTAGCGGTGGAACTCTATACGATCTTTCATTGGTTGTTCAAGATGTCAGCTACGATTCATCATTCAATGGCGGTGTATTGGTGGGAAATTACGGCATTGGCTATAGTCGTGGCAACGTCAGCAACATAAGGGTTACAGCGACAAATGTAAATATGGACATCTCAGGAGGCCAAAATAAGAGTTTGCTATTAAATCCGTCTGGATTTTGCAGCAACACAAATTCATCACATACAGTTCAAAATATCAATTTTTCAGGGTCAATATATAATTCTTCGACAATGACAAGTGAAAGCACATATGGGCTGTTGTTCAATAAGTCATTTAATAATTACGGAATTTCAAATTCTAGTGCAAAAACAACGTTGTCTAACATAAACAATATCATAGATTATACTATTGTAGGAAAAGGTAGTATGATTGGAGATGATTTTGGCATGAACAATAATGGCAAGATTGAAGTATTAAATTGCGACAATTACGGCGACATTAGTGGTGGAGAACAAACAAGCGGAATAGTGGGTGTATTCTGTGGAAGAGGTCAAACTCCTAGCGGTGAAATTCTTTTCCAAAATTGCGATAATAGAGGTGTAATTTACACAGCATATTCAAGCGGTGTTATAAGTCATGGTGCGAACTATCAGTCTTCCGGCAAAATAAAGGTCATTGATTGCAACAATTACAGAGACATAAAAAATCAATATTCGTCAGGGATTATGTCTTATGCTGCTAATGAAGACGCATCTGGAACAATAGACATATCTGGATGCAACAATTATGGCGATATTTATGGAAATGATTCAGCAGGAATAGTAGGCGAACGAGCAGGATACAAACAAAACTCAACCGGAATTATAACAATTCGTGGTTGTGATAATAGTGGAATTATTTTTGGAGAATATTCAGCAGGAATTGTTGGACGTGGAGCAAACTATCAAGCAGACGCATCAGGAACACTGAATGTGTTTGATTGTAATAATTATAGAGACATCAGTGGAGTAGGTTCAGCAGGAATTGTTGGAAAAGAATTAAACTATGATTCCTCGGGAGTTGTAGATATTTCAAATTGTAAGAATTATGGCAATATAAACAATGTATATTCAGCAGGAATTGTTGGAAATCAAGCAGGATGGAAACAAAACAAAGACGGAATTATAACAATTCGTGGTTGTGATAACAGTGGAATTATTTTCGGAGAATTTTCAGCAGGAATTATTGGATACCAAGCAAACCAAGAAGCAGACGCATCAGGAATACTGAAAGTGTTTGATTGTAATAATTATAGAGACATCAGTGGAGTAGGTTCAGCAGGAATTGTTGGATATCAGTTAAACTATGATTCCTCGGGAGTTGTAGATATTTCAAATTGTAAGAATTATGGCAACATAAACAACATAAATTCAGCAGGAATTGTTGGAAATCAAGCAGGATGGAAACAAAACAAAGACGGAATTATAACAATTCGTGGTTGTGATAACAGTGGAATTATTTTCGGAAATACTTCAGCAGGAATTGTTGGATACCAAGCAAACGAAGAAGCAGACGCATCAGGAACACTGAAAGTGTTTGATTGTAATAATTATAGAGACATAAGTGGAGAAAATTCAGCAGGAATTGTTGGAGTTTTCTTAAACTATGATTCCTCGGGTGTTGTAGATATTTCAAATTGTGTAAATTATGGCAATATAAACAACATAAATTCAGCAGGAATTGTTGGATATCAAGCAGGATACAAACAAAACTCAACAGGAATTATAACAATTCGTGGTTGTGATAACAGTGGAATTATTTTCGGAGAAGATTCAGCAGGAATTGTTGGATACCAAGCAAACGAAGAAGCAGACGCATCAGGAACACTGAAAGTGTTTGATTGTAATAATTATAGAGACATCAGTGGAGAAAATTCAGCAGGCATTGTTGGATA
>Ga0164294_10000353_pt1 | contig 42899 bp, 42 predicted proteins | sample GEODES005metaG_FD_111479 | JGI IMG/M metagenome (GOLD analysis project Ga0164294, IMG submission 111479) | Oligotrophic lake water microbial communities from Sparkling Lake, Wisconsin, USA - GEODES005 metaG | ecosystem: Environmental > Aquatic > Freshwater > Lake | place: USA: Sparkling Lake... | reverse complement strand
CGGCGACCGGCGACGGCGCGCTCGGCAGGCTCACGATCGGCGGCGGGGCCACGATCGGCGTCGGCACCGGCTTCGCGACGGTCTTCGGCTGCGGCGCCTGCTGCGGCTCGGCCGGCGGCGGCGGCGCGATCCTGATCTCCATCACCGTCAGGGGCGGCTTGGGCTTCACCCGGTCGAGGACATCGACCTTCACCAGCAGCGCGATCAGCGCGACATGGACGAGCGCGATGATCACGATCGCCGGACGATTGCGGCTGCCCTCGTAGCGCGATGGTACGAAAGGCTCGAACGGCGCGGCTGTCAGCATATCGCGGGAGGGCGTGACCTCCTCCATCGTTTCGAACGCATCGAACTCGCGGCGAGCTGCATACATAAAACGGGCCTTCCTCGTGTTCCGGCCTCCTAAACCAACTTACTAATGCGAATCAATCGCAACGTGAGAAACGGCGCGGTTTCGGGCGTGACGGGTGCGCCCGCAACGCCTATCAGCGCGCCATGGCCGATGCGCCCCACTCCACCGGCCTGTCCCGTCGTCGCCTGCTGATCGGCGGTGGCGCGGGCGCAGGGCTCATCCTCGCCTGGGGGCTGTGGCCGCGCCATTACGAGCCGAACCTCACGACTGCGCCCGGCGAGACCATCGTCAACGCCTTCCTCAAGATCGGCACCGACAGCCGCGTCACCGTCGTCGTGCCCCAGGCGGAGATGGGCCAGGGCGTGTGGACCGCGCTCGCGCAGGTGCTGGCCGACGAGCTCGGCGCGGACTGGCGGCAGGTCGCGGTCGAGCCCGCGCCGATCAACCCGCTCTACGCCAACACCTTGCTCGCCGAGGAGATCGAGGCGGACAAGCTGCCCGGCTTCCTCCACGGCATCGGCGCCTGGGTGGCGCACGAGACCGCGACGCGATCCGCGCTGATGATCACGGCGGGATCGACCTCGATCCGCGGCTTCGAACAGCGTTTCCGCGAGGCCGGGGCGACGGCGCGCGCATTGCTCTGCATGGCGGCGGGTGCCCGCATCGGCGCCGACTGGCGCGCCTGCGACACCGAAGAGGGCTTCGTCGTGCGCGGCGAGGACAAGTTCCGCTTCGGCGAACTCGCCGCCGACGCCGCCCGCCAGAAAGCCCCCTCCCCGATCCCCCTGCGCAAGCCCGGCGAGGGCGACATGTCGGGCAAGCCGATGCCGCGCCTCGATCTCCCGGCCAAGCTCGACGGCAGCGTCCGCTACGCCGGCGACGTGCGGCTCCCCGGCATGGTCTTCGCCTCGATCCGCCACGGCCCGCTCGGCCGCACCCGCCCCGCACAGGTCGATACCGCCGCCGCGAAGAAACTGCCCGAGGTGCTGGGCGTCTTCCAGGACGAAGGCTGGGTCGCCGCGATCGGCGCCAGCTGGTGGGCCGCAGACCGCGCCGTCGACGTCGCCGCGCGCCACTTCGCCACCGATGGTGCCCTGCCCTCCAGCGCCGCGGCCACGAAAGCGCTCGACACGGCCTTGGCCGACGGTGGCAAGCGGCTGATCGACATCGGAAATGCCGACAAGCTGCTCGGCGGCGCGGGCGTGATCGACGCGCATTACGACGTCCCGCTCGCCGCCCATGCGACGCTCGAACCCCTCGTCGCCACCGCCCGCGTCGGCGATGGCGGGATCGAGGTCTGGCTGCCGACGCAGGCCCCCGGCCTCGCCCGCGCCGCCGTCGCACAGGCGACGGGCTACCGCGCCAATCAGGTCACCATCTATCCGCTGCAGGGCGGCGGCGGCTTCGGCCGCAAGCTCGAGCACGACGCCGCGGTCGAGGCCGCGCAGCTGGCGATCAAGGCCGAGCGTCCCGTCCAGCTGATGTGGAGCCGCGGCGAGGATCTCCAGCATGGTCGCCACCGCCCGCCCGCCAGGGCGCACCTCCAGGCCGCGCTGCAGGGCAGCCGCATCGCCGCCTGGCGCGCGACGATCGCGACCCCCGCCACCGCAGGCGAGACCCGCCTGCGCCTCACGGGCAGCGGCGGCAGCGGCGCCGAACATGCCGCGATCGACGGCGCGCAGCCGCCCTATGCGATCCCCGCCGTCGCCATCGCCCACGCCCCGGCCGACATCCGCATCGCCACCGGATACTGGCGCGCGGTCGCCCACAGCTACACCTGCTTCTTCTCCGAAAGCTTCGTCGACGAACTGGCCGCGAAGGCGAACGTCGATCCGCTCTCCTTCCGGATGAGCCAGCTCGGCTCCGCCCCCCGCCTCGCCCGTTGCCTCACCCGCGCCACCGCGGCGGGCGGCTGGACGGGCGAGCCGAACAGCGGTCAGGGCCTTGCGGTCCACAGCGCGTTCGGCAGCCACATCGCGCTGCTCGCCGAAGTCTCGACCAAGGACGGCAAGACGAAGGTCGAGCGCCTCGTCGCTTCGGTCGATTGCGGGCGGCTGATCAATCCCGATATCGCCAAGCAGCAGGTCGAGGGCGCCTTGGTCTGGGGCCTCGCCGCCGCACTCGGCGATGCGGTCCACTATACGAACGGCCTGATTGACGAGGCCACCCTCGATGCGCTCCACCTTCCGCGTCTCGCCGAAACGCCGGAGATACAGGTGGAATTCCTACCCTCGAACGAAGCGCCCGGCGGCCTCGCCGAACTCGGCGTCCCCGTCGTCGCCCCGGCCATCGCCAACGCCATCGCCTCGGCGACGGGCAAGCGCCTGCGCAGCCTCCCGCTCGCATGATCGGCGTCCTGCTCGTCAACCTCGGCACACCCGATGCAGCGGAAGCCGGCGCGGTCCGCCGCTATCTGCGCGAATTCCTGTCCGACAAGCGCGTCGTCGAAATCCCCGCGCTGATCTGGCAGCCGATCCTCCACGGCGCGATCCTGACGACCCGGCCGCGCAAGTCGGCGCATGCTTACTCGCTGGTCTGGACCGACGAAGGCTCCCCCCTCGCCAAGATCACCCGCGCGCAGACGCAGGCGCTGGCCGCCCGGTTCGAAGGCGAGGACGTGCTGGTCGAATACGCCATGCGCTACGGCAATCCGGGGATCGGCACGCGGCTGGAAGCGATGAAGGCCGCGGGGTGCGAGCGCATCCTCGTCGCCCCGCTCTATCCGCAATATTGCGCGGCGACGACCGCCACCGCCAACGATGCCGCCTTCGCCGCGCTCGCCGCGATGCGCTGGCAACCGGCGCTGCGCACGCTGCCGCCCTACTACGCCGATCCCGCTTATATCGCCGCCCTCGCGCAGTCGGTGAAGGATGGCCTCGCCATCCTCCCGTTCGAGCCCGACGCCCTTGTCGTCAGCTTCCACGGCATGCCGCAGCGGACGGTGGAGCTCGGCGATCCCTACAAGGCGCATTGCGAGGAAACCGCCCGGCTGCTTGGCCAGGCGCTCGATCGGCCGCTCACCCTCACCTTCCAGTCGCGCTTCGGCCGCGCCAAGTGGATCGAGCCCGCGACCGACACCACGCTCGCGGCCCTGCCCGGCAAAGGCGTCCGCAAGATCGCGATCGTCGCACCGGGCTTCGCCGCCGATTGCATCGAGACGCTCGAAGAACTGGCGATCCGGGGCCGCGAAAGCTTCCTGTCGGCGGGCGGCGAGCAGTTCGCCTACCTTCCCTGCCTCAACGCGACGCCCGGCGGCATCGATCTTCTCGAACTTTTGGCCCGGCGCGAACTTTCCGGGTGGCATCCTGATGCAAACACACAGTAAAAGTTATCAAGAATCATAGGGGAGATTGATGCATGGCGCGGATTGCGATCGTCACGGGTGGAAGCCGGGGTATTGGTGAAGCGATCAGCGTGATGCTGCGCGACGAGGGCATGACCGTCGCCGCCAACTATGCCGGCAATGACGAGCGGGCCCGCGACTTCACCAAGCGCACCGGCATCAAGGCCTTCAAATGGGACGTCTCCGATCCCGCCGCCTGCGCAGAGGGCGTCGAACTGGTCACCGCCACGCTCGGCCCCGTCGATGTCGTCGTCAACAATGCCGGCATCACGCGCGACGGCACGTTGCTCAAGATGACCTACGAGGATTGGAAGCAGGTCATCGACACCAATCTCGGCGGCTGCTTCAACATGGCGAAGGTCACCTTCCCCGGCATGCGCGAGCGCAAGTGGGGCCGGATCGTCAACATCGGATCGATCAACGGCCAGGCCGGTCAGTACGGCCAGGTCAACTATGCCGCCGCCAAGTCCGGCATCCACGGCTTCACCAAGGCGCTGGCGCAGGAAGGCGCGAAGTTCGGCGTCACCGTCAATGCGATCGCGCCCGGCTATATCGATACCGACATGGTCGCCGCCGTTCCGGCCGAAGTGCTGGAAAAGATCGTCGCGAGGGTGCCGATCGGCCGTCTCGGCCAGGCGCACGAGATCGCCCGCGGCGTCGCCTTCCTCTGCTCGGAAAATGCCGGCTTCGTCACCGGATCGACGCTGTCGATCAACGGCGGCCAGCACATGTATTGATCCGGTGTCGGGGTCGGGTCCTGTCAAACGTTCGGTGATGATCGCCGGACATTCGACCTCGATCAGCCTCGAGCCGATCTTCTGGGAAGCGCTCCGCGAGGCGGCAGAGGCGGACTCGCTCCCCCTCTCCGCCCTCGTCGCGCGCATCGATGCGGAACGGGTCCGCGACAGCGCCCCCGCCAATCTCGCCAGTGCGGTGCGGGTGTGGCTGTTCGAACGGGCACGCGCCAGCTAATCGCGCGTCATGCCCATCGATCCCGCCACGCTGACCGAAGAGCAGGCCGCCGCCCGCCTCGAAGCGCTCGCCGCCGAAATCGCGCACCACAATCGCCTCTATCATGATCAGGATGCGCCCGAGCTTTCCGACGCCGACTATGACGCGCTCACCCGCGAGAACAACGCGCTGGAGGCCGCTTTCCCGGCACTGATCCGCGCGGATTCCCCCAACGCGCTGGTCGGTGCGGAGCCGACCTCGGCGCTGGGCAAGATCCCCCATGCCGTCCGCATGATGAGCCTCGACAACGGCTTTTCGGACGACGACATCGCCGAATTCCTCGCGCGCGTCCGCCGCTACCTCGCACTGCCCGAGGATGCCGTGGTGGCCCTGACCGCCGAGCCGAAGATCGACGGCCTCTCCTGCTCGCTCCGCTACGAAAAGGGCAAGCTGGTCCAGGCGGCCACGCGCGGCGACGGCACGACCGGCGAGGACGTGACCCCCAACGTCCGCACGATCGGCGACATCGTCCAGACACTCGCTGGCAGCGACGTGCCCGACGTCTTCGAGATCCGCGGTGAGATCTACATGGCCAAGGCCGATTTCACCGCGCTCAATGCCCGCCTGCTCAATCAGGCGGAGGACCCGACCAAGGCGCGCCAGTTCGCCAATCCGCGCAACGCCGCCGCAGGATCGCTGCGCCAGAAGGATGCTGCGGTCACCGCCAGCCGCCCGCTTCGCTTCCTCGCGCACGGCGGGGGCGAGACGAGCGCTTTGCCCGCGGAAACGCAGGCGGGCGTGATGAAGGCGATCGCGCGCTGGGGCCTGCCGGTGTCCGACCTGCTTACCCGCGTCGAGACGCTGGACGACATCCTCGGCCACTATCGGAAGATCGAGGCGCAGCGCGCCGATCTGCCGTTCGATATCGATGGCGTGGTCTACAAGGTCGATCGGCTCGATTGGCAGCAGCGGTTGGGCTTCGTCGCGAAGGCGCCGCGCTGGGCGATCGCCCACAAGTTCCCGGCGGAGCGCGCGCAGACCACGCTGGAGGCGATCGACATCCAGGTCGGCCGCACCGGCAAGCTCACGCCCGTCGGCCGCCTCGTCCCCGTCACGGTGGGCGGCGTCGTCGTCTCGAACGTGACGCTGCACAATGCCGACGAGATCGAACGGCTCGGCGTCCGTCCCGGCGACCGCATCGTCGTCCAGCGCGCGGGCGACGTCATCCCGCAGGTGGTCGACAATCTGACGCGCGAGGAGGCGCGCGAGCCCTTCGTCTATCCCGATCATTGCCCGGTCTGCGGATCGGAGGCGGTGCGCGAGGAAGGCGAGGTCGATATCCGTTGCACCGGCGGCCTCGTCTGCGCGGCGCAGCGCTTCGAGCGCCTGCGCCATTTCGTCAGCCGCGGCGCGCTCGACATCGAGGGGCTCGGCGAAAAGACGATCCAGGAATTCCTCGATCTCGGCTGGATCAACGAACCCGCCGACATCTTCCGCCTGGGTGGCCACCGTGAGGACCTGCTGGGGCGCGAAGGCTGGAAGGAGAAGTCGGTCGACAATCTCCTCGCCGCGATCGAGGCGAAGCGGGCACCCGATGCCGCCCGGCTCCTGTTCGGCCTCGGCATCCGACATGTCGGCGCCGTCACCGCCCGCGATCTGCTCAAGCGTTACACGACGCTGCCCGCGCTCGCCGATCTGGCAGCGGAAATCATCGCACTTCGCCATGAAACGCCGCGCGCCCTCGGCGAAGACGACAATCGTTTCCGCAACCGCCTCGACAAGGCCATCGCCGAGCGGATCGGCGTCGAGAATGTCGGCGCCGCCGTCGGCCACGCGCTCGCCGATTTCTTCCATGAGCCGCACAACGTCCAGGTCTGGGACGATCTGCTTTCGGAAGTGCGCCCGCCCGATTTCGTCGTCGAGACGCAGGCCAGCAGCGTCTCGGGCAAGACCGTGGTCTTCACCGGCAAGCTGGAGACGATGAGCCGCGACGAGGCCAAGTCCCAGGCCGAGCGGCTGGGCGCCAAGGCCGCGGGCTCGGTCTCGGCCAAGACCGATCTGGTCGTGGCCGGACCGGGCGCGGGATCGAAGCTCAAGGATGCCGCGAAGTTCGGCATCGAGGTGATCGACGAAGCCGCCTGGGCGGAGATTGTTCGCAGCGCCGGCTAGGGGCATGCGATAGCCGCTTGCGCACCGGGCCCGGCTTGCCCACAAGCGCGACATGGCAGCTCTTTTGCCTCGGCGAGCCCCCCTGATGCCGCTGGCCGGCCTTGCGATCGTCCTGATCGCCGCCGTCGTCGCGTTCCTGATCAGCCACGGCATGGTCTCCACCAATCAATCGGTGAACCATTCGATCGAGGTCCGCGTCGGCATCTCCGAACTGGGGCGCGACATCGCCGAGCAGAATGCGGGCTTTCGCGGCTATCTCCTGGTCGGCACGGAGTCGCAGAAGACCGAGGCCAATCGCGGCGGCGCCGCCGTGACCGACCAATATTCCCGCCTGCGCACGATCATGACCGACGAGCCGACACAGCGCGCGAACCTCGATGCGATCGGTCCGATGCTGCGCGAGCGGCTGGACTATATCCACACGCAGATGAAGGACCGCGAGGCCGGCGGCACCGGCCTCGCCGACACGATTGCGCGGCCGCGCATCCGCCAGCTGATCGCCGATATCGATACCCGTCTTCAGCAGATGTCGACGGAGGAACAACGGCTGCTGGAGGCCCGTCAGGCCCAGTCGCAGCGACTGATCCAGTGGCTGTCGGCGGCGCTGGCGGGGGCGGTGATGCTGGTCGTCGCGGCCGCCTATCTGACCGTGAAGGACGCGCGCCAGCGCTTCACGGCGCTGCGCAACGCCACCCGCGAGGCCCGCGCCGCAGCGCACGCCGCAGCGACCGAATCCGAAGCGCGGATCGAGGCGGAGGCGCAGCTTCGCCAGATCCAGAAGATGGAATCGATCGGGCAACTCACCGGCGGCATCGCGCACGATTTCAACAATATGCTGGCGGTGATCGTCGGCAGCCTCGATCTCGCACGACGCCGGATCGGCCAGCCGGAGCGGGCCGAGCGCCACATCTCCGATGCCCTAGAGGGCGCCGGCCGCGCGACGACCTTGGTCTCCCGCCTGCTCGCCTTCTCGCGCCGCCAGGCGCTGACGCCCGCGCCGATCGAGACCAACGCCTTCCTGCTCGATCTCGTCGATCTGCTGCGCCGCACGTTGGGCGAGACGATCGCGATCGAGACCGAGTTCGAGGCCGCCGCCTGGCCGACCTTCGCCGATCCCGTCCAGCTCGAAAGCGCGATGCTCAACCTCGCGGTCAACGCACGCGACGCCATGCTCGCCAACGGCACGCTGACGCTGACGACAGCCAACCGTGCGCTCTACGTCGGCGACACGTCCGACATCGCCGATCTCGATCCGGGCGATTACATCGAGATCACCGTCGCCGACACCGGCTGCGGCATGAGCGAGGAGGTGATCGCCCGCGCCTTCGATCCCTTCTTCACGACCAAGACCGTCGGCAAGGGCACCGGCCTCGGCCTCAGCCAGGTGTTCGGTTTCGTCCGTCAGTCGGGCGGCCACGTCACCATCGAATCCGAGATCGGCTCCGGCACCCGCGTCCGCCTACTCCTGCCCCGCCATCGTGGCGAAGTGCAGGCGGCGAAGGCGCGGGCCACATCTCAAGGCGGCCTGCAGGGCAACGGCGCGCGCGTCTTGCTCGTCGAGGACGATCCCCGCGTCCGCCGCTTCAGCGCCGATGCGCTGCGCGAACTCGGCTACGTCCCCCTCTCCGCCGCGAACGGGGCGGAAGCGCTGCAACTGCTGCTCGACGAGCGCGACATCGCCGTGCTGTTCACCGACGTCGTCATGCCGGGCATGAGCGGGCAGGAACTCGCCGCGACGGTGAAGGCGATGCGGCCCGATACCCGCGTGCTGTTCACGACCGGCTATGCCCGCGACGACGACAACAGCATCGGCCTCGCCCAGCTCGATGCGCCGGTCCTCCACAAGCCGTTCGACGTCACCGAACTCGGCACCAAGCTGCGCGAGATATTGGCTTAACGGATCCTGCTGGCGTCGTTCAGCGTCCCGCCAGCGCCTTTGGGCGATCAGGGCGCAGACCCAACGGGGAGAGGCCACATGAAGACGCTCGCACTGTTACTCGCCGGCACGCTCGCCGCCGCGCCGACACTCGCCCAGACCGCGCCGGAGCCGCATATCACCGGCACCCGCCTCGATATCAGCGCCAGCGGCGAATCGCACCGGACGCCCGATGTCGCGACCGTCTCGGCCGGTGTCGTCACCCAGGCATCGAACGCGGCGAAGGCGCTGGCGGACAATGCCACGCGGATGACCGCCACGATCGCCGCGCTTCGCAAGGCCGGCGTCGCCGAGCGCGACATCCAGACCCAGTCTATCCGCCTCAACCCGCAATATCGCTACGACAACGGCCAGCCGCCGGTGCTGACCGGCTATCAGGCGAATAACACCGTCTCGGTACGCCTCCGCGATCTCGCCGGGGCGGGCGCCGTGCTCGATGCCCTGGTCGCGGCGGGCGCGAACGAGATCAACGGCCCCACCTTCGCCGTCGACAAGCCCGACGCCGCGCTGGACGAGGCGCGGGTCGAGGCGCTGGGCAAGGCACGGGCCCGCGCCGAACTCTATGCCAAGGCGGCGGGCCTGCATGTCGCCCGCATCGTGCGGATCAGCGAGACCGGCGGCGAAGCCTCACCCGTCCGCCCGATGGCGATGATGGCGATGGCCAAGCGCGACTCCACCCCGGTGGCAGTAGGCGAAGAAACATTGGGCGTGACGCTGCAGGTGACATTCGAGCTGCAGTGACCTTCCCCCTCCCTGAAAGGGAGGGGTCGGGGGTGGGTTCGCTTGGGGCTGGGCAGTCGCTTCGATCGATAGCGACCCACCCCCAGCCCTCCCTTTCAGGGAGGGGAGTTTCTGTTGCGTGACGAACGCCCCCGAACCCCCTATCTGCCGCGCATGCCCGCGCGTTTCGACAGCCTGCCCCACCGCCGCGAGATCATCGATCGTCGCGCGCTGGCCGATGCGCTCGCCCGGCTGGAAGGCAAGGACGCCGCCATCCTCCGCGCCGCCGCGACCCCGCTGCTCCGCACCGCGCTCGACGAGGGCCGTGCCGAGATCGCGCGCCGCCTCACCGAGAAGCCCAGCGCTGGGGTCGAGATCGCCGCCTCCTATGCCTTCCTGACCGATCAGGTCCTGCGTCTGGTCTTCGATTTCACCGTCCAGCGCCTCTACCCCAACAACAACCCCAGCACGGCCGAGCGGCTGACGCTGGCGGCGGTCGGGGGTTACGGGCGCGGCGAGATGGCGCTCCATTCGGACGTCGACATCGCCTTCCTCACCCCCTGGAAGCAGACCCCCTGGACCGAGCAGGTCATCGAATCGATGCTCTACACGCTCTGGGATCTGGGGCTGAAGGTCGGCCATAGCAGCCGCTCGCTCGACGATATGGTCCGCATGGCCAAGAGCGACCTGACGATCCGAACCGCACTGCTGGAGGCGCGCTACGTCTGGGGCGATCAGCCGCTCTACGACGAATGTGCCCGCCGCTTCGAACGCGACGTGATGAACGGCACCGCCCGCGTCTTCGTCGCCGAAAAGCTCGCCGAGCGCACTGCGCGCCACGAGCGGATGGGCGACAGCCGCTACGTCGTCGAACCCAATTTGAAAGAGGGCAAGGGCGGCCTGCGCGATCTCCACGCGCTCTTCTGGATCGGCAAATATGCCTATCAGGTCCGCTCGGTCGCCGAGCTGGTCGACAAGGGCCTGTTCACCGCGCAGGAGCTCCGCCGCTTCCGCCGCTCGGAGAATTTCTTGTGGGCGGTGCGCTGCCACCTCCACATCCTCTCGCGCCGCGCCGAGGATCGCCTGACCTTCGACGTCCAGTCCGAGATTGCGGTGCGGATGCGCTACGCCGAACGCCCCGGCAAGGCCGCGGTCGAGCGCTTCATGCAGCATTACTTCCTCACCGCGAAGGAAGTGGGCGACCTCACCGCCATCTTCCTCGCGCATCTCGACGAGAGTTTCGCCGGGCGCGGTCGCCGCTTCGGCATGCCCAGCCTCACCCGCCGCCCGCGCAAGCTCGAAGGCTTCACGCTCGATCGCGGCCGGCTGATGATCCCCTCCGACGATTTCTTCGCCGAAGACCCGATCCGCCTGCTCCGCCTGTTCGCGCTGGCCGACCGCCACGAACTGGAAATCCACCCGCTCGCGATCCGCCAGGCCAATCGCGACATCCGCCTGATCACCAACGCGGTGCGCGACGATCCGGAGGCCAACGCTCTCTTCCTCGATGTGCTGACCAGCCCCCGCGATCCCGAGCGCGTGCTGCGCTGGATGAACGAGGCGGGGGTGTTCGGCCGCTTCGTGCCCGATTTCGGCCGCGTCGTCGCGCAGATGCAGTTCGACATGTACCATCACTACACCGTCGACGAGCATAGCCTGCGCGCCATCGGCCTGCTCAGCCGGATCGAGCATGACACGCTGACCAAGGATCACCCGCTCGCCACACGGCTGATCCACCAGATCGCCTCGCGCCGCGTGATCTATGTCGCGGTGCTGCTCCATGATGTCGCCAAGGGCCGCGGCGGCGACCATTCGGTGCTGGGTGCCGAGGTTGCGGAGAAGCTCTGCCCGCGATTCGGCATGACCGCAGCCGAGACCGAGACCGTCGCCTGGCTCGTCCGCTATCACCTGCTGATGTCGGACACCGCGCACAAGCGCGACCTCGCCGATTTCAAGACGATCCTTGATTTCGCCGCCGTCGTGCAGAGCCCCGAGCGCCTGCGCCTGCTGCTGCTGCTCACCACCGTCGACATCCGGGCGGTCGGCCCCGGCATCTGGAACAGCTGGAAGGGCCAGCTCCTCGCCGATCTCTACGATGCCGCCGAGGAGGTCCTCCGCCTCGGCCACAAGCAGCGCGGCCGTGGCGAGCGGATCGAGGCGAAGCGGGAGAATCTCGGTGCCTCGCTCGGCTGGCATCTCGATCGCTACGCCGCCTACGTCCGCCGCTTCCCCGACAGCTATTGGGTGGCCGAGGGCGTCGCCGTGCTCGACAGCAACGCTCGCCTGATCGAGACCGCCGATGCCGCAAAGGCGCCGCTCTCGATCCATGCCGAAGCCGATCCGGATCGCGGCGCCACGCTCGTCTCGATCTACGCGGCCGACCACCCCGGCCTCTTCTACCGCATCGCCGGCGCCATCCATCTGGCCGGCGGCAGCATCATCGATGCGCGCATCCACACCACGCGTGACGGTATGGCGATCGACAATCTGCTGGTGCAGGATCCGTTCGGCCGCGCCTTCGACGATCCGCATCGGCTGAAACGGCTGGAACAGGGCATCGAGGATGCGCTCGCCAACCGCAATCAGCTGCAGGCGAAGCTCATCGCCAAGCCGCCGCCCCGCACCCGCGCCGATGCCTTCACGATCGAGCCCAACGTGCTGATCGATAACAAGGCCTCGAACCGATACACCGTCGTCGAGATCAACGCGCACGATCGCCCGGCGCTGCTCTACGCGCTCGCCCACGCGCTCTTCCAGGCGAAGGTCACGATCTACTCCGCCCACATCGCCACCTATGGCGAGCGCGCGGTCGACGTTTTCTATCTGACCGACCTGATCGGCGACAAAATCGAAGCCTCGGCCCGCCTCCGGACGCTGGAGCGCCTGCTCCTCACGGCCGCGGGCGGTGGACAGACGGAAGAGGCTCCGAAGGCAAAGGCAAAGGCGGCGGCGTAGCTCAATCCATTGCCGCGCTCACCAGATGGTGCAGCACGATGCCGCTCGTCGTCGCGACATTGAGCGAGTCGAACGCATTCGCCATCGGTATCCGCACCGTCTTGGCGCGCACCAGAAGCTCGGCAGCCAGCCCCGGCCCTTCGGCGCCGAGCATCACCGCATTCCGCCGCCCCGGCACCAGCTCCGCGAGCGTGACCGCCCCTTGCGGCGCCAGAGCGACGGCTTCGAAGCCGTGCGCCTCCAGCAGTCCGACGACGTCGGCATCGCGGGGAATCCGCGCGAACGGCACGAGCAACGCCGCCCCGACCGACACCCGGATCGCCTTGCGATAAAGCGGATCGCAGCAATCGGCATCCAGCAGGATCGCATCGACACCGAAGGCCGCGGCATTCCGGAAGATGCCGCCGATATTGTCATGGTTGGCGATGGCTGAGAGCATCAGGATGTTCGCCCGCTCCGGCAGCGAGGCGAGCAGTTCCTCCGCCGTCGGCTGCTCGATCCGCCGCCCGATCCCGATCAGCCCGCGATGCAGCGCGAACCCCGCCACCGCATCGACCACGCCCTGTGAGGCTGCGTACACCGGCACAGCGTCGTCGATCCCCGCCAGCATATCGGACAGGCTGTCGATGCGATGTGCCGCGATCAGCAGGGATTGCAGCCGGAAGGCGCTGGACGCCGCCACCTTCTCGATAACGACCTTGCCCTCGGCCACGAGCAGCCCGGCCCGCCCAACCAGATCGCGCTCGCGTATGTCCCGATACGCCTCGATCCGCGGATCGTCGGCATCGTCGACGGGGATGATCGCGGGCACGCGCCTAATCGTCGGTGCGGATCTTGACCTTGTTGGGCAGATCCTTGCCCTTGGTCCGCCGCGAAGGCACCTGCACCGGGTTCTTCTTCTTCCACTCCGCCCAGGTCATCGGCCCGTCGGGAGTCTGGATGATCGTATCGTCTGCCATCGCGATGGCTTACACCTTTTGCGGGAGCCGTGCGACGCTCTCGCGAACAGGGAGATACCGATGATCGCCAAAGCCGCCACCTTTGCCGCCCTCGCCGTCACTGCCTTCGCGGCCGGGCTCCTCGTCGCGCAGAGCGCGCCGCAATCGGGCCGCGAACCGCAATTCGACAATGCGGACGCCAAGGTCTGGAAATCGACGATCCTGCCGCACAGCCCGCTGCCGATGCACCGCCACGATCACGCCCGGATCATCGTCGCGCTGACCGGGGGTACGATGAGCCTCGTCCCCGATCACGGCCCGGCAGAAACCCATGTCTGGCAGACCGGCAAGGCCTATTGGCTCCCCGCGATGCCGCCGGACGTGCTCCATCAGGACGTCAATGTCGGTGACAAGCCGATCGAGGTGATGGTGATCGAGATGCAGAAGGCGAGTTAGTTCGCCCCCGCTACCGCCCCTGCATGTCCCGACTCTCCGCCGGTATCCGCACCGCCAGGCTTTCCCATTCGTCGCGCAGGACGATCTGGCAGGCGAGGCGGCTGGTGCGGGTGACATGCGCGGCGAGGTCGAGCAGGTCGTCCTCCTCCTCGCTGGCGCGTGGCAGCTTCGCGAAATCCTCCGCCGCGACGATGACGTGACAGGTCGAGCAGGCCATCTGCCCCTCGCATGTCCCCTCCAGCGGCTGTCCAGCCGCCTGCCCCACGGTGAGCAGGATATCGCCATCCTGCGCGGAAACCTCCTGCGTCTCCCGCCCATCGGCGGAGGTGAAGCGCACCCTGATCGTCATGCCTACTCCCTCTGCCGCGCCGCCGCCGCATTGATCGCCGCCGCCGCCGCCTCGATCTCCTCGACCGTCGTATAGCGGCCGAACCCGATCCTTATGCTCGATTTCGCCTCGGCCTCGGAAAGCCCGATCGCCCGAAGCACATGGCTCGGCCGCCCCGAGCCGCTAGCGCAAGCGGAGCCAGCCGAGAAGGCGATGTCGCGGAGTTCGGACATCAGGCGGCCGACATCGAGGCCGTCGCGGCGGAGGTTCAGGTTGCCGCGATAGCGATGCTCGACGCTGCCGTTGATTGTCCAGCCATCACCGAACGCGGCAAGCCCCGCATTCCATAGCGCGGAGACATGCGCGGCATCGCTCTCGCGCCGCGTGGCCATTACCGCCGCCGCTGCACCGAACCCGGCGCACAGCATCGGTGACAAAGTACCCGAGCGCAGTCCCTGCTCCTGTCCACCACCGTGGAGCAGCGGATCGATCTCCACTCCATCGCGAATCCACAGCGCGCCGATTCCCTTCGGCCCGTGGATCTTGTGCGCAGAGATCGCGATCATGTCGCAGTCTTCCGTGGGCAGATCGACGCGGCCATACCCCTGCACGGCATCGCAAAACATCAGCGCACCGGCGCCCCGCGCCATCCGGCCGAGCTGGGCGATCGGCTGGATTGCACCGATCTCATTGTTGATGAGCATCGCACAGACCAATGCCGTGTTCCGGCCCAAAGCGCGGCCGGCATCGTCCAGATCGACGATGCCATCGGTCCCCACCGGCAGAATCGCGGCCTCGCCGCCATGACCGCGGCGCGAGCGCACCGTATCGAGTATGCAGGCATGTTCCGTGGCGATCGTAACGACGCGGCGATCGTCGAGCGGGCGATGCTGGATTGCCATATTAGCCGCCTCGGTTGCGCCCGAAGTGAAGATCAGCCGCCCCGGTGTATCCCCGAACAGCGCCGCGACCTGCTCGCGCGCTACCTCGACGGCCGCCGCCGCCTCGCGCCCCATCCGATGCGGCGAATGCGGGTTTCCGAACTTGTCGAGCCACGGCAGCATCGCCTCGCGCACCTCGGGCGCCAGTGGCGTCGTCGCCTGATAGTCGAGGTAGATCATGCCGCCCGAGCCCGCGTCGCCATCGCCGTCCAGGCATCGAGGAAGCGGGCGATGTCCGCCTCGGTGGTCGTCCAGCCGAAGCTGACGCGGATCACCTCCTGCGTTTGCCCATCGCTCCAGCCCATTGCTTGCAGCACATGGCTCGGCTTCATCGTGCCCGAGGAGCAGGCGCTGCCCGCCGACACCGCGATCCCCGCGAGGTCGAGCTGGATCAGCTGCGCCTGCGCCGAAAGGCCCGGCAGGCGATAGGAGCCGATGGTCGGAATGCGCGGAGTGTCGCGGGCGACGGTGATGCCGCCTGTGGCCTCGATCCCGGCTTCCAGCATCGCTCGCAGACGCGCCATCCGTCCAAACCAGTCCGCCCCCTGCTCCAGCGCCGCTGCAAAGCCGAGGATGGCGGGCAAATTCTCGGTACCGGGACGATAGCCCTCCTCCTGCCCGCCGACAGGATCGAGCAGCGCGAGATCGCGGACCAGCAGCGCGCCGATCCCCGGCGGCCCGCCGAGCTTGTGCGCGGACAGGCTGATCAGGTCGGCGTCGGGCAGCGGGAACTTGCCTGCCGACTGCGCGCAATCGCTGAACAGGATCGGGGAGCGCGCTCGGATCTCGCCGAGAGGCTGGATCACCCCCGTCTCGCTATTGACCGACTGGATGGCTAGGAAATCGCCGTCGACATGCCCGAGATCGACTAGCCCATCGGCGCCGACTGGCACCCTTACGCGGCCCGGATCGAGCCGCAGTACCGCATCATGCTCCACGGCTGAGACCGCTGCGCCCTGCCCCCGCCCCTTCAGCGCCAGGGCAATCGCCTCGCTCGCACCGCTGGTGAAGATCAGATGATGCTCCCACCCCAGCGCCGCCTTGATCCGCGCCCTTGCCTGCTCGAGCTCGGCCTTCGCCGCCCGCCCCTCCCGGTGCGGGGACGAGGGATTCGCCCACCGCTCCATCGACTCCATTACCGCCGCTTTCGCCTCGGGGAGCATCGGCGTCGTCGCGGCATGGTCGAGGTAGATGCGGGGCTGGCTCACCGAGTTTCCAAAACATTGCACGAAGGCACGCCAACCCTATATAGGCCGCCGATCCCGGCGCTCAAAACGCCCCTTTTTCTTGACGCATAAAGACAGGACGAGGCCTTGCCCGAAGTCATCTTTCCCGGACCCGAAGGCCGTCTCGAAGGCCGCTTCAACCCCGGGCCGCGCCCACGCGCGCCCGTCGCCATGATCCTGCACCCGCACCCGCAGGCCGGCGGTACGATGAACAACCGCATCGTCCAGGCGATGTACCAGACGTTCGTGCGCCGTGGCTTCGCGACGCTGCGCTTCAATTTCCGCGGGGTCGGCAAGAGCCAGGGCGTGTTCGACAACGGCATCGGCGAATTGTCCGATGCGGCCTCGGCGCTCGATTGGGTCCAGTCGATCCATCCCGAAGCGCAGACGACGTGGATCGCAGGCTTCAGCTTCGGCGCGTGGATCGGCATGCAGCTGCTGATGCGCCGTCCGGAGATCAAGGGCTTCATCTCGGTCGCGCCGCCCGCGAACCTCTACGATTTCTCCTTCCTGGCGCCCTGCCCTTCGTCGGGCATCATCATCCAGGGCGAGGGCGACGAGGTCGCGACGCCGGGCGCCACGCAGAAGCTGGTCGACAAGCTGCGCACCCAGCGCCACATCACGATCCACCACGACACGATCCCGAAGGCGAACCACTTCTTCGAGCATGAGATGGTCGATTTGATGAAGTCGGTGGACGATTACCTGGACATGCGCCTCAAGGCGTGACCCGGCGGACGGTCGCGGCGGCTTTCCACGTCGCGACCGCTAGCAACACCGCGATGACGCCCGCAAGCCACAGCGGCACCGGCAGCGCCGCCACCGTGCGCCATGCCGCCGCGATCGCCGAACTCCGTGTCGTGCGGACCAGCGCCGCCAGTGCGAAGCTCGCGACGAACAGCCCGAGCGTATAGATCAGGTCGTAGGTCTGGCCGAGCTGGTCGCCGACGACGAGCACGAAGGTCATGTGCCAGAGCAGCCACAGCACCCAGGTGATCAGCGCCGAGGCCCAGAGCGGCAGCCCGGCGAACATGTTGTAGAGATACTCCCGCCAGCCGATCTCCTCGCCGATGCAGGCGAGGACGACTGTGGCGGTGATGATCGCGGCGTCGAGATGGGGATCGACATGGAAGCGTTTCACGCCGAGCGCGCCTGTCACCAGGATCGGGATCAGCAGCGCGATCAGCGACCAGCGTTTGTCGAGCCCGCGGAAGCCCGCCGGCCAGTTGCCGCGATCCCGCCGCAGCGCCCCCGCGGCCAACGCGCCCAGCACCGGACCGAAACCGATCAGCAGGATGCCGTTGATCCGCGGCAGCGAGCCGACCAAGCGGATCTCGCCCCAGCGTGCCGCGAAGTAGGACCAGGCACAGGCGATGACGAAGAAGATCGCTACCGCGATCCAATCGGGCTTGCGACCCGGCGCATCGGCGCGGCGCCAGTAAGCGGCAAAAGTCGACATCCCCATAGCGCAGGCTCGCCGTGGCCTATCGACGAGTCAAGTATCTCTCGCTTGTCGCGCCACATCGGGTGATTACGATCACTTCATGACATCCCGCCTTCGCTTCCGTGGAAAGGCCGCGATCCACGCGGTCGTCGCCGTCACCTTCGTGGCCCTGCTGATCTCGGCCGGGCTGCGCGCTACGCCCGGCGTGCTGATGAACCCGCTCCAGCTGCACTTCGGCTGGGATCGGGCGACGATCTCCGCCTCCGCCGCGATCGGCATCTTCCTGTACGGGCTGGTCGGGCCGTTCGCGGCGGCGCTGATGATGAGCTTCGGTATCCGGCGGACGATGCTCGCCGGACTGACCCTGATGTCGACCGCGACCTTCGCGAGCCTCTGGATGCGCACCCCGTTCGAATATGTGCTGAGCTGGGGCGTTCTGTCCGGGATCGGCACCGGCGCGGTCGCGTCCGTGCTGGGCGCCGCGGTCGTCAATCGCTGGTTCGCGACGCGACAGGGGCTGGTGATGGGGCTGCTGTCCGCCAGCACCGCGACGGGCGCGCTGGTCTTCCTGCCGCTGCTCGCCTGGCTCAGCCGCGATGGCGCGTGGAAGCCGGTGGTGCTGGCGGTGAGCATCGGCTGCGCGCTGCTGATCCCGTTCGTGCTGTGGCTGGTGCCAGAGCATCCCGGCGACGTCGGCACGCGCCGCTTCGGCGAGACCGAGGGCACGCCGCCTCCGCCGCCACTGAAGCAGGCGGCGAGCGCGACGCTCGCGATCCGCTGCCTGATCGATGCGAGCCGCAAGCCGATGTTCTGGCTGTTGTTCGGCACCTTCTTCGTCTGCGGCCTCACGACCAACGGGCTGGTCGGCACGCACCTGATTCCCTTCTGCGGCGATCATGGCATTCCGCCGGTGCAGGCCGCCGGGCTGCTCTCGCTGATGGGGCTGTTCGATCTGGTCGGCACCACCGCGTCGGGCTGGCTGACCGACCGGTACGATCCGCGGCGACTGCTGTTCGTCTATTATGCCCTGCGCGGGCTGTCGCTGGTGGCGCTGCCCTTCCTCGATTTCGGGCCGGCGAGCCTGACGACCTTCGCGGTCTTCTACGGGCTCGACTGGATCGCGACCGTGCCGCCGACGGTGCGGCTGACCAACCTGGCGTTCGGCGAGCGCGAGGCGCCGATCGTGTTCGGCTGGGTGATGGTCGGCCACCAGCTGGGCGCTGCGACCGCTGCGTTCGGGGCCGGGCTGATTCGGCAGGTTTCGGGGAGCTATGCGCCGGCCTTCGTGCTGGCGGGATTGTTCGGGGTCGCCGCCGCGCTCGCCATTCTCGCGGCGGGCCGCTCCCCGGCTCAGGTGCAGGGCGTGTAGAGCCCGCGAATATCGTGGCAGAGCTTCTTGTGAGCCTTCGGTGCCGGCCGGGCCGAGGCGACCGTCGTGCGCGGCGGCGGGGCGGCGGCGGTGTCCACGACCGGGGTGGCGTCGATCCGCTCCTGCAGGCGATGCTGGGCGACTTTGGTCAGCGCATCCGGGCAGGGCGTGAACAGGCCCTACAAGTCACGGCATAGCCGTTCGGCGGCGGCCGGGGCGGCAAGCCCGAGGCCGAGGATCAGGGCGATGGCCACGCTGCGATGGCGATGTTGCCGAGCAGCACGATGGCCGCGACGATCATCAGCACGCCCTTGCGACGATCGGTGCCCCGAACGATCAGACGGCCCCCGCCCCCGATGAGGGCGAAGGCCGCCAGGACCGCGATCGAGAGCAGGATGGGTGAGGTCGCAGGCATGGCGTGCAGCCTCGGTCGGCTCCAGAGGCGATCCGGAGCCGAACCCGATCAATGCTTCTGGTCTCGCCAGATGTTCTTGTAGGCACCGAACGCGAGCAGCGTGCCGATCACCAGGAAGATGAGCGCCGCGATGCCGGTGCGGTGACGATTCTCAAGCTTCGGCTCGGCTGCCCACATCAGGAAGGCAGAGACGTCCTTGGCCATCTGATCGACGGTCGGCTTGGGCTGACCTTCGGCATAGCTGACCTGGCCATCGGCCGTCAGCGGCGGCGGCATCGCGAGGTTCAGGTTCGGGAAGTACGGGTTGTAGTGCAGCGAGCCGGGCGTCTTGGCATCCGGGAACTTCTTGAGAAGCTCGGCGGGCTGCGCCTGATAGCCGGTGATCAGCGAGTAGATGTACGCAGGGCCATCCTCACGCGCCTTGGCGAGCAGCGACATGTCCGGCGGAAGCGCATTGTTGTTGGCAGCGCGCGCCGCGGTCTCGTTCGCGAAGGGCGACGGGAAGGTGTCGCTCGGCAAGGCCTTGCGGGTCGTCGGTTCGCCGGTCTTCTCGTTGATCGTGGGGACTTCCGTCTTCCACTGCTTGGCGATCGCCTTGATCTCCGGCTTGGTGAAGCCGAGGTCGGCGAGATCGCGGAACGCGACGAGCTTCATCGAGTGGCAGGCCGAGCAGACTTCCTGATAGACCTGGAAGCCGCGCTGAAGCTGCTGCCGGTCATATTTGCCGAACGGTCCGGAGAAGGAATATTCCACCTCCTTCGGCTTCAGGTGGAATTCGTGCGCGGCGGTCTCGACGGCCGCCTCGCGCGGCGTGGAGACGAAGCCCCAGAACAGCGCGAGCAGGAAGCCGATCCCGACGATGGGGGCGATGAAAGGTCCGAAGAAGCGGAGCATGTCTCTGTAGTCCCCCCGGCTCAGGCCGTATGCGCTGCGACGGGTGCAGCCTCGGCATCGCTACCCAGCACCGATTCGGTGATCGAATTCGGCAAAGGCAGCGTCTTTTCCAAGGCCGACACGAGCGGCAGGATGATCAGGAAGTGCGCGAAATAATAACCCGCGCAGATCTGGCTGAGCAGCACGACCGTGGCGGTCGGCTCTGCCTGGCCGAGATAACCGAGGATCAGCACGTCGATCACGAGGATGACGAAGAACCAGCGGTAGGTCGGGCGATAGTTCGCGGAGCGCACCGGCGAACGATCGATCCACGGCAGGAAGAACAGCAGCAGGATCGAGCCGAACATCGCCATGACGCCCCACAGCTTCGCCGCGATGCCGAGGAAGTTGCCCGTGAAGGCCTTCAGGATCGCGTAGAAGGGCAGGAAGTACCATTCGGGCACGATGTGCGCCGGCGTCGAGAGCGGGTTCGCCGGGATGTAGTTATCCGGGTGGCCCATCGCGTTCGGTGCGAAGAACAGGAACAGCGAGAAGACGATCAGGAAGACGCCCAGCCCCATGCCATCCTTGGCGGTGTAATAAGGGTGGAACGGCACCGTATCCTGCGGCCCCTTCACCTCGACGCCCGTCGGGTTGTTCGAACCCGGGATGTGCAGCGCCCAGATGTGCAGCACGATCACGCCCGCGATCACGAACGGCAGCAGATAGTGGAGCGAGAAGAAGCGGTTGAGCGCGGCATTGTCCGGCGCGAAGCCGCCCAGCAGCCACGTGTGGATCGGATCGCCGATGATCGGTATCGCCGAGAAGAAGCCGGTGATCACCTGCGCCCCCCAGAAGCTCATCTGGCCCCACGGCAGCACGTAGCCCATGAAGGCGGTCGCCATCATCAGCAGGAAGATCACGACGCCGAGCAGCCACACCATCTCGCGCGGGGCCTTGTACGATCCGTAATAGAGGCCGCGGAAGATGTGGATGTAGACGACGATGAAGAACATGCTGGCGCCGTTCGAGTGCGCGTAGCGCAGCAGCCAGCCCTGGTTCACGTCGCGCATGATGCTCTCGACGCTGTTGAAGGCGACGTCGGCATTGGCCGCATAATGCATCGCCAGCACGATGCCGGTGATGATCTGGATCGTCAGCGCGACGCCGGCGAGAACGCCGAAGTTCCAGAAATAATTGAGGTTGCGAGGCACCGGATAGCCGGCGCCGACCGCATTGTAGACCAGCCGCGGCAGGGGAAGGCGGCTGTCGAGCCACTTCATGACCGGATTCTTGGGAGCGTAATGCTCAGCCCAGGGAAAGCTCATATTTCTCTCTTACCTCAGCCGATCTGGACCACGGTGGGCGACTTGAAGCTGTACTCGGGAACCTGAAGGTTCTTCGGTGCCGGCCCCTTACGGATGCGGGCCGCGGTATCGTAGACCGAGCCGTGGCACGGGCAGAAATAACCGCCGAAATCGCCGCGGACCTCACCCTCGCCCGCGCCCAGCGGCACGCAGCCGAGGTGGGTGCAGACGCCCATGGTGATCAGCCAGTTCTTGTGGCCGGGCTTGGTGCGCTGCTCCAGCGTCTGCGGATCGCGCAGGGTAGAGACCGGCACCGCATCCGCCTCGGAGATTTCCACCGGCGTCAGGTTGCGGATGAAGACGGGCTGCTTGCGCCACATCGTCTTGATCGCCTGCCCCGCCTTGATCGCCGAGACATCGACCTCGATCGAGGCGAGCGCCAGCACGTCGGCCGACGGGTTCATCTGATTGACGAGCGGAATCAGGACAGTCACCGCACCGACACCGGCAAAGCTGACCGCGGCGATGTTGAGAAAGTCACGACGACGAGGGCCTTCGCCCCCCTGCTGTTCGGGATCGTCGGCGGTGTTCGAGACTGCCATTCGTCTAGTTACCCTTGCCCCTGTGGCGTGCTGATAAGAACGCGATTTGCGCGCCTGTAGCCGCGCTTTCGCCCCTTTGCCAATGGCCTTTGCGGCGGGTGCGAGACGATTGCAACATCCGAGCATGCGCGAGGCGGATCTTCCGGCGATTTTCCGTGACGCGATCGCCTCGATCGCCGCCCTTTCGCCACGCCTCCGGATTCGAGCCTCCGCCTCTGCCGAACCGCTAAGGTCGCGAAAGTCACAAGAATCACAGGCCCCGCATTGCGCGCCCTTGAAACATAATTGCGCATCCTCGAATTAATCGAACATATCAAGTTCGCCTGCTTCAAATCCCTTTTCATCATGCGAACATATGGGGTCCTATCGGCATTTTTCAAGCCGCAGGGCCGATTGCCATGATCGGGCGCTTGCGCGACCACATCGGCGGGGTTTAGCCGCGCCTCATGATCGAGCTCGACCAAGAACAGCAGCAGGCCCGCACCTGGTTCGAAAGCCTACGCGACCGCATCTGCGCGGAATTCGAGGCGATCGAGCGCGAGGCGGGCAGCGACTCCGTCTTCGGCTACACCGCCTGGGATCGCACCGATCCCGACGGATCACCCGGCGGCGGCGGCGTGCGCGGGCTGATGAAGGGCCGCGTGTTCGAGAAAGTCGGCGTCAACGTCTCCACCGTCGGCGGCAGCTTCGAGGGCGAATTCGGCAAGACCATCCACGGCGCGGCGGAGGACCCCCGATTCTTCGCCACGGGAATCAGCCTCGTCGCCCATATGGCGAATCCGCACGTTCCCGCCGTGCACATGAACTGCCGCTTCCTCGCGACGACGAAGCGCTGGTTCGGCGGCGGCGCCGATCTCAACCCGCCCTTGCCCTACGAACAGGATACGGGCGACTTCCACGCCGCCTTCCAGCAGGCCTGCGAGGCGCATCCCGGCCCCGGCGATTATCCGACCTACAAGAAATGGGCCGACGATTATTTCTGGATCCCACACCGCAAGGTCCATCGCGGCGTCGGCGGCATCTTCTTCGACCATGTCGAGGGCGCGTTCGAGACGAGCTTCCCCTTCGTGCAGGCGGTCGGCGAGACCTTCCTCGACATCTTCCCGCGCATCGTGCGGCGGCGGATGGGGCAGGAATGGAGCGACGCGGACCGCGACGCGCTCCTCGCCTTCCGCGGCCGCTATGCCGAGTTCAACCTGATCTACGACCGGGGCACGTTGTTCGGCCTCAAGACCGGCGGCAATGTCGACGCGATCCTGATGAGCCTGCCACCCCTGGCGGCGTGGGAGTGATCCAATCCTCCCCCGCCAGCTGGGTCCCACGAAAGTAATACTTTCGTGGGTGCCCTGTGGGAGGTGGGGCCGCAGGCCTCGGAGGGGGAGGATAGCAAAGGTTTCGCGAGCGCAGGGCTTCCGCCCCCTCCGTCCGCTACGCGGCCACCTCCCCCTGGCGGGGGAGGATTTAGCCGCTCACTCCAACCCGGCGCGCTGCCGATAGAAGGACGCGACCAGCAGGTAGAAGCCGCCCCAGCCGATCGAGGCGGTCACGCTTTCGAGCACCGCCTCCAATGCGTCGCCCAATTCGGGCTGGCCGAGGGAGCGCCCGGCGAGCAGGATCAGCGATCCGGCCGACACCTTCACGGCGACCAGCACCACCCAGGTGCCGAGCGCGAACAGGATCAACCCGCCCGAGATTCGCGTGACACTGCCGGAATAGAGATGGCGCCCTTCGCGCAGCGTGCCGATCAGCCCGAGGCGCTCGCGCAGCACGATCGGCAGAAGTAGCGGCACGATCAGCACGGTCGCGATGATGCCAAAGAACGAGAGCACCACCGCGGAAGTCTGCCCGCCGCCGGCCAGCGCCGCCACCGTCATCGCCACGATGAGCAGGACAAACAGCAACAGGCCCACCAGCACGATCATCGCCACCGCCACCGGCGCGCGCTTGAGCGATTCGAGGATCGCCTCGCCGACGCTGCTGCGCGATCGCGTCGCCAGCCCGATCAGCGTCATCGCGCCCACCACGGCGGCGATCAGCATGACGATCAGCAGCGCGGTCACCATCCCCGTCCACCAGCCGGGAAGCGACGCCATCAGCGTGCGCATATCGTCCACCGTCTGCGGCACGACCGTGATGCGCTGCGCCATCACCAGCGTGACGACCAGCTTCGGCAGCCCGAAGAACGCCAGCGCCACGGGCAGGAGCAGCGGCCACTCGCGCTCGACGAATTGCTGAAGCCAGCGCATCGCCCGCTCGACCGATACGTTTCCTACGCCCACGCCTGCATCCCGTCCTGGCCCTGCGCGGCATGCGCGGGCCTCTCAAGGGCTCAAGTGCAGGCTGGCGCGCCGGCTTGCAAGCACGACCTGCGTTCGCCACATCGCGGCCATGACGACGATGAGCGAGCTTCCAGCGATCGACGGGGTCGAGCGGCGCGTGTCGCGCGGCCTGACCGACTATGCGGGCGCGGTCGCCGAGATGGAGGCGCGGGCCGAGGCCGTGCGCGCCGGCACCGCCCCCGAACTCGCCTGGCTGCTCGAACATCCGCCGCTCGTCACCGCCGGCACCAGCGCACCGGCCGACGAACTGCTCGACGCCACCCGCTTCCCCGTCTTCAAGAGCGGGCGCGGCGGGCGCCACACCTATCACGGACCGGGGCAGCGGATCGGCTACCTGATGCTCGATCTGGGCAGACGGGGCCGCGATGTGCGCTGCTACGTCTCGGGGCTCGAGCAATGGGTCATCCGCGCGCTCCGCCATTTCGATATCGAGGCGCGGGTCGCACCGGGGCGGATCGGCATCTGGGTCGACGACCCGCAAGGCCGCGAGGCGAAGATCGGGGCGATCGGCGTGCGCGTCCGGCGCTGGGTGACGATGCACGGCTTCGCGCTGAACATCGATCCCGATCTCGCCCATTTCAACGCGATCGTGCCGTGCGGCATCGCCGAATTTCCCGTCACCAGCATGGCGGCTTTGGGGCATAAAATTTCGGCGGAAGCAGTCGATATCGCCCTTTGGGACGAATTACCCTTATTTCTTCAATCACTTACCGCATGTGCGGTAGACTCTTGAGGCGCGGCGTCTTTCTGCTTAGATTGGCCCGCGATTTGGTTATTGGCAGCCTAGCCCGGTCCAAATCGCACTAGGGAGTCATTCAATGCGCAATTTCATCAAGAAGACCACGGCTGTCGCGCTGATCGCCGGCGCCACCCTCGCCGTTTCGGCTTGCACCAAGACCGAGAGCACGAACGTCACCGAGAACACCTCGATGACCGATCTGAACGCCACGACCGAAGGCAGCATGAACGACATGTCCGCCACGAACGTGACGGAAAACGCGACGAACGCGATGTAATCTTCGACGTTTTTCGTCGAATGAGGGGGGCCGTCCGGATCGCCGGGCGGCCTTTTTCGTATCTTGCACATCCACAGTTCAGGGTCGCCCGCACAAGACCGGGCAGCAAGGGGAGTGAGATGTCGTTTCGTATGCTTAACCGGGCGCGCTGCGTGATGGCCGCCGTGGCGGGCGCCGCGCTCGCCGCACCGTCGCCCGCCTATCTCTATTGGGCCGCGCCCCAGCTGAAGGGCCCGCCGGTCCGCGGGGACGAGCCCGGCCTCGTCGTCCCGCTTCCCGATGCCACGCCGGCCGAGATGAAGGCGAACCTCGTGCTGGCGATGCGCGCCGGGCTGAATGTCGCCGCGCTGCAATGCCAATTCTCGCCCGGGCTGATGACCGTCGGCAACTACAATGCCGTCATCCGCCAGCACGATGCCGAGATCGACGACGTCATGCTGACGCTGCAACGCTATTTCCAGCGCACCACCGTCAAGGCGCCGCCGGTGAAGGCCGTGAAGGGCAAGAAGGCGCCCGCCAAGGCGAAGCCCGTCGCCGTCGGACCCAAGGCGATGGTCCTTTACGATCAGTACGTCACCCGCACCTACAACAGCTTCTCGACGCTGCACGGCCAGCTGAGCTTCTGCGACACAGCCGCCGCGATCGGCCGCGAGGCGCTGGCGACCCCGAGCGGCCACCTCGTCGATCTCGCGATCGAGCGGATGCAGGAATTCCGGAACAGCCTGCTGCCGATCGGCGATGCCCAGCTCGGCACCACCCCCCAGCCCTTCGAGATCGGCGCGCTGCCGGACCTCAATTGCTACAACAAGAAGGGCAAGATCATCCGCTGCAAGGATTGAGGAGTGGCTTGGTGGGATTCAGCTCCGCTGAATCCTGCGGCACCGCGTGAGCCGATCAAAAAACCTACCTTACTCCAATCATCTTGTGGGTCTGGAGCGAGAGCCGCCAGCCCGGATGGTCGAGGACGAAGGCGATGCAGGCGTCGCGATTCGCATCGGCCTGCGGACTGTCGAGCGGCTGGACGAGGCGATGGGCGAAATCCCATTCCTCCATCGCCTCCGGGTCGACGCCCGGCTGCGGCCAGACCAGCTTGAGCTCATCGCCCGTACGCTGGACGATCTCGGTCCCCGCCTTCGGGCTGATGCAGATCCAGTCGATTCCCGGCGGTGCCGGCAACGTCCCGTTGCTCTCGATCGCGATCTCGAACCCACGATCGTGAAGCGCGGCGATCAAGGCCTCGTCGATCTGGAGCACGGGCTCGCCCCCGGTCACGACGACGAATCGGCGGTCCGGCCCCTCGCCCCACAGGTCCTCCGCCTTGTCGGCCAAAGCTGCCGCATCCGGATAGCGCCCGCCATCGGTGCCGTCGGTGCCGACAAAATCGGTGTCGCAGAAGGTGCATTGGGCGGCCGCCCGATCCTCCTCGCGCCCGCTCCACAGGTTGCAGCCGGCGAATCGCAGGAAGACCGCGCGCCGCCCGGCCTGAACCCCTTCCCCCTGCAACGTCAGGAACATCTCCTTGACGGCGTAGCTCATGGCGTCGGGCTCATCCCAGGGGTGGCTCGGCGTAATCGGTCGGATCGGGCAGCCCCGCCTCGGCGAAGCCCTTGGCGCGCAGGCGGCAGCTGTCGCAGCGGCCGCAATGCTGGTGCCCCTTCGGATCGTAGCACGACCAGGTCTGCCCGGCATCGAGCCCCAGCCGCGCCGCCTCACGCACGATATCGGCCTTGGTCATCGCCAGCAGCGGCGTTTCGACCTGGAAGCGATCGCCCTCGACGCCCGCCTTGGTGGCGACATTGGCGAGCTTCTGGAACTGCTCGACGAACTGCGGGCGGCAATCGGGATAGCCCGAATAATCGAGCGCATTGACGCCGATGTAGAGCGCCCGCGCGCCGCTGACCTCGGCCAGCCCCAATGCGAGGCTCAGGAAGATGGTGTTGCGCGCCGGCACGTAGGTTACGGGAATGCCGGGCTGGACGCCGTCCTTCGGCACGTCGATGTCGGCGGTCAGCGCGGAACCGCCGAAGCGGGTGAGATCGATCGGCATCATGATGTGCCGCTCGGCCTCCAGCATGCCCGCGACGCGCACCGCCGCCTCCAGCTCGACCCAATGGCGCTGGTTGTAGTCGATGGTGAGCGCCACGACCGAATAGCCCGCCTCGCGCGCCAGCCCGCCCGCCACCATCGAATCGAGCCCGCCGGAGACGAGCACCACCGCTTTCCTAGAATTCGTCATGCGCGGTTCGATAGCGAATGCTGCGACGCGGCGCACCTCGATTTGATCCGCTCACGCGGATGTCGGCACGCCGAACCCTCATCGAAAAAGAAGGGCCGCCCCGAGGAGCGGCCCAGTATTTTCAGGCCAATATGGCCCTCTAGGGAGGATGGTGCCCAAAGGGGGAAGGACACCATTCCTGTCTTATAGACCAGCCGCTCTAAACAGGGCGTTAACGGGCGGATCACTCCGCCATCGCTTCGAAGGAAAAGCGCCTGGCGCAGAATTCGCAGTCGACGTGGATCAGCCCCGCATCGTCCGCCATCTCGCGCTGCTCGTCGGCGGGGAATTGTTCGATCACCGAGCGGACATGTGCCGGATCGCAGCGACAGCCGCGGACGAGCGGCGGACCTGGATGGACGCGGACCTCCTCCTCGTTGAACAGACGCCACACCAGCGTCTCGAGCGGCAACGCCGGATCGCACAGCTCGCTTTCCGACACCGTCTGGCCGAGCGCCGCGACATGCTCCCACTCGGGATGGTCGAGCCGGGTATGGATGCGGTCGCGCCCTTCCTCGCCCTCGGGCAGATGCTGGATCAGGATGCCGCCGGCGATACGCCCGCCCGCCCCCGTCCGCTCGACCCCGATCCGAACCAGGCTCGGTATCTGTTCGGACTGGGCGAAGTAACTCTCCGCCGCCTCGGCCAGCGATCCGCCTTCCAGCGGCACGATGCCCTGATAGCGCTCGCCGGTGACGGCCTGATCGAAGGTGATCGCCAGATAGCCCTTGCCGAACAGGGCGAAGAGCGAGGGATCGGTGCCGATCTCCGCCGCGCGATCGGGATCGTGGCGCAGATAGCCGCGCATCTCGCCGCCCTTGTAGTCGCAGACGAGCAGATCGATCGCGCCGCCCTGCGTCTGCGCCTGCAGCGTCAGCTGGCCCGCATCGTCCTTCAGCGTCGATCCGAACAAAGCGGCCAGCACCAGCGCCTCGGCCAGCACGCGCTCGATCACCGGCGGATAGCCGTGCGGCGTCAGGATCGCGTCGAGCGTGCTCCCAAGCCGCACCACGCGCCCACGCGCATGGCGGCCGGGAATGGTGAAACCGAGGACCGAATCAAGAGGAGAAAGCGTCATCGCGCCCATGTGGGGGCAGTGTTTCGATTTTGCCATGGGGAGCAGTCGCACGTCGATTCGCGACCCGAACCACCTTCGCTTTGGGCAACAAGGGACGCTAGCTGGCAGATGCCTCGAAAGCAGACCTCACCCTACGAGCACTATCCCCCGCACTGCGGCGGCAGCGTGATCGGCCCGGGGCCTCTGACCGCCCACGCACCGCCCACGTTATAGGCCCGCCCCTGCTTGAGAGAGGCGAGCGTGTGGCAGCCGATCGACGCGGCAAAGGCTTCGATCGATACGTTTCTGGCCTGCGCGACGTGCGTGTAGCCATCGCGGCGCTTGATGTTGATCGCCTCGACCTTCGCCTTCAGCGCCGGCGCGGGCGCACGGGCGAAGCCGAGATAGCCGTCGGCCTGCTCGCCGACCGCGCCGCTTTCGAGCGCGGCTTCGACGTCCGTATCCATCTGCGCGGCGACGGGCGCGCCTGCCACGAGAATGGCGAGAGCAAAGATCGCACCCAGGAAAGGCTTATGCTTGGTCATTTTGGAAACAGGTCCGGATTGCTGTTGATGAAGTCCTCGGCGTCCTTCTTCAGGCTGACGACGACCTCCTGCTTCACGTTGATGTTGAGGTTGATTTCGATAGGCTTGTCAGGCGCCTTCACGGTGACGCACCCCGTCAGAGCCAGCCCGAGAGCGGGGATAAGCCATCGCATCATGGCAAGAGGGCTCGCACCCGAAGGCATCGACGTCAAGCATGGCCTGCTCATCGCACACCGCCGCTTGCGGGGGGCTGAACGCCGGGTTCAGGCGGCGTAGCCGTTGTCTGGTTGAGCAGCAGGCGCGGGTCCATATAGGCACGCGCCGACCCGATCAGCCCGCGAAAGGGCGCCCGAATGCGAATGTTGAAGCGGAACGGCAGGTTGCGGATCATGCGCGTGATGAGGCTCTGTTCGGGCGTCGCTTCCCGGACGCCGGTGAAATTGACCTGGCTGACCATCTCGCCATCCAGCCTGCCGTCGAAGCGGATCTCCAGCGCCGAATAACGGATGGCCTTGAGGGCATCGAAGGCGAGCTTGCCCATCGTCCCGATCTCGGCGCTCGACAGTTCACCGACATAGGCGAGCGTGCCGCCGCCTTTCTGCGCCTCGAGACGGCCGCCCTCGATCCTGCCGCCGCGCGAATCGAAGATCGTCGGCAGCACGCCATCGAAACGTCCCTTGGCGGCGAGATTGGGGAAATCGAGTTGCTGGACGAACGCCGCCGCATCGAGATTCTTCACGCGGAAGGTCAGACGCCGCTCGGCCTCGGCCCCGAAATCCAGCGTCGTCGGCTCCAGGCTGAGCGTGCCCGACGCAAAGGGCCAAATGGCATCTTCGATCGCCACGCGATTTCCCGCGATCAATCGGAAATGGACGACCCCGTTCGCGATGGCGACGCCGGGGTTGATCTCGGCGATGGCCATTTCCTGATGCGGCGCGCTGACGAGGCCGAGGAGATCGGTGAAGTCGACCTGCCCCTTGATGCCCGATACCGGCCCGAACGCTGCGGCAAGATCGAGCTTCTCGGTACCGAAGCGGCCGTGGCTGGAGACGCCCTTGTCGGACCAGTCGATCGCCCCCTCGCCCGCCACCGTGCCGGCCGCGTTGGCGATGACGCCGACGGTGAGCGGGGTCAGCGCCTCGGGCTGCAGGTTCTTCGGCGCGAAGATGATGCCAGGCACGCCTAGCGTGGCATGACCGGTGGCCGTGCTCAGCCTGTGGGTCAGGGCGGCGTCGACGATCGCGGCCCGCGACCGTGGTTCGCGCAGTGTTGCGTTAGCCTCGATCGTCCCGTCTTTCAGGGAGAGGCGCATGTCGTCCGCCACGAGCGGATGGAAGCGGGGGCTGGCGGCCGCGTCGGCGATGCGCAATTGCCCGGACAAGGTCAGTCGCCCATCGGCGAACGCCCAGGCCCCGTCGCCGTTCGAAAGATCGAGCGGGACGCGGGCAATAGCACCCTCCGCCCCGGAATAGCTGCCGCCGACCCGGGCACTCAGACGGCCATCGAGCCGCGCAATCTTCACATGACTCTCAGCGAGCGATGCCGCGATGTCACCGACCTCGAAGGCCTGTTCGCTCAGCCGCGCATGCGCGGCGTCGAGGACGATCGGGGCGCCGCTTCCGCTTGCGCCGCTCAGGTGGATGGGGCCGGTGGTCGCCGCGACGCGAAGGGAGCCCGCGGCCGAGCGCATTAACAAAGGCGCGCCGCACAATCGCACTTGCGCTGGGCCGAATGTGAAACCGATCAGACGCAGCGATCGGATCGCGACCGGCCGGCAGCCATCGCCGAGGACCAACACGCCGCCTTCTGTCAGGCGCCCCTCGATCGGAAGCTCCAGACCGGCGACGGCACCGGCACCGAGCGGGCCATCGACCCGTGCTCGCGCGGCGAAGCGCGTTTCCTTGCCATCCCAGGAGAATCGCAGATGGGGGAGAGCGATCTGCGCATCGGCAGCGCGATAGGGCGACAACTCCCCTTCCCCGGTCAGCACTGCTCCGACCCGGGGCTGGCGAATGGCGAGCTTCACATTCGGCAGGTCGCCACCGCCGAGCACGGCATCGCCATCGAAGCGCCATCCCGCGGCACTCCACATCAGACCGCCTCGTTCGACGAGGGAGAGTTTCGAGCCGTTCGCGCTGACCAGCGAAGCCGATTGGACACGGACCGCGACCTGTCTGCCGTCGATCGTCGCATGCACCTGCGCCTCGGCACGGGCATCGGAGAGAAGGCGCGACAGCCCGACAGCGGCACGGGTGAAGGTCGGTGTGATCGGCAGGCCGGCAGGAAGCCGCCCGGTCTGACCGACACGGTGGGCCATCAGCGGCGCCCCGAAATGATCGAGACCGAGTCTGGCGTTCACCGCCAGACTGCCCAATTTGCCGGCTGCCTCGATCGGGCCATGCAGCGCGGCGAATCGCGTGACGCCGGCGGTACCGCCGAAGCCATCGACGCCGGCGCGCAGCGCTACCTTCTCGAAAGTCGCGTTCGACGACGCCGCGACCTGCGCCACGCCCTTGCCGAGCCGCACATTCGGGCAGGCGGTCGCGTCGATCGCAATCGCCCCCTGGACGTTGGGCTGGCCGCCCTCGGTCGCGATCGCCAGCCTCGCCCGCGTGCCCGTCAGTGCGCAGGAGGCCAGGCGAAGCGCTTTGGCATCGACCACCGCCCAGCCCTGAAACCGGCGCGCAGGATTGCCGGAGCCCACCAGATGCACCGTAACGTCGCCATTCGGCGTGGCGAGCGCGAGGCTGCTATCGCGCACCGTCACGCCCAGATCGGGCAGCCTGGCCGCGCCGCCGCCAGATTTTGGAATCAACCGGTCGATCGCCCCGAAATGCAGCCCCCCCTCGTCGAGAACTCCGCGCAGACGGGCACCATCGACGATCACCCCCGTCACGGTGGGGCCGCCCAGCCCGTAGCCGATTGTCACGTCGATCCGTTTCGCGACCAGATCGGGCTGGCCCCCGCCGCCGATCCGGACATCCTCCATCCGCTCCAGAAAAGGGCCGACATGGGTGATCCGGTAGCTCGCCGGCACCGCCGCCGCGGCCAGCTTTCGATCGACGAGCGCCGTGGCGATCTCCAGCCTCGACCACCACAGCCCGGCAAGGACCACCACGACCGTTCCGGCGCAAACCTGTGCTGTGGTGCGAGCGATCGTCATGCCGCGACCACCATACCGCGAGACGCGGCCACCTGCACAAGGCCTAACCCTTCAATACCGGAGCAGACCTCAATGCCAGCATGTCCCAACCCGAGTCGCTAACGGGGAATGTTCGAACCCGTCGATTCTCGACTTGGCCGAGCGGATAAATGCTCAGAAGCGGTATTTCATCTCCACGCCGAACGTCCGTGGCTGTCCGCCGAAGCCGACGTATTCGATGGGCGTCGCATTGTTGAAGAAGGTGGAGACCAGTTCGTAGTAGCGGGCGTTGTTCAGGTTGCGGGCGAAGGCCGTGATCGTCCAGTGCTTGGTCGTCGCCGACGCGCTGAGGTCGAGCTTGCCGTAGGCGGGCTGGAAGGACTGCGGGATATTCAGCGTATCGAGGTAGGTGTCGCTGCGCCGCTCGTAGGCCGCGCTCAGGCGGAAGTCCGGCGAGACGCCCGGAATCTTGAACGAATAAGCGGCCGAGAGCGCGATCGTCGTGGTCGGCACGTTGGGGAATTTGAGCTGCTTGGCGAGCTCGTCGTTGGCTACCTGCGTCGCGCCACCGAGGCTGAGGCCGGTGAAGCTGTCGTAACGAGCGTGGATGTAGCCGATGTTGGCGCCGAGCTCGAAGCCACGCATCGGGCGCAGCGTGATTTCCGCTTCGACGCCGTCGATCGTGGCGTTCGCGGCGTTCACGAGCTGCGTCAGCGTGTTGATCGTCAGGGAGCGCTGGATGTTGTTGTAGCTCGCGTGGAAGCCGGTCAGGTTCAGGCGGAGCAGATTGTCGAACAACGTGCTCTTCATGCCGCCTTCGAAGCTCGCCACCGATTCAGGATCGGTCGGGCCGATCGCCAGCACGTTCGTGGCGCGCGAGTTGAAGGCGCCGCTGCGGAAGCCCTTCGTGTAGGAGCCGTAGAAGAGGATCTGCGGCGTGACCTGGAAGTCGACGCTGGCCCGCGGCGAGAAGTCGTTCCAGACGTGCTTGCCGGTCGCCGTGGTGGTCGGGCAATTGGCATAGCCCGTGCCCGTGCAGGCCAGCAGCGGAATGATCGCCGCATCCTTGACCTCGTGATTGTAGCGGCCGCCGGCGCTGATCGAGAGGCGGCTCGTGACGTGCCAGGTCAGGTTGGCGAAGGCCGCATAGGTCTTCTCCTGCTGCGCCGTGATGCCCTGGGTGTAGATATAGGAGTTGAACGGGCCGCCGGACGAGATCCGCGACTGGATGCGCCGCTCGATCACGTTGAGATCGTAGCTGCTGTAGTATCCGCCGACCAGGATATCGAAATTCTTGGAGAAGGTGGACGCGAACCGCACCTCCTGGCTGACCTGCTCGCTCGACTGATGATTGTCCGGAAAGCCGAAGATCGTGAACGGCGTCGAATCCGAATCCAGATCCGAATCATAGTCGACGTGGCGGTATCCGGTGATCGAGGTGATGACCCCGACCGACGGCAATGTGGCCGTGATCTCCGCGGTGCCACGAAAAGCCTCGACCTCCGAGCGGTTGAGGTCGTTCGAACTCACCCGATAATCGCCCGCCGGTGGCGTGTAGCCATAGACGGTAGCGAGGCTGGCCGGATTGCCGCCGTACGGCGTGATTACCTGCTGGTTGATCCCGCGATTGTCGATCCGCTCATATTCCCCGAGCAGCGCGACACTCAGATTTTCGGTCGGGTTGATCACAAGCGTCGGGCGGACGAGGACGGTCAGGTTGCGCTTGTCCGGCTTGACGCCCGCGAGCGGGTTTGTGCCGGTCGGATTGCCGGTGGCGACGACGAACGTTCCGCCATTGCCCTGCGAGAAGTAGCTGTCGTTGCTGCGGGCGATCACGGAGAGCTTCGCGAGCAACTTGTCCTCGACGATCGGGCCGGCAATGAAGAGGCCACCGTCGATGCGGCCGTAATTGCCGACGGTCAGATCCGCCTCGGCCTTGAACTGGTTGGTCGGGCGGCGCGTACGGAGCGAGACCACGCCGCCCGTGCTGTTGCGCCCCTGCAGCACGCCCTGTGGCCCGCGCAGCACCTCGAGCGATTCCGTGTCGAACGTGTCGGCATTGGTGCCGACCGGATAGGCATAGGGCATGCCGTCGATCTAAACCGTCACGGCCGGATCGAGGGTTGGCGTGGAGAGCGCCGTGCCGATGCCGCGGATCTGGAAGGCGGGGAACACCGAATAGGAGCCCGAGCTGTTCAGCACGGCGTTGGGGATCAGGCGGCCGACATCCGAGAGATCGACCAGCTGGAGCCGCTCGACCATCTCCGCATTGACGGCGGTGATCGCGGCCGGCGTGTGCTGGAGTTGCGACGCGCGTGCGCCCTTCAGCGCGTAAACGACGATATCGGGCGCGGCTTCTGTCTGATCCGCAGCCGGAGCTGCGTCCTTGGCTTCGGTCGCTGGCGTGGGTGCGGTTTGCTGCGGAGCGGGCGCCGGCGCAGCAGCAGCCGGGGTCCCCAGGGTCGTCGCAGCCAGAAGCGCGGAAACAATGCCCATATCTCTCCCTCTCGGTCTTTTACACGTCAGTCCATCACGGATGGCTGCGATTCGTTATAACCATAGGCATGGTTTTTCGGTTAGGCAATGCAGACGGAGAGAATCGTCGCTCGGGTCAGCGATAAACCTACGCGCCCCGCGCGCGCTGCCCGTGCCCGCCGACAAGCAAGGTCTCGACAAGCAGGATGGGCGATCCGCTTGGCGTGCGGAGATCGTCTGGGGTGTCGACGTCCCTGGAAAGACCGTCCGAGAAGACGGCGCCGCATCTCTGTCGTGTCTGGGCCCGATGTTTCGAAAAGCTCCTGTCACCGAAGGCGAAGGCGAATTCGATGTCCGGCATCAGCGCCACCGCATTGGTGCCGGACCGATGCCGATCCGGGGCCAGCGCGATGCCATCACGGGCGGACGCACATAAGGATAGGACATCACCGGCCGTCAGAAACGGCAGATCCCCATGCACGATCAGCAAGGCCCTGTCGTGCAGCTGGGAGCGCACCCGCTGCAGCTCCGCATTCAGGCCCTGCCCTTCGTCGGGCTCCCAGGCGACCCCGGCCCGAGACCAATCGGTCTGCGATAGGATGCGGATCTCGCCCACGCAGGGCGTGGCCTGAAGGGCGCGCACGACGACGTCGGCCATGGCGTCGCCGAGCGCCAGTCGTTCGCCCGGGGAGAGGCAATCGGCGAGGCGCGACTTCGACGCTTCGTTACGCTTCAGCGGTATGATCGCCGTCCAGATGACGTCGTCCGGCTGCTCGGGAGGCGCATTGCGATGCGCGCGCTCCTCACCCCCGTCGGTGCGGCGCTTGATCTCAGCGAGCATCGACGGGAGCCGCGCGATATTCCGCTCCGATCTTGGCGTGATGACGGATCACCTCGTCGATGATGAAGCGCAGGAAGGATTCGGTGAAATCCGGATCCAGCCCGGCATCGCGCGCCAGGCTTCTCAAGCGCGCGATCTGCGTGGCTTCCCGGTCGGGCGCCGACGCCGCCAGACCCTGCTCCGCCTTGTGCCTGCCGACCGCCAGCGTGACCCGGAAGCGCTCGGCCATGATGTGGACGAGCGCGGAATCGATGTTGTCGATGCTCTGCCGATAGCCCGCCAGTATGCCATCGGGCGCGCCCGGGGCGGCCGTCATGGCTGCGACAGAGCCGCCGCCGCCCAGCCGCCATCGACAGGCAGGACGACGCCGGAGATGAAGGACGCCTCGGACGATGCCAGGTAGAAGGCCGCGTTGGCGAGTTCCTCGGCCTCACCCGCCCGGCCCATGGGAATGCGCGAGATGTAGCGGCTGATGTCGGCCTGGCCGCTCTCCACGAGCTTCGCCAGCATCTCCGTCCTGAAGGTTCCGGGGGCCACAGCGTTCACGCGGATGCCGTGGGGTGCCCAATCGATCGCCAGCGCGCGCATCAGGCCATCGACGCCGGCCTTCGACGCGCAATAGGCTGCCCGCTCGGGCAGCGCGTGGCTCGCGGCGATCGAGGACAGCATGACGATGCTCGACCCGGCTTTCAGGAACGGCCGCGCCGCCTGCGCCCCGGCGAACACGCCGCGCATGTTGACGCCCATCACCTTGTCCCAATCGGCCAAGGCATAATCGTCCGATGCTCCCGCGATGCTGATCGCGGCATTGAGGACGATGGCATGCAGCCCGCCGCCCAATTGGGTGGCCAACTCGCAGGCGCCGCGTATCACGGCCGGGTCACCCGCATCGCCGACGACGGCCCGCTCACGGCCGCCGAGCGCCGCTTCCAACGCCTCGCCCGCCACGTCCACGCCGACGACCGCGAAGCCGCCGCGCTCGAACCGTGCAGCTATCGCCTTGCCGAGCCCCTGTGCGGCGCCGGTGACGACGACCCCCGATGCGGTATCAGCCATGGTCTCTCCTCGTTTTCGTTGGGCGTGCCGGGATCAACGGAGGCCGAGGCCCCGTGCGATGATCCCGCGGAGGATCTCCCGCGTACCGCCGCGCAGCGAATAAGCGGGGATCGACGCGTTGGTGAAAGCCAGCAGCCGGCCGAACTCGCGCGACGCGGGCACGCTCGGATCGATCTCGATCAGGGCCCGCGCGATCGACGGGATTTCCTGCTCGAACATGGCGCCGAGATCCTTGACGATCGTCGCGTGGAGGCCGGCGTCCTCCTTGCGCTCCAGCATCGTGGCGACGCCCCGCGACATGTAGCGCAGCGTCGTCAGATGGGCGACGAGCCGGCCGACCGCCACCGCCGCGGCATCGCTGGGGCTTTCGCCCAGCATGCGCACCATCTCGTTGAGCAGCGCCATCGAGGACAGGAAGCGCTCGGGGCCGCTGCGCTCATAGGCCAGTTCGCTCATGACCTGTTCCCAGCCATTGCCCTCCGTCCCGACCAGGGCCTCGGCCGGCACGAAGGCGTCTTCGAACACGACTTCGTTGAAGTGGAGCTCGCCAGCGAGATCGGTGATCGGACGGATTTCGATGCCGGGAAGCGAGAGATCGACGAGAAGCTGGCTCGTGCCCTTGTGGCGGTCCGCCGGCGATCCGCTGGTACGGCAGAACAGCAGCATGAAATGCGCATGGTGCGCGCTGGAGGTCCAAAGCTTGGTGCCGTTGACGCGGAACCCGCCCTCGACCGGCTCCGCCCGCGTGCGGACGGCGGCAAGGTCGGAGCCGACGTCGGGCTCGCTCATGCCGATACAGGTGAAGCATTCACCCGCCGCCATCTTCGGCAGATGCTCCCGCTTCTGCGCTTCGCTGCCGTAGCGCAGCAAGAGCGGGCCGGACTGGCGATCGGCGATCCAGTGCGCCGCGACGGGCGCACCGGCCGCCAGCATCTCCTCGATCACGACATAACGCTCGGCATTGGAGCGATCCTGGCCGCCATAGGCGCGCGGCCAGGTCATCCCGATCCAGCCGCGCTGGCCGAGCTTCCGGCTGAAGTCCGCGTCGAAGCCGGTCCAGGATTTCGCCCGCTCGACCGGAGGCATGCCGGCAAGCTCTTCCGCAAGGAAGGCCCGAACCTCCGCCCGCAACGCCTCGGCGGCGGCGGAGACGGGCGCCAGGGGGTAAGCGACGTCGATGGTCATGCCACCGCTCCCACGCGCGCCTGGTCGGTGATGCCGTGCCAGAAGGAGCCGGCGCTGGTCTTGAGCATGTTTTCTCCCAGCCGCCGCTGCCAGGCGACTTCGCTGCCGAACTCGTCCCGCCAGACCCACAGCGCCTTGGTGAAGAGGTGGAGCCGATGCTCCTCTGTGAAGCCGATGGCCCCGAGTACCTGGTGCGCGATGCCCGAAGCGATCCCGGCCGCCTCGCCGACGCGCGCCTTCGCCACGGCGACGGACGTCCCGTCTTCCCAGGCCGCAGCGGCGAGATCGACGGCCGCACTCGCAGCCGCGGCCTGCCCGGCAAGCACCGCCAGCTGTTGCTGGATCGCCTGGAGCTTTCCGATCGGCTTGCCGAACTGCACGCGCTCGTTGGCATATTGGACGGTGATGTCGCGGACCGTGCCGAGCGCGCCTGCCATCTCGAGCGATCGCGCCAGAGCACCCACCGCCTCTACCCGCGCGGCGGTGATCGCTGCGGGCCTCGGCAGCACCTGTTCTGCCGAGAACGTCGCATCGATCTGCAAGTCATCGCGAGGAAGGCCATTGCCGGCAGCGTCCTGGGATATCTGCACATGGCCTGCGGGGATTGCCAGCACATGATCGTCGCCGATCAGCACGATCGTCGCCGCATGTCGTGCCCACGGCACCCACGCTGCGCGCGCCTCGACCTGCCAACCACCATCAACGGCCGTGATCCGGCTTCCGGCCGACATGGTCGTGAAGGTCACGATCCCTTCGGCGGCGGGCGCTCCGGCGCTCGCCAGCAGCCAGTTGCCGATCATGGTTTCCGCCAGTGGCACCGGCGATCCGAAGCGTCCGCCGATCCGGATCAGGCTCAGCGCGTCCGCCGGGCTCAATCCGAATCCGCCCATGTCCTCGGGCACCAGCGCCAGCGGCAATCCGGCTTCCTCGACCGCGTACCAGAGGCTTTCGGACATGCCCCCTTCGCGCGCGAGCCGGGCGGCAGCGTCGCCGCCGACCTGTTCGAACAGGCGGGTCGCCGTCGATGTGAGGATGTCGAGCATTTCGTCCATGTCGCTATCCAAATCAGACGCCACGCCAGACGGCGGGCCGCTTCTCGGCAAAGGCGCGGGCGCCTTCCTGGGCATCTTCGGAGGCGAAGACGGGGTCGGTGATCGGGTGCTGGCGATCGAACATGTCCTGGCTGCTCCAATCGGGCGCCTGGGCCATCACTGCCATGCTCGCGGCGAGGGCGAGCGGGCCGTTTGCGGCAATCTCGCGCGCCATCGCCATCGCCGCGCCGAGCGCCTCTCCCGGTTCGACGACGCGGTTCAGCAGGCCGTAGCCTGCCAGCCGCTCCGCCGGCATCGGATTGCCGACGAGCACCATCTCCGCCGCGATCCGCGACGGCAGCTGGCGCGGCAGGCGGACGAGGCCGCCCGATCGCGCGACCAGTCCGCGCTTGACTTCGGGAAGGCCGAACTTGGCGTCGCGAGATGCGATCATCAGATCGCAGGCCAGCGCCAACTCGAACCCGCCGGCCAGCGCATAACCCTCGACCGCGGCGATCATCGGCTTGGACAGGCGCCGCTCGGCAAAGCCCGCAAAGCCGGTGACCGGCCACTTGACCTCTTCCTTGGCGAGAAAGGCCTTGAGATCGAGCCCCGCGCAGAAGGTGCCACCGGCACCGGTGAGGATACCGACACGGATCGCCGGATCGGTCTCGATCCGCTCGGCGCTGTCGGCGATCGCACGCGCGGCGACGCCGTTGATCGCGTTGCGGGCGGCGGGGCGGTTGATCGTGATGACGGCGATGCCATCGACGATTTCGAAAAGGACGTCATCCATCGGTCGCGGCCTATTTGGGCGGCATGCGGATCGCGCCGTCGATGCGGACCGTCTCGCCGTTGATCATCGGATTTTCGAGTAGGTGCGCGGCGAGCATGCCGAACTCGGCCGGACGCCCTAGCCGCGGCGGGAACGGCACCTTGGCCGCGAGGCCTGCCTTGATCTCGTCGCCGAGGCGATCGAGGATGGGTGTGTCGAAGATGCCCGGCGCGATGGAATTCACCCGGATACCGCGGTTAGCGAGATCGCGCGCGGCGACCAGCGTCATGCCGACGATGCCCGCCTTCGAAGAGGCGTAGGGGATCTGCCCGATCTGGCCCTCGAATGCGGCGACGGAGGCGGTCAGGACGATCGCCCCCCGCTCGCCATCGACCGGCTCGTTCCTGGCCATCCGCGCTGCCGCCAGGCGCAGCACGTTGAAGCTGCCGATCAGGTTCAGCCGCACGATGCTTTCATACGTCTCGAGCGAGCCGGGCTGGCCCTCCCGGTCCAGGATGCGCACGGTCGCGCCGCGCCCGGCGCAGTGGACCATGCCGCGCAACTCGCCCATCGCCTCGGCCACATCGAGCGCGGCTTCGAACTGCTCGGTCGCGGTGATGTCGGCCGCCGCGAAGCGGGCGTTCGCGCCGAGCCGTTCGGCTTCCTCGGCGCCCTTCGACGCGGGAAGATCGACCAGGACGACCTTGCCCCCGGCCGCGAGGAGCCGTTCCGCCGCGGCGAGGCCGAGGCCGCCCGCGCCCCCGGTGACGATCGAGACGCTTTGCCCGAGGATCATGCGCCCTGCTCCGCGAGATCGGCCGCGTAAAGCTGGCGGGCCGCCTCGGCGCGGCGCGGGAGGTGATAATCGGGGAAGGGCGTGGGATCGGGCTCGATCCCCTTCAGCAGCTCACGGGCGACCGTGATCTCGTGGACCTCGGTGGGCCCGTCGGCCAGCGCCAGATAATAGGATTCGATCACCCACTGCGCGAACGGCATCTCGGTCGAGAGGCCGAGCGATCCGTGGAGATGCAGCGCGCGGCTGGCGATGTCGTGCATCACCTGCGGCATCGTGAACTTCACGGCCGCGATATCCTTGCGGACCTTGTGATAGTCGCCGAATTTGTCGATTTTCCACGCGGTCTGGAGCACGAGCAGGCGGAATTGCTCGAGCTGCACCCAGGATTGCGCGATCTTCTCCTGCACGAGCTGCTTCTGGGACAGCAGGCTGCCCTTGGTGGTGCGCGAAACAGCGCGGCGCTTCATATAGTCCAGCGCCTTGCGCGCCTTGGCGATGGTGCGCATCGCGTGATGGATGCGCCCGCCGCCCAGCCGGGTCTGCGCGACCACGAAGCCCTGTCCCGGCGAGCCGAGCATGTGATCCAGCGGCACGCGCACGTCGGTGTAGCGAACGTAGGCGTGGGTCGGGTGGGCATTGCCGTAACCGATGTCGCGGACGACCTCCAGGCCGGGGGTGCCGGCCGGGATGATCAGCGTGGAGATGCTCTCGTGGGGCTTCGCGTCGAATTCGCTCTTGGCCATCACGATGAAGAAATCGGCGGTGCTGGCGTTGGTGGAGAACCACTTCTCGCCGTTGATCACCCATTCGTCGCCGTCCCGCACCGCCGTCGTGTCGATCAGCAGCGGATCGGCTCCGCCCTGCGGCTCGGTCATGGAGAAGCAGGAGACGATCTCGCCATCGAGCAGCGGCTGGAGGAAGCGGGCCTTCTGCTCGGCCGTACCGAAGCGGGCGAGAATCTCGGCGTTGCCGCTGTCCGGCGCCTGATTGCCGAACACGATCGGCCCGAACTTGGCGGCACCGATGAGCTCGTTCATCAACGCGAGCTTCACCTGTCCGTAGCCCAAGCCGCCGAGCTCCGGGCCCAGATGGCACGCCCACAGTCCGCGCTGGCGAACCTCGTCCTGCAGCGGCCGCACCAGGCGCCGGTTGTCCGGGTTCTTCACGTCGTACGGATTGACCAGCAGGAAATCGAGCGGGGCGACCTTCTCCTCGATGAACTGCTCAATCCAGTCGAGCTCGGCCTGGAAAGCCGGATCGGTCTCGAAACTCCACGTCATCGTCTATGTCCTCATCGAATGGGGTGCAGGGCCGCGCTCAGGCGCGCCCGATGGTGGCGGCGGCACGGGCGATGAGCCCCTTCGCGGACCGGTGCAGGCGCAAGGCGACCTCGCGGTCGCCGCGTCCCGCGCAGGCCCGCGCGTGGCTGCCTTCCAGGATGATGCCGAACTTGTAGCAAGCCAGGATCTCGAACCAGGCGAAGCTGCGCATCGAGCGGCCGGTTCCCGCCGCGTAACGCTCGACGAGCGCCTCCGCCGACGGGAAGCCGCTCCATGGCTCGACCTTCAGGCTCAGCAGTCCTTCGTTGCGCGCGTTCGGCCATGCCGTGACGAGCCGCGCTAGATCGAGCAAGGGATCGCCGAGCGCGGCCATTTCCCAATCGAGGATCGCCGCCAGCGCGCCGTCCTGCGATCGGTAGAGCACGTTGGCGATGTGATAGTCGCCGTGCATCAGCCCCGGCTGGTAATCGTCCGGCAGGTTCGCCGCGAGCCACTCCCCGATCGCGGCGACCGGCCCGAGTTGATCGGGCCCCGGCCAGCCGGCGAGATCCGCATAGCTCGCCAGCTGAGAAGCCCAGCGATCGACCTGGCGCTCGATGAACTCTTCGGTCCGCCCCAGCGCAGCGAGCGGACCGGTCGTGACTGGCACGCTCGCCAGCGCGACGAGGCCGTCGACGAGCGCCAGCCCCATCGCGTTGCGGAAGGCCGGGTCGGTGCCGGCAGCGCCCGGCATTTCGTTGGTGGCGTTGAACCCGGCAACT